>Ga0099824_1000248_pt1 | contig 55170 bp, 31 predicted proteins | sample SiratrowhiteBW_FD_76837 | JGI IMG/M metagenome (GOLD analysis project Ga0099824, IMG submission 76837) | Root nodule microbial communities of legume samples collected from California, USA - Siratro white BW | ecosystem: Host-associated > Plants > Roots > Nodule | place: USA: California... | reverse complement strand
GTTTCTTTCTTTTCAGCAAAAAAAAAAAAAAAAAAAAAAAACAATTGAGAATTTAAAAAAGTAAAAAAAAAAAAAAAAGAAAATAAATAAAAAAAAAAAAAAACCCAATAAAAAAAAAAAAAAAAAAAAGAAGAAAAAGCCAAAAAAAAAAAAAAAAAAAAAAAAATCTATTACATTCAAAGCATATAAAAAAAAAAACCTGACAAATAGCATTAAAAAATAATGGGTCCTAAAAACTAGTACTGTATGTTACTGCAGTTTCAAGTCATTCTTATGATCAACAAAATTTTAGCGGTTCGGCACCTAAGATATATCTCCTGAATCAGTCTTTATTTTTAATATAAGTGTTATTCTGATCATTACCTGGTGTTCGTGCTGATTTTGCTATTGGGCTTTTTATTTTTCAGAAGTTGGCCAATTCTTTAGATACTCACATTCGGCAAAATATATCAAGCTTTGTCGATGCTGTTGAAAAAGTACTCATAGAACAGTTGCAGCTTGATCTTGGGGTCGGTGATAGTTCAGGCTAAGGATATTATCAATTCATCATTTATCATACTAATTGTATATACGTCTAGAACTCGAACTTATTATTTGAGGTTGAAATACTGCATCACTTGATGAAACTCGTTTTCAATTTAATGAAACAAAATGTTATAATGTCCTGTAAATATTATTTTCTACAATTTAGACTTGAAACTGTCATGCCAAATTGGCTTATGTAACATTTGAATTGTCTGAAACAGATACTATATTTGATATTGTACTGGAATTGAAAATTTTAACAGTTTTTCTATAGATCGTAATAAGCTGGGGACATTTATGTCTTTAAAGTGACAAAATATGCCAACCGTTTGTTCTGTTGTTTTAGTCAAATTGATTTTGAAATGGTTAACTTGTATTATGTAAGATGTTGTAAAACTGAGTTGGAAATGCTTCTTGGTGTCACAATTTTACCTTACAGTAGAAAAATGTTTGAGTCTAAATTCCGGTTCTTTCTGAGAAGATAAAATATTTTTTATAAGTTAAAATCACTTTATATGAGTTAAATATTAATTTTTTAGGGAAATTAGTAGATGATTTTTATAATGTAGATTTTATGTAAAATTCATTGTAATTCAGGGAGAATTTTTTTCTTTCCTACGAGTTTCTGATGAAGCTTTTCAAACGAGAATTGATTCTTCCTTTCTCTCATTAACACTCTTATTTATACTAGTTGATAATGATGGACTCTTATTCATTAATTTTATGAGATTTCTGTTCCTTTAGACTCATAATTAATATGATAAATAATCTGAATTAGTTAAAGATGATAATCTATATTAATTTATTGATTGTTTTAATTAATAGGGATTCCTTATCCTTCAAAATATACCAAAATGAGGATGGATTTGTATTGAGTTTACATCCTTAGTTTTAAGTATCTTAATTTATTATGAACTGACCGATTAACTCAATACTTGGTCATGACACCAAATGTTTAGACATTATTACTTAAATTAATACTATACAATACATTCATCTTTTTAAGCTCAAAGACCACTTTATCCTATAACTAGAAAATATAAATAATTAGATCGAGTCTTTGATACAGCTAATAGTTTCTTTTAGTAAAAGTGGTTTAGTCTTAGATCAAGATAGACACAAGTCATTATAAATCATTAATCAAATTTAGAGCATAATCTTGTTTATTTTTGCCTTGAAATCTACCACCAATCTTCATATTTTCAATTAAGAGTAATCCACCAAAATGAATTATGTCACCATTAATTTAAGTCACTGAAAATGATGGTTTTAACCATTTTTGTAGAAATAAATAAAGAATAAGATAAAAAGGACGTCCACCTGTTTGCTAAGGCTGATTAATATGTACATATGCATTACATTACTATCTCTTTAACTGCAGAAATAAAATTCTGAGAAGAAAAAAAGTGACCCAACCCCAAAAATGTATAAATAAAAGAAATTAAAATCATAACATCACATTGCGGTCACTCTTTTATGGATGTAGACAGATTTATTGTTTGAGAATTACTTCCCACCTATACTCCTCCTCCTTGTAATGGCTCTTAGCCACTGTTTAAAGGAGTTCTTTTAATAAATGTGCATTCTATATTTGTAAAACACTTTTACATCATCAACTAAAAAAAAAAATATTCATATTATAATTTGTACAATAGTTATTACCAAAAAGTGCATTGTTTATAAATAATATGAAACTAACACTCTCATACTTGTAAATATATTGTGAAAGTGTATGACTTAAAAAATGTGTCTCTCCAGCTATATCATCATTGATTATATCCTAATTAATAAAAAGATAGAGTATAATTACTAGACCCCAAAAGTTTTTATGTTTCTTTCAAAGACAAATATATATATATATATATATATATATATATATATAAATAAAATAAATTTTTGTGAATGTTATTTGAAGTTATGTTAATTTTGACCGAAAATTTTTACATTAATTAGACATATAGATATAAATAGTATATAATTTTTTAAATTGAGAATATACTCACCTTTCATTTTTATTTATTAGGATATTGTAAGTTTATTAGATAATTTTTAAAAAAATCATTCTCTTAAATCCTTTATTTTTGTATATTTGAATTTTTTTTCATTTTTTAATATATTTTTATTTTTTCTCAGTTATTTAACTTATTAAATATTTACCAAATTCACTCCTTCCTCTAAAATACTTCTCTTCTTATCATAATCTCAATTACATATATTTTTTATGAGATTGTGTTTAAATATATTACACCTTAAGAAATATAAACTTTAATCTTATCAAATTAAATTGTTTTTAATGTACACAACCTTTTCTTTTTATTGTATCTTTAGTTTTATTTTATTTGAAAAAAAATTCTATATGATTTTTTATTTATCAATAGTTCATTTCGTATAATATTTATGCAATTTATTCAAATCTCTTAAATACTTTTTCTCTCAATATTTACAAAATTATTAATAATGTAGTAGTTATTTACTATTTTCTATAATTATTTAATATTTATATAATTATTATTTGATACTTTACATGTTACCATATTAGTGGGTATTCGGTTGGCTGTTGTGTGAATAACCATGTCTCAGAATGTTTTCAAGACTTGTTCAAAGAAACCAGGAGAATGGGTGGTAAATCAAAAGAGAGAGGCTTCTAATTATAAATGAATAAAAGAATAACATCCTGTCATGTCCTAAAGCTTGTCATATCAAACATGTGCTTCCTTTAATCTTCCATTTTTTCATGGCATTTCTCGTATCCATTTTTCTAATTAATGTGAAATTACAAGCTTGTTAAGAACCAAATGGTAGATGCTACATTTACGTACATATGAATGTGTATATATATGTATGAAAGAGAAGTGTTGTTTTTTTGCAGAGACAGTATTCAAATTTCGGGGGTTTGAGGTGTCTTGGTATTATCAGGGAATTGTAGTGGATCTGGACTGGAATGAACGGTGGCTTCGGAGGGTCTATTTCCCATATCCTTAGTTCTGTGAAGAAGGAAAGTCCCTGATAAAATTGTCACAAAGCCACACAACTCCGTAGCAATCTGTGATGCATCCTGCTTCGCCCATTCCTGTACCATACATTATAAGTCATTTATTATATATAACTACAATCAATAAAGTTTTCAAGAAAAAACTATTCTTTTTAATTTTGGCCTAAAACATGAACCAACAAGTACAAGTGTATGATATGATGAAAGCTGATAACAAGTCACCTTAAACATGATAATGCTGGCCACTATTGTAAACGATGTGAACATGACGTAGTAAACTGGCGACACAACAGCAGTGTTAAAGGTGTCCAAAGCCTGCAAACACGTTTTCCAAATCAAGTGCTAAGTTATCTCATTTAACTCCTAACAAATTTAAGGGAGCCCAAAATTAATAGGTAAAAGAGAAGTAAAATCCATCCATGAGTGAAAACGTAAAGGTGAGAAGCAGCGTAATGCTTATTGTACAATAACTACGTAAATTAACTTAATGAGGTCATCAACTGCATAAATATGCATTTGTCTCGTCCTAGAAGCACCAGAAAAACGAAAGGACAAGCGCTTAAATGAGATTAAATTAAACACACATATATATGTACCTTGTTCAAGTAGTTAATCTGCGTAAGGCAACATCCTATGACAACCAGAGTAAAGATCCAGGTCTCAAAGAAAATAAATTGATTCGTCCCTTCGAATGTAAGCTTCAAAGCAATTCCGACTGCTTTGACACCCATAACCTATATATGCATGCAAATATTTAAAAATCATTAAAACAAGGATGGAGACAATAAGTTTATGTATTATTATCAATAAGCATGGAGCATTAGAGTAATATACCGTAATGGAGCCGGTGAGAGAACATATTCCAATATATACCATCATATTTTTCTGTCCGTGGGTTGGCACAAAGCGGAAAATAAGGAGGCAAACAATTACCGCAACAGCGCAAATGTAGACAATAAAACCTGTGTGACGCCAAATGAATTAAAAAGGTAGCTTAGGTTGATGGATTAGTGAATTATTATGCAAGCAGATAGATATTACCTGGTTCTATAGCAAGGTCCCACACTTCCTTCACAGAATGAATGTCTTTCTCATGCGGTGCATGCAAAACAATAGACGTAGATCCCACCACACACAGGGCACACCCAAGCACGCCAAAGATGTGCAATCTCTCTTTCAGTATGAAGTGAGCTAGCACTGAACTGCATAACATATATGTATTTTATTTTATATATGATCCACCTAGGTTTCCTGCATGAACATGATCCACCTAGGTTTTCTTACCTGAAAATGATGCTTAAAGCTCCCAAAGGAGTTACAAGGATTGCAGGAGCGAAAGCATAAGCAGCAAAATTGGCTATTTCCCCAGCGATCACTACAAAATGCATGGTTGATTATTGATTAATTATTTAGGTTTGAACGCATTAGAGGATGCAGAAACGTCAAGAGGACTCACTTGAAATCATTCCTAACCACCAAAACGGTTCGTACAAATAGGAATGCCCTCCGGTGGCTGATAAAATGAAAAGAAAGGAAATGCGTTAAGAAAGAAGAGAAAAGTGTGATTATATCAGATTTGAATATATAATTGATGAACCTGCTCTTGAGCCGTTGCTGGCAGCCTTTTTAAGACCCATTTTCTTGATTATGAAGCTAGAGCCAATGAAGACGCTGGAAGAAACGGCCAATACAAGGCCAATGACGTTGTCGTGCGTTGCCCCCATTATTAATTATTTATAATTTCCGATGAATCTTGCCGCAGGGCCAAGATATGTCCAATCAAAAAGCTGTCTTGACCTGCAATGAAGAAGATGAAGACTGCAAAGAGATTGGAGAAGATGGATCGTTAATTGGGTTTAGGATACCTCTTGTCTTGGCAGCCTGCAGAAAAAAATGGTGTAGCTAAAGCACCATAGTTATGATGATCATCATGGTGATGATGGAATTGAATCTCTGGTGATGGTGAGGGAAGGAGAGAGGGGAGTTGAAACGCAATAGGTAACGGTAATTTCGTTACCTATGCGCATGCATCCCAGAGCCAAATGAGGAACACAAGCCCCCTATTTATTTACTTCCATCATCCATAATAAGTAAACCACCATCTCATTTACTTTAACCTACCTTCTTCTAAATCCATGTAACACTAAATTTCCCTTCCATTTTTAAATTATTTTATACCATTAAATTCTTCCAATCCCACTCAAGAAACAAAAATGTTTATTATTATTATTATTATTATTATTATTATTATTATTATTAATATTTTCTTAACTCATAAACCAAGCTGTTAACATGTTTTCAGCAATGAAACTTGATGTCAATTACACACTAATCTATTATACATATTTTGAATATTGAACCTATAGAGCATCATTATGGCTAGACACCAATTTGTTTTCTTTAAATGCGTAAGATTATTCTTTATATCTTTCGACTTCACACCCTAAGTTCACAAAATTTATAAATGTCAAACTATTTCTAATAATCCCATCTATTCTGGGTGTATCGTGCCTTAACTGAACTCCACTAATATTTAGATTGGCATAAGGAATTATATATAAGAGGTCCAGATATCATCACTTATTTCTAATCATGTTATCTCACAAATTCACATGTATGAATATGTTCTTACAATATATAATACTAAAATTTCAAGATGGTTTCTCAAATAAAATTTCACATATAAGAACATGTTCTAATAATTTAATGAGAAGGTCATATTATCTCACAATTTATAGACCCAACAAAGGAATCTCAACATCTCCACATTTATTTAAATAAAATAAATTATACTTAGTTAAGTAAGAGTGTGTATTTATACCGACGAAAACAATCATCTGTTAAAAATTTCATGCCGAATTCGCATCTTTTTTTATCGTGGTTAATCTCTCAATATATAAAAAATTATTTCAACTTGACTATAATATCTTCTACATCAGAGTTGGGTGCGGTGCAAGATTTAATGGTAATGTTGAGTGAATAATATATTAAAGTATAATCATAAAATAATAAAATGAATGATATAAATAATATAAAATTATTTAATAATCAAAAGCATATTTTCTATTTTTGCTAATATCGTATTGGTTAAAAAAAAAATATATATATATATATATATATACACACTACATGTAAAAAAGTGAAAACAATCAAGTGATGCCTTATGAATGAGTGGAGAGAATAAAATAATAAAATCGTGTCTTGAATAAAAAAATAGTAAAAAGAAAACTTAAAACATATTTAAGGATAATATACGAATAAATGTAGAAAAGAAGAAGTTGGAAGTCAACATTTAATACCAAAACTCGTAAAATTGGGCCAGCATGGGTCAAGCACACCCCTGGTTGAAATTATGTAAAAAATAAAAAGATAATAATATAATATAATGTTAAGACTGCTTTTGATGAAACAAAATGATATGAAGTTGAAAGCTTAAAATAATCTTTAACTAAAATTTATTAAGTTAACTAATTAAAAATATTTTATAAAATTAAAGTATTGACCAGCTTGATGAATACAAACTTATATATGAACATGTTACATAATATTTTATATATTTCTACATTTTTTTTTGGAGGAAAATACATTTTAAAATATAGTAAATAGTGTAAGAATTTTATTAAAGATTATTATTTCCATAAAAATAAAATGGATTATATAAATATTGTGTTAATTAAAATAAATAGTGTAGTACTAAAGAAGAGTTTCATCACTGGATATTTTAAGAATTAAGCATTTAAGCTTAGGGCGTAACTAAGTCCAATAAAAACCAACCGCATCCTTGTTTCAAAATTTGACCATTTGTCTCTCTACATACACACACATCTTAGTTGTCTTCCAAAAGTATCTATAAAAAATGGTTTTTTCCCTTAAAGAAAATCTGTTGTTGGTCCCTTGTTTTTCAACTGCATATTACGTGTTGGCAAGACCAAAATAGTAATGAGCTTATTGAAGGAATAGCTTGCAAAACTATTTGTTGCGCCACCACATTTTTACTAAAAATTGCAAATAGTTACATTCTTGTTATTTTGACCGAGGAAATTGTACCAACCACTTGAGGCATGGCATGCAACAAATCAAACATAATCATCCTTCTGAGTTGTAAATTTTTTTTCCTATATTTTCAAAATGCCTACAGACGAAGTGTCTGGAAAAGGTTGGATAGCGTCAACTTGCTAACTTTCCAGTCATTTAAGTTAAATTGCTGTGACCATATGAATCTTTGTTCTGTTTTTCATGTTAGCACATGACAGTCTGGAATGGTCTCATACATTCTGATTGAGAGGAACTGTCGGGTCAGGAACAGGATCTTGGTTACTTTCACTCTCAGATGGTTGAGATTCATGTCTTGCGGCAGCCTGCAACACCCGGTTCTGAACATCTAATGATGAAGGTGATGTAGGTAATCTTAAGCCATTTGATTCTAATTTTCCAGCAGCCCACGAAAATGCTTTAGCTCCAACTCTAACCGGAGAAAGCAACAACCTTTAAAGGACAAAATCAGACAATGAGATCAAATTTAATAACAGATGAAAAAGTAAAAATGCAAAGGGATACAGAAACTAGCCTTTCAAAACCATATTGGTCTACACATAAGACTGATTATTTATTTAAATTTTTAATTTCTGTTCTTCTGCAGAAATTTGTAGTCTGGGTGTCCTAATTTATGACTGAAGATTAATTATTTATTTAAATTTTTAATTTATATTCTACTGGCGTGGCAGAGATTTATATTTTGGGTGTCATAATTTCAGACTGAAAACTCTTCTCCCCATATATTTTTACATGCTTGAAGCTCGGGCATATAGCAGTTAAAGGCAATTTTGGAACAAGCACTGTAGTACGCATAGATTTTAACCCTGTCCTAGTTACAAGTTTCAATACGTATTATTCATGTTTAAGCACAAGTCACTTTTAATATCTTGTTATCAGGGCAATAAAAATGTCTGTTATGTACACTGTTGCAATAAAATTTTCTAGTTATTAGTAAGTTAAGCTATTCGTCCATTCTCAAGACAAAAAATAGAAGAAACGTTATGCCTGAATAGTTGGTATAGCTAAAAGTGCTGATGCATTTGTGTGTCACGCTCTATGTTCATGTATATCGTCTGTCTATGAGAGAACATACAAACATTTTCTGATCATTTCACATGTCTAAAATCATTGACTTTTTTGTCCGCGCATTGTCAAATTAAGTTAACATGATTCATGATATATAGCCAATAGTTCAGAACAGAACATAATGACGATTATGACAGACCTTCCATGACTTGAATATTAAGGTAACTTGAAAAAACCAGAAAATATATGTCGTAGTCATAATATAATATTTAAATTACTAAAAGAATATACTTTTCATGATTCTATGACCAAATATCCATCATCAAGTATACTTACCTCACATCTTGTTTTAGATCTTCAGAGTCTTCATACGAAGAAACCCGCAAATAGATGGTCTGGTGAAAATTCAGAAAACCATTTGTGAGGAAATGGAAAATCATTGATGTTATTGACCAAGTGACTATAAAATATGACAAAATATAAGAATTTCCCAGCACGCATATTACGAGTCCACTGTATTTCCAACATAAGTGGATATATAAACTAAACTCTCAGTGAAGCTTCTAAAAGCAACAATTTGATTGAAAAATACTTGCTGAAAGGAAATGAACATACCAAACCGAGGCCAAATGCACCAATTAACTGTAATGTCTTCTCCCACTCTGAGACAATATTGATGTTCTTTGTCAGATCAGGATAACTAAGAAAAGCCTCATCACACATGAGGATGGCGAACAACAAAGTGATGTAAGGTTTTCATAAAAAAAATCATAGACGTGAAATCACTTGTGCCTGATGTATTTAGCTTCAGTTTAAGCTATTAAAACAAAATTAATTTGCATAAACTACATAACCTCTTAAACACAGTGCAAGAAAAATTTGATTTATCACTAATAAGCTTCATATAAATCTATGTTTGTATATATATATATATATATATATGGGTGTGTGTGTGTGCAGAGGTACATATAAAATAAAAATTAAAAAAAATCTACAACCTTGATGCAACCCAAAAATTTAAGTTTTAAATTCTCAGCAAATTGATAGTTTATGAAAGAACATGCACGCACCTAATATTGCATACAGCCCTCCAACAAGCCCCTAAACCAAAAGGAGTTGCATTTATTAGCAGATGATAAAATTGAATACAATCATGTAATCAGTCATTTCCAAATCAAATAAAAATATGAAAGAAAATATTCCTTCGTGGTATTAAGGAAGTAGACAATATTTATTTAAGATTACTGACTATTACTTACGAATATTCAGTACATACACATTCAAGCAGCAGTAAGTATATTTCTGAAAATGTTATAACAACAAAAAAATTAAATTAACAAGAAACTACTATCAATTCTTTTCCCCGCAAATATTTTTTTCTACCATATGGTGGTGTTCTACATATTATGTGACAAGAAAATGAACCTTATAATATTGACCGATACTTAACATAGAGAAGCCAGCCAGAATGACAAATAACAGTTGGAAAATCACAAAGATGTAATTCAAGAAATTGCCACTTACCGTACCATAACCCAATAGTTGCAAAGGAGAAGGACTAACATCCTCTAGAATTGCTTCAGCTTCCTGTAAATGTATCAAAATGCACGTGCATCAATGAAAACCCAACATAGATAGTCAAGCTAAAGTTTCTCTTTTAACCTTTTACATGTCTTCACAATGAAATCATAAAAAAGAAACAGATGTGGAGCCCAGGACAACACAAAGTAGTTAGAGTAGTTACATAATTAGGTCATAAAGAGTAGAGAATCTGTTAGGTAGCTAGCTTGAATAGTAGGAGGGGGTAAACGAGGATTCCTTCTGAATTGGCAATATTGGAAAAACCAGCACTAGCTCAAAGGGAGAACCTTTATTGAAGGGGAAACCCTTGGAAGGAGTATTCTCTTTTTTCTCTGTCATTCGATCTATCATCACAGATGCATTCTTTCACTTTCTCTCTTACTCTTCTAACCTTTCTTAAATTTCAGGTTCTATTTTTGGCTTTGTAACTGACACACACACAAGAGGAAGTCTTAAAAGAATAAATAGAAAGAATGCTGTAAGAAATCTCAATTGATCAATACAATGTCAGAAATAAGCAATTACTGATTAGAAATGTATAGTTTCACTTCTTTTGTCCTAAAGCAAGATTTATAAAGAAACTGCAGTCTTGATAAACTTCTAAAAAATATGCCATGAGACTAGTTTAAAGTTTACTAAATTGAAATGCAAAATCATAAATTGTTGCACATCCTATATAAACTTTCAGGAGACAGACAATGAAACTGGAAGATGAATAACAAAAGGTAGCTAACCAAATCGCTTGCTACAGAAATCAATTTGGTGAATTTAGGCCTTCGGGCAAATGATTAATTTACAACAAGGAGCATAAACTCATAGCTCAAGCACCCAAGTAGTAGTACCACTACCTAACCCAGTAGAGTAGTTTTCATCCCATTATTGTTGGTTACTTGCGCTAACAAAATAACAGTAGTTTGGTGAATACCTCATTCAGTATGGAAAGTGCTGTCTCTGGTTTGAGTTCTTTGATGCGGAGACCTTGTTTCATCCAAGACTGAAAGCCGCCTTGAACCAGGTATGTATTCTGTAATATCATACAAAGGTTGATTATTTTACGATATTCCATTATCTGTTTGATATCAAAGTTGGTGATTAAATGGACTGCGCAGAATATATCTGTTAGTCAACCTGGGCAACACAAACCACCACACTAAAGCACAGATACTTGAATCAAAAGCTGTCTCTGTCTATTATGTATCTGACAATTGCCATTTGTGTTGACAAGGAAGGACGAACTGTTAGTTTGAACATATGAATTAGGGCAACTTGAATTCAATCAAATTCATTTTTCTTTCCATTTACAGTTTCAAGCAATCAAAACCTCGTGTCATTTACTGGAGTATCATGAACTAGCTCATAAATCATCCCATTTTAACTTCACAATATGATTTCAATCCATTTTCATTCAAAACTATCATGTTATATTTGATATTAATGATAAAGATACCGCAAAGGTTGAAATCAAGCAGACAAACAAATTCATTTACAGTTTCAAGCAATCAAAACCTCGTGTCATCTACTGGAGTGTCATAACTAGCTCATAAATCATCAGATTTTAACTTCACAATATGATTTCAATCCATTTTCATTCAAAACTATAATGTTATATTTGATATTAATGATGAAGATACCGCAAAGGTTGAAATCAAGCAGACACAAACAAACACTTAAGGTATGGGGAATAGTAGGTGTACATTTGCTGGAATTTTTCTCTAGTACTACCCTACTTTTCCCCCATGACGAGAAAGCTCTGCAAGCCCAACCTTTAAATACAAATGCCAATTTGAAGGATTCTATGCAGATATGGAAGCAGTGTAAACTGCTATTCCTAACCTAGATCCAACATCTCGTAGTGCATAATTAAACTCAGCCAGGAATTTTATGTATTATATCAGTAGTTTTGCAGTAATATCGCAGCAGCTATTAAAAGACTTGCCTTGACCCCAATCTTCTTCAAGGATCTTGCAATGCCTTTAGCACGAGTACCATCAGCATCCAACACTATAACCTTGGAACTGTCCTATAGGCCAGAGAAAATAAGATTTTAAGACATAATTTTTCATGCCAACTCCTAATCACATGTGAAAAGTATACTTTCACCTCATTAATATATATATATATATATATATATATATATATATATATATATATATATATAGAGAGAGAGAGAGAGAGAGAGAGAGTGAAGAGAGAAATAGAAGAAATCTAAAAGAGGAAATTTTTTCTGGGGTTATTCCATGAATTTTCAACTAATTTTATTCAGAACAATAGACCCTATTCCAAGATACAAAGATAACACCTTAACAGTCTTCAAATTTCGAATAACAACAGCAATCAAGGAATCATCGAAGTCTCTACCACCCTTCAACAACTTGCGTATGGAACCATCAACCTGACAATTGCATAATATGTTATAAAGCAGTAAACAGATTATAAATTAGTTGCTAATCCATCTAACAAACGACCAAGATTCTGGATTTGTTCCCTTTAACAAAGATAAGGTATAGCACAATTATTCCAATCCCATCTTTTAAACACTATTGTGCTTTAAACCAACCTCGACAGGAGTTATACTTGAATAACGAAATCGAGCAGCTCGTCGGATATCAGGAACGCCATCTTTTTCTCGCAATTCCTGTGAAAAAAATGAACAGTGATTTTATCGGTCAAGCTTGGAATCAAAATAGTTAGCCAAATGAATGCAAAAACGTAGGAAAACTTTCAAAATATGAGGAAACCATAGTTAAGTTGGGAAGAAGTGTTGACCAAAATTAGAATGGGTATCAAAATGCAGGGTAGTCAGACTTTACCTTCATAAATTATACAACTTTTTTTCCTTTTATGAATAAAAGCCAGAAAAGTAAATCTTAACTTGCCTCAGGGCGGACATCAATAAGTGCAACATTTGCATCCTTAGTCAAAAGTTCCAAAGCTGATTTAGGGGACAAATCTCCTGAATAACCTCCATATTTCCACAACCAATAAAAGGCCCTGCATATCTATGAAATCTATTACCTATAGCGTCTTTTTTATGGAAATTTTATTCTCCAATAGATAAACAACAAAAATTAATTTTGAGGAAGGAAAATTCACATACCATAATGTGGCTGAAGAGCCTACAAGAACAATAAATGGAATAATTGGGTCATTTGGATCCAAGCCAAAAGTCTTCTCCAATGAGTAGACACCCATGTATATCTACGGATGGAGCATAAATTGTTACAATGCATATATAGACTATAAACATTCATCAAATTTAAAATGTTTGCAGAACGAAACAGCAAGTTGAGAACATGGATTCAAAATATTTCAACCACCAGTAAGAGCAAATAACTTCTTTATTAAAGTAAAGACTATGAATCAGGTAAAGTTGAGAGTCAAGGATCTTATGGAAAATTTTTGTTATTCGGTAAAAATACCCTTTGAGTTGCAGAGGCAACAGGCCTCAAGATTTCTGTTGCTTTATCTTCATATACGTTCACCGTGTCCCTAATCCCTGCAGGAAGGAGATCCTTGGCTGACCCATATAGGTAGACAACATACGAAGCCCCGCTTGTGAGGGAACTCTCTACTACTACAATTGCGCGGCGCAACGCATCAATAGCCACAGCAGGTGCTTTATTTGTGACTCCACTCAGCCCACTTGAAAAGCCAGTGAGTTTATTGTTTGCTATGTCCCCTGTTTGATCAACAGCAGAAAATGCCTTACTAAAAGCATCATCAACAGATTTAGTAGCAGTTTTAACAACAGAATCTGAAAAAGAAGTGACTGTATCCACTGAGCTTCGTAAAGCATTTTCTCCCTGATTGATTGAGGCCTTGAATGAGTCATTGATTCCAGCAAAAACATCCTCAACACTTGCTGTTGTACTGGCTAATGATTCACTATCCACATTAATTGAACTAGGCTGTGGGGCAAAGTTCTCTGGTATTATATCAGTACTTGATAGTGTTTCTGGTTGTGCTGGTGTCAGTAATGTAGTAGATCCTTCAGTAGACTGTTCTTCTGCAAAAGCCACGAGTCCCTCTGGCACAGTAGATAAATTATAACTTTCCATGTGTCTCAGTGGTGAATAACCCAGTGTGCTTGTAAGGTATCCTCCCGGTTCAGTTGTAGAAGAAAAACCATCCAATACCGTCTTTGTAGCAGCGCGCACTGCAAATGAGTTTCTGGGTGAATAAGTTCCATGTTGCGACGCCAGATGCACGCCTTCTTCAACCACAAGTCTGCTCTCGAGATCCTTTCGAATTGGAAGCAATCCCCCAAACAAGGGAATCTGCAAGAACAAGAACAACAGGAGTGGTAAATAATTCCTGAAACACCCAGATAAATAAAAGCAGTGTGTTTCAGAAAAAACATCGGTCCCATGGCTGAAGTGAGAATTTTGATTGATGGGTATGTGAGTATGGTGAAGAAAGAAGAATGAAGAGAAATGGGTAGGAATTGACCTGGGAAGAGGTGGAGTAACTCGGGGTGGCTGAGCAAACAGGCAACATTCTCATAGTGGCGATCGATCACTGAACACATAAATCAAACATTACCTGCAATCATCCTCCGTATAAAACCAACACCTTAGTCCTTTGCTCCTCTGTCTGTCTTTTTGTTAATTTATTTTGATTCAACTTCAGCTTTATTTATTTATTTATTTATCTAAAAAATAAAGGTTTATGAGAAATTTTTGTGGAATGTTATGGCAGATTATCAGATATGGAAGAGGAGAAGGATATGGTGGAACACCACTGGCTCATCCTATTTGTTTCCTTTTTGTCTATTATGCACCGTTGTCACCACACAAACTCACATCATACATGGATCACTCGTTCCTTCTAATGCCAAATAAATATACACATCAGATGCATGCCTCCAAATAAGCACAATTACACACTATTTATTTTAACACTGTTCAGAAATCAGTCTAGGCTAATCAAAATCAATTACAGGATTCATTTGTAAAAGATTTTGATAAGTGTGTTGTGAAATGAATTTTTAAGTTAAGTGTTAGATTCTAAAGTATTGGGATATAGTAAAGTTAAAGAAAAATTGTTTAACAAAATTTTTATGAGGTTGATCATCTCATCTTAGGAGTTATCTAGTATTTATGCCATAATATATAAATACAATATAAGTTACCTTTGTTATTTTGTTTTCCTTTATTATGAGTCTAAATTTTATTGTAGTTACTTTAGTGTTAATAGAAATGTAATACGTAATATTATTCATAAAGTTCAATATAACAAATATTTAATTATAGTATAACAAAAATAAAATTATGTATCATAATATAAAATTAGACTGTAATATACAAAAATCAAACTAAATACTTGATACAAAAAATTACAATAAAACTACAAGATCAATGCAAACGAAATTGTAAATATTGATTTAGTTTTCTTCAGATTTTACATATACAATCTAAATCAAATTACATTACATATAATTTTTATGATTAGTTCAAATATATATTTTTCTGACTAAAAATCAAAGACATTATTTCTAAGATGTAAACTTCAAATATTTGAAATACCTTATAAATACATTTTCAAAGGTTTTAACCAAATATGTGATATTTTGCGGGTATTATCCTTAGAAAAGTCATAGAAAATAACTCTCTTGACATGTCATGTTGCTTAATTGTATAAAGTTACCAACATTCACTTATCATTAATCTCAAACCCAAATTACCCACCTTCAAGTGAATTGAATTGTTTGTGATATTTAAAAGATCTGCCGAAAAAATTATGCACCTCGAATAAACAACAATAATATGAAAAACTAAGTTTTACAATTTTAAATTTTGTTCCTATTTTGTATTGTTGGTTTTTAGGCTTCAATTATATTTTTCAATATCAATTTATCAGCCTGTTTATAATAAATATATGTGGTTTTAATATTAAATCAAAAATTTAATTTTATGCCAAAATACGAAAAAAGTTACTAATATGTTTCAAAATATCAATAATAATAAATATAAAAAATAATAATAGATTTAGTCTTACTAAAACACCTCTTAGGTTACCATTAGTGCGCCGTGTGGTTATTCAAGAAATTAAAGTTAGGTAATTATTTGCTACATCATATAAATTACTTCTTGCACTAAATTATTTTATAATATATTAATAATATTTTTATTATTTTTATTTTAAGATTTATATATTAAATAATTTTTGTTCTCATTTACACACTCACAGATATCTCTATCATATGTATTATAGATTTTAACTGCAACATAAATATAGATAATTACACAATATCAATTTTTGTTTTTTCAATCAATTAAATATTAATTGTTATTTTATTTTTTAAGAGTTTATTAAGATGAGATATTTTATTATTAAAATATTTATAATTTTAATTTGTTAAAATTAGATATTTATAACTTTTAGTTTGTTAACATCTTTTTTTCTTAATTACATTTAAGGATTGACTCAATTGTGGGGAGAGAGATAAAAAATTATATAATAAATAAATTTTAAAATAAAAGTAATAAGAATATTTTTGACATTTTAAGAATTGGTTAAATACAAAAAGATATTTCTCTTAGAGATTAGACCGTCCAATTTTTATATTTTTTTATATTTGATTCAAATATATTTTTGACTACAAATTGAAATATGAATATGAATATTTAATCAAACACAATATATTAGTTCCAAGACGTAAACTTCAAATATTTAAAATACCTCATAATTACATTTCAAAGGTTTTAAGCAAATAGATGATATTTCGTAAGTATTATTCTTAGAAGAGTAATAAAAAAGGTTAATTACAACATTCCACTTATGATTAATCTCAAACCCAAATTGCCCACCTTCAATTCAATGGAATTGTTTGTCATATTTACAAGATCTTCCGAAAAAAAAATTATGTACCTCTAATAATCAATAGTAACGTGATTAATTAACTTTTACAATTTTCCATTTTGTTCGTATTTTGTATTGTTGGTTTTTAGGTTTGAATGAGATTTTTTAAATGTTCTCCATATATTTCAATATCAATTTATCAACCTATTTATAATAAATATATGTGTTTTTAAATAAAACCAAAAATTTATTTTTATGCCAAAATACGGAAAAAATACTAATATGGTTCAAAATATCAATCATAATAAATAAAAAATAATAATACATTTATTCTAATTTTCTTCTCCATTATTAATTTCTTAATTTAATTAATTATTGAAATACAAAACAATTTTGATTTTAGTTGTGCACTTCATTAAATTTTATATCAATCAACATTAGTAATATTTGTTTTTTATCAAAAATAAATTAAACAACAACATTTAATAGTAATTTAACAAGTACAATTTCTATTACTAATACTGATTATTTAACAAACAGATCATTTAAAAGAAAACCTACAATTTTTTTTAAATAGAAAAATTTTGGGAAGGTATATTATGTTGATTGGGAAAATTCTTCTGTACTGTACCAGTTCAGGGAAAAAAAATTGCGTAACCAAAATAAAGGGCTTAATAGGGAAGAAAAAGAGAAAGTAGAGCAATAGCATGGTGGTTGTAGTTTTTAAAAAGTAGAGTTAGATGCAGAGGATCGCAGCAATGGTCAGTACTACCCTTCGTTCACTCTATAAAGGAGAAGATATTTTGCATAGCCACCTTATTGGAGTGCTCCAGTGACTCTCACATTTCTCCTTAAACCCTAGCCAGCCGCTTTGCTCTTCCTTCTTCAATTCGGTATTTTTCTTCTTCTTTCTTCTCGTATTTTACCTCAAACCCTACCATTGTTATGCTGTTCTTTCTCATTTCCACATTTTTTGTTCATTCGTGTTGATCGTTTCTTTCGAGTTTTGGGGGTTCATGGGTTTTTCATTCTTTTTCGGATTTCCCTCTGCCGTTCATGTGCTAATGTGAATATTTGAATTCTGGGTTGATGCTTGTACTAAATATCATGCTTCTGGTTCAGTGAGAAGAGTAGATGCTCTGTCATAACTAGGTTCTTTTGCTAAGGTTTCTGTTTTTTATTTTTCTATTTTTTTGCGTTTGTGTTTTCTGCGTTTGCGAATGGAGATTATAATGCCTAAAACGAGAAAGGCGGAAGTTGTGTTGGATTCTGAGAAATGAGTTTTATATAACCTTTTAGAAAATTGTCATTCGGTTGTTGTGTTGTGGTTACCATGATCACGTATTTGTATCCTAGCGATCGTCACCTTACCGGTCTTATTGTTGGTTTCAGGAACTCGGTTGCTCCAAGTTCAGGCAACATTCATAATGGCGTTTTGTAATAAGTTTGGAAATGTCTTGAGGCAGGGTGCTGCTCGCAGCACACAAGCACCTGTTGCATCCATGCTTAATTATATTCGCTGCATGTCTTCAAGCAAGCTTTTCATTGGAGGTATTGACATTTGTTGGAAAGATTGTTATGGATACAAACCATGTGTGTGGATGCTATTTTCTGATGTTTTTATTTGTTTGGTCTTTTGATAATTCAGGCCTTTCGTACGGAGTTGATGACCAGTCTCTTAGGGACGCATTTGCTAGCTTTGGAGACGTGGTTGAGGGTGAGTTCAGTTTCTTTCTTTGTTGTTATATGGTGGTTCAATTTTAGTCATGTAGTCACCTGTTAGCATCGTTTTACCATATGTTATGTAGTTTTGGTCTGTTTCATTGTAAACTGGCATAGTTGTTATATAGCAGACGCTATACCACAATGGCATTGCTAAAATCCTCTCCGATCTGCTATCCTGACTCCATTGTGGTGCAACTTCTGCTAAGACCGCCATATTGCAGCATCAGAGTTTCAGCTTTTTGCCATTTTTGCTATCTGCTATTGACAATTGATGCACCATTTGATTTTATTGGCAGCTGGATATGTGTGCATAATGCCATTGTGTCTGGGCATTTCACCTGTGTATCATTCTTAAATGCTGCATAGCCTTTGTATCTTATTCGTAAAAATAGCTAGGAAAATATTTCTTACGAAATTGAATGAACATTAGTAAAGTTGAGTGGTCAGATTTCTTGCCAGCACTAAAAAAATGGCAGCCTGGTCCTATCTTTGGTTCTGGCATACTTATACTTGCTGGTCTGTTTCACAGCAAGGGTTATAACTGATAGAGACACTGGAAGATCAAGGGGATTTGGATTTGTCAACTTCTCCAGTGATGAGTCTGCAAGTTCGGCACTCTCAGCAATGGATGGGCAGGTCAGAGTGCTAATCTGTTTGTATTTTAATTTTTGTTGTCATAGTCATTGTTACTCGACTGACTTGCTGTGGTGTTTCTTTAGGATCTAAATGGGCGAAACATTAGGGTGTCATATGCAAACGATAGACCTTCTGGGCCACGATCTGGTGGCGGTGGCGGTTATGGTTCTCGTAATGGTGGCTGGTGATCCAATCTTTTTTATTTGCTTGGGCTTCTGATTAGTTTTAGATTTAATGTTTATGCCTAGAACTTCGATTAAGGTAAAGTAGTAATCAGTGGAATGCTGTGTTCTCTTCGGTAACATTTCTTGGTTATGTTATTCTAAGACGTTTATGGAATGTCTCTTTCGATCAATTATGGGTTGGATTTCTGATTAGTTTTCAAGGTCCAGCTCCTAAATGTGGTTTTTTGCCTTTCTGTTTGATTTGTTTGGGCCTTAAAAATCACCAAGCCCACTTAAGGACATTGAAAACCACATGTACTTGTTGGAGCGTTACTGTCCAATCACTGTCACTATTACATGTTTCGCGACATATATGTATCCACAGAGACATGGGTGGTCTCTATGTCCGAATCTTTTCTTACTATTTTACATATTTACATTTATTATCACCGTTTTTGTTTACTTTTTTTTATCCCCTTTCCATACATGGTTGTTTGATAAATTAATGAAACATCAATATTATTATAACTAGTGGAAATATAGGGTGTGATGCATTTGTGCGTGCACTGAGAAGTTGTCAAACGTGGGATTGAAATTAAACATTTGTTAATGCAGTATCTAGTGTTAGTCGTATGTGGTCTAAAATGAAATAAAATTGAATGTGTTGGGGACGAATACTGGAATTTGAGGAGATAAAAGTGGAGAGAATGTTGATACGCTTTAAATAAATTAAAACATTACTTGTTATTCATGAATATTTAAGCACAAATAATATATTAGCACACATTTTGTTATGATTCTACCATGGTGACTTAGTTTTGTACCATCGAAGGCAAAACGCCCATTAGTTACCAAAGCTTATTGAAGCAATCATTTTTCCAGGCCTTGATGGATTTATTAACACCCGTTTTCGAAGAAAACGTTAGTACAGCTTCCTTGAAAAAGATTATAATAAAATTCACTGCAATGAGTTGATTAGTTAGTTTTAGCAAATTTAAAGGACACTGTTTAGTTAATTATTCGTATGAAGTCTGTACAAGATCTTTTTCAAATATTGTCTTAAAATAGTTTTCGTGGACGGAATGGGAAGTGAGTGTCGGTGACCCTAAGGTGGGGGGCATGTGCGTATGTCCCTATTGTTATTGTAAAGTTATGTGTTAACAAAAGATGGATCACATCAATTTTTTCACTGAAATAGTACTTGCACATTGTTGGTGGACTGTCTTTCTCCCTCTCAATTGTTACATTTGTCCTCTTATATCAACATCACATCACAAACCATACAAACCCAACATTATTTTTCGCTTGACGATGGTGTTTAATATAGCACTTTTAGTAGTTTATATTTTTAAAAAATGTGACGGGATTATTCTTCTAATTTAATCGAAATCAAGTTTGGTTATCTTTGAAAATTTTCAAACTTATTTTTTTATCAAAGGTAAACCATTCCTGACTTTTCTGCTAATTGGTCTCCTTACACTTGCACATTAAGAGAAAAAGGAAACATTCCGTTGACATTAAATGTATAGAAAAACCATCTCTGTGTCCCTCTGTTTCTGCCTTCTAGTAGGATCGATGCAATTATTTAAGCATTTTTTTTTCAATCTGAGAATAAAATAAAAAAAGAAAATAATTTCCGTTCAATAAAATTAATTTTGACAATCATCTTGGTGGATCATGAGAAACGCTTAATCTTAAATTTTGATAGTGATTTATTTTAACAATGTAATGGGCATGGAATTAAGAAGATTATTAGTCCAATGAGAATTTGAAGATTCCGGTGGTCAACTTCAGTAGATACAATATCAGACACAACGTCTAACGTCCAACTCTTTTGATTTATTCGGAAAAAAAGTTGCAATCTTTCAAAACGTATATCATATTTAATTGAAAACAATTTGAAGACATGTGTTGTGAAGTGGATGAGATCTAATACAAGAGACGTAAATTGTTGACTACTTTCAGTGGTTGGACAATATTTATGGGTTGATCCTTCCCTAACTTGAAGCTGAGGAGCTGTATTTTGTAAGTGAATTAGGCATGTGGTGTCATGTTTGATCTAAAAATGGAAGAATAGAGGGATTAGTTAAGTTAGCATTAGCTTACACGTGGGAAGTGAGGCGATGGAGTGAGTTGGTAATGGCAATATTAAATAAGATTGCAGTCCACGCGTATTGGCCTTCCCCAATATTCAAATTATCCCCATTTCCACCCCTACATCTTTTCTTCATCCATTTCCTCATCATTGTTTCATTCTCATGAGGCCATCAAATTTAAAGTTCTACAAGACAAGAAGCTATAGGTTTTTAGGTTTAGAACTTCACCTCTGGATACAAATACATATTACGGCCCATAATAACATTATTGTTGATGGAAATAATGAGTACAATTAAAGGACAGAGAGCATCGTAATTATTTAATTGGATTCTCAAGATCTTGACTTAGTGCCAAAGACAGCCAAAATAATGCTCTTTTTTGAAGCCGCTAGTTTTTAACTCCTGTTTCTTGTAACAACTAAAACGCGTTGTGTTATAAAAATGGTACCTTAATTACGGTTTTTGCTTATAAATAGTTACTGTCGATTCTTAACGCGTATGTTAACAAATTAATTATACATATAATTAAAAAGTAATGACAGCAATTTTAAATGTAAAATGACAATATTATTTGTGAAAAATTTACAAAAGTGTATCCATGTTGTTATGGAGAAATAAAGAAAGTGAGATGTCCTTGGTGCCCACAGTGGCTCTTAGGATTGGGACCCGGGAATAAAGAATTTAAAAACTTTACAGCGTGAGGATGACAATTGTACTTGTTTTGAGAAATGTTGTTGTTTTTGACTGAATACTTGGTTAGAACTAGAAACGACAATAATGACACGATAGAGAAAATAAATACGTACAGATAGTCAGAATTACTTCTTAACTAAAATCTAAATTAGAAGAAGAGGAGAGTGTTAAGTTTAATAAAATGTGTGGTAAATTTAAGGGAATGCTAAATGCAGGTAAACAGAGAGGAAGTAAAGCGGTGAAAGAGATAAAGAAGGGGAGAGCTCTGCAACCTTTGTGGCAGAGCCCACACGCCATTATTACATCCCTCATTCGGTTTTTCCTTTAGGTTTGGATAGATACATTACATAGATACATAGAGAGGGAGAGATTTGGTTTGAGTTTCTTTCCTTCACATTTATGTTCTTCATCTATACCACCAGATATTTATATGTGTATAGTTGGCACACCAACATTTGGGTCCACGCCAAATAATTAAGAAAAAAGAATGACAGCAATAATGAAAGGAGATGGAGATGATGACGTGGCAGGGGCATCAGTTGTCAAGACGAGATTCCTTTTTGGGCCTGAGCTGGGGCCCGTAGTAACCCACGTACCACTTCACGAACTTCCGGAGGCCCGTGGGGAGGTCGGTGCTGGGCTTGTAAGAGAAATCGCGGTAGGCCAGGCTCACATTCGCGTGTGTGTAGGGAACGTCGCCGTTCGAAGGCATCTTTATCACGTGTTTTTTCGCCTTCGTGTTCAGCAGGCCTTCCAGAATCGTCACCAAGTTCCCCACCGGCACCGGAGAGGTGTTGCCCAGATTGTAAATCCTCAACTGGGCTGCTCCACGCTTCTTCCCACCGCTCCCCGTGCTCTTCTCCGCGGTGTCCAGAGCCCCGAGGCACCCCTTCACGATGTCGTCGATGTAGGTGAAGTCACGCGCCACCTGCTTCCCCTCCCGCGTCTCGTACACGTCGATGGGCTTCCCCTGGAGGATGTCTTTCGTGAAGAAAAAGTAAGCCATGTCGGGTCTCCCCCAGGGGCCGTACACCGTGAAGAACCGGAGGCCGGTCAGGGAGAGCCCGTAAATGTGGTTGTAGGTGTGGGCGATTTCCTCGCCCGCTTTCTTGGTGGCGGCGTAGAGGCTGGCGGGTTGGTCGGTCCGGTGGAGTTCCGAGAAGGGGTTCTGAGTGTTGAGGCCGTAGACGGAGCTGGAGGAAGCCCAGACGATGGAGGGTTGGGGGTTGGCGGATTTGGCGACTTCGAGAAGGTTGACGAAGCCTGCAATGTTGGCGGTGACGTAGGACTGGGGGTTCTGCATGGCGTAGCGGACGCCGGCCTGGGCGGCGAGGTGGAGGATGTGGGTGAAGGCGACGACGTCGAAGAGCTTCTCGAGCAAGGGCTTGTCGTTGAGGTCCCCTTCGACGATGAATACCTGGTGCTTCCACAGCATTGCTTGGCGGGCTCGCTTGAGGGAGGGGTCGTAGTAGGAGTTGAAGTTGTCCAGACCCAGAACCCCGTCCCCCCGCCTTTTCAGGGCGAGCGAGCAGTGGCTCCCGACGAAGCCCGCCGCCCCCGTGACGAGGACGGTGAAGCCGTTGGGGCGGCGCGGAGTGGAGGAGTGGCGGACCTGCTTCTCCCAGGCGCCGAATGCGGAGGAGAGGAAGTGGGAGTGGGAGTGGAGGTGGCGGTGGGTGGTGTCGGCGAGGGGAGGGTAGTTGAAGGTGAAGAGGAATACGAGGATGAGTGCGACGAGGAGGGTGGCGCGGAAGAGGAGCTTGGAGGAGGCGTTTAGCAGCTTTGTGCTGTTGACTCTCCTTATGTAGCTGTTGTATCTCTCCAGCTTCATGCTCTTGCTGGTGTCCGGTGGAGATCCCATTCGATCCATGGTTTTCCAGAGGAAAGCTTTTGAGGTGTTGAGGCCTCTGAAGCCTTAAGGCTAAGAAAAAGCTAATAATATAAAGGCGTGGGAGAGAGAAGATAGATACTGCTACAGGTTGGTGTTGGTTGGATACCACCACTTCCCTTCCTATCTCTCACACTTACTTCAATATTCAATCCTTTCTAATTATTTACCATCACATTTCCATTTCTCACTTCTTCTCCTCCTTCATCCATCACCAAATACTCCCCACCATGTGCTCTCCACGTGCTAACATGTCAACCCTTCTCCTTTCTTTTTAATTATCCTAAAATTCACACTCATATCTGTTAGTGCCATAGTCTCTACCATTATTCACCCAACATTAATTAGGCACCGACACTTCCTATTTGTCCTTATATACTTACTATTTATTTCATTCAACGCTTTTCTTGCAGACATCGCGTTAAATGGTGTGTGATCAAACAAAAAGTTGATAATAAATTTGTGGATCAGTGCTGATCTATGGTTGAAAGTTCAGTTAATCTGCAGTTGTGTTATTCTTCTCCTCACTCCCAATTTCATGTAAATTAAGGACGAGAGCGCCCTTTGTCGGCTCTATAAATAAAAAATAGTGATTTGTGAACCACCCCATAAGCTTTCACAGAATCAATTTTATATTAGTTGGTAGACGCAAAGGGTGAAGTCCTGGAACGATGGATGTGAATCCGAGCCACGACCTCTCTTCGATGGTTCCACCCATTAGATCAGAGTTGCAAAGGATTCTGATTCCATGCACCAGGTCCATGTCTAATAGATTGGGTATGGAGACCCACTTGCATTAAATAAACATGTTTTATTATTCAAACTAAATTTTCGTTCATTCTGCGACTGTTTTTGTACTGTACTACCCAATTTAATACTTTCATGCATTAACAACCTCTCTGTAATTAGCTACACTTTTTCACTGCTTTTACGCATAATCAGCATAATTATGTCAGCTAGAAAGTTGACGGATAATCATTGATACAGAGCAGCGAAGGTCTTTGTTATACTGCTACATGTAGCTTTTGCGGTGGGCCCGGAAACTTTTATACACATGTAATGGAATACCATAAACATCTTTATTTTTTTTTTTCCAAGAATTTAAGGGTGGAGCAAGCAGCATCATATTTCTCTTTCAGATTTTGTATCATGGTTATAATTATGGAGGCATCTCTTCAGATCCTAACAAACTCCACGAGAGAAGATTGAACTATTTTGTCAATTATTGAGCGGGATTTAAAGGAATTTCATGCTGATCAAACAAAAATTAGAGGAATTTCGTGTCCGTGTAAATAAAATAAGTTAAAGGAAAAATGTAAGCTTAGGACTCCACTTGTTTTGAGAGAGAAAAAATAGGCCACTGAATGATACACGATAAAGATGGAGAAAGTCAAAAATGCAAATATGAAAACGTTATGGAAAAAGTAAGCAGCACAAATTTTTGGACAACACGTATTGTGCATGACTGACGGTGGGGTCATTATCCAAAAAGCCCAATCTCACAATATACAACAAATATAATTCTATAGTACCCTAATCAAATTGGGCATTTAACACTGTTAACTTTGTCAATTTACTCATCTTCTACTGTAATTTCTGTACTTCCATTTTATAAGAAGTTCTTACATTTTTTTCATGCACAAAAAAGCCAGGTTTCATGTTTTCTTAAAAAAAAGAACATTTAAATGATTTTACAAGCTAAGATATGGTTCTTTAAAATTATGTTTATAAGATAATTTTGAAAGAGTAGGTCTTGTTGTTCGTCGTTGATGATTACAAGGATTAGATGCATGAAATTGTAAGTCAAATTTCCCTTTCATAGATATATAAACGTTTGATTTAAGAGAAATAAGAAATGAAAAAATGAAATATATTTGAACGACTTAATTATGATATGTAGTACTTTGAGAAAGTAGAAGAAGAGGGATGGACCCAACACAGCACAAGTAAAGGAAATGCAGAAGAAGGTTCGTAAGTCATGAAAAGGGTGTTCATTGATGGACCATTTCTCCTTTCTTTATTCCTTCACAGCTATGTGTATATATTTATTCTCCCTGTCACATGCCAATACCAGTACTTGTATACTTATTAATTGCGTAATTTCACAGCCCACTCATAAGTACCATAAATCATATCATTCTTCCAACATCATAACACTATTTACCCACACGCATCTTCATCTGTGCAAATAAGCCAAGTGATTTCATTGTTTAACTGAGGACAAAAAAGAGATTTAGATTAATTATGTGATTAGTTATTATTAGATTTAATTCTAACAATACCTCCTCAGATGTCTTGTGTTACACATGTATCCTTCCATTTAAAATCATTACTTTAACACTCCTACTCTAACTCCACTAGTTCATTGTTAATTATTAAAATTATTTTTCATTATCCTCTTATGTTTTGCACATGTATTCGCTAAAATACTATTAAATACGTATTCCTTATATTTTACAAATATTACTTAGATATCCCTTAGTTTTCATGTATCCCTTTCTTTTAAGACATATTACCCATACACCTTCCATATTTGATAAAACTAACATAGGATACTCTTGTCTCGTTTCCTTTGTATGAATGTCAATCATCAATGCTTCTCACAAAACATCGTTCAAACAAAATGCATAACAAATTCTAAAAATCGACACAATCCAAAATAAGGCTAAAAACATATCTCACTCAAATATATAACACAAATACAGAAGAACAAGTTACCCACAAAACACACAACCAAAGAGAAAACTCATGAGATGTCCAAAATTTTTAAGATGAGGACATTTTCTTACATTAGAAACTTTATTAAAGATCACATAATGTAAATAGTAAACAAAATTCACATTATTTTCAAATGAGGAGTGCAACTTTAATCAAATCACAAAAATTAGAGTTTTATGTAAAAAAAAAAAAAATATGTAAGCGTAATTGCAGCAAATCTTAAACTGTGTTGTTATAACTTGCTTTAAGCGAAACTAACATCATTTGTAAGGATGTAAGAATTATTTATTATAATTATACTTTATTTTGTCTTATTTTTCTTCCTTGTCGGATAAGGGAAAAGAGGATTGGTTGATTTTGCTGTTATTTTGTCTTTGGGTAAAAATGACTTCAGTTGAACTTTATTCTTCACATTGCTGGCGATAAAGTTGATGAACTGATTTTTCACCTGTAGGCTCTCTCTCTTAAGAAAGAAAGAACATGTATGTGATGCAACATGCAACGGAACACGGAAGAAAAAGAACAGGTTTATTATTTGAATGGCTCGGCAATTAATAAATTAATTAACATTAACATATAGTGGAGGTGGACCAGACAGGTTCATGTCTTGACTTTTTTTGAGTAGGAAATAATATACAATTACGTACATTTTTACTGATTAAAAAAGGAAAGGCTTTTGAAATACTGGTATATTAGAAAGATATTAGAGTCGGTGTTATCAATTTATTCTTCCTTTTATTTTGTGCGTGTGTTAAATCCTAAGTGATGAGTATGAAAAATAATTCTGTGCAGAAATGTTATTGCCGCGATGATTTTTTAAATATAGAACTGGCCTTGGCAGCAATTGGCAATTGACAGTCGGAAGAAACGATGTTGTCGTTTTGTGTTTGTTAATTATAGTTCACGCCTCAATCACACCGTATCTTTCAACTGTCGGCAGCTCAATCTGAACCTTTTTATCAATGAAACCTTTATTTATTATAATATTCAAAATCTGCCTAAGTAATCTACTGAATCTCTTTCCGCACATACTTTTTCTTGATTATTTATTCAGAAAAAACGTTACGCTCAATACCATTTTTGGTTATGCAGCAGATATAAAAGGGTTTATGTTGTTATTGGTTTTGTGCTTCTGAATCATTCCTTTCCATTCTGCCAAACACATCTTTCTGTGAATCTGAAAGTGAGGGCACGTGTTATAGAAAAGAAGGAAGGTGGTGAATTGAATGCATGAATGAGGTTCTCATTGGGTCAGCAATGGGGACAGTTGGGTTGGGGCCATCCCATCACCTTCAAACTTACTTAACATGCCAACAAACAACATTTTCTAATAGCTTTATGTTATCATTTCATTCACAACCTAACTTTAAAACTTCTACATATTTTTTTTATAATTAAATTTAAAATATATAAATCTGGACATTATGAGCAAACTAAAGACCTGATACATTACATTTAAAAGAAAATTCTAAGCATATTAACATAATAAATAACAAATATATAAAGTCGTCGCACTAGCCGTGCTTAATGATTAAATTCTTTAACAAAATATGAGATAAAGCTAAAGAGGTAAGAGAAAACTAATACTAAATTCTAGCTTCTTCTTAACTTCTATTGTACTAAATCAGTTTCCTCGACTATATAGATGAACTTTCCAGCAATAAATAAGTTCAAAAGGAAAAAGTGAAAAGAAACATTAATTGAAACATGCCATGATATAATGTAATGATCACGCATTTGATGACTTCCTTATAAACAAATAAATGCAACTTTCAAAAATTTTCTTTTGAAACGTCACCATGTTTTATCACTTATTTATATAAGATAGTACTAAAATAATATTATTAGAATTAATCATATTAGTGATCTTTTTATTATTATTTTATATATAAGCAAACTAAAGAAGAGCATCATACTCATAGAAGTCTTCAATTTATCCTTTCAAAACATTTAAAAGTCGCACTTTTCAACTAATCATCAAGTGGTATGGTGTTTTAAGACGACATTTATAAAACGAAAGTTTACAAACCAATGATCTTGTCATTTTGAGACCCGTAAATACTTCTACAAACACTTCAACATGATATATCTTACAACTAACATTGTTCTAAATTATTTCAAAATTTTTCTTCAAGTCAAATTACCTAAACAAATAATCACTTAAATGTTAATTATTTTATCATCGTCAAAAATTATCCACCTACTTCAAATATTTCATACTCAAATATTGAACTTAAGGACTTGTGTGTCTACTTCATATACTCAAAACATAACCTGAATATTTTATAAATCTATAATAATAATCCAATTCCTTAAAGATTATTAAGAGATAATGCTTAATATGACTATCGTTTTATCACATCTTTATCATATTTGGTTATAACGTCATGAGACTCGGTATAAGACACGATTAATCAAAACAATGAGAGTACACAAGCCTATAACAACACTTTACAAGAGACTATCAACTCAACACTACCTTGTAATTAAAATTTATGAAATAAATAAATAGTCATTATTTTATTGTATCTGGGCCACTACAAAATTAACCCCAAAAACGGACTGGAACCTTCCCTGAAGGCCGCCTATACTTCAACGGACATTTCTTCCTACACGTCCATAATTTCACTCTGCACCGTCGAGCGAAATGACCAATTTGCCCTTAATGACATATATATTTTAAATCTACCATTTCCTCTTTTTTCTCCACCTCTTCAATCGTGTCCTCGTTGCTTGTTTCGGATTCATTATGAGAACCCTTTGCCGATGCGGTTCTTATTAATGCGGACCAACATAATTCCAAGAAAAATAATACCAATTAACATTTATTAAACCACTGTCACTAAAAATCTTAAGTAAACGCGTTGTCCAACAATATATAATATTAAATGTATTTAATAATTTTGATAAATTTTTTCAATATTGTTTTTTAATTGAACAATTTTACCCTTTAATAAAAAAATAGTTTATTTATTTAACAACAAATAATTGAATAACTTTTTTATTTCAAAAAGCTAAATAACATTTCTTTTAAAAAATAACGACTATATAATTTTTTAATATTATTTTTACAATCATTTTTTTATTTTTTAGTTAAATATTCATAAAAACACTAAAATTATATAATTTTAATGTAATAAAAATATGAATACATATGCGAATGTGTTTCCGTTAATAATAATAATAATAATAATAATAATAATAATAATAATAATAATAATAATAATAATAAAAGAGAAAAAAGAACATGTGTTTTCAGTAGTAACAATATAAAAGGCAAATAGAGAAAGAAGGGCGTGAGATATTTAAAACAATAAGATCCTCATGTATCTTTCTTATCAAACATTTTCAACAGAACTAACCTGTGAACCACTAAAATTGATTCACATAAATGATATCAGTTTATGTCTTCATTCAAGTGGTTCACGGCTGATGTTACTTTGAATGACGCGTCCAAACATTTAAGTTTCAACAGACTCATCCAAACACTCGGATCTTAAGAAAAATGATAATTTGATGGCCTCACAAATAAAAACTAATCATTTAATAATCTACTTTAATCACATAATGATATGTATTAGTACTTTTTAAGTTAAAAACTAAAAAAAATCGTTAAAATATTTTGAGTTGTTAAATGATGTACTTTTTTTAGTGACAAGATATCACCGTTCAGATCTTAAACACCACAAATTCTACACCCACTTCACATACTCTGCATCTTTCCTTTTCATTTCTCATCACATCCTTTCTATTTTCTTGTGCTAAAGGGCACACCCTCCAATGGGTGTCCTAGAAGGAAAATAAAATATTGAGCTACAACACATATTTCACCATATAAATAACTAATACTTAATAGTTAACATTTAATAGAAAGTAAATTTAATACACGCCGAAGTTGTAGTCATTCCTGCAGTAAACCATCAACTTCGACACTTCTGTCCGTGACTTCTTGGGCGTCCGGGAGATCTTTAATTACCTGCAGAAGAATAAACCAATTCCTACAATCAAGTATCAATAAAATGGAATACAAGACAGAGGACGTCAATAGTTTAAAAACAAAATAAGGCTAATAATTAGCTATTGGGAGTGGTATTTACTATTTAGCCAAATATGAAAAGAACATAAGAGGTAAAATAAACTAAACTTTTTTATATCAAATTATTTGCGTTAATATTCTATGCTTTTAAGAAAGAGGTATACATGGGTTGATTTCATTTATGAGAGAAACTTAATTGTTTTAATTTTTCTCATATAAGAAATTTTTGAAAAGTTTATTCAATAATAGTATGTACCTGATAAAGATACCAAGAAGCAAAAGCATCTGTTGCAGCGTACTCTAGTTGCTCCTTCGACAAAACAGGACTCTCCCAGTTTCCCAGTCTTATTTTATTGGGCTTTTTAAGCTGCAAAAATAACAAGCTTCGTGAATATCCTACAAAGATAGTTCTCTTCACCTCTTTCTTTTGGGAAGGCGGTTGAAACATCTCACTGATCCCTTCACATCCCCCCCTCTCTCCATGGACAAAGAAGAGAAAAATAAATAAAAAATGAAAAGGTAATTAAAAAGGGGTAATGATCGAGCAGTCACAGAAAAATACATATTGTTTGTCTCTATTTTGTATGAGTGCAGGAATACAATAAACTAGTGACGATAAAATGAACAAGAAACAAACAGTTTATTACTTATGGCATCCACTTTTTTCATTTTCTATTTCGGATATGTCTATAAATTCTTCTGGTCTAAATGTAACAGCACTTTTCTCCCTCTGAAGAACTCACAACAATACAACTAAATCCTATTAACATGGAAAAATTAATGATTTATTCAAAGATGAATTATGCCTTGAGTGCAGTAATGCACGGGCTAAATTTTTTGTTATTGTTTTCTTGAAAGAAAGAAAGAACTTGTTTAAGTACTACCAGCTAGCAATTAAAATTATTTATAGCAAAAATACCATTTGTAATTAGATATATACTGATACTAATTTAAGACAATTGGATTTTTGAAACATACCTGTTTCGATAAAAGTTTTTCGGTCAAAGATGAAAGACCCCACTTGTGATCACCACCAAGCTTCTGATTAGCAAGGAGAGAAAGATCCATCACACCTTTAACAGATATTTTATAATCTCTAAAAACTTTCATAGCGTCACCATCAATCCCAACTCCAACCTTGTGCACATCAAACTTTGTATTAATACTTACAATAATTGATTAGTTCACGTAGACATAAAAGAAAAAACATTAAAAAAAAATCCAGTTTAACTGAGATAGAAACCTTCAGAACTGTGGGATCTTCAAGCAAAAGCTGTAAATTTCGGGGGATTCCAGAATGAATTAGATGTAGAACATAACAATGACTACTGTCAGCACATATCTGCATAACTGCTACCTTTCCGGGTGGAACACCTATAAAAGTTTTATACAATAATGATTCAGTAATTTAAGTTACAAAAAAATTTCTTCTTTTTCTAATAATTAATATTTTATAGGAAAAAAAGAAAAGGCTCTTCTGCACAAAAGTAGGAAATTCCTCTCTCTCAGTAGATGAACAACGCATTTGATGAAAAGATAATCAATAAATATGAGGAGTAAGGAGCCAAACAATTAGCTCGAATCAAACCTTTAATCTCCCCAGATACCCAAATCATGTCTTTACCTTCATCCACATTACAATTTGCAAAACAAGATAGAAAGGCTCTTCCTCCAAGGAATTTTGAAATTCCTCGTCAAGACACTCCATCAAAGTTCTATAAATTTGAGCAAGAATCTGATTCTAGCCTGTAAACAATCTATTCTTTAAAATACAGGTGAAAAACACCTGAGCTAGTTTAAGGAACACCGGCATAAATTCTTGTACATACAACCAGTAAAAACATCTTAACATCAGATAAGAAAGATAATCACCATACACTCACCCTCTCCTCCATCTCACTTTGATCACATTTTCTTCCTATCTGTATCTTTTCCATCACATCACTACTTACACCTATCACTTCCTTTCCCTGTCTTTTCTTCTCATCTCGTTTTCCTTTCCACTCCAATCCGTTTCAGAATGAACGGTTTATCATTACTATACCAAATACATATTAATATTATTACTTAATGCAACAATTACAAAACAGACTCAATACTAACAGGAAATCGCTTATGCAAGAATCAGCCGCTATTCAAAAACTGGGAGAAGACGCTGAAACAACCTTTTGTGAAGGAGGGTTTCCACTCAATGTCAAATCCAATTGCAATTTGCATAATCTCTCTATTTTTTACATCCAGAGCTTGTAAGAGTTTTGCTGCAGCTTTCTCTACAGAATCAAAAGTCCTGCTATACATAATTCGACCACTAAACTTGATTGCAGGTAATCTCATTCTGGAATAGTCTGTGCAAGATGAAAAATAATAGAAAACTAAGAGGAAATGCAAATTTACAGTTCAATTGAGTGTTTCCAAGAACCAAATGGAATTCCTTTCAAGCATTTCTATACAAACCAATAGAACAGAATCATAAGTCGTATTCAAACATGCCTTAGAAGAAGCAGAAGTGGAGGAAATAAGTAGCTATGAAAGAAGAGGAGAAATATTTTGATATATTGTATGGCGTGATAAAATGCGGAAATGAGGAATTAGTGTAAAGAACCTGGACGAGGGGATAAAGAAGAAATATTGGGGTGTTGAAGAGCGACAAGCGATGCGGGCAAGTGGCGGCGGCGACGGGGAGTGCGATGGTTGAATGGACGTTTGATGTTAGGGTTGGAAAGAGAAGCTTCGATGGCTTGAAGCTCTTCCTCCGTGAAAGGGTCACAATCGCAGACGAATGAGGCAAGGCGCGGAAAACCACCACTCTCCTCCTCCGCCACGTTCTTCATCTGAAACCACTTCCCGCTTCAGACGCATCAGAGAATAGATGGAGTCAAAGGACCCAACAGGAAGCGCGGGAAGGGGTTTTGTTTCAGAGTGGATTTCAGATCAAGGTAAAAATCAGACAAATTCTTCTGCACCCTAATATCTTCTTCCTGGGTCCTAATATAAAATTTTAATTCCATAATTGACCCTATCCGGTTTATACAGGTAAAAAAATAAGAATCGGATGACACCTTCATCCAGTTCACATTTCAAAAAAAATGACAATCGGATGAGTATATCATCCGGTTATCATTTCAAAATAAAATGACAATCGGATGACATCCCATCCGGTTGTCATTTAAAAAAAATTCATTTTATTTGGAAATGACAACCGGATGACATACTCATCCGGTTGTCATTTTGATTTTGAAATGACAACCGGATGGGACTGTCATCCGGTTCTCATTTCCAAATAAAAATGAGAACCGGATGAAATCCATCCAGTTCTCATACATCAAATCGGAAAATTCTTCTGTTCATCGTCGACAACGTCTAAACCCCAAATCAACTACTCTAATCAGCAATATCACTTACTAATTGCTAATAAACACCAAAAATTACTTACTTATTGCTTGTTTTAAGGATTAATTAAAGATTTAAAAACAGATAAAGTTAAGATGACAACCGGATGGGGGTGCTATCCGGTTTTTATTTTTTTGCCCGTATGAACCGGATGAGTGTGTTGGGGTATTTGTGAAATTAAAAAATTTGTATTAGGGTGCAGGAAGCGTGTATTAGGGTGCAGGAAGAATTTGTCTAAAAATCATAGATATAAATTTAGTTTTTTGAATTTATATAACTATTTATTGTATATATGAATTTATATTTCATACTAATAAATAAATTTAACAAAATATACAATTTATAAACATTATTTTTGTGTGATGCATATTAACATCACCAAATTGGTTGTATAAATCTTGTGCGAAAAAGCATTTCCTACACTCGTCAAATGTGTTGTAATATGTTTAGATAGAAAATGTGTTGTCTCGCAAAAAATCTTAAAAGAGATTATAAATTTAGAATTTTATGAGAATAACTAAATTAATTAAAATTATAGAATTTAATGTTTGTATTATTTATATACTTTTACCTTAATTTGATTTTGGTTAAAACATTGGTAGTTTAACTTAAACATAAATATTGTTGATCGGTTTGAAATTTTGGTATCATAATCTGAATATGGTGTTTTGATAAATATCAGTGAATTTTTTTTATACTAAAGTTATCATGTTTCGATAAGTGTTAGAGAAATTTATTTTCATACTAAAGTTTTTCATTATACATAATTTGAGCTTTTTATTTCATTATCAATGCTATAGATTATATTTATCAATATTAGTTAGACCTTTTCAATAATATCAGTATTAGTTAGAAAATTTCAGGACAATATTACTAGTAATTTGATATTAGTAAGAACTTTGATGTTTTCTTATCACTGTTAGTAATAATGTTTTTGTTGTCAATAATTTGTTACAAACTTTTTTTCTTAATGTTGAAAAATCAATAAAATTCAATAAAAAAATGTTGTTAAAATATCTCACTTGATCTCGATTTAAATAATTATGATTAATATTAATTGGAAATAATGTGGATCAATGTGAATTAAGAAACAAATTTTGTTAATATTAATTAAAAAAATTGAAAATATTTTAATTATGAATATTAATAATTTTAAATTGTTAATAATTATTTAATATTCAAATTTTGTATGTATTTGACGATAATTGAAATACTTAATTTAAATAATTTTAATTTTCTTATTTTTGAAAAATAAAATAATTTAAAACAATATAGATTCAAATTTGTTAGAAATGATGAAACTTTTATCTAAATATAAAGTTAAGGTTGTAGAAAAAAAAAAAGCTAAAATGAAGAAGAAAGAGGATCCATTTAAAAAGGATGTACGGAAAGAAAAAAGGAGAGGTATAAAAGGAAATTATAGAATAGAAGGTGGTAAGGGGTTCAGGCAAGGCGAGCCCAAAAAGTGAGAAATGAACTGTTTGAATTGAATTGAGGTGCGGAGAACAGAGGTGCAGAGTAAGTTGGCGGGGGATGAGGAGAACAGAGGAAAGTGAGTGAGTCAGTGAGTGAGTCAGCGAGCGAGTGAGTGAGTGAGTCAGCGAGTGAGTGAGCGAGCGAGCGAGTGAGTGAGCGAGCGAGTGAGTGAGTGAGCGAGCGAGTGAGTGAGTCAGCGAGCGAGCACGAAGATGAGCACTGTTGATAAAATGCTGATCAAGGGCATCCGGAGTTTCGACCCGGAGAACAAGAACGTCATCACCTTCTTCAAGCCCTTAACCCTAATCGTTGGTCCCAACGGTGCCGGCAAGACCACCATCATCGAGTGTTTGAAGCTTTCTTGCACCGGCGAGTTGCCTCCTAACGCCAGGTCTGGTCACAGCTTCATCCACGACCCCAAGGTAACCTAAACTAACTCTCACTCTCTTTTTAACTAATTATTCCATTAATCAATTATTGCTTTCATTTGGGAAGGTCGCCGGGGAAACTGAAACGAAGGGACAGATTAAGCTCCGATTCAAGACGGCCGCTGGTAAAGACGTGGTCTGTGTCAGGTCCTTTCAGCTTACGCAAAAGGCCTCTAAAATGGAATACAAGGCTATTGAGAGTGTGATTCAAACTATTAATCCTCACACGGGAGAGGTACCACACTTCTTCACTTTCTTCTACTTCTTCACTCTCTTCCCATTAACCTTCTTCTCTTCTTTTCCGTCAGAAAGTTAGCCTCAGCTATCGATGTGCTGACATGGACATAGAGATGTCTGCGCTCATGGGTGTTTCCAAGGCCATTCTCGAAAATGTTATATTCGTTCACCAAGACGAAGCCAACTGGCCTCTACAGGATCCTTCCACCTTAAAGAAGAAGTTTGACGACATTTTTTCCGCAACTCGGTATCTCTCCTTCCCTGTCCTTACTCTCTCCCCGCTGTTTTTTTTTTCCACTCAACATATTCTAATCATATATGCTTCCTACTCAATGTACAGATACACCAAGGCATTGGAAGTTATAAAAAAACTTCACAAGGAACAGGCTCAAGAGATAAAGAGTTACAAGCTCAAACTCGAACATCTTCAAACTCTCAAAGATGCTGCATATAAGGTCTCTTTCCCCTTCCAAAATATCTCACAACTCTATAAATATGATCAACAACAGCAATAATAATAATAATAATTAAATAAAGTTTGCTCATTCCCTCTTTATTCTAATAATCCTTACAAAACCGCTCAAGGTGTTGTAATTTTTATGCAAGGACTCATTCTTGTATGGAGGACCAAAATTTTATTCTGCTTTAGTTGGCCCTTTTGCCCTAATGCAATTTTTTGGGCCATTCTCAATCATTCCGTGAAGTAAAATTTCTTCTGTGCTTTTAGTCTAGCTAGTTATTTTAGAACATAAGCTGTGCCTTCCACTTTGACAGCTTTAAATATAAAGAAAACCACGTCGTACCAAAATTGAAAGAAAAAGAAAATGTAATTATTTTATTTTATTTTGTTATAGCTACGGGAAAGCATTGCACAGGATCAAGAGAAAACAGAGTCTGTAAAATGTCAAATACTACAGTTGGAAGAGACCATTAAACAATTGGAGGATAAAATTCATCATGCAGAGGAAACATTGAAAGATTTGCGGAAGCTGCAAGAGCAGATATCGACTAAAACTGCTCAACGAAGCACCCTTCTTAAGGAACAAGAGAAACAACATGCAGCTCTTGTTGAGGAGAATACAGGTAAGTGTTGAACATGGTATATTATGTGTTACCATCATTGAGCCAGTTCTGAATTTCTGTGAAATATATATGTAAGTTTCTAATGCCTTTTGTTTTTATGCATATTATATTTAACTAGATTCTGATGAATTATTGATGGAATGGAAGACCAAGTTTGAAGAAAGGATTGCAATTTTAGAAGCAAAAATAAGAAAGTTGGAAAGAGAATTGAATGACGCTGCTGAGAAAGGTACTGCCCTCACGAATATCATTGGTCATTCCATCAAAGAGATTGCCAAACTACAAGCTGAAGCAGAAGTAAATGAATTGATACACAAACTGCCTATACTGACATCTAGTTTTGCAGAGTGTTATTGTAATTTTGTTTCTATTTGAACTTCAGGCTCACATTTCTTTGAAGAAAGAGCGTGATTCCTCCATTCACGATCTTTTTGCTACATATAGTTTAGGATCTCTTCCAAATTCTCCTTTCAGTGACGAGGTTGCTTTAAATCTCACTAGTCGTGTAAAATCGAGGTTGGCAGATCTTGAGAAAGATCTGGATGATAAAAAGGTGGTTTTTTCTGTTCTCTCTCTGGTTTATGTTAGTGTTTGTTCACTTTTAGGTGCCTCACAAATGAGAAGTGGAGGAATTTTCAAGAATGATTTCTTGCTGTTACTTGGTATTTGGGATAAAGGGTCGTTTTCTCTTGTTTGTGTATTCACTTAGCAGTATTGTAGTGGGTTTGTTTGGTGGATATGCTGAGAGATTGGAATGCTTTGCACACTTTTTGTTTACCTTCTTATAGGTTTTTCCTCTATCAAGAATATCGCTCTATGCTCCTGTAGCTTGGCTAAATTTACCAAATTTTAAAATTATTTTCACCACATTAAGAGTAAAAAAAACTACATGATTGTGACCGTTTTCTTATTTTGTACAGAAAGCAAATGACAACGAACTTGAGATGGCATGGGATTGCTACATGAATGCTAATGACCGTTGGAAAGATACTGAGGCTAAAATAAAGGCTATGCAAGGGATCAAGGTTTGGTGTTTCATTCCAATACATAAATTTTTTGTCAAATTTCTTTATCTTACCTGCACAATATTAATATGTTATGTTTACAGGATGGCATTCTGAAGCGCATCGAAGAGAAGAAAAATGAGCTTGATTCATCTGAACTTCAAATGACTAATGTGAACTTCTCTCACATAGATGAAAGAGAAAGAAATTTGGTAAGGCACCTGCTCTCTGTTGTTTAGTAATCTACAACCTTAGTTTTGGACATCTGACAAATATGATTAGCATATTTTTTGAGTAATGTTTGCAGAGAAATGAGATTGAGAGGAAGGAAAGTCAACTATCTCAAAGACAATTTGAACCAAATATACGTCAAGTGCAAAATGAGATATATAGTATAGATCAAAAGATTAGGGCTGTCAATCGAGAGAAGGATATCATGACTTCTGATTCAGATGACAGAGTTATGCTATCTCATAAGAAAGCAGAGTTGGAAAATCGGAAGAAGAAACATAAGAAAATGTAAATCCATTTTGTTTGTATTCCCTTTAATTTCCACTTTTCGTTTTCTAGATCATGTTTAGAAGTTGGTGGTCATCTGTTTATTTTTCTTTACAGATTAGATGACCAAAAGGACAACATTAGAAAGGTGCTAAAAGGGAGGGTTCCTCTTGATAAGGATGTGAAAAAGGAAATTACTCAAGCATTAAGGTTGGGGACATCTTTTTATTTTATTTTTATTTTTTTATGTTTACTTGTAGTTGTAAGCACCTACCTCTTGAATTTGGGCTGGACGCCTAACTCGATCCCAAAATGTACAAGGTAAAAATTGTCCAACCTTTTATAAGATCTACGTTGGCCACATGTGTAGTTGATGTGAAATCTCAAGTTCACTGAGAGTTGAAGATGAGCCAATATAAGATTTATGATATGTTGGAGTTGCAACTACAAGTCCAAAAGTCTCACATTGGGTAAGAATGCGAAGAAGATCACAGATTACCTTGTATTGATTTTTTTTTTTCTGGTGCAGGGCTGTTGGAGCGGAATTTGATGATCTGAATGCAAAGTACCGTGATGCTGAGAAGGAAGTCAATATGTTGCAAATGAAAATACGAGAAGTTAATGGTAACCTATCCAAACACCACAAGGATTTGGAATGTAAGTGCTATGTATCATCAAAGAAGTCGAGTATAAATATTTTAGTTTTTGAGGGCAATCAATGTTTGAGTTCTGCATACGTAATGTTGCAGTGGTTCGTAGAATCTAATAGATTTTTCTTTATTTTAAAATATTATTTCCCATATATGTGGTACTCTTTTTAATTTAGTCCATATACAAAAGATCTGTTCAATTTAATTCTCAAAGGTAGAATTGTTTTCATTTTTTTCCCTTTCTGTTATTTGTATTATAATACTGTCTATTAGAGTTATATTAAAGTGTAGGGATCAAATTAAAGTGAATATCACATATGGGTACCAACAAGGCTATATTTTGGTTCCTGTATATGTGAGACTAAGTTTTCATTTGATCATTGTACTTCTGAGTTATAATGGGGAATTTAGGTGAAAAATTGCTTACATGCATTAAATTAAAAATGTGTCTATTTTTTAGTTTTAGGATTGTTTTTGCTTTATACATTCTCTAGGTTCATAGTTTTCGAGAAGAAAAGGAGTTTCTGGATGTATATTTCTGTACTTATGGGGAAGTTTGACATTGGCAAATCATCTTCCTTGAGTTTCTTACCTTGCAAAACATCTATGAAAAGTACAAGTTTTTGCTTTTTGGTTTGAATGTCTATATATATTTTTTAGTGCATTTGATAGCCACATGTTTATTCTGCATATCAATAATATGATACAATAAATATAAATAGACGTTCTTTATTTAGCATTTTGTATGTGTCTCTTGATATAGCTGATGCTGCCCGCTTGATATTTTTTATTTTTTCATGCTGCTTCTTCTTTGCCCTAGTTTGGTTTCTTTCTTCCACCATGCTGAATAACTGAAGACACAGTTTGGCACCATTTATATTTAAATGATTGTCTTGCAGCAAGAAAGAGATTTATTGAATCCAAGCTTCAGTCTTTGGATCAACAATGTTCTGGACTTGATTCTTATCTCAAAGTTTTAGAGTCTTCCAAGGAGAAACGAGATGTCCAGAGAAGGTCAATTTGTGCTAGACCATATTCATGATGTTGTCTTTGTGACCATATCAAAGTGTTGTTTGTGTTGTCACTGATGTGCTTGTTTCATATGAACTAATACTTTATCTGATAATTCTTGCAGCAAATATAACATTGCTGATGGCATGCGGCAAATGTTTGATCCTTTTGAAAGGGTTGCTAGAGCTCATCATGTTTGCCCTTGCTGTGAGCGCCCTTTCTCTCCAGAAGAAGAAGACAATTTTGTCAAGAAGGTTGTACACCTCAAATGCTATTATAACACCCTGACATTATCTATTGACTTTGAGCAAGCGCATTATGTAGTTTTGAATTGCATTTTGTTAATGACAGCAAAGAGTGAAGGCAGCTAGTTCAGCTGAACACATGAAAGTTCTCGCCGTGGAATCCTCAAATGCAGAGTCTCATTATCAGCAGCTGGACAAGCTTCGGATGGTTTACGAAGAATATGTTAAACTTGGCAAGGAGACCATCCCTAATACTGAAAAGGAACTTCAGCAACTTAAAGATGAGATGGATGAGAAATCTCAGGCTCTTGATGATGTAACAATCATAATTTCTTTTAAAGATTCCCTGGAAATTTCTTTTGAGTAGATTGAATCCCAACATTTACTTCCTTTCTAAAATGTTTGTTTGTCGAAGGTGATTATTATTTTATATCAATTATTTAGTACTTCCTCTGGTCCTTAATATAGGAAGCATATTTTAGAAAAAATTGATGGTCCTTTTCCTAAGGCATGTTATAGTTTACTTTAAACAGTATATTTCTTGTCCTTGCTTGCCCTATTAAATATTATGGATGTGTGTTTTTTATAAACAAATAATGAGAAGATAATTTTTAAAATTATTGATAACAAGGGTAAATTTGTTACACTGCTAACAATTGTTTTAAAATTCAACAAAATCATCTGAACTATATATATTTTATTGGTCTGTGTGATTCTGTTAGAAGTACCTTATACCAGAGAGTGTGTTATCTGTTTCCTCCTTTTTCTTGTCGTTAACTTGTTTTGGATTATACAATTGCTGCAATTTTCAGGTTTTAGGTGTTTTAGCACAAGTGAAGACTGACAAGGATTTAGTTGACGCATTGGTGCAACCTGTTGAAAATGCTGATCGGCTTTTCCAAGAAATTCAAGAATTGCAAAAGCAAATTGAGGATTTAGAAGATAAGCTTGAATTTCGAGGACAGGGAGTGAGGACCCTGGAAGAGATTCAACTGGAGCTTAACACACTGCAGAGCACTAAGTAAATAGCTTAAGTTTTTTTACTGTTTACTGATATGGGCAATTTTACGATCTAGATCCATTAAGATAAATTAATTCTGTCATATCGACATCATCTCCCACTCCCTAAGTGCACTTATTCTTGTCATAGGTTTGGTTTTGGTTTTTATTCTTATCATCATTTCCATTCATATCTTGGTTTAAAGGGACAATTTGCAATCTGAGTCGGAGAGGTTGAGGGAAGAACAAAGACATATGGAGAACGATCTATCAAATATTCGTATTCGGTGGCACAATCTAACGAAGGAGAAAATGAAAGCAACCAACATATTGCAAGGTGTTAAGAGATTAGAAGAAGAATTGGAACGTTTAACTGAAGAAAAGACTCAAGTTGATCTTGATGAGAAGGTGTCTAATTATCTGATACATTGATGGATATTTAGTTTATTTTTACCCCTTTCTATGCATATACACACACATTTTCAGAAGAAAAATTAGTAAAATTATCAATGCTCTCATGACAGAACATGCAATTATCAGTTATTGTTCCTTTCTTTTTCAACTACTTTTGGTGCATTGCATGTAATTTATCGTCCAATTCGTGTGTTGTATTTGTGTCTATATAGACAAGTAATTAAACAGCCTTCCTCCTGATGGAACTGTTGCCTTTCAAAATTCTCAACCTTATATGTTCTGTTTGTGTATATTTACATGAAATAAAATATCAGACACCCTCTGTTTTCAACATATTTGCTTTAATAAAAATTTCCAATATTTCTAAAAATGGATCTTATTTTTCTGGCTCTCTTTGCCATGTCAAAGTGCATAGTATTACCCAGAATTTTTGTATATGCAGCATTTGGCAGATGCTCTCGGACCTTTTTCCAAGGAGAAAGATAAATTACTGGCTAACTATAATGAAATGAAAATTAGACTCAACCGTGAGTATGAGGACCTGGCTGAGCAAAAGAGAAGTTATCAGCAAGAAGCTGAATCACTTTTCAGAATGAATTCTAAGATCAAAGAGTGAGCATATCTTATTGAAAAGTGTTAGTGTTAAGACCCCAAATTTCTTTTAACATATGTTTTGTTTGATCAGGTATTCCGATTTAAAGAAAGGAGATAGGTTGAAGGAACTGCAGGAAAAGAATTCTCTATCACAATCTCAACTTCAAAGTTGTGAGACCAGGAAGCAGGAAATTTTAGCCGAGCTAGTGAAAAGTAAAGATTTGATGCAAAATCAAGATCAGTTAAGAAGAAAAATTGATGACAACTTAAATTATAGGAAAACTAAGGCTGAAGTAGATGAGCTAGCACATGAAATTGAAACACTGGAAGAAAATATATTGAAGGCTGGTGGACTCTCCGCAATTGAAACTGAACGCCAGAAACTATCACTGGAGAGGGAGAGACTTCTTTCAGAGGTATTTTCAAATCCCTGAATCACACATCTAGGATTGAAATCGCAAGTAGTTCAGCCAATCACCATTTCTATGCTCTCATCTTTGATAGTTATATACTATTCCTTCTAATGTTGAACTGACACATTTCTCTCTCTTTGGTTATATACCTGTACCTTGGTGACAGGTAAACAGGTGCCGTGGAACAATGTCTGTTTACCAAAGCAATATTTCCAAAAATAAGGTTGATCTTAAGCAGGCTCAATACAAGGACATAGATAAGCGATACTTCGACCAGCTTATCCAGCTTAAGGTGTAATCACCTGCGATTCCATAGTCTTGTTCTTTCTTCTTTAATTCCCTGTTTAATATTGTTGACAATTCATCTTTATTTGCAGACAACTGAAATGGCCAACAAGGATCTGGACAGATACTACAATGCACTTGATAAGTGAGTTTCTTAAAATTCAGTAATGTTCAACATTACATCAAGTTTGTATTCTTTGTTGTGTGCTAGTTATGGCTTTGCAATGCATAAGTAAGATCACTCATTTTGTCCTCACAAGGCCATTTCTCTCTTGTTCTTGAAAAACTGAGACACGTAATCATCACACTTTGCATTGTGAGGTGCAGAGGTCATTTGGCAGCTTTGGTATAAGCTGTTGGGGTAAAATACTGGATGTTTTTTTTATCCGGTATATTTCTATTTTGTTTCGCTTTGTATTTACTTTCTCAAGGGTGTGTTATGTGTGGGGAATGCAAAGTACACATTCATTATTCTTGCCTGACTTGTACAAAAAGATTGAGTTTAGGGGTTCCTTAAGTATTAATATTTGAGATTTAATCCCATTATATCCCGCAGTTTTTGAATTGGATGCAACCAAGTTCCCTCTCTCTGATTGGAATTAACATGGTGCCCTTTGCTTGTGTGGCTTTATGCCACATCATTTGGCCTTAGTAAAGCAATACAAATTCTGCATCTGGTTGATTGGGGGCTTAACTGTCTAAACTGGTTAACTATCAGAATAACGTGCTATTGAACAAGGGGCAACCAACAGCACCAAAGTATATTAAACCCACGGGAATGAAAAGTATAACTAGGTCAAGGAAGAGAAACAACATCTTTCAAGAATTTCATAAAATTGGTTTACTCATTTTGTCTTCACTTCTTGTTGCAAGCTAATATTTATCATGCCTGAAATACAATTACAAATTACAAGATGAAAAAGCATATTAAACTGTCTGTTTCAAGCATTAATCGATAAGGATACACTTAATAGCAAATTTAGATACTTGTATTAAATTACTGATATAATCTGCATTCATTTTGTTCCTTGGTGGCTCTTAATGATTCATCAGGGCACTGATGCGCTTTCACACAATGAAAATGGAAGAGATCAACAAAATTATTAGGGAGTTGTGGCAGCAAACCTATAGAGGGCAAGACATAGACTACATTAGTATTCATTCAGACTCCGTAGGTGCAGGGACCCGTTCCTACAGTTACAAGGTTTGACATATCATATTGAAAACCCTTCGGAACCTGTCTAATTTCCTAGTAACTATTGTTCTTTTGCATTCCGTACAGGTTCTTATGCAGACTGGTGATGCAGAGTTGGAGATGAGAGGAAGATGTAGCGCTGGTCAGAAGGTATGTTATCACTGAGGGAATTACTATTATGTCTAGTGATCCCCTTTCTTAATTAATTAAAAATAATAAACAATAAGTTTTACTTAATTGCGAGGTTCCAGGTTCTGGCGTCTCTTATCATACGGTTGGCACTAGCTGAAACGTTTTGTCTCAATTGTGGAATACTTGCGCTGGATGAACCTACCACAAATTTGGATGGACCCAATGCTGAAAGTCTGGCTGCAGCTCTTGTAAGGTATTGCTGGATGGCCTAGTTCTGATTAAACTACTAATAATGAAATAATTACATTTTAATGTGCTGTTGTGTTTCTTAAAAATGAAGGATCATGGAGGACAGGAAAGGTCAGGAAAATTTTCAGCTAATTGTAATCACTCATGATGAGCGTTTTGCTCAACTGATTGGTCAGCGCCAGCATGCAGAGAGATATTATCGTGTCTCCAAAGATGATCTGTAAGAACAACAATATTACTGTTTCATTTGATTGTCATGTCGTTCCTGCATCACAAATACCAACTTTCTTAATCACTATCGCTTGAGAAATTCTGTTTACAGTACTTAACTAAATTCTCTGTCTCACATTTTCAGTCAGCACAGTATAATCGAAAGTCAGGAGATATTTGACTGAAGGCCATATTGTTTTGTATGGTATTGCTTGTTGGTGGGCTGGAGAAATTGTAAAGCCTGACATCCCTCAACTTATTCATGTGGTAGGTATAGGATAATGTAGGAGTGGGGTTCGTCCTAGTTAATTAAAAGTTTTTAGCACTTAACTATTTGTAAGAACATTTTACTTATTTTGGCATGCTTCCATTTGAGGGCCTGCTGAAATGGCACTGTAAAATGTGAACGTAGAAAAAAACAGTTTTCTTTTTACTCGTATTAATGATTTATTATTGCGCGGAGGACACGTCCATTTGTAATTTAGCTTTTTGAAAGCTAAGCTCTATCCCGGGTGATAAAAAAAAAGTTTAAATGTGATGTTTGATGAAGACGTTACAAGAAATTATCATCAAGTACTGCCATACGTTCGCACGGAAGTTGTTTGTAATAGATAATGTGTTTATTTTTATTTTTTGTTTATCAAAGTTTAATTTGTTAGTAATGTATTTTATTTTTTAATAAAAGATAAATTAAAGTTTATAAATTTATTTTTTCTTGAAAATAAATAAACTTAAAATAATTTATTCCATTTTGTAGTGCTAGTATAGTATGCGAATCTGTTATTGAGAGCTTGTTTCCTATAATGAAGTTTATTTTATCTACTCCAAAACTAAAATATGGAATTGGAAGGTTGGTTTAATATATAAAATACATATTGAATTGTTGGTTTTATTAATATATTGTGGTAAAGATATTTGTAATACTTTAGGGCAATGGGGTTGGTTGGTATACGTGCTAAGAAAAGTGCTGCTTTAATTTATGCTAGGTAGTACTTCAGTTTTCTACGTGATGTAACTTTGTTGGACTTTGGCATTTCTTGTGCCTTGTCCTCAACTTACATTTAGTTTAAAAAAATGAATTTTGAAGACAACGATTACGACAGTTTGACTAAACGAGCCCATGCGAGACGAGCTTAGAAATTGTTAAAATTGCCTTTAACTTATACTAGATCTCTCTCAAATTGCAAAACAAAAATTTATTCTTCTTTAACAAGGCTTATTTGGCAAACTAGTTGCCGAAAATAGTTTGATCGTATGCCAAATTACGGATCCAATGAAACACATACTTGGCTTCCTTGTAGAGATGACTGAAAAGAAAGTACTGAAATCAATGCTTAACCTGCATGATTGCGTCTCCTTTCCAATCGTCAACTTCCAGAATGGATGCAATATTCCCACTTTTTGATCCTGACACAATGCAACATAAATCAGCAATATTAATTTTTTTTAAGCTTTTCAGATAATACAACTTGATAAAATATTTGTTGACGCATGAAGTAATTTGCAGCAGGTTTTACCACAATTTGATGCCTCGAGCCAATTTAGAATGTCTGAAACAAACGGCAATGGCATGCTAAAGTGCCAATATGCCTCTTGCCTAGTGATAAATGGACCTGTCTATACATGGTTCTTTTACCATGCTGACAAGTTCAATTACACCTATTCCCAAGCAAGAAAGGCAGATTAACAATCATCTATTTCCCAAGTGACCCTTGTATATCATTCAGACCATACTATAGCCAGGAAGTTTAAAGGCAATTCTTTTATCTATCATATCTCTTAACCTTTGAGCGTCCTTAAATCTCCCAACACCAACAAGAATATTGGACATAAGAACATAATCCCCACCGTGTCCTCTCTCCATCTCTAGTATTTTCCTGGTTACCCTCTGACCAATTTCAACATTATTATGAACACTACAAGCACCCAGCAACGTTCTCCACATCACAGCATTGGCAACCTCATGAGGTACCTGTGAAGCAACCTTTTCAGCCTCTTCTAACCTCCCAGCCCTCCCCAGCATATCTATCACACAACCATAGTGCTTGATATCTGGCACAAGTTTACAATCCTCTACCATTTTAACAAAAAAATTGAGGCCTTCTTGAACCAATCCTCCATGACTACAGGCACTCAAAACACTCAGGAATGTCACACGGTTCGGCCTAAGCCCAGCCTTCTCCATGTTTTCAAAAGTCTCTATAGCTTCCCTCCCCATCCCATTCATTGCAAAACCAGAGATAGCTGACGTCCATGATACCAGATTCTTCCTCTGATCAGGTAACTCCTGGAAGAATCTATTCACACTTGCTATGCATCCACACTTTGCATACAAATCAATTAATGCATTGGTAATGCGTATATCAAAGGCATTGAACCCTCTCTTCTCTGCATATCCATGAGCACATTGGCATATCTTAATACACCCAATATTTGCAATAGCAGGAAAAATGGTCAAAAGAGTGACGTGAGTAGGTTCTATACCATCAACTTTGATCATTTCCCTAAACAAAGTTAAAGCTTTCATGGGCTGATTCTTGCGCGTGTATCCATCAATAACAAGGGTCCATGACACTACACTCCGATAAGACATCTGATTAAACACAGAAAGGGCAAGTTCAACCTCACCCCATTTAATCAAACCGGTGATAAAAACATTCCAAGTAACCAAGCTTCTATGCGGCATTTGGTAGAACACTTGTGCGGCTTCAACCAAAAGACCCCAACTTGAGTACATTTGCAACAGCCCAGTTTGCACATACACATGAAACTGAAAGCCGACCTTGAAAACGAGGGCGTGGAGTTGAGTCCCAAAGTGGGTGCAGGTTGCATTGGCAGAAGCGTGGGAAAGAAAGGCAAAAGAGAAGGTGTCAAGGGAAGGGTATGTGAAGAAAGTGTGGGAGTGTTGGGTGTAGCTAAAGAAGTGAAGAGCTAGGTGGGGGGAAGGGCCACGGGAGTAACAGCGGATGAGGTTGTTGAAGAGGAGTAAACAAGTGGAGGTGTCGTGAAAAGGGTAGTGAAAGAGGCCAGAGGTGACAATGTGACAGTGAACTTGTTGCAGAAGTTGGGGTTGAGAAGGATGTTTGAGAAGAAGAGAGAGCAAGTGTTGTGGATGTTTAGGTTTGGGAGAGGATGGAGGAGCTGCGATTTCCAGACACGAAAAAGGGCGAGAGATGGTGGTGGTGGATATTGCTGCTGCTACTACAAAACCTGAAAGTGAAAAAGGGAGCTTTAGTTTCAAGACTGACATGTCTATGTAACCAACCATATTCCACAGAACAATGGTCGTTGGCAGGGTATAGAATACATGTAATTTCTATTGTAAAACAAAATCATTTTAAACACTGTAGCTTCTGTTAATTTTCTTTATTTAATTTTTGTAAGTTTAGTATAAATGTTTGTTGATTATTTTTAATTCATACACAACAAATCATTTGATATTTGACTGAACCTGTTTGTTAAAAAATGGTTTCTAAAGAGTAATTTATTTTTAAGTGATTTTTAAATAAGTTTACCCAAAAATATTAAAAATCATCATACTAAATAATCATTTTATAAAGAAACACTTTTTATAAAAAAAAATTAATGAACATATCCATTAATTAATTATGTAAGAATTACTTAAAAAATAATTTTATAGGACGAACAAAACGAATAATGAATATTGATATGTATATTAATTTTAGTTTATCATTATTAATACTCGTTATTGTACAATTTTTTTTCGTTACTTTAAATTTAAGGATTATTATTTTTCATTTCATGTCCTTCACCGTAAATTTGGTTTGTTTTAAAAAATATATTAAAATGGTTGAAGTAGGCTTTAGGAATAGTATTACCAGAATGTTTTAAAAAGGTGAAAAATGGCCTCATTTCAGGATAATATACCTATGTTTAAATACAATCTGTTATATATTTCTTTTAAGTTTTTTTTTTTCTGAAAATATAAACATAAATTTGTTGAATCATGTTTACGATATTTTACCATTAATCAATAATGTTTACTAAAGTCTAAATAAAAGAAGCGGAGAATATATACCAGTACGATATCTTATTCCATATTTTTAATTGAAACATATTTGCATTAAAATGGACAATTGTTATTAAGATGATGTTTACCACACAAATTTGATTTGTTTAAGAAAAACTATTAAAATGGTCGAAGATTGTTTGTAGCAGACGCAATATATGTTTTTGATAAGGTAAAAATTGGCAGAAAGCTGAATATGTGAAAGAACCTACTTCTGTTGAAAAGAAATAAGAGATGGCAAATGCGTGTGTGAAGCTCACATGATACACGTCCCGAAATACAAGTTATTTTCCAAAACATGAATTTGGCAGAATGATTCTCATGGTACTCCAGGAATGACTTCTAAATGTAAATGTAAATAACAGCAATAATAATATTGACGATGAAGGGATGAACTTAAAAACCAAAAACCAACAAGGCAGTCTATGAGACACCGAAAAGAAAACATTGGTCATGTTTATCTCCGTCATGTGCGGGACACGAAGGGATGCACTTTAAACCAAGCTAGTCCTTGTACTTCAACTCAGATACTAGGAACCCGGGCATGTCGAAGGAGGCTGAAAATTTCTCAACATCAACTTTCAGATCTTCAATAGCCTTGTTGTTCACCAGGCCCTTGTTGAAATCCTTCAAAAGCTTCCCATGCTCCTTCTGGATCTCCAGCGTCAGAGTCACTGCACGATGAAGGAACTCTCCGATCTGCTCAAAGTCCTTCTCCACCAACCCCCTAGAAGTCATGGCCGGGGCACCTGTTAACACATCACAAACTCCTGTCAATCCCTCATAAAAACACACCCAATAACAGAGATGACATTGATAATAATTATTTTCAAATGTGAAGAGAAAAAAGTTTGAAAGAGAAGGTGTTACCAATCCGCACTCCTCCGGGGGCCAATGCGCTGCTATCACCAAAGACAGCATTTTTGTTGACAGTAATGTTGCAGAGGTCACAAAGTTTCTCTACCTTGTTGCCTGGAACAAGTGTGTGGAAAATGCTTTAAGAAATTGAAGTGAGGTGTTATGGTTTGGTATGAGTAGAAGCTTACCAGTCAAGCCAAGAGGGCGGAGATCCCACAAGACAAGATGGTTCTCAGTTCCTCCAGTCACAAGACTGTATCCTTTGTTCATCAAGTAATTTCCAAGGGCAGCTGCATTCGCCTTAACCTGCTTCGCGTATGCCTTGAATCCCGGGCTCATAGCCTGTTTCAGTGCAACCGCAAGTGCCCCAATCTGGTGATTGTGAGGACCCCCCTGAAGGGAAGGGAACACCGCAAAGTTTATTTTGTCTTCAAAATCATACACTGCATTCTCAGCCTGCCCTTTCTTCGGCGGCTTAGGTCCCTTCCGGTAGAAGATCATACCCGCCCTAGGACCCCTCAAGCTCTTGTGGGTCGTTGTGGTCACTATGTCACAGTACTCAAATGGATTATTAGCTTCCTGCACCATCATTCATTTCACACACCAACCCAAAAAAAAAACATTTTTTTGAAAAAAAAAACATTTTTTTGAAAAAAAAAACATTTTTTTGAAAAAAAAAACACAGATCTGATGTAGTACTTACCTGAGCAGCAACAAGACCACTGATGTGAGCCATGTCACAGAGCAAGAGAGCGCCGCACTTGTCGGCTACCTGTCTGAACCTGGCATAGTCCCAGTCCCTAGGATAGGCACTGCCGCCACAGATGATCAACTTGGGCCTGAAATCCAAGGCTTTCTCCTCCAACCTCTCGTAGTCGATGAATCCGGTGGCGGAATTCACCTTGTAAGGCAAACTCTCAAAGTAAATGGAGGTGGCAGAGATCTTCTTCCCACCGGAGGTGTAGTAGCCGTGTGTGAGGTGGCCACCGGAGGGGAGATCCAGACCCATGATGCGATCGTGGGGCTGGAGCACAGCGGTGTAGGCGGCGAAGTTGGCCGGAGAACCAGAGTAGGGTTGAACGTTGACGCCCCATTGGGAGGGATCGAGATGGAAGGCCTCTAGGGCGCGGGACCGGCACAGGTTCTCAATCTCATCGATGAACTCGTTGCCGCCGTAGTAACGGTTGCCGGGCATACCCTCGGAGTACTTGTTGGTGAGGGCACTCCCCAGAGCCTCGATGACCGCAAAAGAAGTGAAGTTCTCCGACGCTATCAGTTCTATTCCCCGACATTGCCGACGCTTCTCCTTCTCAATGAGGTCGTGGATTTCTGGGTCCACCGTCGCCAACGGCGCGTTACCCCACGCGCTTACTGCTTCCATCCCTTGCCTCTGTCTTTGGCTATGCTTCTGAAGACACGAACGCAGACACTGAAACAAACAAGCAGCAAAGCAAGCAGTTCAGTAACACTGTGTGCCCCTCACCCCATCCCACCTCCCCTTAAATAAACTCACTCCTCATTCCCCACAACATGTTCATGTACCATTCTACCCCTTACACCCTTTATGTTTACGACAACATAAATATTCATGTGCCTTTGCTTCATTTACCTTAAAGACTCTGGTGGGGTTAGGTTAAAGGGATGGGAAGAGCCAACGTTTTGATTGTCTTCATTGAAAATTATTTCTCTGTTTTGTAGTGTAGTTGGTGGCTTAACTTACTGTGAGATTGTCCAAAGGGGGTTGGTGAGGGTAGCATAGTCATTTCATTTACCAACCCCCACGCTCATTCGTCGTCATCGTCCATGCTTCTATTTCATTTACTACTTGGAATTCAAAACTCTTTCTAAAATCAAATATTACATTGTCACATTACATGGTACTTTGACATAACTTGTTATTACATTACATGTTATAAAGTGATGATAAATATTAATTTTCGGAAATTAAAAATGATTCTTTTAATTTGGTTATTGTTTGATTCCACGAAGCGGGGAGAAATGATCGGAGGTTGTGAGGAAGAAATAGGGAGAGGAAAAGTAGGAGAGATCCGGAAGGAGGGGAGAGGGGGGAGGAGGAGAGTGGGGTATATAAAGGGGAAGAGGAGAAGGAAGAATACTACAACACAGAGGAATCGAGAATGGCGTTGCTGGTGGAGAAAACAAGCAATGGGAGGGAGTACAAGGTGAAGGACATGAGCCTCGCCGACTTCGGGAGAATGGAGATAGAGCTGGCGGAGGTGGAAATGCCCGGCCTCATCTCCTGCCGCACCGAGTTCGGACCGTCTCAGCCCTTCAAAGCCACCAAGATCACCGGCTCCCTCCACATGACCATCCAAACCGCCGTCCTCATCGAGACCCTCACTGCCCTCGGCGCCGAGGTCCGCTGGTGCTCATGCAACATCTTCTCCACTCAGGACCACGCCGCCGCCGCCATCGCCCGCGACAGCGCCTCCGTCTTCGCCTGGAAGGGCGAGACCCTCCAGGAGTACTGGTGGTGCACCGAGCGCGCCCTCGACTGGGGTCCCGACGGTGGCCCCGATCTCATCGTCGACGACGGCGGCGACACCACTCTCCTCATTCACGAGGGTGTCAAGGCGGAGCAGGTCTTCGAGAAGACGGGGCAGTTCCCGGATCCCTCCTCCTCGGACAACGCGGAGTTCCAGATCGTGCTCGGCATCATCAGGGATGGCTTGAAGACCGATCCCAAGAAGTACCACAAGATGAAGGACAGACTGGTGGGTGTCTCCGAAGAAACCACCACCGGCGTCAAGAGGCTCTACCAGATGCAGGCCAACGGCACCCTCTTGTTCCCAGCCATCAATGTGAACGACTCTGTCACCAAGAGCAAGGTGCCTAATAGTTGCTTACTTCCTCCTCTTTTTCACATCTTACGAGTGTTTACGTTGTGTTATATGGTCTTGTGTTGTGCGATCGCAGTTCGATAACTTGTACGGTTGCCGTCACTCCCTCCCCGACGGATTGATGAGAGCCACTGACGTGATGATCGCCGGAAAGGTTGCCGTTATTTGTGGTTATGGAGATGTTGGGAAGGGTTGTGCCGCTGCCATGAAGCAGGCTGGGGCTCGTGTGATTGTGACGGAGATCGATCCCATCTGTGCTCTTCAGGCTATGATGGAAGGCCTTCAGGTTCTGACCCTGGAGGACGTTGTCTCTGTGGCGGACATCTTCGTGACGACCACCGGGAACAAGGACATCATCATGGTGAGCCACATGAAGAAGATGAAGAACAATGCGATTGTGTGCAACATTGGACACTTCGACAATGAAATCGACATGCATGGGCTTGAGACCTACCCTGGTGTGAAGCGCACTAACATTAAGCCTCAAACCGACAGATGGGTTTTCCCTGAGACCAACACGGGCATCATTGTGCTGGCTGAGGGTCGTCTCATGAACTTGGGGTGTGCGACGGGCCACCCCAGCTTTGTGATGTCCTGCTCCTTCACCAACCAGGTCATCGCTCAGCTTGAGCTGTGGAAGGAGAAGGGTACTGGGAAGTACGAGAAGAAGGTTTATGTTTTGCCCAAACACCTTGATGAGAAAGTTGCTGCCCTTCACCTTGGCCAGCTAGGAGCTAAGCTCACCAAGCTTACCAAAGATCAGGCTGATTACATCAGTGTCCCAGTTGAGGGTCCGTACAAGCCTGTTCATTACAGGTACTGATCGGAGGGACAATCAAGACGAAGATCCTATCAATTTTCCTTTTTCAAATTTGTGCTAGAATAGGAGGTTCTCTTTAATTTTTATTTTTTCCTAGGATCGACCCCTTGGTCGCTCTATGAGATGAGACCAAATTGGTCTGAATAAGGCTTTCGCTGCGGCTGTGTGGGTTATGATTTAGCAGCTATCATATTTGTTCTAGTTTATCTTTCGTAGCAATCAAAAATGCAGAAAAAATAATACTTGTTATTTGATGTCCTGTTTTAAACCATCTCTTACAAGTTATGTTTGCTAATTTGTTATTCATGTGGTCGCTGAAACTGAAACTCCTTGTTAGCTCTAACCAAGTACACCAATCCCATTCAGACACTTTAATTTGTGTCATGCTTGCATCCAATTCTGTAATTTTTTCATGTCCTCGTGTTTTATTTCAAACGCTTAAACTGAATGCCCCATGATATAATTTTTTATGAATATCACGTCACTGAAATCTATATTATCAGTTGAACACAGATTGATTAATATAATGTAAAATAAGAAACTTGTCTGATTGAAGTACTCGAGAGAAGAATATATATTGCATTGACATGTTAAGAGGACATCAAGTGGCTGGAAATGAGCTACAAAAATGGTTTGAATTTTGGAAGTCCTGGAGAGGAGTCCGGAATAGTTGGCAGATGAAGAGTTCCCCTGCCATATTGTTAGGAATAAACTTTATAAGATTGAAAATTTGACAATATATATTATTTGAGCAAAAGCCTGTGTGAGTAAAAAGATTAAAATGAACGGTTATAAATAGTTGCCTTCTTGTTGGCTTCAATGCGTGGAACAGCATAATTCAGTCACAGTTAGCTGGGCCTTCTCAATCTCTGTAATCTCCTTTTTCTTATTGTCAATATTTAAGGTTAGAACAAAAGATGTTTATACATTATTTTTTATCTCAACTTCTTAAATAATACGATACCCAACATATGTAAAACACAGTACAGGCTTAATTTGTAGCCAATTAGTAGTTTTCTACAAGAATCCGTGTGGAAAATAGTTTATTCTTATTGTATTCTCTTAATATATATATATATATATATATATATATATATTCTATAATAAACATTTTTTTTAAAAAAAATTTTTTATAAAAATATTTTTTATAATAAATATATACAATTAATAAC
>Ga0099824_1000247_pt1 | contig 55209 bp, 34 predicted proteins | sample SiratrowhiteBW_FD_76837 | JGI IMG/M metagenome (GOLD analysis project Ga0099824, IMG submission 76837) | Root nodule microbial communities of legume samples collected from California, USA - Siratro white BW | ecosystem: Host-associated > Plants > Roots > Nodule | place: USA: California... | reverse complement strand
AGTTTAAAAAAAAAAAAAAAAAAAAAAAAAAAACGAAAAGTAGAAGAGTTTATTGTCACGTACCACATTTGTCATAAATCGAGTACATCTTGATATTTTAATATTATTATTTATTTTTAATACTATTTAACATTAATATATATTATTATTTTATTTATATATAATATTTTATTAACAAAATACAGTATCAAATAAAAATATAATATGAACAGTGATATTAAATTAGTATTTTTTATCTAAAATAGAATACATGAAACTCGAACTAAATTCTAAAAACTTTATTTTTGACAATTGTACATAACTAACTTATGACATATGAAGTTGAAATCTATCCCTACCATATCAGCAAGATTTCATGAAAATAGGCTAACATTTGCGATCAAAATTCATCTATAATCGGTTGACAATGTTATCCATTTTTATATACTGACGAGTTTGAGAACTAGACTCAAAATAATATTAATAACAATAATAATAGTAGTATTAGAATAATAATAATAGCAATATAATAGAGTACTAATAATATAAATAATAATAATAACAGTTTAATATTAATAGTAATTATAATAATAAAAATTATTGTAATTATAATAATAATAATCATAATATAATAGAAAAATTTTCTTAATCTAATGTTATACATTCTGTCAAGTAATTTCCATATAATAATAATAATAATAATAATAATAATAATAAATTTTAATATATCCATAAAATAATAAATATATAATATAATATTTTTATTTTATAAATAATTAGCATAAATTATCATTAATTTGAAATTAAAAAGTATAAAATATTTGATCACTTCAGTGACTAAGAAATTCATCATACATTTAATATCAATCCAATATATAATACCTATTAGGACTTTCATTTTCTCATTCCATGTCAAATGGTTCATATATTTGTTTCATCATTTTATCTCTTTCTCTTGTATAGAAAAAAAAATTAACGATTTTATTATAATATTAATCGTATATGTTAAAATAAATTTGAATGAGGTTACAACGGAAACTTTATGAAACAACAAAGAATACACAACTTTATCATCCAATCAAATAATGTGTAGATGGAAAAGCTCTGTATTGAAAATATAAGATAAAAATAAATTATTTTTTCACCCACAATAAGTAAAAACCCCATAAATTAAAAATACCTAAATTTCATAATTAGTATTCATAAAATCGGCAGAAAACATACGAGGAACGTCATTTCAAAACTAATGTTTTGATACCACGTATAAAATACATAGGGTGAAACTTAACAATTTTCTTATAATCTATGATATAGAAAACCAAAACATAACCTTAAAATTATGTGTTTCTCATATATATTAAAGAGAGGGTAAGTGTACATTTCTTCATGAAAAATTACCTTTTAGTGTGTAAATGTACCTTTCTTCATGAAAAATTACCTTTTAGTGTTCTAAAGATTTAATGTGATGAAATATTGCTCTTTAGTGTTATAGAGATTAAATTAGATGAATTTTGATCTAGGGCTTCATTTTCTTTGACTTTATTTTATGATCTCTCTTTCTTAATGATAGTAAGATAGAAAAATGTACGTATTTTTAAGAGATACCTTCTCTATATGTTAGTGATTTATATAAATATAAACTATATAATTTTACTGTATTCATCAAATATTATTTATCTTCATAATAGACTTTTAATGATTTTGATACAATATTAAGATAGTAAAATTTAAACATAACTATCCTACTAGACTAATATAGTAAAGTAATATTTGTATTCATCTATATATTATAATTTTTTCACATTATAGGGTGTAGAATCTCCAACATCAAATTAAATATATTTTAAACTATTTTTAATACACATTCACACTCATTTGAGTTTTTAAAACACTCTTAATTATTAACTAAATTTTTTTAGAAATCATCAGTTTTTGTGAGACTTCTTTCTTTAATGCTTTCTATTTATCGTAATTTTGTAATTTTTAAGAAATTTAAATCAATAGTATATATTAGAAAGATTGCGTCAAAGGAAAAATCCTCTTTAATGAAAAAAAAAATGCAATTAATCAAGTATCGTTCTTTTGAAACTATTTATAACATAAATGTAATATAATATTATAATTTAATAAATAATTAAGATCTCATACAAAGTTAGATAATCATTGTTGAAAAAGCTCTATTCATGTTTAAGCATGGTCACCAATATTCTTTAACCATCTTTATGACAATTTATTCAGTTAAGATGTAACGTGCCTCTTCTAATCGAGCATAATTATTTTTTTTACTAAAATATAATTTTTATCTATTATCGAGTTTAGTTAGTTCTAAAGTTTAAAAGTTTCAGTTTTATGTTTTCTTAAGATTTTTGGGTGAAACCAAATTAATACTTTTGTTAGCTTAACAAATTAATTTAATCAATTTGATAATATATGATAAATTGCGAAAAATGTTACCTTAGTCAAAATTTTCAATATTAATGTCAAAAAATGATTAAAAAAATTAATTTAGTGTAGTAAGAATACTATAAGAAATTAAAGTGAAGTTTTCATATTTAACAGAATAAATTGAAAAATTAAATTATAGATAGGAAATCAAAGTATCTTATATTAACGGAAATTTTTGCGGTGAAGGTATATGATAAACTTGATCTTAACTGTTAAAATGAGGGGAGATGATGATGAGGATGAAATAATATATTTCAACATAATGAAATATATATAAGTAACAAGTGTAGAAGATTAAAAGTATGGTTTTGTATAACGAATTGTTTTTAAAGTGGTTTTTGGGTGTAAAGTGCAGAACTTTTGTTACTCACCAAGTTACTAATCTGTTGATGCATGTAATAACTTAATTCCTAAAATCCTCTATAACACTTAACGTTTTAAAGAATTACATATTTTTATTCATTTCCTATTTGGAAATTTTATATAAAGTCGATATAATCTAAAAGTGTTGATATAAATTTAAATAAATTTTAACAAAATTAAACTTCAAAAAATATATAATATTGATTTTTTATATAATACATGTTTTAGTTGAAGCTTTGGTTAAATATATTTTGACTCGTACAGTTGTTTTTTCCTACTAAAACAATCTTCCATTTAAGTACATGTTTGAATATGATTTTTTTTTCCGAGGGAGGGTAGAACTTTTTTTAAAATAAAATATGTTAGACAAAACTATCAAAGTGATGAGAAAAAACATATTTAAAAAAACTCTTACCACACGTAAAATTTTAAAACTAATTATTAAAGTTATTAGAATTTTTTTTATATACATTGTGTATCCAATAATTGATTAATTAGGATATAAAACATTAAATTTACTAACTACACATGACTTGATAACTTTTTTGTGTGATTATACTATAAATGTGACAGTACTAGAAGATGTAATAAATGATCTCAAAATTATTTTCTATCTAATCTAATGTATCTTAATATAATTGTAAAACTTATAGAGTGTATTTATCTTCCCTTGTTTAGGTGAAAAACATTAATGGAGTGCCTCTGGGGTTTTGCATCTTCTGTTTCAAGAGATTTAGTGTGTGGAGCATTAAATCAATTACGTTATCCTTGTTGCTTCAACAATTTTGTCAAAAAGCTTGAGCAAGAAGAGGGCAATTTGATTGTAACCAGAGATAGTGTCCAAAAATTTGTTGCACATGCCACTAGACAAACGAGAAAGACTAGTGAAGTTGTTGACAAGTGGCTGCAAGATGCTATCAGTGACGTAGACAATGTGAATGAGTTGTTGAAAGAGGCAAGAACCAAAAAAATATGCTGCTTTGGGCACTGTCCAAATTGGATTTGGCGATACCGTGTAGGAAAAAAGTTAGCAAATAAAACTGTGAACCTTGAAAAGTTTATTGAAGAGGGTAAAAAATACGCACCATTGGAGCGCATTGCTACACTTCCTTCAGGCACCCTTCATATTCTCTCAGAAAAATGCATGAATTTTGAGAGTAGACAATCTGCATATGAGCAACTACTGGAAGCAGTGAAAAATAATGATGTTGCCATGATTGGATTGTATGGGATGGGGGGTTGTGGTAAAACCACTTTAGCAATGGAGGTTAGGAAAGTAGTAGAAGCGGAGCATCTTTTTGACAAAGTTCTTTTTGTGCCTATTTCTAGTACTGTGGAAGTTCGAAGGATCCAAGAAAAAATTGCAAGTTCACTGCAGTTTCAATATCCGGAAACTGAAGAAATGGAGAGAGCCCAACGATTGTGTTTGAGATTAACCGAGGAGGAAACAATTCTTGTGATTCTAGATGACGTGTGGGAGAAGCTTGACTTTGGTCGCATAGGGATTCCCTCCTCTGAACACCATAAAGGCTGCAAGATTCTCATTACCACTAGATCACAAGATGTTTGTACTTCAATGGATTGTCAAAGAAAGATTTACCTGCCAATTTTAACAGATGAAGAAGCTTGGTCTCTTTTCCAAAATAAAGCACTTATATCTGAAGGCACCTCTGATACCTTAAAGCGTTTGGGAAGATTAATTTCCAATGAATGTAAAGGATTGCCTATTGTCATTGCAACTGTTGCTAGTAGTTTGAAGGGAAAAGCTGAGACAATATGGAGTGTTGCATTGAATAAATTGAGAAGTTCTAAGCCAGTAAATATTGAAAGAGGTTTGATTGATCCCTACAAGTGCTTGCAGTTGAGCTATGATAATTTGGATACTAAAGAAGCTAAATCACTTTTCCTATTATGTTCTGTGTTCCCTGAAGATTTTGAAATTCCAATTGAACTTTTAACAAGATGTGCAATAGGGTTAGGAGTAGTTGGAGAAGCACACTCATATGAGGAGGCAAGGAGTGAAGTAATTGCAGCCAAAATTAAACTTGTTAGTTCTTGTTTATTATTGGATGAAGAGGATGAATGTGTCAAAATGCATGACATAGTTCGCGATGTGGCCCACTTGATAGCAAAGAATGAGAATAAGATCATCAAGTGCGTATTTGAAAAAGATGTGACTTTAGAGCAAAATTCAGCAAGATATCTATGGTGTGATAAATTTCCAAATGACTTTGACTGTTCCAATCTTGAGTTTTTATTCTTAAGCGGAAAATTGGAAGAATTGGATGGAAGTTTAAAAAGAATGGGAATGCTCAAAGTTTTGATTCTTATCAATGATGAGGAGGAAACAGTACTACTGTCAAAAATGTCTTTCAAAACATTAACAAATCTTCGTTGTCTACATATTGATGGTTTTGAATTGCGTGACTTCTCATTTGTAAGTGATATGAAGAAACTTCAAAGTCTTTCGCTCCATGACTGTTCATTGTCTTCATTTCCTGAATTACTGAACTTAAAATTGTTACAGTTGGATAGATGTGACATTAAAGGGAATAAGTTTGAAGTGATCAAAAGAAGCCCACTACTGGAAGAGTTGTACATAGTTGATACTAAAGGGAAATGGGATGCTAATATTGAGGACAATATTGAATTCTTTAACATGTTTAGTCTCCCAGAAACACTGCAAAGGTATAGAATTATGATAGGAACCCATTATTTTGTTGAGTATAATGATGGAGAATCATTTGGTTCTAATTACAAAACTTTATTAATTGACCATTTTCACATATCAAATGAGGTAATTAAGAGTTTGGCAAAAAAAGCAATTAATCTATCTGTAACCAATATTGAGGGAGGCGCAAAAAATATGATCCCTGATATATTTCATATTGAAGGAGGAGGTTTGGATGAGTTGATTAAATTTGAGATACGAGATTCTGAAGAGATAGAGTGTTTGATTGACACTAGTAACCATTTGAGTGAGGTGGTAACTCCCTTCTCCAAGTTGCATTCCCTGAGAATGGATAACATGGAAAATCTAAGAGCTTTATGGCATTGTTTTTCTCCTACCATTGGGCCTTTTCAGAACTTAGAGAAACTATATATAAATGATTGTCCACGGTTGACATCTCTCTTCACGTATGTGGTTGCTCGAAGTTTGGTACAATTGAAAATATTAAACATATCAAGCTGTGATGGACTAAAGCATATATTAGCAGATGATTACAAAACGCAGAAAAGTAAAGGTGCACAAATCTTCCAAAATCTTGAGGAAGTAGAGGTATATAGATGTAGAGAATTAAAACTTATATTCTCAGCCAGCATTGTCGGAGGCTTAGGTCAATTGAAAGTGCTCCAGATAATAGGATGTGTTATGCTAGATCAAATAATTGGGGATATTGTTCCATCAGAAGAGCAGGATAAAAAAGAAGTTGATGAAATCACTGAGGAAGGTAAGCATTCACATTTGTATAGCACTTCAATTCCATCAACAACAGTTGTGAACCATAGCTCAGGTACATTTTTCTTTTGCATTTCTAAATATGTTTAAGCGTGTAGTATTATGTCTACATGTTATTGCTTTAAGATATTTACAGGTTACATGAAAACTACGAATCCATTATTGCATATGAAAAAATATAAGCATATTAATTGTGCACTGTCTCATTCCTATCATTATTTTCCATTCTTAAGGTACTAATCTAGTTTTACTTGAACCAACTACTTGTTAATACACTACCAGCAAAGTTGTCTAAGTCAAAATTAAAGACAATTATATTTGCATTTTAAACTTTTTGTACAATTTACAATTATTTAAAGAAAATTGTCACGTATTATTCTTTTCATCATCATTATTAATCGATCATTGATGCTTAGGATTGTGGTGTTAGACCCTAGAACCAATGTTTTTAAAATCAGAATGTAACTTTCACACAAAGCATATATATAATAAACTCTAATATGCTTAGCGATATTTTTCTTATTTAGTATTGCTCTTCAGGAACTCTTTCAAGCCTTGCAAGACTTAGGATATGGGATTGTCCGAAGTTAGGCTCAATTTTTACAGCATCTACAACTAAGACCTTGAGTTCTTTGAAAGAATTGTTCATAAAAGGTTGTCATAGTTTGACGAACATTATAGACACTGATGATGAATATGGCAAAAAGAATTCAGTCAGTCTCCAACATCTTACCACATTAGAAATAATGGGTTGTGGAAAATTAGAAGTAATATTTCCAAAGTCTCTTTTAAGATGCTTACCAGAGTTGAATGTTTTGAAGATAAGAGAATGCAAAGAATTAAGACAAATCATTGAAGAGGATGTGGAAGATAAAACATTGTCTGATCTTTCTCCTCAACCATGCTTCCCAAAACTAGAAGCATTATGTATTGAAGGATGCCACAAGTTAAAAACTTTATTCTCTGGATCAGCATCTAATGACCTTCCCAATCTTCATCTTTTGATCATTAATGGAGCCTCTGAACTAGAAGAGCTTGTTGGATGTGGACAAGGAAAAGGTGAGGATATAGGAAAGACTAAAGCTGAGCTTCCAAGACTCAAACTTTTAATATTTATGCATCTTTCAAACTTTCGCCAAGAGACTGAATTGCCCAATTTGAAGAATTGCATTGTCTTCAAATGTCCAAAACTCTCTTTGACTTCAACAACTACTCTTGAGTATCTCTGTGAAAATTTTCCTCATAAAGGTAAATACTGTACAGAGTCTTTAAATATAAACTGTTATTGGAAGGTTGTCAAACTCTTGAAGTAATCTTAAGCTCTTACAACTAGAGATCACTATCAAACTTTTTTATGAGTAAATGTTGGTGTTAAATTTATAAACTCTTAAATCAAGAAGGAAGATTTATGAGTTTGAAATTAAATGTGATTTTTATCTTACTTTATCCTAGAATGATAATATTTTATTGACTCAAATTATTTGAAGAATTAACTCTTTTTTAGTTACTTTCACATTATGAACTTATGTTTGTATCAATTTATAGATGACTTAGTTATCTATGTAATTTAATCTATCTTATTTAGCACTAGTGTACTATTACAATTTATTTTTTGATTTGCTACTTCTTTTTATTATGATGCCAAAATATTAAATTATTATTGTATTAAGTGTATTATGTTATATATAATTATATCATTTATTTTTTATTATTATTTTTAATATTAGGTAAATTGTTGATAATTCTCTAGTTTTAGTACCTTGTGCTAGCAGAATATAGGTAATTTTCCAAGATGTGTTGAATGCACATGTAATTTTGCAATATGTGTTGAATGCACTTGTTAAATTCGAATTCAACAACTAAACTTGTTAATCTTTCATAGAATATGACCACATTTGAAATAAGTCTTGTCAAATCTTTCCACAGGAAACTATCCGAGAATCACCACTTTATCTTTATTTTCCTATTATGAAACTTTGTAAACCATTTTTCATTTTTAACTGTGATGAGATAATGATCCACCAGGGAAAGTTGTGGTTGTTGTATTTCCCTTTTGTTTGTGTTTTATTGTCACAAGAATTCCATAATATGTATATTTGTCACAGATTTCCAAAACACTCAACTTAGAAGTTCGGACTTAACAGAGTTGATATGGCATTCTATAATTACGGACTACAGTGAGTTCCCTTCATCACAGGTTAGAACCAACCAATATTTGCAATGTAAATACAATAAAAAAATTATAATTCCATTAAATAATAATTACTTGTAGTATATGTGTCATTACTTCATTGCATATTTTCTACATTTGCTATGACTCAATCAATTAATTGAAAAAGAAAAACATTCTCATTTATAACTTCACTATATTTGTTAAGATGGTTAACTGAGTGAGCTTTTCATTTAGTATATTTTGGCATTGTTCATATTAATGAGAAATCAAAGACGAAATTTATTGGGAAAGATCCTGGTGTAGAGGTATTGGTTACTGCAACATCAACGACTTTAGAGCAACTAACTCACTCATATTTTTTCAATTTGAAATACATAGGAGATTGGGGACGTAGGAAATGAGATCATTAAAGAGGGGTCTGCAGTAGAGGAAGTTAAGACAAAATCTTTGTCAACTGGTGTTGAAGACATTAGCATTGGAGGTGGTGTTGCAACTCACATTGAGTCTAGTGGCCTGGACATAGTTGCACAACATTCCAAGGTTGTTGAACAAGATGATAACATGAACGAAGGCAAGACAGGAATAGTGCCACGCCAAGAAATCCAAGTAGAAGAAGGGTTGAACCTGTTGGATAAACAAGAGGGAATAAATATTGTTTCCAACAACAACCACATTTCTCCAGGTTTTTTATTTCTCATTTTCTCGTTTCCATCTTATATTTTCATATCACCCTCTCAAACTTTTTACAGCTTCTGCAGATATCCGTACAAGATTGGCAGCATATAAACATTTTGTTGATCTGGACGATGCACTAATTGATCTTCTGGTGGATGCAATAACAACATATCCTCATCTTTGGAATGCTTGCGACAAGTTTAGTGAGCGCTTTCAAGCTTGGAGGTTCAAAATTTTGGCAGATATGTTGTTGTTCCTTCAAAAGGAAAGTTTCGACAGTGTTATTCCTCAAAGAGAACAAGACTTCCATAAACTATGCGAAGAAGCTGTTGAAGTTGGATTTGAGAGTTCATGGGTAGATGAAATGCGTCAACGTGTTGTGGCAAAGGATCCTAAGTTGAGAGAGGGCACTGCACAGGAACAAATGGATGAGAATCCTAAGAGGTATGATCGTTTAACTTCTTGACTACGCAATGTAAAGAATGAATGAAATTAAGACTCTTAAATGACTTTGTTTGTGCCCAGATAAAATGTATCAGTTTTTTGTGAATTGGAAGTCATATATCTATGTTGTGGTTGTGGATTTTCCGTGTTTGTTTATATATACATTGTGGTGGTATCTGAAATTCTTAAAAAAATGATACCATAACTTTATGAGTTTTCTATTCTTTGGGATGCATAAAGCGTAAGTTTGTTACACAGGTCTAGTAGTGTGGACATGGAACTAGATTCCCATGTCGTTGAACAAGGTGATGGGCCTAATGAAAACTATAAAAGAACTTTTGTATGTTTGAAGACCCAGAATGTTAAAAGTAGCTTGGAAGAAGGTTCTAACTTGGTTGATAAAGAAGGTGAAATAAGTGTTGTTTCTAATGACCGCATTGCGGCTCCCAGAAATGAAGAACCAGAGAAGGAATTAGTTGCAAAAGTTTCCACTTTAGAAATACCAAGAATAGCAACATCATTAACAATCTCACAACTAGTTGAAAGGCCAACTCCAAGTTATTTGAATATTCCTCTACGTGAAACCCCCTTAAATGTGAGTCTAATAAATATTTTTCCAAGTATTGGATGAAATAAAAGTACTGAGAGTATAATGATTTTACACCTGTTCATTACTTTTTTAGGTATTGGTGGACGAACAACGAATTAGTGAACCGTGTATGATGAACCAACAAAAGCCACTTGGAGAAATTGTAAGTAGCCCCGAACTTCCACAGGTAAATGGCAAACAAAAATAACATCAATTATTTTAAATTAAAATACATGTCCACCGACCATCAATAACAACTTATCTTTTGTTCTTATGCAGAGTATTGAGCCAGAAGCTATAGAGGAAACCATAGCAAAGAACACCAATATGGCAGCTTCATCAATTCATTCTGAATCTGCTAGTTCAGAGTTGGATCAAATAGTTACTTCTCAAAGTAGATCACATCCACATGTAAGTTTATTTTATGCCATTCACATTTCCAACATATTTGGTTAGCATAAAATAATGTTGTCATTTGCCACAGGAGTGGAATTAAAAAAATAGGAAGTACTGAATATCAACTTGAAATTTAAATTTAGAGCATTTGTTGTCATCACACTCACATTTTAACTTCTACTTGCACTTAAATGATTTTATCCAAAATGGTATTAAGAAACTCAATGCTTTGCAACTACTGTGACTTGATGCTAACGTCTTTTCTGCTATATTTTCTACTTATTCTTCCCAGAGAGAAATTAGGAGCAACTAAACTGAGACACGCATTGCTAAAGCAAGTGAAGGACATCCTAAAATTATTCAAGACTTTAGGGCCAATGATATCATGAGTTTATTTGCCCCCGTTGTTGTGGAAAGAGGGTGAAGATAACCGAGTTGCAAAGACCCCTGTTGAGCGGAAAAGTACCTAAAGGTGTCTCTGAAGGACATAGTTAGCTCTAAGACTAACATCCTTCACCTTTTGTCTGCGCTTAATTTCCTGTCCAACCTTCCTTTCATAGATAAAACTCTATCAAACGGACTCAAAGATATTATAGACACTATGCACCAAGAATTCCCAAGCATTCTATGTTCTTTTAAGCAAGGCTTTGCTACCACTGACAAGTTGTCAGCACTTGAAGCTAGTCGAAATGAGGAGGCCATTACTCTTGTTTCCAAAATTTCTGAGGCAGATAATTTTTATGATGAAGCTCAACTGAAGGAAGTAGCTCTGAAGGAACAAATCATTAGGTTGAAGGAAGAAATAAAAGTTTGTGAGGCTGCCTTCTCATCTCTAGAAGAAGAAAAAAATAAATGCATTGCGGAAACTATAGGGTACAAAATGGAGCTTGAAAATGTGAGGAAAGACAAATCTCAAATGGTGGAAGATCAAAGAAAAGTTCGAGAAGAATTGTTAGAGGTGGCTTATGAATGGTCAGTTTTGTGTAGTCAATATGAGCACAATCGCATGGCTACTAGAAATCCCTAATAAGAATTTTTGTTGTTCATTGTTATTATAGACTAAATTGTTCATCACAAAAAACGAAGACTTGCCTCTATACTATCTTGTTCAATCTTTTGTTTGTTCCTGCTAATGTATGCTTCAATTTTTTCATGTGCGCCCAACCATGAACCAGTTCCAGTCATCAAATAGTTTCAATTTACATTCTAAATTTTGATTGTTCTATTTTGTTGTATGTTTGTTGTTGTGTAAGAGGTTGTTCTTGGTGAGACAAAGACAAAACAATTTTTATGAAAAATCACAAGGACTATTTCTTCTTTTACGTAACTATAATGGTGATCAAATGCATCTTATTTTTTCTTCAAAATTGCAGAAACCATTATTTTTCTGTTCTCTTCCTTCTGTGAGTGCCTTATATCTTCTTTGTAGAGACGTCCAATGGAATAATTTTCATTTTGTAATACTTTATTTCATATTGAAAACATTATTTTTCTGTTCTCTTCCTTTAGTGAGTGCCTTATATCTTCTTTGTAGAGACTTCCAATGGAATAATTGTCATTTTGTAATACTTTATTTTCATTTTTACTTATGTTTTATAATAGATTTCTTTTGGTTCTAATTTCCAAATCATTTCACCCCATCTCTCTCGATATGATTTCAGCAAGCATAACAATATTCACTCCTATTATTGTGTCACTGCATTTAAGAGAATTTTTTTTTTCAGCATTTATGTTTGAGACAAATGGAGTTGCATTGAGTGCTACATTAGCGCATTTGGCATTCCTCTTTCTCTTATAGCCGCAACGACCTCACTTTTTTAAAATAAAACTTCAAAAACTTATCTTTTTAATTACCCATGTCGGACTACCTTAAAGATATTCAACATTCAACTATCTTACATTATGCAACCAAAATGAGTTGATAACAGTTCGTTTATATGCTTTGTAACAACAAGAAGATATCTTAAACATCTTTAACAATCCAATCAAATTATTTTTTTTATTATCTTTATTCATGGAGGTATATCATCTTTATTTATCTTTATTCATGGAGTGGTCGGAATCCTTTCGGACCACCACAGTTCGACTCGCTAGAGTTTCTAACCTCATTTCTACCTCCGTTATTCATTTCGGTTACTAATTTATTGCTTGAAAAATAAAGTTGTCGTGATTAAGACATTAGAATTCAAAGGTGAAGATTTGAGCTAAGTCTTAAGTGGCATACAAGTTCTAATTTGATTAAAAATTGGATGCTTAAGGTTGTAAAAGGTCGAACCTATAAAAATTTGAGCATAAAAATTTTACAAAATAATAAAGCTTATTCATCTTCAAAAGAAAAGAATCAACAAAATTGCTTGCTTGTTTAATATAAGTTCTTCAGATTTTAAACTTGGTAGACTTGTGTTCGTATCCACTACTAAGTACTTAAAGATATTCAACATGTGGGTATATTACGGATATGTAACCAAAGTCAGATGATAACAAAACCTAAAAGAATCGTAAACATCTTTAGCAACCCAACCTAATGGCCTATATAAGAATATCTTCACTCAAGAGAGTATCATTAATGGTCTACTTATGAAAGAGTTGAGTACATACGACATTAACATCATTTATTACCCCCAACATACAAATGTAAATATATAATTATTAGTAAATATTCTTTTTACTAAGATCTCTTATAAAATATGAACCAACTTGACCCCTAACAACAAATTTTGATTCTTAAAAATATAATGCAACACTTAAGGTTCTTTTGATGTATCTAAAGATTCTCCTACTATCATTTAATGATATTTTCCATGAATCTATTAATCACTCTCACTATTTCTGAAATGTTTGGCATTGTATAGATCATAATATACATAAGGCTTCACATTATTAATGCATATGGTACTTGAGACATTTTCATCTTCTCTATTTCATTTCTAACACTCTTATTTGAGAATAACTTAGAATTGACAGGAAGTTGGATAGAACTTAGCTTATATATTACAAGTTGAAGCATTACAAGACTTTCCATAAGTAATTCTTCCAAGGAATTCAAATCTTTCTATCTTTTTTGTCTCAATGAATTTGCATATGTAAATCTTGTTTATTGATTCGAGTCTTTTACATTAAACCTCCTAGCCAATTGCATCTTTAATTCTTGGTTTCAATCTTTATTAGGGCCTACCAATGATATCAATATCAAATTGATACTAAAAAGTCTAATTTTTACAATAGAGAATTCACCTAGGTTGATTATTAGAGACATAAATTCATTGTATTCAACTTAAGTTGCTTGTGAGACAAGTAATCATTAATGGGTTTTTTTGAATTCAAAGCAAAAATTAAAATATGCACAAAATTAACATATTTTGATCTACAAAACCATAAGTATCTATGTTAGGAATTAGTCTCAAACAAATTCACTACAATGTTTCTACTGCAAAAACAATGAATGGTAACAAAGAAACATGCAACTATAAATGGTAGAATGTAAATAATTGAGGAAGAACAAGAAAGAATCACACACAAATAATGTGGTTCAATTGAAGTGTTAGTAAACTTTAATGTACATCCACAAAGAAATCTATGATAAAATGATATTATAACTTTTATCTTTTTTTGTCTCAATGAATTTTCATATATAAATATTGTTTATTGATCCCAAGTCTTTTATATCAACCATGTCTTTAATTCTTGGTTTCAATCTTTGTTGGGGCCTACCAATGATATTAATATTAAATTGGTACAAAAAAGCATAATTTTTGCAATATAGAATTCACCTAGGTAGATTATTAGAGACATAAACACATTGCATTCAACTTAAGTTTATTGTGAAATAAGTAATCATCAATGGGTTTTATTGAATTCAAAATGAAAATTAAAATATGCACAAAATTAACATATTTTGATCCACAAAAAATTGTAAGTATATATGTTAAGAATTAGCTTAAACAATCCATGCATAGTTTTTACCACATAAACAAAGAATGATAACAGAGAAACTCATAAATATAGACAATAAGAAGTAAATCGTTAAAGAAAAATAAGAAAATAGTACACATATATTAAAAAATTTCTCATAATGCAAGATTCATTTTTTAAATAAAAATGTAATTATAAGTTTTCTAATGATGAGTGCGGCCCAGGATTACGCAAAAATAATTAATTTTAAATATATCATATTTAGAATAAATTCAATCTTTAAGTTTAAAATTAAAAGACATTTTTGGTTATGAAATTGACAAACTAAATTATATAACGTAAACCTTTAAAGATACTTGTAAAAACATGTTGATGCTTAAATTAAAGAGGTGTTCATGCAAGTATAAAAGGAATATTATAATCTATTTATATATCCTTTTGCTTATGCCTTCAAATCTTACCATCGATCCATTAATTCAAACAATTCTCTCATCGACACACAATTCACTTAAATTCCTTCAAATTCATCCCCTAAAATCCACTCCTCCAACCAAACAAAGTCTTAGAGATTGAATTTGAAACTCTGAGAGAGTGCACTAATGTGAACCATTCAATATACTATAAGGGTGGTCTTGAAAGGTTCTCAAACTTCCCAATACAATAAAAATAAAATAAAAAATTTACATATATTAATATCAAATTAGGTTATAAAGACATAAAAAAAAGTAAAAAATAATATTCACTCAAAAATTCGTGGGTTTTATATTATTATTATTTTTCTCTTTTTCTTTACTTTGATTTCAAACAAAGGTTAAGAAGATTTTTAGGATAATAAAATAATATTTTTCTTAGCATGTCATATTTGAATTTGTTGTGAAATATAATATTTGTTTTAGTTTTAATTTTTGGTGAATGCGACAATGCGGGTTTGGATTATGTGGGTGAATTAGCCGTCTGCAGTAAATTAATGTCAGTTCATTAACATGCATAATCTGTGGTTTATGCACACCAAAGTGTAATTACATAAGTTTTTTTAATACTTTATTATTGTGAATAGTTGCTAGTTATTATTTTATCAATACTATTTATTTACAAATAAAAATTTAATTTTATTTCTTGTTCTACTCTCTTATTTTATAACAAACTTCTTTATTTACTTACACTAAATAAAAAATAATTCATTTTTAATTTTTCTTTTAGCTATTATATTTGTAATAAATTTGTACTTTTTATGAGATTTTTAAATTTGGGATGAAAGATTTGTTAATCATTTTATTAATTGTTTTTTCAATTTATAAAAGTCTATATGTAGGTTTACAAACCCGGAATTATGCAAGACCAATAAGATATAGTAACTTGCATTTGAAAATCAACTTGGTTTTTTTTTTTTTTATTAAGATATTAAAATAAGTATTTATTTTTGTAAGAGTAAAAGAAAAGGGTTATGTGGGGCCCACCGCGCTATGCATAGATCTCAAAACGACAATGAGAAGGAGACAGTATAAGTGCTTTTAGGCCTCTTCGTAATCACCTGTCTTCATCCCCACACCAACTTCCTCTCTCTGTAGCCCTCCGATTGCAATCAGACGCTCGCGGTTCAAACCCATCATATACGTTTCTAATTTCTCTCAATCACCTAATCAAGTACTGAAATAAAAAAAAAAAATGATAAAATCTGCTATTAACTCAATTTTTTTTAAAAAACATATTTTAAAAATCTGCTATTAACCTGTGACTGTCTCCACCCTTTCCAATTGTCTCCACCATAAAATAACAATATATAAATAAATAAGTTTTTTTCCTTTTTTTTAAGACCAATTGGCCACATTACCTTATTTATCCGTCAACAACTTGCTTTGTTTTTTTTTTCTCTTTCCACTTGACTTCATGCGTTTCTTTCTTTTTCTTTATCTTTTTCTCCTTTTATTTTCTCCTTTATTTTTTGATAAAAAAAATAGAAAAAAGAACTAATCACTTTATCATTAATTTTCCTAATGGATATTTCTATGAATATATGAAGAACGGTAGTTTAGAAAAGAATTGAAGGTGGGCTAATTTATATATATAATAAATAAAATTTACATTAATATAAAATGGAGAATTTATGTCATTACTGATATATTGGTTGTCCAATAATATATAATAGTAAATGTGTTATATCATAATTTTTTAATTTAGAAACAATCAATGTAGTTTAACGTATAACATTTTTATAATAATTAATGATTTTTTAGATGTTGAGTTTAAGGTGTGATGAATGATGTTTTTTAATGTAAAAATAGAATACTTGTAAAATATATTTTGACACTTAAACCAGTTTTAAGATAATTGGAATAAATAAACATTATTAAATATTACCTGTTCTAATATTAATTTATTTATAAAATTGGGATGAAATTTTTTTATAAATAACTTAGATCAAAACCACAGGATTCTTTAATCTTGTGTTAATCAAGATATAATTAATGTTTTAAGGTCGTTATTTAATCAGCTGTTATCTCATCTGGTTTGGAAGTTGCTTTATAAGTTTTTTTTTTTTTTTTTATTGTTGAGACCAAAATAATTTCAATCATACAGAATAATCGTATATGAGATCAATATCAGTAATGTTATTTAATCACATTATTCTATATGTGATGTCCATTGCTCTTCATTGTCAACTAATTATTTATGTATGCTTTATATATTTGTTTTATTGTTAAAAAATTGAATCCACATTTAATACTTACTATCTCAGCTGCAAACTATACATTAATGTTTCCATAAAACATGTTATTATTGTAATTACCATCACAGAAAGAACAGACTACATGTATTCTAGTTATTAGTAACACAATATTAAAATAAAATATCTTTGCAATAATTTTTCATTTTCTCAAAAGAATAAAATGAAAGTGGTTTAAAAATTTTATTTACTCAGATTTAATACTTGTGAATTGAGAAAAAAAATTAACATTTAAGAAATTAAAAATATTTTATAAGTGGAGAATCAAAATCAAATTTATTCCGACATTAATTTGGTGATTAATTTTTTCAATATTCAGATGCTAAGTAATGAGGATAAGTAACGTTTTTACGGGAAAAGAATTGATACTTTCCGAAGGGTGAAGTAATGAAATAATTCACCAACCTAATTATAATATATGATATTTAATTGAAATGTAAAAGTTCTCTAACTTTAGCCACACCACTCATTTTTTGAGCTCAAAACACTTCACATTTTTAATATTAATATTTCTTTTTTTTATGATAGAGAAAAAACTAATGAAAATAAATAAATAAATAAATAAATACTCGGTTAAATATATAACTTACGTTACAAACCATCGGTGATCTCACACATTGTTGTCATATGATATTGACATAGTAATGTTTTTTTTTTCTTTTTTTTTTCTTTTTCCCTTTTATACATTTTCAAGACAAAGCAACAAAATAGGTTTGAAAAGAAAGAAGTCCTACCAAATTATTAATTAGTTATTGAAAAAAAAAAAACTATTCCACAAGCAAGCAACTCATTGAAGATAATTACAAATTTTAGGACAGATAGATTGGGTTTAATTATATCTTTCTTTTCCCAAAAAATGCAATTATATTTATTGAAGTTTTACTTCTGTTTATCGAAATTCTAACTATAGCACATATACAATTTAGTTTAAAATTTCAAGTATATTAATTATATGTATGATCTTGACATCTTTCAATTAAAATTCCTTATATGACAATATTTTATATTTAAAATTGTAATGTAACACCAGATACTATATGGTATTAAAATTAGAGTTTTTCTATAAATTGAAATTAAGTTTTACTGTAAACAATTAGAAAAGTTTTGGTGAAAAAATGATTTTGATATTTTCTTTTACCATTTTATAACAGAAGTATTCATTTATAAGGAAATGTCCAAACATAGTAAGAACGGATGATGAAAGATTTTTTGTGAGAGGATAACGAGCATGCAATTATATACTCAATTAAGACAATTAAAGATTAAAATTACACAATGGTTAGAAATTAAAGTGTAATTAAATGAATGATTAATTAGCATGATGGTGTGATTAGCTTGTTAAAAATATTTTATCGTTGGACGGCGACGGTGCCGCACTATTCCAAAATTAGAAGTCAAGCCTCCGAGGGTCAATTTCGTCAATTCCATTGTCGTATGCATTGAATTTTGTTTCAAATTTCAAAATTGGTTGGCAAAAGAAAAGAAGAAAAAGCATGAAATTTTAAACGCCACAAAATTCCATAAAGAAAAGATAACATCCTTTAAATGCATATTCTCCATCAAATTAAAGAGTAATAAAATATTTATTATTGAGATTAAAAAATGACGAGAAATAAAAATTAAAGCTCAATATAAAAAGAAAGGGAAAGGAAAAAAAAGTGGTTGTTCTCCAGAACGCGTGGATGGTTGGCGAATGAGTAATGAATGAATGAATAATTTTGATTTTCTCTCTCTCAACTTTCTCGGAAACCAAACAATTACAAACATCCCTTTTGTCAGAGAGATTGTTCTCTAACTTCTCACTCACACCAACACGCCAACAACAATCTTCTTCACTCACTCACAAGATCTTCTCAATTCTGAATTCTTCTTCTGAAGTTGAGTTTGTGCTGTGCTTCATCAAGCTTCGTTTGTGCAGTGCTTCTGGATCGGTCAAGAAACTTTGCTAGGTGGTGTTTGTTTCCAGCTCAGCTTTCTTTGTTGCTTCTTTTTGTTGTTTTTAGCTTAATTGATTACAGAGCGGCAAATGAATTGGAGAGTTGTTATGCTCAATTCTTGAGTGAGGAGTTCCGTTTTTGCTGTTTTCTCAAGTCGAGAATTAGGAAGTGAGATTGTCGAATTTTCGCTATTTTTTATGTTGATTTTTTTAGTTTTCGTGATTGGGGAAATCGGAGGATCTGTTGGTGCAAATGTTGCGGCGGCATTTTTAGTTTTTGAATTAGTTTGAAGCTGGTTTTGAACTTTGAGAAGATGTTTTGAGTGTCAGATCGGGGAAGTTTTGGGCTTCGTTAAATTGAAGGTTTTGCTTTGTTGAATTGATGGTGTTGAGTTTTACAGGTTAGGTGTTAGGATGAGGTTGAGGGAGGGAGCGAGTGAGTGACAAATTTTAAGGGATGGGCACAAGGCTTGAGAGTTGAATATGTATCTTGAGCTATGGTCCCCTCCATTATATGTTTATCTGAAATAGCCATTCAATGGGGCCTTGTTAAAAAGTTTGCGAGGCACTTTTGCTTGAAAAGGGAACTCTTTTATTTATTTATTTGGAATCAAATCTATCTATTTGTTTACTCTACCGTTTTCAAAATCTATCTTATGCTCGGTTGTGTTGTGGGCTTGTAGCAGAGCTATTTAAGGGAAAATGTCTGTGACATCCAAGGTCATGCCTGCACTCCACTCCATCAAATCGTTGCCTCCTGAGTTCAAGATTACTTCTGCTAAAATGGAGAACCATGGAGATGCTAAATTGAAAAGCAGTGATGCCACTAGATTAAGCAGTCCGGATAATGATGTTTTGGTAGGGGAGGTTTCTGAGGAAGCTCGTAACCATGCCGGTGAGGCGGGTCTTTACGATGAGGATGTAGCGTACAGCAGAAAAGGTGTTTCATTAGAGGACAGATCTTCCATTGCTGATGAAGGCCGGGAAACCGTTCCTCTGTCCTTCCCATCAATTTCAATGTCCTCCAGAGAACGCAGGTGGAGTGATACAACACCTTATTCTTCGAAAAAGGTACTGTTGGCTTCGGATTTCAATTTAATCTCAGGTTGAATTTTTAATGTGTTTATGGATTTCTGTGATATAATTATTCAGTTGTGTGACTAACTTGATTTTTCTCAAAGAATGTCCAAGAAATTGATGTATTTTTCAAAAATATTTAATTTGGAAGTTTGCACATTCAAGTTTTGTCTTGGTTTGTTGTACGCTATTATTTATATTATACTGTACATGATAGTTTTTTACATGTTGGAGTTGTATTCAAGACCTTCAGAGTACTGATAACTATGTGAACATCTTTCCTTTATAGCATAGATGTAGTGATCTACCGTAATCGCTACAGAGTTTGCTTCCAAAGCCATGAGTGTTGGTTAGCAAGTAGCAACAGTAGCAGAACCTCTTACTAAAATTTGACTTTAGTTCGTAAAATATTACTTAACACAGGCTATCTAGAACGGAGACAACGGTAGGAAAGTTCACATTCTGTCAATTTTGGGTGGGTGTCAGATTTGGATCATGATCAAAACCAATTGCATGTTGAAAGTACACCCTAAACAAATGCAGTTCAAAAGGGACAAAAGATGGGAGCAGATATTGATCTGGGCATCTAGCAGACAACATAGAATCCATGGGTAACACCTTAAAAGGAAGCGAAAAAATTCCTAAAAGCAAAATAATCTACTGGAGGCAACTTATTGTGTGGTAAAACAACTAAATAAATAACCGGCTATGAAATCACAACAAATACCATTATGATAGGCCCCTGTTGCTCGTGCATCAACATGTTTCTTACGTAAGTCAATTATTTTAAAACTATTTGACAATTTGTTTGAATTGACGTGGATTGTAGGATATTAAGGATTAGAAAGAGCTGATGAGGAACTATTGTGTGTATTTATCTTTGGCACCAGTAATTAGTTAAGAAAACTATAGAAAAGTTGCATTGAAAAAGTCTCTATTCATTTGGAAGTTGCATCTATAAGAACTTTTATTAGATCCATTACTTTTTATTTGAGATAGCTCTCTTTTTTCCTGTGCATCTGTGCTAAAAAGTTCACAATGCCAGGGTAATAGCCTTAAAAGATAGTGTACATACATGGAATATTTATTTACATCCCAATGTCTTTGCTGCAGCAAATTTGGAGGCCATTAAACGCTAGGGGCCATCGTGTGTCTTCTTTTGTCATCTTCTATATCTTTAATTGGTGTTGTTTTTGTCCGAATATCCTTATGTTGAGGTTTGAAAATTGAAGTAGAGTCATTGTTCAATATCCGGACGTTTTTCATTTTATTGGCTCAGTTCCTCATATTTCTTGACAATTGTCTTATTATTGAGTAATTTATGTATTTAAGCATTTGCTATTATTGGCTATTAATCACTATTCCAGTTGGAAACAAAAACATCTATTCCTTGTTATTTTGATTTTTGTTTGTTTGATGGTTTGCTGTGTATTTTGCTTTGTGGAGCCCTGTTATTTATCTTTTCTTTTGCCATTTTCTTATAAAAATGTGAAAACAGTGAATGCCATGTAAACAATTCAAGATAATTGTTTTATTTTATTTGAGTTATTCCTCATTACTAGGTAATTTAAATTTGTTATTTCTTATCCTTACTGCTGAAGTTCACTATTACAGAAGCTTCAGTCTTGGTTTCAACTTCCGAATGGGAACTGGGAGCTGGGGAAGATTATAACAACTTCTGGAAATGAATCCATCATTTCACTGTCTGATGGGAAGGTAAGATAAATTACAATATTCCTCAAGAGTGGTACTCTTCATTTTTAGCTTTACTAATTATTCTGTCTCTGCCCCCCTTGTGGGCCTTATAATAGGTTTTGAAAGTGAAAGAAGAAAGTTTAGTGCCAGCAAATCCTGATATCCTTGATGGGGTGGATGACCTCATGCAACTTAGTTATTTAAATGAACCGTCTGTTTTATACAACCTGCAATATAGATACAATCAAAACATGATTTATGTAAGTAATTATGTCTCTTTAGTGTTTTCCTCAATTATTTGTTTCATGATCATAACTTCTAATGTATTTATGTGCGTCACAATGTACAATTCAGACAAAGGCAGGGCCTGTTTTGGTTGCAATAAATCCCTTTAAGAAAGTTCCTCTATATGGTAATGATTATATTGAAGCCTACAAGCGTAAAGCAATTGAAAGCCCTCATGTATATGCAATAACAGACACAGCCATCAGAGAAATGATACGGGGTAACTTATTATTTCTTTATATTCACATTCATGGTTGCAACTTTAGTGTGCAAGACCACTTCCATTTGTTTTACAAGAAGTTGCTGACTCTTGGTCTGTTTTCCTTCCAGACGAAGTTAATCAATCTATAATTATAAGGTCAGTAATTTTTTTGTTGAATTATTATTTTTTATGAGCATCTCTGTTAAGACAACTGTGGTTATTTTATTTTATAAGCTGCTTTGATTTAACCTTTTTATTATTTTACATCTATTGTAATTTATATGAATACTAATCTTAAGTTTCACTCTTATTTTTAAATTCTGAACTGAAATTGTCATGATTATTGCAATTTTTTGTGCAGTAATTTCTGAATAATTAAATAATATTTTAATTTTTTAAAAGCTACTCTGAATCTCTGACTGTTAATTTCCCCATGAAGTTAGTCCGGATCAACTGAGTCAGGGAACATATAAAAAAGGAAAATTCAGTTAAAATACTTCCAACAGTTTAGCAGCAATTAACTACTCAATCACTTAGCAATATTTAAGGAGCATTTAAGAAGTAGCCGCTTGAGTAATTGATTTTAATTCCCTATGCTTAGTCTTCTAGATTTTTCTGGAAAGCTTATCTGTCCATACATATTCATAATATTCCAGATTCCACCTACCTCAACCCCCAACCCACACCAAACGGGTCAGGTTTGTCCCTACACGTCCCAAAAGTTTGACCAGGGTCTTTTATTTGATCTTGAACCCAACCTGATTTAGATTTTATAACTGATTCAACCTGACTTTTTAAACATTATATAAATTTAACAATATGTATAGTTAGATCATAGAATATAGAATAAAGGAAGGATAAAACTTAAAAAGTATATTTACAATACATATTTTAAAATAAAGTGTCATTATAAATAGAAAATCGTATTGAACAAAATATTGTTTATCAAATAAAATGCTTTTATTCGATTGACAACTAGAAGTGTATGTTGGGTCATGCTGGGTAACATTTTGATGGGTGTAAAATGGCTTCTTCCTGCTGTCTGCAGATTTTTTAGTTAATGACATGCTCTTTATTGGATATCAATCTTACATGCCTCTTGATTGCTGTGTTTGAGTTGGGACCTATAGTAACAGTTATCATGCACGTTTTCAGTGGCGAGAGTGGAGCAGGGAAGACTGAGACAGCAAAAATTGCAATGCAGTACTTGGCTGCCCTTGGTGGTGGAAGTGGAATAGAGTATGAAATTTTGAAGACTAATCCAATATTAGAAGCCTTTGGTAATGCAAAAACATTGAGAAATGACAACTCAAGTCGTTTTGTAAGATTCCTGACTCCTGATATTGATTCTTTAAGTTGGCATTCGTGTGAATTGCTGATACATACCGTCACTCTAGTCGCAGAAATAGTTGATAAATTATGAGTGACTCTAGACGGCCATAATAAGGTTCACTAAGTTCCACATTAATTCCCACTAAATAGTATTTAATGTCCATTAGTAATTAACTCTCATTAGTGTGGCCTTTATTTCCTGTTATATGCAATACTATTTACCCTTCTCTTGTGATTTTATATCTTCCCATGTACAATTTCCCCTTAATTAAAAGAACATAATAAAAATTACAAAGAAAACCCACAATTATATTGACACCTATAGATCATATCAAAATACCCCTAGCACTTTTTACACTTTCCCAAGCTTGGGCCTAGGCCAATTACCTACTTTGGCCATGATGTTTGATGCATTTAGTAATATGGGTTGCTTATAGTTTCTAGTTGTGATCCCATATCCTTTCGATTCTGAAAGTTCTCGTAATTTGGTTGAATGTGACAGGGAAAGCTCATTGAGATTCACTTCAGTGAAACTGGAAAAATCTCCGGTGCTAATATTCAAACATGTAGGTTTATTCTGTTTAATAATTGAAACCATGTGTCTTTTCTCCCACCAAAAGTTTGCAACTAACCATTATGTTAAATGTTTGCATCTGTGTTGGAATACGTGATTCTCCTTGCATGACCGAAACAGTCTTGCTGGAAAAGGTAATTCTTCAGAGCTAACTTTTGTTATGCATCAACTCTCTCAAAGGCTTAGACACATGAATGGTTTTATAATACATTTATAACTTTTTTGGGTTTTACATTGTGCTTAGTTAACACTAGTTTTATTTGGTATGTGAACAGTCTAGAGTAGTCCAATGCAATGAAGGGGAAAGATCCTATCATATATTTTATCAGCTATGTGCTGGCGCACCTCCATCTCTCAGGGGTAATTACTAGTTTATAATAGTATTTCACCTCTGCTAATATATTTGTTGCATGTTGTGGGCAGTTTTTGAGTCTGTATATTGTCAATGGAAAATAAATTATTCCTTGGAAATGATGCAAATTGTTTCTACGTATTGTGAAAATCTTCTAATTGAACCCACAACAATGGCAGATGTACAATGTATTTAATATCCAACGTTCAGAATTTCTCTTTTTCAGTTAATTTGTTTGATAAGAATAATAATTTCATAATAAACTATTTTACTATCAAACCCAAAGATGCACATAGTTCGCTATTTAATGCTTAAATTCTAATTCAATAACTTTTATTTTATGTTTCCAATTAGGGATTTTGTTCTCTTTTTATTTAGGGTAATACTGATAACAAATTAACAAAAACAATTGGAAAATCAGAATGAAGCTTAAGTAATCTTGGTATATTTGTGTGTCTTGTCTGTAACATTTGATGTTGTGTTTCTATTTAATGGTTTGTTTGATTTATAATTCAGGGAAGCTAAACCTACAAAATGCGGAAGATTATAAATATCTGAGCCAGAGCAATTGTTATTCAATTACTGGTATTAGTGATGCAGAAGAATTTCGCACAGTCATGGTAAACTATCTTTGTAGATTAAAGATCATCTGCCTTCATAGACTTTTCAATGATTTCTTACTTCTGCTTCACACAAAAATGAATATACTATTGCCAACTTCCAGGAAGCTCTTGATGTTGTCCACATTGGTAAAGAAGACCAGGAGAATGTATTTGCAATGCTTGCTGCAGTATTATGGTTGGGAAACATATCGTTTACTGTAATTGATAATGAAAATCATGTTCAAGCCGTAGAAGATGAGGGTAAGAAATTTTAAGAGCCTTCACTGCCAATGTCTACCTAATTGTATTATGAACATATTATTGAACATGTCAATATATTAAAGAAGGGTTAGTTCTCTAGGTTTTGTGAAGATATTAATTAACACATCAACATATCAGCAGGTTGTCATACATCTATCTTAATACGAATTCAGTTTTTCATTTTTGTATCACTTCCTCTCTTCATACCTAAAATCCGTTAATGTCGACAATAACAATATAAAGTAGGATCTATATCAATACGGTATCGTTGCACTATCAAATTGTATCTTATTTTGTGTTTGATCTCCTCTTTTCTTTGTTCCTCATCTAAATGGTATGATTTTAACTTAGTATCAACATCTATGATCCAGTGGATGGGATCAGGAGTTTGATCCTTGTACCCATTCTTCTAGATAAAATTTGAATTTTAGCCCAATACAAGGTGCACTTTGCATTGTCCATGCTTCTACCTCAAAGGTTTATGTGTGAGGGAGTGCGCTTGATGCAACTTATAAAGAATTTGTCATCCATTACATCTTAAGGTTTTAGGAGAATTGGTCCTCTAACACTGAACCTGTCATTTAAATTTTTTACAGTAGTAGTTACTCGATTTCATTTTCATCTGATAATTTTTATTTACTTATGATATATTTCATGACTAGTTTTTGGTACTTATGTTTTGAACATTTTTAGATGCCTTAATGTCTTTCAAGTTATTCAATACCTGTTTCGAAATGACCTTTTCGCTGGCTTCTTGTAGGTCTGTTCCATGTAGCCAAATTGATAGGCTGTGACATTGAAGATCTCAAGTTGACTTTATCAACTCGCAAGATGAAAGTTGGTAATGATAATATTGTCCAAAAGTTGACACTATCACAGGTAAAATGACTGTCATGCTAAACTTTACATTGGTCTAAAAATATGGATGGAAAAATTGCAACTTCATATTGCTAGAAATATTTGGGAACATGAAGGTGTACTGCATTCCTGTGTGTTCGAATGCCAATTTGTTATTTAAAGAAAAAGGAAATAAGGTGGTTGTTGGTGAACACTAACTTGTTTTATTTTTCTTCTTGGGAGTTCTATTCAGCATTTAAATGTGAACAATTCATGCATACATGGGGGCATTAATCCTGCTATAATGAAGCCCATTGGTTACTTCAAACGCATAGATCATGTTTAAGGTCTTGGTATTGCTCCCGTGCCTTTGCAAGACAGTGATTCATTCTGGAGTCTCTGTATTAGTACAATGTAGGTTGTATACCTCTATACCGTCAGTGGTTTAGAAATAGCTGTTTGTACTTAATAAAAGAAAAGAAAACGGATAGTGTTTACATTTGAGACTCTGAATACTGAACTGCATATTTGATGTCAAAACATTTTGTAAATCATTATTCTCAACATACCTTTGATTTGTGAAGTGCATGATGACATGGAAGCATAATGATACATTTTTTCTTTCTCAATATCTCAAATAATACTTTTTTTGTTTTACAGGCAATTGATGCAAGAGATGCTTTGGCAAAGTCAATATATGCATGCCTGTTTGATTGGTTGGTTGAACAGATAAATAAATCACTTGCTGTTGGCAAAAGACGTACTGGCAGATCAATCAGTATTCTAGATATCTACGGCTTTGAATCTTTCAATGTATGTTTACATTAAACCTTGTGTCCCACTTTCTTCATGTTTATTATTTATCTTACTGTCTTCATCCTGTTCGCATATTAAATATTTTAGTCTGCTATGCCTTTTATGCCTGCAGAGAAATAGTTTTGAGCAGTTCTGCATAAATTATGCTAATGAGAGATTACAGCAACACTTCAATCGTCACTTATTCAAGTTAGAACAGGAGGTACATATACCATGCTTAAACAATTATTGAATGTCCTAGTACCTTAAATAAAAGAAAATACTGATACCTCTGGAAATCTAAATATCTGGTTATGCCTGTGGATTGTTGTTTTAAGGAATATATACAAGACGGCATTGACTGGGCTAAAGTTGAATTTGAAGACAACCAAGACTGCCTTAATCTTTTTGAGAAGGTACAAATATGATAGTTCCCCCTGACTCCTTTACTGCATAATCTCCAGTGTGCTTGTTAATTGAATGATTTCAGTGGGAAAATGTTATCTAGTTAAGCCTGGTAGGATAAGTAGGGCTACTCGAAGAAATTTATGTCATTTTGTCATGTCTTGTATGTATCAACATATGCAGTGTTAAAAGAAAAAAACTCTGAATTTAGAAAGGGAAAGATATATCATTGTTTTTCATGCATTGGTTTAATGAGCTCTAAATATTCTGAAGCTTGATCAAAAAATCCTCTATTTACAAACATGCATCACATTTATATTAGATGCAGCACTTGTAGAATTACTCTTTCCTTATATCAATGGGTGTGATTAATTACCTTTATTTGTATCATTTTATTCATTATTTTGTACTTATAGATAACGTGTACTGTTCTAGACACAATTACCAAAACCTTGTATGGTATCAATAGTCTGATCCATTTTTTGAGCCTATAAAAGCCTCTCTCTTTCTTCTTTTTTTTCCTTTCACCTGAGACCCCATGATAAGGAGCGCCCTTGTTATGACGACTACACTTTTATTCCTTGCTGTGAATACTCTGACATTCATGATTAGAAACTAGAACTCTTGTGACTTAAACTTGACTTCTGAAATATTTGCAGAGGCCACTGGGGTTGTTGTCCCTGTTAGATGAAGAATCCACTTTTCCAAATGGCACAGATTTAACATTCGCCAATAAGCTTAAACAGCATCTGAATTCTAATTCATGTTTCAAAGGAGAAAGAGACCAAGCCTTTACTGTTCACCATTATGCTGGGCAGGTATTATTCTGATCATGTTCTACAGGAATGAGAAATGCTAGCAACGTAATCTTTGGCGTGCTCTTGTCAACACACACTTATTTAGTTGTTGTATTGACAACTTCAAAGTCAACCACTATTAAAGAATGTGCTAAAGTGGGTGTTGTTGGCATTCCTCTCAGTATATTGGTTTAAAATCTATTGGTATGTTTACAGGGACAATCAATTTAACCTTGTGATCTCTATAATGTGATATGGCTAGGTTTTAAGGAGGATACTAGTAGTAAGATTATTCTACCAAATTTGAATACTCATATTAGTTAACCATTTCTTTTATTTAGATTTCATACTAAATATTTTTAACTCCCAAATGCAATCTTTGTCCTTATAGAGAGTGGAGGGTTACTCATTTCTTATTAATTTTAGTTTTCTCATCTGACCTGACTGTTTGATAGTTCTACTTGTTGCTCCACTCAGGTAACCTATAATACAACTGGATTTCTGGAGAAGAACAGAGACCTATTGCACTTGGATTCCATCCAACTTCTATCCTCATGCACATGTCCTCTTCCTCAAATATTTGCATCTCATATGCTCACTCAGTCTGATAAACCAGTAGTTGGTCCTTTGCACAAGTCAGGTGGGGCAGATTCGCAAAAGCTAAGTGTTGCAACAAAATTCAAGGTACATTAGCTTAATTATAAAGTGATAAAAAACTTCGTTTTTCACAAAAGGATCTAACTGATGTGTGATCTGCAATTATATAGAATTACACTGTGTAATTTATCATTCACGTGAGGATTGTTACTCCAGAACCGAGTTCAAAATCAGAAGAGTGTGGATGAGCATCTGCTAAGTGAGAAACTAAAATCACCAATGAGAAAATTCACACAAAACAAGAGAATTTCCGAAAACAAGGTGAAATTCACTATTTAGGGCAGTTAGGGTCCAATTCATCTCAGTCTTAGCTCATGCAATCAGTCCTCTTAATTCAGCTTTCAAATTTTCAAGGCCCAATTGATGATCCAATTTACAAAGTTAGGTCAATTCCAATCCCTTGGTAATTATACCATCTCTTAAATTCCTAATTCCTTAGGTGAGCTCAAGTGAAATATGAATTGGGTTTCGAAATTCAAAAGATCACGTAAGAATCAACTCAAATCATTTGATAATCAATAATTGTGATGTTCCTTTCAGATCCTAACAATTCACCAATTCTTCAATTGTGAGAAAAATCCTAAAATCACTAGATAAATGGCCAAAATGAGAAGTGAAGCAAAGAATCAAATTTAACATGAAAACCCATAGATTGAAATTGGTAGAAACGGATTACATGAGCTCAACGTCAAATTGGTATTCTCTTCCCTTAACCTAAACGTTTAGCAAAACATAGCAAAAGAAGAGAAGTGGCAATCCAGTACACGAAGTTGAAAATAAAATTTCTTATTTTAACGTCTTAAGCCCCACAATCAGATAAATGAGTCTCCCTATTCTTCAAAAAAATGACGGGCTGAAATTTGGTTAAGACATCTATGAATAGGCACTTAACATGTACACAAGGAAAATGGAGTCTGTACATGGTGATATAACAGTAACACTTCATGATTCAATGATTCAATGTTGGTTGGTGTATACGGTGAAAGAATATGGTACTTTATTTAATTGGAACATTCAAACAACAAATAATCATCTTGTAAACGCCGAGGTAGCGGAAGTAAAATCCTTTGGAAACAACTCCATTGTGGCTACATAAGGCTTTTGGAGTGCGCACACTAGTGCTCCAATAACCAGTTCCATTACGTTACTAATCCTTTGGGGCTTTCTTACAACCAATCCGAACTAAACAATTTTGATGAAACCAAGATGGAAGATCATTGAAATATAAACTAATATATATGATAATTGGTATTATACAAAGGAACTAGTATTTCCAGTGAATCTTCACAAAATGTGGGAGAAGTATCTGAAATTAAGCCCTATTTACACTCCAAATCCATTTACTGAATGGATTATTATACAATGAAGTGGATTTATTGCGAATGCTTTGGCAAATTAGTATTTATTTTATTTCTTTCATTGTTATGAATGAATAATAATTAATTCATGTCGCATGTTTTCTGAAAGAATAGTGCTTTTAACATTGTGCAGCTGATAAGTAGAATTGGGGTACAGATACAAATATTGTAGTTTTTTTGGGACGAAAAATGAAAGTGGGTCGGGAATAGATAAAATTTCAAGTGTATTAAACCATGTATTATTGGAAGGTAGATTAATGGTCTTTTCCCACTACTAAGAGCTACTTAAATATTCATTTTCATTGATCTTGATATTTATTGCACTTTATTTGATATTGAAATTATTTCCTCTGTTGGTGTCCAGGGTCAATTGTTCCAATTGATGCAACGACTAGAAAGCACTACTCCTCATTTTATTCGCTGTATTAAACCAAATAATCTCCAATCACCTGAATCATATGAGCAAGGGCTTGTATTGCAACAGCTGAGATGCTGTGGGGTCCTGGAAGTAGTTCGAATATCAAGATCGGGTTTTCCAACAAGAATGTCTCACCAAAAGTTTGCCCGAAGGTATAATAGCAGAGAAACTGATGATTTAGTTGAATCAGATGGTTTTGAACTTGTCTAACCTTGTTCTTATCGGTGCATTGAATCAGATATGGTTTTCTCCTCCTTGATAATGTTGCATCTCAGGATCCACTTAGTGTTTCAGTGGCAATTCTTCATCAGTTTAATATTTTACCTGAGATGTATCAAGTTGGCTACACGAAATTATTTTTCCGAACAGGGCAGGTAATATATGTTTATGTTTTTAATGTATACATTGGTTTTTGTCAGATCCCCCAAAAGTCTTTTACTAACTCCACCTGATTTTTAAAACCAGGAAATTTGAGCTTTAGTGATTTTGTATTAGGTTGAATTATAATTTCTAGTTTGTAGTTCTATTTATATCTGCTATTGCTTTCCTTTATGAAAGTTTTTTAAGTATATTCCAATTTATGATGCTGACGGCACTGCAGATCGGTGTGCTTGAAGATACTAGAAATCGTACCCTCCATGGTATTTTACGTGTACAAAGTTGTTTTAGGGGTCACCAAGCTCGTCGTTCTCTCAAGGAGCTTCGGGGGGGAATCAGTACTTTGCAGTCATGTATATTCTTTTTCACTACCTTAATATTTGAGTCATATATGTTTTGTGCATAAAAGTGTAACGAAATGAACACGTCTTGCCTAATCATGCAGTTATTAGGGGGAACAAAACCAGAAAGGAATATTCAGCTTTATTGAAGAGGCATAGAGCTGCTGTTACTATACAGAAGCGCGTGAAAGCAGTATTTGCAAGAAACAGAATGAAGACTATCAGTGATGCGGCAACGGTCATACAAGCAGGTAAGATATTATACATGATATTCTAAGATATATGATTTTATTGTTTGGGATATTCAAATTAAGGCTGTCAAATATGACACCATTTTTTTTTCAAGAATAAATAAATGGGGAATGAAGCCCAAGATAATTCACATAAAAATGCTATTTTTGGTTGGAATCTGGACACTAGTCTTTTCAATGGCGTGCTGTCAATAAATTTTCACAATTTTATTTTACCTACCTTTTGCAGTTATTCGGGGTTGGTTGATTAGAAGATGCTCAGGAAATATTGGATTTTTGAAATCTGCAGACATGAAGGTATTCTCTTTCCCATACTCTAGAAACTAAAATCCATGGACTGTTATTTTTATATTATATTCTGCTTATAAAGGCACCATGTTTGTGATTCTTACCATCCTGAACTCCAAAACAGATGAAAGAGTCGGACGAGGTTCTGGTTAAGGCATCTTTCCTGGCCGAGTTACAGCGCCGGGTACTCAAGGCTGAAGCTGCCTTGAGAGACAAAGAAGAGGAAAATGACATCATTCGTCAACGACTCCAACAATATGAGAGCAGATGGTCTGAATATGAATTAAAGATGAAATCTATGGAAGAAGTGTGGCAGAAACAAATGAGATCCCTGCAATCTAGCCTCTCCATTGCAAAGAAAAGCCTTGCTATTGATGACTCTGAAAGAAATTCAGATGCATCTGTTAATGCCAGTGATGAGAGGGATTACAGCTGGGATGTAGGAGGTAATCACAAACGCCAAGAAAGCAATGGGACAAGATCAACGAATGCTGGTTTAAGTGTTATAAGTAGGCTGGCTGAAGAATTTGAGCATCGGAGTCAAGTATTTGGTGATGATGCCAAGTTCTTGGTTGAGGTAAAATCTGGTCAGGTAGAAGCAAGTTTAAGCCCAGATCAAGAGCTTAGGAGGTTAAAGCAAATGTTTGAAGCTTGGAAAAAAGATTATGGGGCTAGACTGCGTGAAACAAAAGTCATTTTAAATAAACTTGGAAATGAAGACGGCGCACTTGAGAAAATGAAGAAAAAGTGGTGGGGAAGAAGGAACAGTACACGGATAAATTGAGTTTTTCTTCTTTGAAGTTTTATTTATCTTTAATTTTATTTTTTAAAGGTTCGGCTTTGGTCTAATGCACTTTTTCCAGTGCATTTCCCAATTATATATCCGAAAGTGAGGAAAATACAATAGAAAGGTTAAAAGAGTAGGAGTGTTAGGATGAATGAATTTACTGTAGTTGGGTTAGTGGTTGCTAGCCACCTTTATTGGTAATGTCTGCATGAGTTGTTAAGTGAGATGTATATGATTGATGCCCATTGCTTCTCAAATTTGCTGTGAGGCCCCAAATGTAATATACACTAAGCAATTTGTTAGCACTGCAAAAATTGTAAAAATTGATATTCTTGTCCTGCCAATTGTTTTCTGCACCTGCACCTGCTCAGTTGGAACCTATACCTATAATTTTCAAATGATTATTTTACTTTATTGGCTTCTGAATTACTTATTTTAAAATTTATTTGGAACACATTTTCTGAAATTTATGAAATATATTATAGAATACGTAAACAAGAAATGATCTAAATGAATTTTCTGAAACAAATTTTTTAGAACACAAAATGAAAAGAACTTTTTGGAATACATTTCAGGTGTTATGGATATTGTGTTTTAGAAAGTCTTTTGGAACAAAATTCTTTTCGCTCGTTTTCTTCTAATTGCAGTGAGTTATTGTGATGGCAGCAGTGGTGGTGGGGTGTAGAAAGAGGGGATGGACGAGACAACGCGCTCATCTCATCCGGAAGAACTTACCTCTTTGTCCATATTCGGAGTTACATATTTCCAAGGCTATGGCTTCCAACACCCTCTCATTTTTCAACATTTTTCAACCTATATTCTCACTATTAGGTAAATAACTGAATTGTCCTCCGTCTGCTTTTTTCTCACTCATGATTTTCGAAGATGTTTGGAAGGTCTCATCTCATGTGAGCAATGCCAAAAAGTAGGAGCTGCTATCTCTCGTAGGCAACAAATGTGTTAGCAACGTGTCATATTTTTGTGAAATTTTTTATGTGTAGGGTATTGATTTTGAGACTATTCTCTTATTTTTTTTTCTTTTTTTCTTTTGACTTTTCATACATATTACTTATCGTGGACTATGTCTCTAGGTGGATGGAGGCTATAGCGTAAAGACTAATGATGTTCAAGTCGTGAATTTTGTGAGGTCTAACATCTTTTGCAAGAGTAGCTTGAGTCATTGTGAGTGCTTAAGGAACTACTTTTGTAATAAATCTATAAACACTCTACTTCAAAGTATGGGTGATGCAGAATTTTTATATCATGACATCCATAAATCAATGGACATGCTGAAGTTTCTAGCAAAGAAATAAAAAAAATCATGGAGAAAATTAGTAAAGCCTGCCAGGAAGAATTGGAGTCAAAGTTTAGATAATGTTCTTTGGGATCATAGGATTGCTTTCTTGTTTTTGGTAAAGCACCTCACCTACCTATGAAGAATGAGCATAAAACATATTGGACAGGAAAAGCGACAATATGAATAGTGATCAAGTAGTAAGTTAAGGAAACTACAGTTGCAAGAACTGGATAATATTTGTGTAGAGATATACGAAAACTCTAAGTTTATAGGATAAGATTTGTTTAGAGACATACGAAAACTCTAAGTTCTATAAAGAGAAGACTGTTTCATGATCATTTCATTGTTAAGAGAGAATTTGTTGCAGACCATAAAGTTTTATAGTTTAATTTTAGATTGAAGCTCGTGCCTTGTAAGTTGTGGTCACATTGCACTCGACCTTTTTGGTCACTCATGTTTATTCATATGTTGTTGTGGAATTAAGTCAAACCTTCAATAAGACATTCAAAGTTAATAGCCATCATCTAAAGCTTTTTCATTAGAGCCCTACTTTACTAGATTGGACAGTTGAAGAATCTGATTTGTTGATTCTTTCATATTATCAAGCTTGACGAGGGAGTATCTCTTTTTCCACTTTTTTATACATCTTTTGAAATAATTGTTTTTACGTTAACGATAATGTGTGCTTTTAAGTGTGAGAGAATTATAGTTTTAGGATTTGTTTTACTTTCTTGTTTTGATTTTTAGATTATATAATATATAATTTCATATATTTTTAACAGATTTTTAGGGTTGTTTAGTGGTTGGTAGTTGCACAATTCTTGAAAAGATTATTTATAGTGTTCGGACTATGTAAATTGTTGAATAAGTTGGTTTTTAAAATTTTTTGTTGAATATGATTTGTTCTTAGAGTTTTGAGCTTAATCATCATGTTTTTACCATTTCTTCTTTTTCTAATGTGATTTCACTAATATTTGTTTATACTCTACAACTTAGGTTGATTATGTATTTTGTATCTATCTTTCACATGCATGAATTGATATGTTGAGATAGTTTTGTGTTGATATTAAGTCAATAGCCATATTTGTCTACTCTTATAATAATTCACTTGTCAGTCCTTTTGAGTCCATATCCATATTTTGTTTTTAACATTTCATTACAAGTCTTCAAAAGAAAAATCATGATTGTTCCTAGCTTAGAAGATAAAGGAGCTTTGGAATGGTTTTGGGAATAGGTCTTTTGACAAGTATGGAGTGTACTTTGTTGGCTTACCTTCTCATTTGAATGACTCATTACTTGAGATAGAAAAAAAAAAGAAAAGAATAAAACAACAAAAAGGAAAAAAAATAAACAACTGTAAACTATTTAATGCACATGTTAGATCCTACTACATGAAAAAGCAACAACACAAAGAGGAGTTGAACTGTAATTTTGAAGATATGTGCTACATTTGTTTTTGGATTTATTTTTCATTGCTCATGTATTTTCTATGAGTTTTAAGCCTCTTATCTCTCATTTTGCCTACTTTTACCTTATTCTACTACATCCCATTTGAAGTCTTCTTAATCTCTGATTGTATGTTATTCAAATGTTGTAGGTATTAGAGTCTTGCTAATGATAGTGTTTTTTTTTTTTAATTTTTGCATGAATGTTTTACTCAGGATTGTACAAAGATAAGTGTGCGGATACTTAATGGATATATTTTTATTCACACTTAGTATGTTTAATTTTGATTTTCTTATACAGTAATTGAGAGCAAAACTAATTAGAATTCACATAACTAGAATGAATTGGATCTTAATTAGAATTATTTTTTAAACTTGGTTTTAAGAATATTTGTTCTCACATATTATTCTTAAGCATTTGCATAAATTCTATTAATGATGACATTTCAAATAAAGAATTAAGTTATTTTAGAGATTGAAAAGTTTAGTTGAAAAAGGACTAAGCAAACCTGTAGGTGATATCATTTGACAATCTTTCTAGAACATTTATAGTTGAACACATCATTTTAAACAAAAAAGACGCTAATTCAATGATTTTATTACTTTCTAAATAAACAAATTCCAAATTCAATCACATCTGCAATAATATTCTCTCAAATTTTACAAATATAATTCTTTACAAAAAACATAAAAAAATACAGCAAAAAGTGTCCTTTAAATATCATAAAGATCTATCATAGTAGATTCATTTGCAATAAAGAATAAAATTTCAACGCGGATATATGAAACAAAATTGAAAACAAAAAATTGGAAGAAAAATAAAACAAAATTTTACAATAAATTTGGAAAGAACATATTTATAATTAACATGTGACAAAAGTAAAAACAAATGATAATTACAAAAACGATATATGAGACAAAAGTTTATATCTAAATCCATGAAAAAAAATTATAAATAAATTTCAAAAGACGGAAGAGATGAGCTAAAAAGCACATTTCAAGCCTACTTTTAGTTTTTATAATTTTTTTTTATTTTCATCTTCTACGTGGAAAATTGAACCTTTTAGGTGTTTTCCTCGTAAATTCTACGAGATTTTGTTCAATAAGATTTTATTTTTAATTTCTTTTAGCAAATTATACTCTACTATTGATTTTCTTGAAATTTGATTTCTATTAATTTTTTTTTAAATATTTGTTACCAATTTAATTCTTTTCTTTGATTATGAGAAAAGTGAGAGATTGAATACACTAATAAACACTTATTTAATTTACTGTTAAAGTTCTATTAAATTTGATTGATACTTATTTAATTTATAATCTTAGAAAAAACTCATAAGAAATTAAATTAGGAATCAACATGCATACTTAATTATTTTTATATCATTTATTATATTTACCGTTAAACAATACTTAATTATTTTTATATTATCTATTATATTTACCGTTAACCAATCTCAAACTCTTTTACTTCTTTTATTGTTAACTTTTATTAGTTACAAATAAGTTTCTATATGACCAAATTCATAATTGGATATGGTAGAAGACGAGTTGAGATCAACCAATTCTTTCTATATGATCATTTTAAAATTATTTCTTTTGTTAAATAATTTGTCACTGCATTAAAAGGTCTATACTAATACTATTTTAATTCAGTTGTGAATGCATAGACGAGTTAAAGAAATTCTCTTCCGAAATAATTTCCATAGTGTAAATGGGTCACCGAATTACTCTACTTCAGAGGCAAAAGTTACTCTATTATATTGAAAAAGTTAATTTCTCCGGGAAAAAATCGTTTAAAATTAATCCAAATCAGCATTAAACATAAGATAGGATAGAATGGTTGATGAGTAAATGAGATAGAAAAGGCATTAATAGTTTTATATACGCTAATTCGCATTTTAGCTACAGAGTTGCCGTTGAGAATCAAATCTTGTGAAAGCAATATCCAAAGAAGCCAGATTTATGTCAAAACCATAGCTCTGACCTCCATACTGCACATACAGATGTTCTTTGGGTGAGATGGGAGGAGGGAGAATTTGAGAGATTTGTGGTAAGTCTGGCCTAGGTGGAGCCAAATCTTGTGTAAATTTAGTGTAATATAAGTCAGCTAAGAGAAGCCATACAAGATCAGGATCAATAGATGCAAGTCCATGGAGGGCATTCAGAGAAGCATCTCGAAGTCCGACAACACTGCTGCAGGCTATCCCCACAACCAAACCACTAACCTCCTTCAGAACAAGTTCTAACGCAGAGGAACTGTTCTTGTTATGGCATAAATCAGCAATCATGTTGAGCACTGCAATCTGAACCTTGAGATAGGATGTCTCGGCCAATGAATCCTCTGAACTCATGGAACTGCTTCTATAAGGTAGTTGCAAAGGGATCTTCTCATCTTTGAGAAATGACTTTGTATGAAATGGGGATGTGGTCAGAAGTTTCCAAAAGTGAGCCCCATCGGAGAGGAAACGACGTGTGAAGAAATTTCCTCCACAAACGGGCACTACATTGCTGATCACACCCAAACATCTCCGCACAGCCTGCCAACATGAGTTGCATTCAAAAATATCTCAAGCAAAATCAACCATAACTCGTTAATTATACCAACCCTAAAGTAAGAAATAGGGACTACTCACCACTGGGTTTCTGTTCTGAATACAAGTAACCAGGAACGGCCATATTTTATTCACTGCCGGAAGTAGCCTGTTTTCGTCAGCCCCTTCTTCATTAGTTTCCAAAGTATCCTTCAGCTGATACAGTGATAGTGATTCTAACGCTTCTTCAATTGCTTCTTTAATTTCCCTTTCATGTTTATAAGCTGCTTCTACTTTTGCTATTGTTAAAGTACCACTCTAAAACCAGAAATTATCCAAATAGCAATGAGAAAAATACAAAATATATCTTATTGTTCAAAATGATTTTAGATTCATACTCAAACTAGCAGGCAAATAATAACTGACATTCACTTTCCAAACCCCTGCCATTTTGTGTCCAATTCTGCAATAAGAACCCCGTGTCATTTGGAATAGCTATCCATACAATTTTACTTATATAAAATCCAGTTAGACCCCCCACAAGGATTTACTTTTGGTTAAGAAAATAATTCATTAATGATGGAAGTTGTGTAGAATATATATCTTCCCGCAAGGAACCAAGAACAGGATGTCAGATGCCTAAAAGGGCTTGAACTCAATGAATGTCAACAATAAACCTCCTAGGTAACAGAAATACAAAACAAAGCAGAGCAACTATATAAAGAAAAGTGCTTAAGAAAAACCTGAATATAAACATCAGTATAATAAAGCAGTCAAATATCCCTAGATATGTATGACAAATAAAGAAGAGAGATGAACACATAAAAATATCTTTACCATTTAATCCTATTTCTAATCCAAAACAAAAAATAACGAAACAGTGAAATAGAAGTTCTCCTTTACTGCTGTCAAATTTAAAAGCTTTCGGATGTTTCAAGTGAACAAGAGAACGTAAATTTTCGCACTAGACAGGGAGGTAGCAGGGGCATATCCTCTTTTTTCCTTTTTTTACCTTTTTTTAGCATATTTCTTGCAAAGCAATCTTACTAAGACAATTCTCTATTCCAGTAGTTTGCCATTTGATTAGACCTTTCAAAAGAAGTTTAAGACTTAACTGTTTCTTTTTGTTAAACTATAAGAAAAAAAAAGAGACATTAAGTTGAAACCGTGCGTTTATGAGATGAAATGGATGGTTTACTTATATTGAAAGAAAGGAATCAATACAATAAATAGAGGAGACTTAATATCTTTTGTAATAAAGATATGATTTAGATATTATTGATTATATAGGATGTGGTCGCTCCTTATTTCTATAATTGTAACACTTTTAATGGTCACCCAGAGTACTTTCTTTGAGTATATCTATTTTAAAAAAAGATTAACTCATTTCAATCAAACCAATCTCAGTCTAATTCAATTCTCTACTTTCAACAACTTAGTTTGAGACACTGTTAAACCCTTCAAAAATGAGATTTAAGAGTTGATTGTTAGAGAAATGCCTGAATTCATTTTTCCGAAATCCTCCCCCTATTTCTTTGAGACCTTGTTTTCTTCATTGTCCATTAATCTGAACATCTCTACTTTTTAAATTTACAGTTTAATCAAAATGGCCGATTAGAGTCCAGCAATTCATGAAAATCATTCAAAACTGCCTGAAGTACCGATAAAGAATATATGCTTCTCATATTTACATCAATGGCTAACATGTTGAAGTGTAAAGCATTTCAACCAAAAGATACCTCAATTATATCCAAGGCTCCTAAGCATATCTCTTGCTTGATAGATGCTAGAAGTGGGATTGCAGCAGTAACACATGAACCGGCAATATAACCAACTGTTCGTCTATATCTTCTAGAATCATTTAACTTGAATAAAATTTCCTCCCACTGATCTACAAGCAAAACACTTCACTTAATAATAATTGACAAACCACCATTACAACAAGAGAACAGGTATCACAATCTGGTTGATGCAGAAGCACCGATATAAGTCCTATTATACTGTTCTATAGCAACACAATCAAGGAAATTAACAGTATTAGTAATAAAACTATGGGTGTGAACCCAATAAAGTCTTAGGAGACCTAGAACTTGACAGACATGGAAATCCTAACAACGTGAACATATAAATGATTGATATACTATGTAAAATTGAGGTAAGAGTAATGCATATTATCTAATTTACTTACTAATTACTATCACTCTAACATTATACTATTATAAACTGAAATCTGAAGAATTAGAAGATAGTTGTTTGTTGATGGCTAAGACCTCATGTTAACTTCATTGATTTTAAAGATCCCAACAAGTTTTTACGGACCCTAATATAGTAACACACAAATGTTCTGTTTATTAATGGATCTATAATAGATAAAATAGTACTCTTGAATACTAACATAAACCTTTACTAGCCATTCATGGATTAGGAATTTTATGAAATCTCTTTTTAAGTAACGCATGAAGCAAGAAATTTTAGAAAATATAGATGCTCTTGATATATGCAAGCACTAATAGCTTTTTCTCCCTTCACCCAGCCTTTCTTTTTAAAGGGAATTTCAACAATAAAATAAAATCATGCAGTTGATTATCAAGTTATACCTACATATGGGCTTACTAGGACATAGTTTTGTTGGTTTTTCCTCAGTTAATTATTATATCACTTTTTTCATGTTTCAATGGTTTGTTACGGGCTAGCTTTTTTATTTTTCTATCAGCTAACAATTAATAGTAATCAACTTTAACAACATGACTTCTTGCGTCTACACCCTAGAAAACAGAAATCTTCAAGAATTTACTGAATTTTCTACCATTGTGTCCACTTGTGGAAGGGGAGGCCATGGCAATAGGGAAGAACATGATAGTCGAGGGTGTCTTCAATGCCCTTATTGTAAAAAAATGGGTAAAACTCAAGACCATTGCTACTCTCTATATGGTTTTCCTGACAAGGGAGTCAATATGTAACATGCAGCCCAAATCAAGCCTCCCAGCCCAACAAGTGAAGCAGCAAAATGCAGAGCAACAATAAGTGAGGAAGTTAGTTACATGTGAAGGTGACATGGCTAAAGATCCATAGGGTAGGATCACAAGGAGAAGCACGAGGGCAAAGAGAAGGAACGTTTTATTGGAAAGCTATGCTCATTGAGAGGTTTATGTGTTGTACCTATATGTCATCTAGAGTTCAGGGTGAAATTTATTGTTAGTTTTTCTCTGTGTTGCAAGATAGACATCTCTTCATATTTGTGTGCATGTGCGTCTGCGAGCTGAAGAGAGGCTACTACTACTTGTATGTGGCGGGAAGGTGAACTATTCAAAAAGAATGCTACAAATTGAAGGAAGCATTTTGTACTCAAGTCCATGATTCCTTGAGAACTAAAAACAAACTCTAATAATTGTAATTCCAAACCTTGCATAGTTTCTGCTGAATTGGAGATTATAGACCTGACATCTCTGGCAAACAACTCAGCCCGAGTGGGTAGCTGGAAAGCTTCACGTTTTGATGCCTTCACAATTTCCGCTACTGCCTGAAATCAACCAATTTACAGATCACTAACTGATATTAGAACTAAGTAAATATTTTGAAACCTAAAGCCCTTCCATGCTAACTAAATAAGAAACAAATTGCAAAAAGAATAGCCATTCTGCTTCTAAATAAAAAAAAATAGTAAACAATATAAAAAGATGGATGAAATAGTGTGATTAAAATCCACTCAACAACGAAATGGAAGCGCAATTATAGAGGTTTTAGCTTGCAACAGACCTTTAGGAATGGAATAGTTAGATCAGGATGCTGATGTCTACCCAGTATTTCAAGTTCCATTGATACAGAGCGCATCTGTTCAATTACACATAGTTAGACAAAATGATTTTAGGAAATAAAGTCCAAGCATGTAGGAAGGTAATTATTTGCTTTGTATATAAGCATTGCAATCAAATGCAATAGAGTTAATGACCATGTGAAGGCAATCAACCAACAATACCCATATAAATTGAGCATTATTAGGAAAGTCAACCCTTCTATGGTGGTACCTGAACAACACTTTTGGCACAATGTCAAACTACTAAAGGTCATTAAAATTCAAAAGAATAATTATCACATGATAGCAAGGAAGCTAGTTTGCTCAAAATGGCAATAAGAGGCCATGGTCATACTGGTTCCTCAAGCAGAGGCAAAATCTTGTGAGCCACTCCGATGTAGGACAGCATGGATGCTAGCACGTTTGGCACATGATGATTTAGGTCCAAATGACGCAATTGTCGACATATTGAATCAACCACATAGTCTGCATTTTCCAAAACTAACTGTCCGACCTACATAAATGTATATAAGATAGAAGTCAATAATAGTCATCGAAAAAAATTAGAAATAAACAAAGATCATGACTAACAGTTGGAAAGCCAGATGTGGTTGAAAGTATATGCAAGACAGAATCTGCTGCATTTCTAACTCGGTAATTTGAAGAACTAAGATTCTCCAGCAATAGATAAAGTGAAGAGTGTAGAAATCCACTAGAAACAAAATCTCTTCCAAGGCACATATTAAAGATTCCTACTCCATCAATAATAACCTGTTTCACAATAAATAATCCGTTATTGATTTTATGTCAATTTTCTTCCGAAGTAAATATGAAAAGGAAACCAAATCACAATGAATAAACAGCCATGTCACTATATGAAATTAGCATCTTTCCTCACGCAGCATTGCAGCATCTTGGAAAAAGTATAGGCTAATATCTTCTTCAACCACAGCATTAAGCGGCAAGTCAGTTCCACAATCAATTGGAACATTCCATACCTCAGCAGATAAATACTCATGTAAGATACCACCAATGCACTCAACTAAGTAACTCTTTACACCTTTATCCTTGGGCATCTTCCAGAAAGATGTATGAAATGCACAATTATGAAATATTCTAGCAAAATCATTACTTGATTGATCCGATACACCAAAAATTATCTCATTTAGCATGCATGCAGCTGTGCTAGCTTGCCTCAATAACTGTCCAGAACCATGCCTGTCATACCAGGACTGCCAGCTTTCTTTATTATATTCTCTTAAACGAAGCTCAGAAACCAATTTACGGAAGTAACCAAGCAGGGTCTCAATCACATGCAACAGAAGCCCTTCACTTATATTCTCTAGCAATGACAAACAAGGTAAAACAAGTAAATCCAGGTTAAAGACAAACACTGTAAGAGCTATGAAAAAAGAAAAAAAAAAATTGCATTGAAAATCACCTGCCACTAATGATAATCCCACAAATCGGAGAATCCCCGCAAGAGGTTGGTATAACTTAAGACTACCAACATAACTAAACCAAGGGGGCATGCGAGGAAGCTCGTAGTTATTTTGAGCAGTTTTCACAGGTTTTTCTATACTCTTTTCCTCAATAAGCCTGCATTTAGGGACTTCAGATAAACCAGATTTTATAAGAGAGGGGTTATAATTGAAAAAATTGGCTCCAGATTTCAACTCAGCAATGGAGGGAAAATATCCCAGGGCTGATGATTGATCTGTCGAAGTGAGTTTTCTGAGCGATCCAGAAAACACTGAATTATGGCTTAGACATGCAGCAAACAAATCTAGGAATCTAGCAGCTTCAACCTAATCCAATAATCATTTCCATGCATCAGACAGAAGTCCGTGAAAGAAAATATGAAAAGGGGTTCACTTGTACTAAAACAATAGAAAAAAGAAAAATATAAATATAAAAGAGATATAACCTATGTTTTATCTTAGAAAACGTGGAATTTAAGCCTAACTTACCTCAAAATCGGTTTGTAACATGAGATTTGCACTTCTTACGTAATATAATTTGGTCGTATCTCTAGTCGGTGTTGGATCTCTAGCAAATCCCATCACACTAAGGACTAAACATCTCAGGCGAGACACTAAATATTTGTAGGTGGTTCGATAGTACTCCGGTGACACAATAGGTTCAACAAACCTTAATATGATAGGCTCAGATACCATCTTAAAAAGTGTGCATCTTAAGTGTAACTCAACATCACAAAATCGGCTTGTAAAGTAAAGTTTACCCCCACTTATATACAATGTAATCTTTCATATTAAATGGACAAACAGGAAGCATTACTCGTATTCCTAATTAATAGAGATAAAAAAAAAACTTCAAATATAATGAAATATGGAAAACACTCCTAAAAGATCATCTAAAATATTCCAAGGGACAATAATAATGATATATTTTATAGATATTCATTGGAACCCTCAAGCTAAAGCCTACTAAGCTTTAAGCTTGTTATAAATAAACACACTAAAACTAATTAAATAGGGAAGCAAGTAATGAAGTATAATGAAATTAAAAACCCCTCCTAAGATAAAATACACTTAAATATTCTAAAGGAAAAAAGATGACTTATGAGATATTTTCAAGATATTCTAGCAGTAAAATCACAGTTAAATATTCTAATAGAGATGCCTTGTTAGATGCAATTGGTGTCACCTTTAAATTAAAGAATATTTTGAACTAACACAGTTTACACATAGTTAGTTACTGGGGAAGTTTACTGTAGATCCAAAAGAGGAGGAGGTTTGGGTCTTAGTAATTTGGAATCTAAATATATTTCTTTGGCATATAAATGGTTTTTCCTAGACTTTATCATATGTCTTTATTCCACAAAACTCCTGCTTTTCAGTTCTATTCTTTAACTCACTCAACTGTTTCTTAGGATTTTCAGTTTTTAGAAAAGTGATTGGGAATTTTCTAAATTTCAGTCTCAGAGAAAACCTTTGGCAGTGTTCTCAGGCTGCAGTTCTTTGTTAGATTTGGTTGGAAAGAAATGTGAGAATCTTCTCGGCATGTTAATCTCCTATTGAGTTCATATGGGATAGAACAGATTTTCAAATCCTCATGGTGTTCTATATATGGTCTTTTGGAAGGAATGTCCTTGTTAGATTGAAAAGTTACTCTGCATATTCTTGATTTCTGTTTTCTTATCAATTTACTTTTGGCTGTGCCAGTTTTACTCCTTGCAGATTCTATCCTCCTTTTGTATTTTTCTTTTTTTATCTTAATAAATTCTTTCATCATCAAAGAATAATTAAATTACAACGTAGAATATAAACCAATTTGTACCCTGTATGATTAATTAGTTTCTTCCACTATTCCAAACCAAGATAACAATATCTAAAGAAACAAAACAAATCATGAATGTAAAACAGGAGAAAATTATAATAGATGTATAGAAAGAATGTGAGCAATTATTATAGAAGCACGTACAGGAGACTGAAGATGAGCCCCTAATAGACGAGGACCGGAATAAAATATTATTGTTAGTAATTTCTGAGCATGTAACACAGCGTGTGACTCCTCATGGCCAAGCACTACCCTGGGAAGCGTTTCCAGGTGCCTGAACTTGAAAAAGGAAATATTTCTGATCAGGAAAAAAAACCTAAGGAGGAAACCATCCTCAATGAATAACGAATCCAAGCTAAAGGACGAACCTGATAAAAATCTCAGTAGCACTGTTTTTTATAACATGTTTCAAATTTTGTGAGAACAAATACTCAAGGAAATCTTGTGCAGATGAAGACACATCATTGGAAACATCAAAGACCAAGGCACATAAGCACTCCTGAATGATTAGTAAATGTATTAAAAAAAAATATTACAAGAGAAGATTACTTGACAAGATACATATCTTCTGAAGTATTCCATAACACGAGAAAAAAAAAAAAACAAAGTTTCATAGGGTTTAATTTTCAGGCAGTTTAGTATCAAAAAATTATACACTGCTAATCAACCAGTCTTCTCAATTATGTCTACTAAAGTAGGTATTATAAAGTTAACAAATTTAGCATATGGGACAATGTGATTGGATGACTATGTGAGAAACCTTTACACCATCAATGCATTCTAATTAAACTCTTTCATAAATAAGTCAACAAAATATAAAATGACAACTTTTCTCTAAATTATATAACTTTTTAATAAAGGAACAAAAACAAAAAATAAGATTTAATTCTTTTGGTATACATCGCAACTTCGCAAGTCACATTTCATCTGATATGGAAAATTAAGTCAAAACCCGGGAAAAAAAAGTTTAACTAGTTATCAATGGGCTTGCATGGAATAATCGGAGACAAAAGGGGGTAGAAAGAAAATGTAACTACCTTAAAGAAATATTAATAGGAGCAGGTGAAAAAAAATTAAACATGCATTCCCCCCACTTCATTGGACCAGAAAAATGCAACTACAAACAACAAATTCCTGAGTGTAAGCCAGCTTCATTCACTTGCCCACAACTTGACCGTGGGCGAATAAACTATTCATTGTTTATTGGAGGACCTTTGTGTTAGCCTTGCATCTTAGGAGGCTATACCCACTATCCAAGACAAAAATGCTCTCGTTTTGTTGGTGACTGGAGCATAATGTCAACTACTTCACTCATTAAACCATCCGAGAGAAAGATCCTGGTTTATAACTTATTTATGGTAATGGATAAAATCTAACTGTTTTTTATTGGTTTTATAAAGGGAATGGGAACTGAATGCTGTGTGTACCGAAATTTACAAGGATCCAACCTGGTACTGCTATTAAGTTCTTGCTAAGGATTAGATTGCACTAAGCCACACATCCATCAGCAATTTTTTATTATATAGCATCATATCATCAACCTGAATAAAGAATACCAACGGTAATCGCACAAACCTAACATAATTCCCAGTTAACCAGTTCAGAGCTCACCAAAAGCATCAGTCTACTTTCCCCCAGTGTGTAGAAGCACTCTGACAACAGTCCTTTTATGGCATCAAGAAGTCCCTTTCTCACCTTTTGTGAAGTGTGAATACAGATCTGAAATTCAATAATTTTACTGATCAAATATAAAGTTACATTGTATATTAAAATATACACATAGCACTATAGTTTCAAACATCCAAAGCTGGCAAAATAGACAAGGAAACTAACATCATGAACATACGTGTGGAAATGTTGCACCCAACAGCTTATTTACATGTTCTGATGTCTTCTGCATCCAACCTTTTGTTCGGTTCACATGCAAAGACAAGTTCTCTTTATCAGGATCAGTCTTCCCTGTTTCTTGGAGTTGAGTTTGGGAATAAGAGATTTTTTCTGACTCAACACCTATATCTTCTGCAGCTTTTGTACTAACACGATTTTTAACTTGTAAGTGACGAAGCTCCTCCATAAGAGAAAGTGTTGAATTACACTCATTTGAATCAAAGTCTGACGACGATTCAATATCCAGGGCAGGTGCATTAGCATCATCCTGGAGGACTATCATAAGAAACTCTGCGAACCCCCTGATTGCTTGGTCAATAGAATCCACATTCCCAGCAGGCCCACTTATCACTGTTTTTGCACTGTGTAAAACTTTAGCTAACTGACTAGCAATGCCAGGTAAAAAGAAGGCTAATGCATCTGCAGAACCAACCTACAAAAGTAAACCAGCACAATCAATTGATTGATTCCATTTTTACGTCTAGTTAAAATTTAAATATATAAAAAAACTAGTTTCATATAGAGAGGACTAAGTTTCTCGCTTCATGTATTTTAAGACTTTGACTATCCAAATCTCCACTCCATAACCAAAATCCAGGTGTGCATTTTGTGCTGTGTAAGAAATAGAACAACTTCAGAGGATCACAAAGATACAATAAAAGGTAAACCTATACGATGGAGTCCTATTAATTCAGTTATTTCGTAGTCTTCATTGTTGTAATGGGATAGAAAAAGCTTTTATACCTTTGGTTCTCTTCCTATGGCTTCTTCATAGAAAAGTCCAATCAAACATGCGGGGAGATGAGATGACTATTTGATTTCCCTGATAAACTAGGTTGTATTTTTCCCTTTCTTATCTTTTCTGAGGAGGATATCTTAACCTCCTTTATTTATACTATTGGGCATTCATCCCTATAAATATTTATCTTTCCTTAGCAAAAAATGAATAAATAACTCTTACAATTGTTTCAAAAGGCATATTTTATTGCATTACCTTAGCAACAAGCACCCGCAGAGTTTTGAATGCTTCAATTCGAATTCTTGCAGAACCTTGCTGTCCCCTGGCAGCCTCTGTATCTGCAGTCTTTTCATAAGACCAAATTGGTATGATAAATTCAATAATATTTAGCAACTAACTTTCAGAAAAAAGAAAATTCCATTTAGGTGCTTTTAAAAAAAGGTTCTGTCTTAATTACTTGAAGTTATCTTCTTTATAATAGAAGTGCGTATGCTTTAAACAAATTCTGGTTATTCTGTTATAAAATGTTATTATCCAGTCAATCACCCAAAAAAATAAAATAAAAAAATAACTGAATAGGAATTTAACCAAGAAACTCTAACAAAAACCAACATACTTTAAGAAGAAGTGATAGCCAGTGTCCAATAGCAGCTGATGCAAATTGAGACTGAAGAAATGCAAGTAAACATTCTTCTGATTCTGAACTATTCATGAAAGTTTTATGAAGTCTATCATTATTATCTTCATCTGAAAGTGTCGGCGAACCGGGAATTTGTTTACACACGCAAGACGTATCGGAACAGGAATATAAACTCAAAAGCAGTGCCTTGACACACAACAAAATTCCTTCACGAAACTCCTCTGAAGCCTCGGAGGGTGACAACATGGCCCCGTATGTTAACTTTTTTAGTAGCACAACCATCTGTGAAAGAATACCAACGTTCAGTATCGTGTGTTTTAATCTCGCACCAAACACCATTCAGTTAAGATTTTAGACACTGTTCATGCCTAATGAGAAGTATGTACTCAATAGCAGTCGTGAGTTAATACAGCAAGGAATAAATGAAAACAAAAAATAAAGCTCATGTAAACACCGTTTCATGCCACTGGTTATTCAGAAACAAAAGATTCATAACTATTTCAATGTGACACCAAATTATCAAGGGTAAGTAAGCTTAGATCACTGTCTACGATCAGCATATAACCCCTTATATTAAAGATTAAAACGACTGAGGTAAACAATTAACAAAAATTAATAATATGCACAATATATATACACTTGTTCCACGTTTTACACTAAAAATATTTAGAAGGGTTCCTTCATCTCCTATTTTGACCCTAAAGACTGGAGTACAGTACAGCGCAGCTTCAGTTTCTGTGCATTCAGGCCAGTATCCCCAAATCCACAAGTCCCTAGATTCCTTGTGCTCTTTATTTGTTTCTTTTGTTCGTAATCCTTCCCTAATGATGAGAGCAGCATAGCTCTCAATTCACAACACACTCAACAATGGCAGTTCGATTTTACTCAACCAATAAACAAAAGCAAATAAAATTCCAATGTAATACATCGCAATTTGTGTAGAATCCATCCAGACCAAATGTCAGAGGCATACATCAGTCAGCACACACACCTGATCCACAGAATTCAAACGACACTTCCTCAGAAGCTCTTCCAAACATTTAACCACACCTTCAGCAACTCCATCACTCACTTCAACAGGTGTTTTGAAAACACCAGGCATATTATAATTTTCCTGAGAATCGATTTTCTGCGTAGACCTACACTGAATCGCTGCATCAAGTAGCAGGAGTAACGGAAAGAGAGTGTAGCTGGGAAACAAAAATCACATCACATAGTGAGAGCGAGTAAAACAAACATTAAATAAAAAGTGAAATCTGAAATAATAAAATTCCACATGACAATACATAAGAAAAAAATGTAGCTGAATTCATGTGGTGTTAATAAAGTTAAAATTAATCTTAAATTAGGGTTTATGGAGGGTGTAGAGCTTGTAAAGAGGTAGCTTACTCGAAGAAGGGTTGTAAAGTAGAAGGCGAAGAAGTGTGAAGGATACGAAGGAGTTGGGGAATAACGGTGACGGAACAATGCTTCTGATTTTGAATGTGAGGGTTTTGCAAAAGGTCGAGAAGGTGCAACGAATGTGATTTTAAGCGTTGGAAGGTGCTGCTTCTGAGTTGGTCAGTTTCAACTTCTTCTTCGGTGAGTTTGTCCATATCGTTGTTGAGACGCAGAGGAGTGCAGGGTTAAAGAAAATCAGTCCAAGAGATGCTAACAAGGTGTTTGGTTATTTGACGCTGAAAGAGAACGCGATCACTCTTCTTGAGCAGCTTTTTCGTTTTTGTTTGTGAAAACGCGAAAAAGGTCGCATGCAGCGAGGAAGGTCTAAGTTCCGTGGAAGTGCCTAGAAAATCCGAATCGATGCCAGAAGACTCTGGGTGGGTTTTACTTGACCCGAATATAGCTTCATATTTTCATCCCTTTTTAATGGGGTCATTTCTTTGTCAAACTCCATAGTCTCCATGCACATCAAATGTGGTAGTTAAAAACTTTTTTTTTTCTTGTTAACTTTGTTATATTGTGTTATAAATAAATTTAAAAGAAAAAATGTTTTGGATTGTGTATCATAATAATTTTTTGAATTATACAATTTAAAATTTATTTTTTATTTTAAATAAAATTTAAATGGTATAATTTAAAAGTTTGTAGACTTTTTGATGGATCATGAAATCTAAAAGAAAATTATGAATTACATTATCCGAAACTTTTTATAAAGAAAAAGTTTGTTTTATGTAAAAATGATTTCTAAATTATACAATTGAAACGTAAAATAAAAAATCGAATTATACAATCCAAAAATTTTAAAAATTTATACATTATAGACTATAAGTAAAATGATATACAAATTGTAAATTCAGAATTTTTTTTCATAGAAAAAGTAACTTTTAGATTACACAGTTTAAAAGTCACATTTTTATAAACTAAAAATAGTAAAATAAAGATTATCATATTTATGAGAAACATGAGGAAATTATGGAGTGCAAAAAGTAGTCCCTTTTAAGTAGGTCGAAACTACACAAGACAAAGTTAGGGCCTGTTTCTCTCCACCTCCATAACTCTCAAGGTTAAATTTAAAAGTCAAACCCTAATCTTCTACTATTCACACAATTTTTACACCTCAATACTTACATATTATCAATAATCTAAAAATGAATTAATTTTAATTTGATCTTTAAAAGACTAAGATGTTGACTGATTAGTTATCAAATAACTTTTTTTAATATTTAAGTCTTTAAAAAATATTTCACTTAACATATAAATACTTCTGTTAGTGAAAATGTTATCACAAACATGGACCAATCAGTCACTACTCCAATCTCTGAAATACCCAATTGGGTATTTACTCAGACTGGAAATGAAGAACTTCCTTGATGAGAATTGACGTGTTAGTTAATGAAAAAGAGATCCAAGTACTATAGTTGAACACTTTTTGCATACCAATAGGTTTCTGAAGTTGAACTCACTTTTTTAATAAAAGTTAAATAAAAAAAAATTCAGGGAACCAAATAATAGACATTGTGGTTGGTTGTTGGAGTGGAAGTCAATGTTTGACGAGACTGACGTTGTAACATGTTAATACCAAGACAATTATACACCCTTCCAAAATACAAAATCCATAAAACAAATGGAAGTTTAGAAGTGTCGAAAAGTATTTCTAAAATACTTATTTTGTAACTTTAAAACAGCACTTAATATTACTTATTAGAGCATTTACATGATCTCATCTCGAACGATAACAAGCTAAATTTTCCCCTAATCGCGCAATTTGGAATACCAATCAGGTTTGGTGAGCTAGACCCCGTATACTTTTAATTGGTATAACGGAAATGATCACTTTCAAATTAGTTTACCTTCTGAAAAATGTTAGCCAAAATATACTAAAAAGATTCTAAACTATACATTTCGAAGGTACTCTAGAAAAGCCTTGAACATGACATAATCTGCTTTTATTTGTCATGCTTCTCCAAGCTTCTTCTATACCACATTAGCATTCACATAAAGTTGAGCAGAATAAAATTTGATGTTGGATTATGACAGACAACAAACATGACTAGAATGCAATGCAATAATAGGACTTCAACTACAGTTATGAATAAAAATAATCTTAGTTAATACTACATCACACTGGAAACATATATATACACATACAAAAGCCACAACATACATCATGGTCAAACACTGTATGAATGATCCATCATCTCCACTGTTTAGCCTCTACAAAAGGAGTCATGCACTGTCCCTACCAGTATCAACCTAATGTTCTTCAAACCATAAACACCCTAATTCGTATCCTCAAATGTCAGTTATCACTGTCCACGTATATCTCATCAGCTTATTACAACCAAATACTAGTGTACAATCCATCTCCTATTCACAACCTTTCTGCTCCCTGCTTTCACTCCTGTTTACAGCCACTGCCCGAGAAAATCTTTTTTACCCTATTCCTGCACACGCACAATCATATCATCCATCAAATTATCTTCTCACTGAAAACATGACCAAGCAAAGAAATTACACCCTGGTCTTATTTGGATTAACTTTCGATAAACACTCTCAAGAAAAAAAATAACTTTCTGCTATTAGAGATCACACAATGTCTAAAGACATGATCAAATTAAAAATATACAAATGACACATAACCCCCACTTTGCAAATCAGTTTTCTAAGATTAAATAGACCTAAACTCATTCTAATATAGTATCAAAAACATCCTAAATTCATTTAAAAAGACCACCTACCATATTTTATATGAACCAAGCTCAATAGTATTGGACATAAAACGATGTATTGAGAAAACCTTAAATCCCACATCGACAAAAGATAGTCTAAAAAGAATGTGTCTGAAGAACAACTCTCACCTTCCAGATTAGGCTTGAAAAGTTATTATGTCCAAACTTCTAAAAAGATACTGAGGCATAACCTAATTCATAGAAGTTCTCATTCAGTTTCTCCAAAACTTTATGCAGAAGTTAATTTCATATAGCTTATAAAAGAATCTTAATTCATTCTACCTTCTTATTCATTTCTCCTACTACTATTTACTGAAAAGTTTATCCAAACAGGAGCTAAGTTCACAAAAATATACCAATAGCAAACTGGGGAACCACAACCTACCAATTTTTTTTTCTTTTTATCATTTAAACTTGGGGAGGGGAGTCAGGCTCTGAACCACAAAGGGAAGCATATGAAATCGTATCTTCCTTGGATATAGCCACAAAGTTCAGAGGAGCAGTAGACAATCTTCTCATTTCCTTAAAATACCCATTCTGACGGCCGGAGTAGGACCGTGGTGTCAGCAGTTCAGAGGTTGTTCCACCACTTAATGAGTTACGCCGAGGTGTAGGAGGCATAGATCCATTGCCATTCGCACGGTAACTATTTGTCTTTCTAAAGCTGTTATTTTTTCTTGGACTGGGTTTAGAACCATACATGGCTTCCTTTTGATTTAGAAGTAGATCTTGCATCTTCTTATGGTCCTGCAAGATTCAACAAAACACACCAATTATCAATAAATAGTAGTGAAGCACGCGGCAATATTTCTCAGAACATCAAAGTTGAAAAGAAAAAAAAAATTCTGCTATGTGGACAAACAAATAATTGGTAAAAGTATACGGAAAAGTAATTTTACCCTGTGTCGTCTCTTCTCTTCCTCTTTCTGTTGTCTGGCCAGTTTATAATCGTCCAATATTGAAACCAACCGTACCTATAGATCATATTGACAATCAAATTTACCTACTCAAAAAGGCTTCAAGATAGAAAACACAACCAGAATAGTTATATAGTACTTCAAAGCTCACCCCATCATATAGAAAATGAGTCTTCTTTTCATCTTCCCAGGATAGTGTTTTGTTTATAAGATTGTCAACCATGGCTGGAAAGATAACACAAGTCATTAGAAGAAGTTCAACTGGCAGTGTAAAATAACAGATAAGCATGCATGAAAGCAATACCTGGAATTTTGCCTACAGTTATCCTGGCACGTTCTGCACGTTTAAGATTAATGTGTGCGCCTCGCCCAGCACTGTACCGATTGTCATCCTGAAATTGTTTGCTACTTCAGAGAACAAACTAAATGATCTAACACTAACAGTGTTCATAAAAGAAATCATATGAAACAGCACTCGTTTGATCTGTAAGACTTGAACTGCCTAACGAAAAGGGAAATTTGATCATGACTCTAGCGGTATCCTAATTAAAGGGCAGCACTACTATTTTAATTTTCTGATAAAAAGTATGGCATCACAAATAGCCACACCAGATTGATAAAGTTTGAACAAGACACATAAGAAAAATAGAACTGTTGTATTGACTAATCACATAGATACATAAGCAAAACTCGGGGTTACAAAAAATTGTAATCTATGTATCTTGATATATCTGGTTTCACTTTTCTAAACTTTGGTTCATCAACTTTCTCTTCAGACCATCTGTCATGGCCCCTTTTAGGATGTAGTCAAGACAAGTGACTGTGACTAATCCATACAAGAATCTCTCTTTTCTAATAAAAAATCAAGGTATATTCAATAATCCTCCAACAGAAAAAAGGTAGAGTTCCAATGAAAATAGAAGAGTCCGGGCAGGTAAAAGAGACAAATTATAAAATATAATTTCTCGCTTACTTGATTATATTCATCAAGCCAATTCTCCTCTTCACATGCAGCAAGCCACTTGTCAATCCTATCCGTTACTTCTTTTCTGCTCAAGGCTTCATCTTTTGTCTTAATTATCTGTGCTTCAATGTTGGCTAATAGCTCAGAAGGATCCACCAGACCTATACAAAAAAACAGTACAATTAAATGTCAGATAATTTCCTTCTAAACCTTAAAAAAAGAATTTTACAGAAGTGACTAAGTACGTGTTTGGTTCAACTTATTCAGAGAAATAATCCCACATTTTTGTTAGCTTCTTAAGAGAGTTTTAAAAAAAAGAGTATTTCCCAAAAAAAGTTGATCTCTAACACATACTAAGCGATAGTTTACAGGTAAATAATCTATGAATGCACAGGAACAGACCAGAATCTATCAATGCACTAGCTTTCTCGGCCGCAGTACTTGTATCTGGTTCAATATGAGTCAACCTACATATTTCCTCTAACTCTGACCTCTTCTTAAAAACAAGTTCTTTCATTCTGCTAGCTTTTAGTTTTGTAAGCCTGTCCACTTCTGCTGAAGCCTGCAAAAAGACTCTTCAGTTTAGGAGTCCCATCTCCAGAGAATAAATTGCAAGGAATGAAAAAAAAAAAAAAAAAAAAAAAAAAATTAAAGGGGGGGAAAAAAAAAAAAAACTCCAAAACTTTTTTATTTTCTTTTTTTAAAAAAAAAACAAAGAAAAAAAAAATTATTTTTTGT
>Ga0099824_1000246_pt1 | contig 55256 bp, 30 predicted proteins | sample SiratrowhiteBW_FD_76837 | JGI IMG/M metagenome (GOLD analysis project Ga0099824, IMG submission 76837) | Root nodule microbial communities of legume samples collected from California, USA - Siratro white BW | ecosystem: Host-associated > Plants > Roots > Nodule | place: USA: California... | reverse complement strand
TGAGAGGTTTGGTGAATAGGGTGGGAGGGGAAAAGGATGAGGGTGAAGGAGGAACCAAGAGGGAGAGGTGAACAATTCTCTTACAAAAATTATACAAAGGGAAAACATTTTTCACTAAAAGGGTTTGCAATTTTATTCGATGGAGATTAAAGATTGCGAAGACAATTACAATTATAAACTAGTTTATGTGATTTGTTTTTGGTTTAAGCCATGAAATCCATGTTCATTCTCGTTGCTCCTGGTCCATGCTAGTTAATTTGTTCCCATGGAGTGGACAGAGAATAGGAGAGGACTTCTTTTTAGCTTATCTGTAAAGCATTAAAACTGCTTCTTTATGCAGATAACCCAATGTATGAACCTATTGTAAGCCTACCTGTTTATCTTAATGCAGGCTATAGTATATAAATTTTCAGAGGTTATAATGCTAATTGGTTGGTTTTTCTTTTATGGGATCAGCTTCACGTAAAGATGGAGACTGGACCTGTCCTAATTGTGGAAACTTAAACTTTTCTTTTAGAACTGTTTGCAATCAGGGACGTTGTGGTGCTCCAAGAACACCCCTAACTCCGGTAAGTGCAGGCTTGTTTTAGGTTGTTATCATGTTCTCCCATTTTGGTGAATGAGTAATTCTATTTGAAAAACTATCCGATGGGAAAACTTGATGTACAAATGGACCCTAGGGACCAAAATAATCAAAAATAAAAATTTATTTAATCTACCAGTCTTATTCTTGGTTATGATTAACTAAAACTAAGTGATCAATGTGAATTAAAAGTTTTTATACTTTTTTTTTTTTAATTGCCTGGTAACTTTTAATATTGATCAGTGTTTAATTGATTGGGATGTGCAGCCTGGCCTAATTACAAGCCCATATAGAAATAATCATCCCTTCTACTATGGTGGATTTACCTTTCCTCCCCCATCATATGGAATGCCAGGTCAGTTTGGATCCCTGATACCACATCCTGGTATACAGTATGATTATGGTCTGTATGGTAGGACTGGTGCACCATATGGTCCATTGCCCATGTTCCCACCTGGAAGCTTTGGAGGTACACTTCCTATAATTGTATCAGCTATTTCTTTTCAAGCAATGTGTTTGTTTCTTATTGAGAAATTTGTTTGTGGACAACTTTGTTCCTATATAGAGAACATTGCTTTATTTATATATGACAAAATTATTGTTGAAATATTAAAATTTAGTTTAGATGTAATCAATGTTTAGCATTCTAGAAGACTGGAGTCGTGATTAAGTAAATTAATTGGTAGTAGATATTGATCTCCACAAGATGAGGGAGACAATAATTATGTGATAATAAAGAAAAACTGTGAAAATTTTCTGTTAATGTTTCAGTAAGCAATCAGTAAGTTATAATGAACATTTGGCAGAGAGACCATCTTGTCTTTTAAATTCAAATTTCTCGTACCTTATTTTTGAAAATTTCATGTACCTTATTGTTGGATTTTTTTTACACATTTATATTAGTTTATACTTACAGTGGAACAGGTGACCGATGATTTAATTTCTCTTGTATTTTTCTGATGACAAAAATATAAACATGGGTAAAGTACACTATTTACCTTTGTAACTTGAGGCAAGTTTCAATGAAATGACTACTTATTCTATGTTCAGTTTGGATGCATAAATTTTAAATGTGGCACCGATTGTAGTTGATATATATTATATTACGAAACCTTTTGATACCTGCATTTTATGTGAAAAGTGGAAACCTTAAAATTGCCAATTCATATTAAAGTGTGTTGTTTCATTGTTCTTAGTGCATATTAAATTTTTTGACATACTGAGGAGCATTTAACTGAAAACAACATTGATACTATGATATGAAGCACTGACACTGTAAGAAATAAAGCAGTAGGTATAGCACACAAATTTTGATGCGATATTGTGAGAGGTTGAATGAGTAATCTGAATACTAAAATTATAATTCATTTGAATGTTTAACGCTGTGAAAATGCTGACTAAAATTGTTTACGGCATTCTTATATGGTCATATCCGAGATTGCTATTTTATTTGTTAACAATAGGAAAAATTGAAGTAGGAATGAGACAGCTAGGGTTCTAGAGTTCTATAAAATACAAATCGTTGAGCACAAAAGACCAGAGTGAAAATAAGGTGCATTTATGTATTTATCTGTGAAAAAACAGGAAATGTCTTCTCAAATCAAACTAGCCCTAATTCAAATGTTTTAAGGAAAATAATTATAGACTAGGATTTTGTATTTCAACTGGACCTGCCTCTTTGGGTGCCTATTTTATTTTGAGCTTTGAAATTGATTGATGACATTATCCACTTTTGAATTCGAGGATTGTGTTTTGGTTCTTGTTCAAATCACAAAAATATCTGGTTCATTTTGGTTCTTACTTCATTCTGCATCATTGTCTATTTTGTTTTGCACCTCTAGTTAATTATGTTACAATGAATCAGGTATTGAATATGGTCCAAGGCTTAGAATTGATGACTATGGATATGGCTTTCAAAGTCCTCAATGGGCTGAAGGATTAGTGGCTGATCATTTTGCTTCTCGAAAACGCAGAGGAGGTATTTCAAGGATCTATTACTACTTGATCATATTTATATTCAACTTTTGTGATGTCCTCGTCTTCCAACACTGAATTATTGTTTTATCTATAAATACTTTAACATTCTCCTGGTTTTGAACAATATTTACTAATTTTCTGGTTTGTGAAAAGTTGCAACAGGTGATTCTTGTTAAGTTAGCTTATCATGGTGTCTTTGTGTTTTATTTTGCTTAAAATGGAAGAATTGACTTCGCAGGGCCAGATGGTTTATCTGAAGGGGACTGGATTTGTCCAAAATGTGAGAATGTTAACTTTGCCTTTAGAACCAACTGCAACATCAAACATTGTGGAGCTGCCAGACCCGTAAGTATTTTCGTTTGTTGCAATTCTCTGATAATCACCTTGTTGCATGAATCATGAATATTGCACATACAAGAGATGACCCTTTTTATTTGAGATCAAGCTTTGATCTGCACTGCATTTATAACTGTTACATGGATAAACCATATAAAAACATGGTTTCTAATAGTAATGTTTTCCCCTCGTTTTTTTGTGCAAGATGATAATTCTGTTGGGTAAGCTTAAGTTCATAAATGAAATGTCAGCAAGTTTTTTATCTATAGAACAATTAACATGTATAGATACATCAAATTGAATTTCTGATAAAGTTAAATGAAAACCATATTGGTGCCCTTGTTAAGAAATTTAATTTAGTGTGAGCATGGTATAATATAACCATGTAAGTATCTTGCATGAAATATTTATATATCAGTTCATTACACGTGCACAAGTATTTTATGTTAAACATTTGAATGCTGATTCTAGAAAGTAAAAAATGAGATATTCTCAACTAATCAGACTAGTTCATTGTCAAACCCTTCAAGTTTTACTTGAAGTTTTGATGAATTTTCTCCATAACTCCTTAATTTGAACTGTGTAAACAATCTTTATTCTATGTCTTTTTGTCATGATGGATTTTAACATTAATGCTGATCTATTCCATGTTTTGTTGAAGAGCTCAAACAAACCAACTTCAACAGTTATTCCTGAAGGTAGTTGGACTTGTAAAAAATGCGGTAACCTGAACTATCCCTTTCGAAATGTATGCAACCGCAAAGACTGTAGAACTGATAAAACAGTTTCTGTCTAGTGACATCACTATCATGTAAATAGAGATTTCAGTGCATTTGTCTCCTTTTGTAAAGAAAAGTTACTCTTAAATGAAGATGAAATTGGATAGCACTGACTTTATATAAGGGGAGATTTTACTACAAATAATTTTGCCTTCATTATTGATTACCATTATTTTTCTGTTAATTTAATATGGCAATTTATATTGAAAGGATAGCAAAAGTCGTTGCATATAATGGCATGAAAATAATATTTGCCTCTAAAATTTGGCCTTTAATTGAGTTCAAGAACGTTTTCTAGTCTTTTACACAATTACATTCTAGTTAGAAACTTATGTTTCAATCTTTTAGTAATTTGTTTGCGTTGATACTTTGTTTTATTACTCTCTAAAGCCAGGTTATCATTTCTTTGAAAAAAAAAAGTTGCCTGTTGAATTGGAAAATTAACAGATAATTGTGACTATCCTTGATATCATCTTATACTATTTTTCTTATAGTAATTTATTAGTGTTGATAATTTCAGTTCACTTTCTAAAGCCAGGCTATTTATTTTTATTTTTTAAAAATAGTCTGTTGAAACAGTCACTTATTTATAGATATCTGTAATTATTTTCAAGATTTCATTTGAGTATCTGAAATGATTTCTTTCCTCCTAAACTTATGATACTATTACTTAAGTCCTCGAATTAGAGACCAAGATAAAAAAAAAGGTTAATTTAAGAATTTAAAGAAAATTCTAAATGTTTTAAGGATTTATTTGAGTTTTTTTTCTTAATTTTTAGTGCTAATATAACAGTAAAATGCAGATTATAAACTAAATTGACCATAAAAAATCACATTATACGGAACATAACATTTTATTAGTGCTGGGGTTGCATTCCATCCTCGTCTCTTAGGATCCGTGAATAAACCATATATGAAAATGGAATTAACCTAAAACAACAATAATCTATCCTGGTTTTTGAAAAATAAAAGCACATTGTACTATAACTCATTTTAATATAAGGAAACTTCATATAAAGTAAAGATTGCACGTTTCACTACAATTTTCAACGTCATTTCCAACTAATTTTTAGTATCTCATGGTTGATTTTTAGGACTCAGAAAGGTGAGATGAAGATCTTAAATTTCGCCCAAAATTTCAATTTCAGAATCTAAAATTTCAAATTTTATAGAAGAAATATAAAACTGGTTTTTCACGCTGCCAAGCAACACACGGAAAAATTAGTCAAGACTTACAATTAACCATTAAGATAGATATAAGTGTAAAGAATCACCAATAGAATATTTTTATTAAAAATTATAGGAATATTGCATTAAAATTTCGATTATGGTGTTAGTAATATTGGAATCAGATTGAATTTTTTGTTCTTCTATAATTTTCAGTTTTGGTATATTATTATTTTTTAATTACACAAATTTTAATTTTAATTTTGTTAGATGACTATTCATAGTCAAACATTGATTATGAACATATAAAAGGGTTAATATTTGTTTTTAACATGTAAAATGGAAGAGTTGAAGAAGAAGAAGAAGAAGGAAGAGTAATGGGAGAGGAATACCCACCTCAACAAAGAACGCTATGGAGCAATGGAGAGAGAAGATGCTTACACCTTCTGCAATGCAAGACAAAGAGCGTTACCACCCTTCTTCAAATCCACGCCTTTATGCTCCGACACTCTTTCCACAACAACCTTAACCTCCTCACTGCTTTCATCACCACCTGCGCCTCCCTCGCCGCCACCTCCCCTACGCGCCCTCTTGCGCTCGTACAACACGCGCGCAGCTTCTTCGACCTCGTTCGCACCCGCGACACCTTCCTCTGCAACTCCATGATCGCTGCACACTTCGCGGCTCGTCAGTTCTCCGAGCCCTTCACCCTTTTCCGAGACCTTCGCCGCAAAACGCCGCCTTTTACGCCTGATGGGTACACCTTCACCGCACTCGTGAAGGGTTGCTCGGCTCGTGTGGCCACGCGGGAGGGTCCGCAGCTTCATGGGGTGGTTTTAAGAAACGGGGTTTGCTTTGATTTGTACGTGGCTACTGCCTTGGTGGATATGTACGTGAAGTTTGGGGTTTTGGCTAGTGCCAAGAAGGTGTTTGATGAAATGTCTGTCAGAAGCAGGGTTTCGTGGACCGCGGTTATTGTGGGGTATGCGAGGTGTGGGAAGATGGGTGAGGCTAGGAGGCTTTTCGATGAGATGGAAGATCGGGACGTTGTGGCTTTCAACGCTATGATTGATGGTTATGTGAAGACGGGATGTGTGGGTTTGGCGAGGGAGTTGTTTGATGAGATGGGGGAGAGGAATGTGGTTTCTTGGACTAGTATGATTTCTGGGTATTGTGGTAATGGTGATGTTGAAAATGCTAGGTTGATGTTTGACGTTATGCCGGATAAGAATTTGTTTACTTGGAATGCCATGATTGGGGGGTATTGCCAGAATAGAAGGTCTCATGAAGCGTTGGAGTTGTTTCGTGAGTTGCAGACGCTGTCGTTGGACCCAAATGAGGTAACTGTTTTGTGTGTCCTTCCGGCTGTGGCTGATTTGGGTGCTTTGGATTTGGGCGGTTGGATTCACAGGTTTGCCCAAAGGAAGAAGTTTGATAGGTCTGCTCGTGTTGGCACTGCATTGATTGATATGTATGCAAAATGTGGTGAAATTATGAAAGCCAAATTGGTTTTTGAGGAGATGACTGAGAGGGAAACGGCTTCGTGGAATGCTTTGATAAATGGTTTTGCAGTCAATGGCTGTGCCAAGGAAGCATTGGAGGTGTTTGCAAGGATGATGGAGGAAGGGTTTAGACCAAATGGGGTAACTATGATTGGTGTACTATCTGCTTGCAACCATTGTGGTTTGGTGGAGGCAGGAAGAAGATGGTTCAAAGAAATGGAGAGGTTTGGAGTTGTGCCTGAGATTGAGCATTATGGTTGTGTGGTTGACCTTCTAGGAAGGGCTGGATGCTTGGATGAGGCTGAAAAATTAATTCAAACAATGCCTTATGATGCTAACGGGATAATACTAAGTTCTTTTCTCTTTGCTTGTGGTTATTTTAATGATGTATTGAGGGCAGAGAGAGTGCTGAAAGAGGTGGTGAAAATGGATGAGGATGTCGCGGGAAACTATGTGATGTTGAGAAACATGTATGCCACGGAACAAAGGTGGAGAGATGTGGAGGATGTTAAACAAATGATGAAGAAAAGAGGAACAAGTAAAGAGGTTGCTTGCAGTGTTATTGAGGTCAATGGAAGCTTTAGAGAGTTTGTGGCTGGTGACTACTTGCATTCACATCTAGAGGCTATTCAGTTAACCTTGGGGCAGTTAAGCAAGCACATGAAAGTTGGAATAGTCTATTGACAATGGAAACACAGAAAGCTCAAAGGAGAGGTCAAAAGGAAGTCAATGAAAATTGGAAGAGTCACAACATGTGTATTTCTGTGTCCCTTTCAAAATTTGTAGTCCATTTGAGAATCAGGCTGCTGACTTAAGTAAATAGTGGGCAGATAGGAACACTGAAATTTTATTGTTAGGAATTCCCTGTGGTTTTGAAAGGGAAAAAAGCGGTCTGTGACTGTCAGATTGGCAGCCACGTCAGGTTTGTGGGATTTCTATGACTGCATGGAAACCAGAATTATGATTGCATCAACAAAAACTCAGTTGTTGCTGCAACTTAAAAACTTGCCTTCACACTATGTGATTGCAGCTGCTGCCTGAGCCTTTCGGCATAAGTATTATTTGAAGCTTCTCTTATTCTAGTTCCCAGGATTACTCCACAAAGCTCTTTTGCACTGTGAAGAAAATTGTCCTGAGACATAGCATGACATATCAAGGGTGGGATGCCCTGCCCAGTTACTGACCAGATGTGACTTACCCATGGTTTAGTTGTGAGGGATGAATGGTTTGGTTAAATTATATTCTGCAAGGAATTATCTGGCTGAATTTGTGTGCAGATTTTACACAACACCGCAATATACTAGAGAAACGTATTATATAAAGGGAAAAAAACCAGGTGCTCGTACAGATCAGGAGTTCAACCAGATAATGAATTGCATTAAAAATTTAGAAGAATGTTTTTTGAAGTTCTTTTTATAAAGAAAAGGAAATTGAGCAAGAAATGAAAGAGAAATTAAGATTATTGAAATGTTATAAAATATGAACGAAAGGGTAACATTATGAGAAATTGATAAGAATAATTCGTGAATTATAAACGTGCAATGAAAAGTAAAGAACAAGAATTAGTAGATTTATCACCAGAGATATATTAACTTTTTAGAGGAGAATTAAAATACACTAGTTAACAAATATAACCATAATAATTGAATCTTTATTTTTAAAATAACTTGTAATCTTACAAATTTATCTATTAAAAAAATATTTTATCAATTTCTTTCAAATATAACTATCTTTCTCTTAATATAATTTTGAAGACATTTGATCTCAAATCTATTTTGGATCCCAACAAAGCATTAATCTCCTTCGTTGGGTAAAAATTTAAGTCTCACTTCTTTTCCTTTTTATAAATAAATTTTCTTTCCATACTAACAACTGATAACTTAGGAAAATGAAACTGATTCAGAGGCATCAAATACCTGGTGAAAAACAAAACGTGTTAAACTCCTAGCACAGCAAAGTGATAATTTTCACTCCAATTTTGTAGAATTGTATAATTTTCTTTTGTCCCTTTTATTTTCTTTCCTCTGTCCTTTTTTCATCCAATCCTGTTATCACACATCCTCTTCTTCCTTTATAGACTCTACTTCCCTTTGTCTGGTTTTTCATTGCTCAAATCTGAACTTTAGCCTTTTAGCCTTTAGACTTTCAATTTTGCCATTTTTAGAAAATATGTCCCTTGCTATGTGAGGGTCACATAAGCAGCTCAAGTATAATATTTTTTTTATGAAACTTTTCACTATTGATTCTTCGACATATAGATTCATACTTTTGCTTCCTGGACAAACCATGAATGGTTCTAAACTGTGAATGCAGATAAATTAATATAATCTGCATTATTTAAACAAGTTATATTCAGCTTTAAGCATGGTGGAAAAGCTATTACACGCCAAGAATCACACCAATAATAAATAAACAATTCATAATATATTGTTAGCTTTGAAGTGTAGAGAGAAAGTCATACTTTCCTTTAACAACAAAGTTAAGAGATACCATTAACCCACATCCATGTCATCTCCACCCCACCTTGTTCTGAGTTAATCTTTGTTTACAGTTTTTTTTCTTTCTTAATTCTCAACAACAAAACAATTATGGCGATGAGCTTCATCACAGGAAAAGGTTCTTCACTCAATTTTTTTTCCCTTTCATATACTGATAAATAAATACTCATTGTAGCATACTGATAAATACTGCATTTTGATTTTGGATCTCAGGTCTATCAACCACCCAGTTGGTGAACTTGGTAGTGAATACATTGTATGATAAATTTGTTGAGAAGGATATCAAAGGGTTTGATGGATTCAATGTTGGTATTCTTGATACCTTCAAGTAAGCATGCGATTCAATTCCCATGAAAATGTTATCTTTCTACCATTGGTTTGTTTCCTTGGAATGATAACTAAATGAAGATGATGCAAAACAGTTTTTACGTAAACATTTATGAAAAAAAAAAACACAAATAAAACAAATTTTTTCCATGGCTATATCTGGAAGGGATCTAGAACTTATTATCTCCATAACGTCTTATATAATTGTGAAATTATTTTCAATTGATTTTTTTCAATATATATACACACACAAAGGTGACAAATTCTTCATTTTCCTTTATCTCTCATATTTTGCTAATGAATTTAATGCAGCACTATCAACATGGCCTTACCAGGCAAGCATTATATTGCACCTTCATATAAGGATGTAAAGGTTAGTTATTTCCTTTGCATGCAGGTCTTTATATTTTAAGCTATGATATATAGTTTAACTTTGCTTTTATTAACCTATAATATAAACTTATCTCATGACAAAAGCAAAAAAATAACTAGAATTTTGAACATAGAGGAGTTGATATTATAATTTTAGTCCTAATAGATCTTTAACACCATTTACTAGTATGAGCAGATTTGAAAGATGGCTTTTCATTTATTTATTTTTATTTTTACACTAAATTATATTAGTAAACATGGAATATTTAACACTTCTTTCTCTAGATTACGAGTTTGATATATATTATGATTGGATTCCTAATAGATATTTTACATCACTTACTAGTAAGATAATAATATAATCAAATTTGAAGGATCGTCTTTCACCATTTTATTTCATTTGACTTTATTATGTGTTTAACACCTCGTTTTAAGGATTGAAAATCTGAAGTGAAAGTTTGCATCATTAAACATCTATAACTAATTTAATAATGGTATAATAGTGTGACTTAATACCTATGATAATGTTTGATAGAATAATTTTTTTTCGACTTTTTTTTCATTATTCTATTTTGTACTTTCCTTTATCTTATTCCATGAGCTAGAGATAAAATGGCTTTATAACGTAATGCATTTTATCTTTACAATAGATCCAACAATATTTATTAAATTCTATTTCGAAAGTGTTACTACAATTGTTTATTATAATTGTTCCTCCCTATTGAAGGGACTTAACCACAAGGTCCTGGAGCAGCCATTCAAATTCTGAAAATTAGTGTTGAAACTTGTAGTTCATGTCAAACTGGATTCTCAGGATTAGTACGTTGTCACTGAACTAAAATCTCAATAATAGGTTTATTTGCTTTCTTCTTCATTCTTCTATCCAAGATTGTTAATGGTTTAAGCTGAATGTCCCCATTTTTTTTATTGTATCTTTAAGTAGACCAAATCCCCCTCTTGAAATTCCTTATACCGTTTCAAACCGCATACCATTTTGTCCTAAGCTTTTTGGAAATTAAGTTGCAAGATCTTAGTAATCTGTTCTCAAGTTTTTATGGTATAATCAACCACTTTCATTAGAGAATCTTCCTGTAAGGTGATATTTTTCATTAAAACTTTCTTCTGATTTTTAAAAAAATACTAATTCTTACACATTTTTGTCTTAACTCATCAACCAAATCATTTTTCCAATTAACACCATCTCACAAACACTAGGCCTAACAATGTCTTTGTCACACACCAATTGAATCATGCATTTCATTTAAACTATTGCATGAACTAAAGGATACGATTTATAACTGCTCACAAACTTCCTTTGTTCCAGGATTTGTTCGAACAATGGAAAGAAATTGAGAAAGAAGAGAAAAGGAAGAAGTTCATTGAGTTCATTAACGAGAAAGTGAATATGAACAAAGTAGATGAATCTATGTTAATCACTGCAATAGTGGCACCACCAGCAGCCATGATGGCTAAGAAAACAGGACAAATAGTGCCTCAACTTGCACTCATGAATGCCATTCCTGATGTTGTGTTTGTGCCCTCAGCTACACTTTTGGCTCTAACTGCTATCAAGATCATAAGATTAACCTTCACTCGAAAGACAACATCCAAAAATACAATGTTGTCTGCAACTGAAATAGAGAAAGAACCTCAAATTAAAACCGAACAAGAACAACCTCAAACTCCAACTACACTTGAAACTGAAGTAGAAGAACCTCAAATTGAAAATGAACAAGAATTTCAAGCTCCAACTACACCTGAAGCTGAAGTGGAAGAACCTCAAATTGAAACTGAACAAGCACCTCAATCTCCAACTACACTTGAAACTGAAATAGAAAAAGAACCTCAAATTGAAACTATACAAGAACCTCCAACTACAACTACATCCGAGACTGAAATAGAAGAACCTCAAACTACAACTACACCTGAAACTCTTCTAGAAAAAACTCAAATTGAGACTGAACAAGAACCTCCAACTACAGTAAAAGAACCTCAATCTACAGTACAAGAACCTCCTCAAGTTGCAGTTAAACAAGAACGACACATTATAACTGGGCATGTTCACAAGGACAACACCACTTGTTTCTTATGTAATGAATACCACTATTATTGAGTAACCTTCTAATACTTTTTCCTCAACATGCACCTACACACTCACACACATATATATTATAGTAATTTATTTTATATACAATATAACATATTTTTACACAAGTATTTACTTTTGGCCAAATCATATTTAATAAGTGATGTGGCAAGACAATAAAATTTTAGGAATATAAATTATTTAGTGTTATAATTTAATTTTATAAGAGGATTTTTTTTACATGTATTAAAGATGTTATAGTTAGTACTTAGTAATTGAATTAGTGTTTAAGTGTATTTTGAGCTGAACATGTTATTTTGGTGTTTAGGTGAGGAGCTTATTGCTAGGAAAAAGGAAGGAAGTACATAGACTGATGCTATATCAGTGAAGAGAATTAATGTCAGCAATGAAAATGAAGTTGGAAGCCTTGTTGGATACCTAATCTAATGGTGGTGCTTGAAACAAGGTAAAAAATTGTTCCCTGGACCAGTGTTGAGCATAGGATTTGTAATTGCATGGCATTTGGTTAGCAAAATTACTAATATACTGTAAAAGGGTAATAGGGTCAGAACCACATTGGAATCAAAGAAACATTAATGAAGATAATTTTTTCTTCCTTCTCTTTTCATGAATAGCTAAACTCTATGATGTAGTTTAAATAGATAATATGATGTACAAAAATGATAAATGTAAATAGTCTACTTGTATTTGGATACTTCTCAATAATAATTATGTCTTAATGTTTTGTCACTTCAGCATCTATATTTTGAAAATGATATCTTTGACTTTTTTTTTATAATCTATTAATTTTTCCCTTTATTGTAATATTTTAGTGTTAATAGCAAGAACCAAATTCATCAAAGATGAATTGTCACTTTGGTTGTAATTCATTGTTTATGAAAATAACAAAATTGGAAAAAAAATTCTAGTAGTCCTTGTTAATAAGTGTCCATTAAAGGTAAGGTTTGTATCCATGTGATACATTTATTACCATTTCAAATTTTAAACTTGAGAAATTAGTCTCATTTAATCTTTGAATGGAAGCATTGTTTTATTATTATTATTATTATTATTATTATTATTATTATTATTATTATTATTATTTTAGTTCCAAAAATATATTTAAGATTTTAATAAAGTCTTACTAAAATGACATTATCCGATACATTAAGAGTATTTTCAATTTGCTTATTGTTGATCAATAAAAGTATTATTTTGCTGTAGATTCTACAAATATAAGTTAAGACTGAAAAAACCTTTCTTCAATTTTAAACCAGTTATGTTTGTAAGATTCATATTAAAATAATGCTTTTATTAATAAATAACTCTTAAAAATATTTTAAGAGAGAAAAGTAACTAAGTGTATATATTAAGTTGAGAAATAAAAGTGATCTTAAATAATTTAAATGTAAGAACTAACATTATGTTAGATATTCACTACCAAAGTTATTGTTTACCTAGTTTCAATTACGTTCTTGGTTCCAAAATAATGGTATTTAATGATTGTGACAATAATAAAAAAATATTTAATTAATATAAATTTAATACCTCTAACTTTTAAACTTGTATTTTTTTTCAGTGGTTATGTAGTAATTAATTTTAATTAGAAGAAATAGCAGTTTTAAAACAAATTCAAAAAGTATAAAAAAAGAAAAGCTATTTGATTTTTTTTTAGTGTAATAAATTTATTTGAAAATTTGAAGCTAGAATTCTACGTATAGAATTGTCGTGATGAGAATCCAAGAAATAATAGTTGTGATGTCAGCTAAGAAATATAATTTTATTTCTTCATGTTCAACATCATCTTTCAATCTCTTTAACCGAAAAGTCACTATACATTTCAATCCAGCATCAATAGACAGTAAGGTGAATAATAATGGGCTAATTAGGTAGGCTAATTCTTCCTCCACCCCTATACCTTCTTCTTGCACCCTCTTCTTGTACCTCTGTAACAAATTTTAATTCCAAGAGTCACCTAGTGAAAATTACCAAATTGTTCTTGCTTTAAAGAGTCCCAACCTTTTTTAAAATTTGATAACTGGATAGCTAATCATCCAATTATCATTTTTTTAAAATTTGAGAATCGGATGACTAACTGTCTAATTTTTAAATTGAAAAAAAAAAAATCAGATAAACTGGAGGAAGTGCTATTTGGTGTGTAAGATGTAAACCGGATACCATCCCCTGTCCGCTTAAATCTAATTTTTTTAATGAATTGTTGGAATGCTATGTTACATATATATTAAGAGGAAGATATATGATTCCTTGGTTAGGGAAGAAATTGTATTCATTAACTCTTCATTTGTCTTAATTAAATTAATTTAATTTTATTTTAATTGAATTTGAAATAAAACTTAATCAGGAAGAGTGAACATGCAAAACAAGTGACTATCTATATGAAATGCAGCAAAAGAGACCCTTCATTTAAAATGGGATTGGAAATTGAAATTAAGAGTAAACATACAGAGACAGCAAAAAAAAAAAAAAACTCTTTATTTCCTTTTTACTTTTAAGTACATTAATTTTAATTGGGTGGTGATAAGTGACAACACATATAACAAAGTCATAATTTAATTGCATTAAGTTTTAAAAAAATTAGGTACAGAAGAAGGTGAACAGCCAGAAATGACAACGGGTGCCATCCTTATTGTCATTTCTAAAACAAAATGAGACAAATTCATCCAATCATGTTGTTATTTCCAAAACAAAATAAGAACAAGTTCATCCAGTTGTCATGCTGCCACATCCAAAAAACTCTCTGTTTGCCATCGATAATCCCTAAAACATCAAATCAATTACTCTAATCAATAATATCACTTACTAATTGCTAATAAACATCAAAAGGTACCTACAACTTGTTTGAAGGTTTAATTAAAGTGAAGAGGATAAAAGATATTTTTGTCTTTGCACCTTTTAATTAAGGGTATAGTTGTCTTTTAACAATAAATATGGAGGTGCCGATGGGGGTGGAGGAAGAATTCGTCAATTAGGTATTAAGGTCGTTTTGGCACAAACAAGACCCATACCAATACCTGTAAAAACCCTTTTAAAGTTTATAAATATGTGAAGATCTATACAATCTTCATTATTTCTTAGACACACTCCTCTGCTGGTTCAATATGTAAGAGAAAGAGACAACTCAAGCCTAAATAAAAGATATACATCAATCGTATAAAGAAAATGTGTTGGACCAAACATCTTGTATGTTTTTGTTCCACTATTTTATGTTGTTTTGTAGTTTCGACCACATCAACCAAGGTGCAATTTACCAACAAGTCGGACAATTTTATTTAATGCCAATTAGTTTTAACATGAATTCTAAATGCAGTAACAATGCATCATGTTTTATCTTTCAATATGCTTGCATAAATTAACTTGTATAGAATCACCACTCAAACAAACAGATATGGCAAAATAAATAAGATACAAGGAAAAAGAATAGAAAGAACACAATCACCTGTGTCACAGCATTACAGCATGTGTAGTGACTCTTCAGGGACAAAGAGAGAAAAGACTTATTCAATTACTGACGCAATAATCCCCAAACAAATCAAGAAAAAATTGCTTAACTCTCCGATAACTATAAACACAAGCTTTCTTTGTACATAGAACATGCTACCTTTTTACGTCATGTACAATTGAACTCATTTGTTGATTGATGCAAGAACTCATCTTCATGTAAGAAAACGTATGTCCGACAAAACTACCATTTACACATTATGATTGATAAATTCTGAGCTCCTGTAGTTGTCTCAAGAAAAAAACAATCAATGCATGCAGATTCAACTTACTATCTCCGCTTCCAGCCCTTTACGCCAATTTTCCTCCTCCCCCTCCTTTTGCTCCTACGAAGATTTGAGTTCGATGCAGAACCAACTTGAAAAGCAGAAACAGTATTCTCAGTGGACATGGATTTATGCTCTTCAACTGATTCCTTGGTTTTCTCCATAAACTGATTTCTAATACTCTCGAAATCATGCAACTCTTCCTTAGCTGCCTGATTTTGTATAAGAATTTCATCCTCGGTCTGCATGCAAAGGATTTGACATTACAAATTTACGATGTCTATAATGATCCTTAAACATACAGATAGATATGGAACGAAGCTTAGGATTCACATATAACCTTAGTAGATGGGTTCTTTGGTCCATGACTAAAATTATTCTTATCAGCTCAAAATTTCAAGTAACAGTACACATCAAAGAACACAGTATTGACAAAACAAAGTACTTGCAAAAAGCACTTCTAAACAAGGGATGATAAACACGCACATGGCAGCTAGAACCAGGAGCATATGCCAATTTTTAGAAACCTAGAATATGAGATGAGAGGGCATGTCAAGACTAATTACATACATATATTTTACTAATAGATAGGCATAAGAAACATTTAATTCAAGTCCCACGGACATTCTCTAAAAATAAATAAAAGTATGCACATCTCAATTTTTTAGTGTGAACCGCATAACAAGAAATGGGAGCAAGATAAAGTGAATTATAGAAGTTCAATGGCATCTCAATTCTTGTGAACAACTTCTGCCCTGTAACAGAAACTAGACAAAACCAGCAGCCTGGTGTAAGCATTGAGAAACTCGCTTGCCACAACAATAACCAATACCCAATACCAGCACAACCACAAATTAATGCAAGCAAAGTAGAAAACATAAATAACATACAAGTTGAAATTACATTTGGATAGGAAACAAAACTTACATTTTCCTGGAGAAACTCAAGATGGGGCATATTGGAGGTTTCAATAAAGGGAGTTTCCATGGCCAGGGTTGGTAATGTATTTTGAGTCAAAAATAGATCTTCTGTGTTTAACTCAGATTTATACTGTGATGAAGCACGAACACATCTGACTGGAAATGTGTTGTCATTACCAACTAAAGAACCACCATTATGGCCCAAGTGATTAAGTCCATCAGATGGTCCAATCATGCCCAACTGAGTTACAGAACAGAACCTTTCTGGATTTTCTCTAACAACATTATCAATTCGAGTTTTCAATTTCCCAACATGTGACTGTAGCTCTTCAATCCTTTTAATGATGTCAATGACAGTTTTATCATTATCTTCAAGATCAGCAGAAGACAATGTATCATTAAACTTGACCTCCTCAGTAAAATCTGCATTAACTCCAGATAAACAAAACAGAATTAAAATTTCAGTCATGGAAAGCAGAAACAAATAACAGTGGATTAAAACCTGTTTCACAAAAAAGGCCATACTCATACCAATGGTTACATGTAAAAAACATGAAAACCTTTGTACGTAATTCTTTCACCTTGTACGACCCACAATTTATTGACATGAATTTTGCTAGTTAAAGTAAATAGCAAATACAACATTTATGTAACTACTGTCACTCACTCAAGGTATCACCACAAAAATCTTCCATAGAAGTGCCCCGGTTTTTGTTCTCTGGAATTTGACAAAAAAAGGGAGCAAAAGATTAGGAGGAGAATCGCATGAGCAAAAAATACTACAACTAACCAAGAAATGTCATACCATAGTACGAGAATATACTATGCGTGGAGACATATGATGATACATCACGTTCTTCAGCCTTTTTCCTTTTCTTTCTCTTCATAACTTTGTTTGTGCCAATGCCATCATATATAGGTACTGACTTCACATTAAGATCATCAATTGTGAACTTTGAAAACTCGAGCTGCTTTCTATAATCGTATGCCGCAAGCTCTTTATCATATTTCAGTGCCAGAGTGTTAAGTTTCTTCACTTGTAATTCTAGCCACTTACAGCGCCACCTAACAGGGTGAATGAAGCTCCTCCAATGCCACGTTGTCGCCTTGTTCTTTCTGAACGGTTAATAGTGTAAATTGTTAAACACATGCAATTGATATTCTAATCAAACACACACACAGCAGCCAAGAATAAGTAAAGCTGAAACAAAAATATGACACATCGCAACTTTAGTCATGTCAACAAAAGTAACAGACACGATCAAGTTGTTTATTTTGAGCAGACTATATCACATAGTACTTGTATAAAAAAAAAGGAAATAAAAGCAGATGATTCTTCTTTAATATCTGCCACCAAGTAACCCTGAAAAGTGTCTTTTATTAGGGCAAAGAAGAGGAAATCGATAGCAAAAATGATAGGATGATAACAATTATGGCAGATTCCTTCCATGCATGGTTAGTTCTTTTCCCCCTTCTTTTTGTATGTTCAAATATGTTTTATTGGTTTCTTCAGACACCACAAGAAGATACTCAAGACTGAGTCAGAAACATACCTAGATAAAGAAGTCTTACTTTGATCACCATCACACATTGGCAGCGATTCTATTCCAGTATCGGTGAACGCCGAGCCAGAGGCATCCTCTGTTTCAGAATCTGTATCACCAAAAGAACTGGAACTGGAACATTCAGAAACAGTGACATCCTCACAAGCATCTTCCACTGCCTTGCCACCAAAGGTTATGCTCCCACTCCCAACTATATTAACCTGCACATCCTCCTCATTTGCACAAGACATAGGAATATCCTCAATTGCCTGGCAACTAGAACGAGGCTGCTGAACCACCTTTTGCTCTTTTGATTCTGAAACCGCTGAGTCAGGAACCCTTCCATTCTCCTTTTCTAGAGCACCTTCTTCTGGCCTCACATTGCCAGAACTCATTTTTCCAAATCATTCAACCTTTCCTATTCAAAGAGGAGAGAAAATACCAGACCACAACGTCAAGATTGGAATTGGATGCATGTTGAATCCCCCACCCAATTTCAATCAACTCATCCCACAAACCCTCACGAAGAAATTGACCGTCGCGAGTTGTGAAATTTTAACAATTTCGAAAGAAAACAAGGAAAACATACACAAAAGCACTGAAATTCAATCTTTTTAGAACTAGGTTAATACAATAACGTGCTTTATCTCAAAAGGGGTTGATATGATCACGAAAATTTAACACACAGAGGCAAGAATCGAATAATCATAGCAGAAAGACAGTGACAGAGAGAAAGACTTACGAGAGAAGAGAGAGACGAATTTTGGTTGGTGGATTCAGAATTGGGATTTTGGATGAAAGCTTATTTGTTTGGTGGTGCAGAAAACACAATCAGAATGGAACATGTTCTGCGTCTGTTTTTGAGATTTTGGGTATGTTTATATCATTTTTTTTTTTCTGCGTTTCTCTGCTAAAATATTAATATCCTTTGTAATTATTTATCTATTATACAAGAATAGCATTATTACGCGTGTTTGACCGTTCTTAATTTCTAATACGAAGGTCCTCATATTTTAACGATCTGATATTAAATAATATATAAAAGTAATATCAAACTCCATTAAGAAAATACTATGTTTTATTTATTAAATAAATAATATCATTTATAAATCTTCTAAGAGCAATTTTATAAGTACATTTACGGCATTCTTAACTTAAATACACACCGTTTTTAACTTTCTTGGAAAATATATATTTTTTGTACTAATGTTCTTTTTTCAAAACATTAAACATAATAAATAAATCCTTTTTATGGACTTCTAAAATAAATAAATAAATTATTTTCAGCATAAATAAATACGTCCAAAAATTGATTAATACATTTTGTTTGCATGATGAATGAATGATCATTAATCACAAATTTTACGATAAGTTCAAGCCTCAAAAGAGAATAGTAATTAACGAATTAAAAAAATAGGTATGTTTTGCTAATAAATAAGAAAAAAATCGATCTGTATATTCTTTTTATGGGAAGGAACCACTTACACTATTAAGAATTTAAATAAAAGTGTATTATATCAACTTTACTGTTAAAGTGTGATTTTATATTATCGTAATTTTCTAAAAATTAAAAAATAATAATAAGTTAATAAAATGATTTATATTTTTAAAAGTATCTATTATATTGAGTTTATCTATACATAAATGCAGTAAATAATGTTATATATTTAATTATAAAATTTACATCGAGAAATTGATTGAGAATATATTTAGAATTTAATGAAAACATAATGACAAGTGTAATTAATTGGTATTTTTTTGACAAAATTAAGGAATCCTAAGGCAAACACTTCCAAAATTTCTAAGTGACACCATCATTTATATTGTTACGTAATTTAAAACGACCGGTTTTTAAAGAATTATCTCAAATAATATTTAAATTTCCCTTTTACTATGATCGTAATCAAACTCATAAATTTTTTATTACGTTTTTGTTAATTTTATTAAGGGAGGCAATGTTTTGACAACCAGCATTAAATGCCAAGTATCTTTTCAAATGATTAATTATCAATGATAAAATATTAGTTGGCTATTAATTTTATGATCAGTGTGAGTCACTTTAATTTAAGATCAGTCTCACGTGGATCATATTTAAAGTAACTTCCAGATGGTACGATTATCAGTGTTATTAGATTATCTAATTATAATTTTTTTTTTATATTCATGAAATAACTCAAATACGTGTATTTAGAATTTTTAAATAAATATTAATTATTTAATATTTGTTTTCTTGTAATAAACAAATTTTTCCTTTGAACAACACAAACTGCGCAGTTTGACTTGGTACATAGAAAAACTACTCCCAAAGCTTTCGGAGAGTTATTGTGAGAACAATAATCTCTTCATCAAATCACATCAAAGTTCTCCCTCACACACCAAGCTTTTCCAACACTTTCCTTTCTTCAGGTAAGAAATTGATGTGATGTTTCTTCAAACTCTTTTTTCATTTTACATAGAAATTTTGATGATGATGATCAAATTATTCAAGTTGATGTACAATTATAATAGGTTTTATGATTGTTGAATTTGTTGATACAGAGCTATCATGGATCCCTTTAAAGGACAAGGAGGCATTCAAATGCTGTTAACTGCTGAACAAGAAGCACAACACATTGTTTCTAATGCAAGAAATTGTAAGAATTCAATTCTTCTATACACTTTTGTTATAAAAGTTTTGTTGAAAACACTATTAAGAAATGAGATGAAATTAGAATTTGTTTGTGATCTACAAACTTAGCACCATTTAATATGAACTAATTGATGAATGTTGTGTTTAATTTTTCAGTAAGAGCACAAAGGTTGAAGCAGGCAAAGGAAGAAGCTGAGAAGGAGGCTGCACAATACAGATCTCACATGGAAGATGAGTACCAAAATTCAATTTCAGAGGTAAAAATTGATGTTTATCATAGGTCAAAATTCTGATATGCTATTTGTTTTTATTGGATTGACAATATTTTTGGGGTGAGTTTTCTTAGAACACTGGGAGTTCTGGATCTAATGTAAAAAAGCTTGAGGAAGAGACAGAGGCTAAGATTAAAGATTTGAAGAAATCAACTTCAAAGGTCTCATCAGAAGTGGTTGAAATGCTACTCAAGTGTGTTACAAATATCAAAACATAATGGCCTAAGGTTAGTATCTTAATTCCTCTCATTAAATTTCACAGAGCTCATAGAGGGGTTGTTCATGTAACTTGATTCTTATTTATCAGCTCTTTTATTTTATATGCTTAATTATTACCAATAACTTTGTAATTAGCAAAAGTTAATTAAAGGTAAGGCAAATTATAAAAAGATGTAATTTCACCTTACTGAGTCCGTTTTGAAATTTAAATTAACTTCTTAAGATTTTAATTACTCCTTTATTATCCTTGTATTTAACAGTAGATTTATGGTTTGTTTCTTATGGTTCAGTGATAGCTGAAGATGCAAACACACAGAGAGTCATCATCAATAAAATGAACAAACACAGCTAGATTCATCTGAAGAGCTTTTGTCTTTGCTTTTGTCTCATATAAAAATCTCCTGCTTCAATGATTAATATCTCTTATCACAAAGTGAACAGAAGCAAATTTTTTTCTTCATTTAGTATAATTAAGTTTTTGGTAATATCTATATATTGTTGTTAACAATGTATATGGGAATATGAAACTTTTTTATCATTTTTATGAAATAACTCTAATCATGAAATAATCATTACACAGCAAAATCCATTTCTTTTTCTTTTTCAAAGTGGAGAAATTTCTGAACAATCTTCCTACATAGGAAAGAAGGCAACCAACAAAAGGAAATAAGAAATTAAAATGCATGTACACTTTCTTATTTATTTAGTTTGAATATGTTTGCAAATTGTATCATTAGCAAATTAAAATGAATCTACGGTATAATTTAGTAACATACTCCAAATAATAAAAAAAAAAGCAAGGGTACATTAGGAAATGTTTCCGAAGTTTGTTGATTTATATTTTAAATATTAACAAAGTATGACTGCTATTTACTTAAAATATATTCATGGCGCAATTTAATAATATACTGTTACTGGAAAAATAAGTATGATTTATAACATATTCTTTAATTTAATTTTTCTCTTTTTTTTTTATTTCTGAGAAAGTTATTATATTTTCTATTTTTCTTTCACAATATTTATATGGAAGCTTGTTCTAATAATGTATAAAGCATCATGTCCACTTGGATATTTAATAACGTAGTAATAGTAATTTTTACTATTCATTAATTAGAGATAGAAATATTTGATACATACGAATTAATATGGAAGTTGTTATTCCTCACAAATAAATTAAATATGCTATTAATCCACTTATATAAGATCATGTTTTTAGTTTAAAAGAACATTTTCTTTAATTTCTCGTTTATAGTATTAGACTAAAGAATATTTTCAGTATTGATATTACATTTTCAAAGTCAGACCCCCTTGACCTTTTCAATAAAAACAATGTATCTAACAATAATAATAAAAAAAATGTAGCAAATACATATTTTCTTAAATGGTGGAGTTTTTTCCTTTGAAAAAAATAGTGGAGTTTATCTTGTCACAAATTATGATATGATACGATTATGCATTAGAAAAACAACATTTGCAAATGTACTTTATGTTCAAAAGTGTTTAACATTTTTAAAGGGTCAAACCCAATCACGTTATCATATTTATTTAATATTATTTTATGTATTCTTTAATTATTGTCATTTCATTAATACTAATTTTATGTTTTTATCATAAATGAACCGTTGAACACTAAGTTAATGCTTTAACCAATTTAAATGATGGATCATATTTTAAAAGCATTAACCAATTTAAATGATGTTCATATCTCAACAAAAGGCTCACAATTGTCTTTTAATAAACATTTCTCTCTACTCTATGTACCTCATCAAAGCCTTAAGAAGAAAGAGATGATGATGTTTTGTAGTTGATAACTTAAACATGAACTCTTTCTAATCTTTTCTCTCTACATTTCATAATATCGCCATCTTTAAATATAAGATAGACTTAACTTTAACTTGTACATATGCCTAATAAGATGATTATAGTATGTGTTATTTACTCTTATGCCCTTTTTATGTGAAATAGCTAGAAGTCTAAATAAACTTTTCTCAAAAAAAAAAAAATACTTTGATTTTTTAGGTTAGAGAGATAAATGTAAAATCAATAAATAAATCAAGAGAAAAATAATGACTATTAATTTTCTATTAAAAGTGTATTACAAACTAAAATATATAATATATTTGGTAAGACTAATAACTTAAATAATAATTTATTTGACTAATTTATAAGCTAATTTTAATAATACAAGTATTTAGTAAGATATATGAAAATATTTTATTTTAAAAAAATTAGCGTGTAAACTACAAGAGTACCTTATTTAAATTATTATTATTATTATTATTGTCTCTTATTTTAATATTTTTGTAATTAATTTTAATTTCTTTTTATCAATTCTTTTCAATGTTTCATTACACAATATTACATGAAAATTGCTTATAATTAAAATTATAAAAAAAATTCAATATAGCAATAGTTAAAGTTAAGAAATAAAAAATTAATTAATGTTCATTAGATCATCTAGCTTAAATAAAATGAACTTGTCCAAACCAAATTAGACATATGCAACTCTTAGAAACAAATAGAAGCATTAAAAAGTTTAATAAAAAATTTAAACGTTTTTTAAAGTACCTCAAATTACAATTACATAATATATATATATATATATATATATATATATTCCTATCTTGAAAAAATAAATTTTATTTATATAATAAAACGTATGACTATATATAATTTTACAATTTTCAACTAATCTAAATAAATACTTATAATCCGAATAAATTAGTTTATGACTTCAGCTAATTTTGCTGAAAACATCCATAATCTAATTTTAATCATCATTCTATGTATTATATATGAAAAATATATCACAAATGATGCTTTTAATATGTGGTTTAAGAAAATAAAAACCAAATACAATATTTTCATGAGTCAATAGAAAATTCATTTCTAAAAAATAAAAGTAAATATTGGCCTCCCTTGTGTCCAAGTGAAAGGACCCACTCTAAAACCTTTTTAACAACTCTATAGACTAAATGTATATTGCAAATGAAGGAGAAAATGATATCAAAAATATATTCCACTGAGATTCTATATATTTCAAGGTGGTAGCTGAAGCGAATAGAAACTCTAACAAGTCTCTCTAAATTAGCTCTAAAAATATAATTATACAGAATAGTTAAGAATAATACAAAGAAAAAAAGCACATCAAGGCAATGAAATTTATGTCAATGTACCTATCTGTTGCAGCCTTGACATGAAAAGATTGATACAAGGGAAGAAATACATCTCAAAACAAGAACTGTTTTCTAAGCAGCTCCAAAGATGGTGAAAAATAAGAACCAGTTAATGTATAACTTGCTTCACATCGCATGCATCAGGATCGCCTTGTAGTGTTCTTATGACACATAGGGCAGTTTGTTCACATGTGAAATACAACAAGTCCAAAATGATTTGAGAAAGAGGACTGTAAACAACAAATGAACTGATCTACACTGTGTGCTCTATCTGATGGTACTCAAGATTGCGAAGAACAATTCGGGCAAAGATTTTTGCTTCAAGTGGGGCAGTTGCTGCTGCAGCCGCACCACGCAGAACTCGTGGTGCCCCCAAGCTCTGCATGAGGCTAGCATGGTGCATGGCATGTCGTCCACCAGGAATTGTAAACTGCAATTGAAAAAACAACACATGACAACGTCAGAATTCAAACAGAATATGGATAACAAAAAAATTATGTTGCTACTTGCTATAGTTACCTGGAGAAGAGCAAATGCTGCACAAGCCTTGAGTATAGATGATGGATTTCGTAGCATAGTGATGAATCTTCCAATTTCAGCACCACTGAGAAACAATAAAAATAAAATACGATAGATATTCCAACATGAGTAACCATGGATAATCGATTGAAAAAGAAAATGTTAATGCAAGTAGAGCGCAAGGTATACCATTAAACCCCGAAACAACACAAAACTACAGAAACAAAGAGAAGAGAAAATAAAATGAAGCTGTCCAGCCTCCATGCATGGTGATATATTATACGTCTAAGACAGATGCATGTAAGAAGCTATAAACACAATCCAATCCCATGACAAACCTGGCAGAATTACACCACAAGCGGCACAAGCCACAAAACATTGACCTAGCTTTTACACAGTAGACGCTGAAAGTAGGATTTAAATAGCATATGCATGTTAACTGTCATAATAATTGTGTGAATAAATATTTTGTAACTCCTTCAGTCTTACGGTCCATGAATTAGACATGTATGAGACTTCTCAGTCAAGCATTGTCGCTGAGTAAAAAATTCACTCTGAAAGAAGAAAGAAACAAAACATACTTGGGGGTAGTTTTTATCACTTCACTAAATATTCACTATACTTTCATGAAACAAGCAATTAGGATATAATTGGTCAAAAAACCTACATATGCCCATACTAAATATATAAGCTGAATGAATGCCGATAAATGAAGAAAAATGTTAAAAACTTAAAATTGTATGCAGTAGTGCAACATAAAATTTTGATGCCAAAACAAAGAATACCAGAGAAGCAAGCAGCTGACAATGGCTTTGTATCATCAGAAAACAAGACCATACATGAGGTAGTAAGGTACAACAATACTAAAAAAGGGCAACTTTTACAAGATATAAGGAGGAAAGGAAACCTGCATCTTAGATGTCCTGCTTCTTGAATGCGTGCACCTTCAGTAACCTGTGCTAATGCTGCTGGGGCAGATGACGCAGCAGCAGCTGCAAATGCTTGTGGATCAGAGAACATAAGAACAAAAGCTTCAATGTGTTTCAAAGCCATCCTTCTAGCTCCATCCAAGCTCACACTCTTAGAAGTACTTTCAGATGGAGTGCCTACTAAAGCATATTCATCCATCCTGCAAAACATGTCATGATGCTCAAATTTATGCATAAAATGATCTCCCATACCAAGTTTCATTGGTTAAGCAATTATTTTACCACAGTAAAGCCATTTTCATCTTTTCCATATATTCATACTATAAATACAGAACAAATCAAATTTGAACACAAACAGATTATGCCAAAGATCCACCATGTCTCCAAATAATACGAATGACAAACTTCAATAAAGGACAATAACCAAATAAAAAGAATAATTGTAAGAAACAAAAAGAAAGGGTGACAGGGACATAGCTGATTTTAATCAAATTAATTACCTCCCGTCAAACATGTAAGCCAATGCCAACGCAGCCATGAAGCGTGCCATTTTTGATACTGATGAAGAACAAAGATCAACAAGTGCTGATACTCCTCCTTCCTCTACTATTCGTAGAGCATTACTAGCATTGAAAGCAAGATTCCATAGTGCCCCTGCAGCAGTTTCGTGAACATCCTGAAAGTGGAAAGTGGTTTTGAATTAATCAGGATTTTACATATATAAATAGATAAAGATGTTAAAAAAAATCCAGACAAAAAGTATATAAATGCTTGTGGGATGATAAATACTTGTGGGCAAAGTATGAAGGAGCCAAAACTCACATAGTATACACGACAAAGTATTGCCCACAAGAGGCTAAGATACAAACAATGAAAGCTTAAAAACAAGAAGACCAGATATTCATTTGAATGTCCATAATGCATTAAATGATGCACAAGCCGCAAGGAGACTAAGACTTTCAGCCAATGATTACACTTATGACTTGTATACTTATATTACAAATGTATGCAACCAAAGTCATTAGTTATTACTCTTTTTATCATCAGATTCATGTGAGAAAAAGGTTTTTTACAGTGAGAATTTCAAAACTACAATTGTACAAGATGTAATAAACCATTAGTGTATCTTTGCCAACAACTTGCGTATAGGGGATTGTTGGATCATGACAAGGTTCAAGAAAATCTATGACCAAGTAGTCTGGAGTTAAATTCTTGCCACACACAGCCCACCCCAGCCTCCTTTCCACTAGTAAAAAGTTGAATTTTACACTTATCCACACTTATGCCCATACAGCTCTTGATTAAGACTAAAAATATGATAAAAAGAGCATGACAGATTGATTATCTCTCAGCTGACCTTTGTTATTTATAGAAGAAAATTACATCACAAACACCAAAAGGTACAAGAAATTAATACTAATAAGTAAACAACTCATACGGCAGTTTTCCAATACAAGTACAACTACTTACTACCTGATAATGCTAATTTTCACCATTATATTTAATCATTTTATATTAACAAAATCAACTCTTCAGCTTTTAACTTACTTAAGTCTTCGTTTTGATCCTTTTTTGTAAGTGATTGGACATTGGTTACTCTCACCTAATTATACCGTTAATCCCCGATACTTTTGTCTAATAATTGAACAGGAAGCACTTGGGTCAAGGAAAGCATGATTGGAATCTGTAGAAGTGTAGATAGAATGTCAAATTTCAAATACCCAAAAGATTACCTGCACCACCTAAATAAAGTCCAATGCCATGAAGGCAGAGAGGAAAATTGTCACCAGGGTTGGACGCCACTGACCTTAAGTCGGGCACTGCTTGCATCTGAGAACATGCACCCAGTGTGAGATGATTCACGCTGAGTGCGAGTTAGATAGAGAGATAGTTTCTTCCGACTGAGTGCACACACCCAGCGTGTGACAAGTGGCGTTGGGACCACTTTTGCTGACATGACATCCTTGGCTTATTTCGCCTATTTCTTCAAGAGAATGAGGAGGAACTAGCCGGGGGCGAAAGAAGGCATTTTTTGAAGATCTGAGCTTTGCTAGGGTTTCCTTGAAGACCTCCCTTCTCCTCTTGGATCTCCATCTTCTTCCATTGTTCATCTTTTCTTTTTGTGCTCTTAATGGCAATAAAGAGTTAAACCCATTTTGTTGTTAGATGTAACCAACTAAAGTCTCATGTAATTGGTATCGCTTAAATTTATATACGTCTTTCCATTAATGTTAGTAATTTGTTTCTATGTTTAATGCTTATTGTGGTTTGATCCTCCCTAGCTTGATATTTAATTCATTGGGTATGGGAATATATATTTGCAATCTAAAACCAAAGCAAAATACCTAATGAATCTTGTATCTGGGAATGGAACTTGACTAATTAGTTATTGTGAAAGCAAGTTTGCTTATTAAGGTGCTCAAGGAATTGACTCTTAATAGGGAAACTTATTGTGGTTGACTTTAGCAAGCTAAAATTGGAGAAACAAGGGTCAAAACAAGGACAAGAAGGTTTTGCGAGCTTTGTGTAAAGACATCGAGTTGTTACAATGAAGGTAAGGTGACATGTGACCTTCATTCATCAAGCTGTAGCGGATGGAGATGATACAGGTGGTGACGTCTGCGGATGACCAGTGGACTTGACCAGGTGGGTTGGACGTCACATGGTGAGACACACCAGATCCGGTGATCATCAAAAAAGAAAAAAAGGTGGCCAGCCGCGGGAACAGTGACAAAACGTGATATATTCACTGTACCTCAATGAGATGAACCAGACTAGATTTTCATCATAACAAAACAATGACTAGGGAGAGCGGAGGATGGTGGACGACAATGAACAACCGCAAAACTAGTAGAGCAGGATCGACCTGCACTGATACCAACTTAAGACTAAAAATATGATAAAAAGAGCTTAAGAGATTGATTACCTCTCAGCTGATCTTAATATCTATTCTAAAAATAGAGAATGCTTGTGGTAATATAAAAATTATTCATGTCTTCACTTAGCAGCTTAAGCCCTTTGGGATAGTTAGCTCCAGGCAACAATAACCAAAGTAAAAAACTTACCATATCACAACCTAGGAAAGTCACTTTATTAAAAACTAAAACAGCCCAGTAGCTAGCAACAAACATTAGTTCTGTTTAACCACCTGCTTAACTCAGATAACATGTGCAGTATGAATTTATCTGAAAAAATATTGATAGAACCCAAAAGAGAAAAAAGCTTACGGAACCCCACCAATATATTGCAAACAGCTACTATAAAGCAACTTAAAAGACTAAAATAATAACAACACCAACAAAGAACTAGTTGATCCACCAAAATGGGATATTTTTTGGCATTGCTGTGTACTTGTCTAGCATTGATTTATAAACATATTCATAAACGTCAAACGTAAAGCGAATAAGTTACCTCTGCTTCAGACCGTGCAAGTGCAATCAGAGGTGCGACGCCTCCTTCCCGTCCAATGGCAACACTAAGCAAACAAAAACCAACAGTAATGAATACAAGCATAATCCTATGCAGAAAGATAATGAAATTATATAATGGTAACTTTTCCAACCAAATTTAAATCCATATATTAGTCAAAGAAAAGAAACAAAAAGTTAAAAATCTTGCATTACAAGCAAAAATGTTTTAGAAGACATCAACAAGGATTAAAACCATACAAAGGGCACATTGAACTAAAATCATTTATTTTATTATGAAAACCAAAACAGGTCCTCTAATTCGTCTTCTGTTTTTGACAAAGTAGGTTGGAAACTATCTATGATGCAGCTAAGAGGGTATATTTACACCATGGACAACAGAATAGGTATAATGAATACACATGCTAATTACATATCCAACACTCCGTTAAGTTGGAGCATATATAATGAGCTTATTTGATAACCTCACAGGGGATTTCATGAAGAGATCCATAACTGATCATTAGATACAAATCTGGCGGTTTGGTGATATCACCTGATAGGATATATTCCTCAATGAATTGCCAGTTAACATCAATATGTTAAGTCCTTTGACAAAATAAAAGCTTGGAAGCAATATCTAAAGGCACTTGATTGTCACATATATGCATCATTTATATAATCTCCCCAAATCAAAGTTTCTTCACTTAGTTTCTAACTTTCTAAGGATAAATGATTGACACCAATGAATACACAATACACATCTATCCATAGGAGATACTATCCAATCAACATTTGAGTATCTAACAATTTGCAGAACCCCTACTCCTTAATCTTCATAAATTAGACCTTTTCAAATTGGTCCTTCAAATATAATTAAGGATACAAAGCGTTGTATCCCAATGAACTTCACAATGGGAATTCAAGAACTGACTAACCACATTGACCACAGGATATGCTTGGATGGGTAATAAATTTATGATCAGGTAGTTTGGTTTCCTAACCCATCTTTTGTACCAACCTGGACCTACCATAAAGTGTCTTTGGACAAGTAAAGGTGTCACAAATCAGTTGGCTGAGCGGGAGAAGAGTAGCATTGCTTAGAGAGAGCTTTTTAGGGCCAAAAACCCACAAAAATGGGTTTTCTCTGCACTGGGCTGCCCAACCCACAATTTTACAGATCTTGAAAATGCAGAAAAAAATGGCAATCTCACAAGCAAATGAACTTGCCAGCTGATCCTTGCATGATTCACGCCACAGCAATCCCACACAGAGTGGAGCACGGAAGTCGTCCAAACTCTGGACCGAATGATTTTTTAAGTAAAAATTGTGGTTTTGACAACAATGTTACAGACATATGCCTCTGATGTAACCCTCAATTTTTTCCTTTTTCTTCAGATCTAGCTGAGCCATCACTTCCCCCCTAACCTTTGGATAGAAACTATTTGCTAAAGCTTTAACCAAGAGGTAATCAATCCAACAACTGGTACAAGAATCAACGTCATGACCTCAATTTATAGAAAGGCGCAAAACCTCCAGAGGCAAGTTCTCTAAAGGAGAGGGGGATGGGTGTCTTTGGGCCAGTATTCTGCATTGACAAGGCTGAGGTTGGTGGAAATCTGATTGACTAAAGCACTCAAATGAATGCAATTAAGTAGGAAAAGTTGCACCTCAATTATAGCTTTACTCTAGATATTAGCACTCTGTCCAACAAACGTAATCTGCACTCAAAATGTTCTATTTCCTAAAGAGGTTGGTTAACTCAATCCTTTCTTCTCAGCAGTAGTTGAATTACATTTCCATTTCAAACATGAAACATGAAACAACTGACATTAGCACTTAACTCTCACTAGAAAATTTACCAATTTCAACTGAATAAGATGTCTACATTCAAAACGAATCCCAACAGCAAATCACCCTCCCCTCCTAACAAGTCAACAGAATAAAGAAAATGTTTTCACCGTTACAGATCTCCATCCATAGAATTGTTCCCTGTAGTGCCACAACGGAACAACAATCAATCATCATCACTAAAAAGCCTAGCAACACTCATAAAGTTGGCTTTTCGATTGCACATATATATATATATCATATTTAAGATATCAGGAGGATCAATGGCACTTGACCATCCCATGTGATTCCAATGCATTCCCTTAATGCCCGGCACTCATCTCATTCATGCAATATTTTTCATTCAAACATATACATGATTATGCTAGATTTTGACTCCAGGTTAAGACTTATTATGATAAATTAGTGAGGAGGAATAAAAGAATAATTAACATTCTTTAATATAAGGCCTAAAATTATATGCAACTACAAAAAGGACCAGCATTGCCCCACAAATAACCAAAAAAATCACCAAAAAGGATATTAATTATTAAACCTTAGACCTATCTGGAACAGGATGAAGGGTATGGAAGAGAGATTTAGAATTAGATAATCATAGAAGATATTGCAATAAGGTTTAAAAGTGTACAAAGTAAAATTAAAAGGAAAAAAAAAAACAGTGGTAGAAAGCCTATTCTATGATTTCCCAATTTCGTCCATGCTCATCATAAAGATTTAAGTTTATGAATGGAAATAAGATTACAAATATTGGGATTCGAAAAGAAGGTTAGAAGATCCAAAACTCAGTATCAGTTTCATAAAATAAAAATAAAAGACAGATTTGTCAAAAGTACTCAAGAAAAATATAAAAAGGACCCACGAAGAATACTCTCAAACCCAAAAGAGGAGATAAAAATGAAAGAAACATAAGAAAGTAAAAGAGCAATACAGAAAAAGACAACTAAATCCAAAACTAATAAATAAATACTACTCTGAAACCTGAAATAATGAAAGCAATCAGTCCTAAAAGAGAAATATGATTTTTAAGTACACAAATGTTTGTACCCCAATACAACATCAGATATGACGAATTCCGAACAAGTCTCACGAAGAAACAAGATTCAGGGAGATCACATACAAGCTGAACTCTTAGAAGTACCTATTAGTTTCCGAGACTGACAATCCCCATAGAGCTCCAGCAGCCCTCTCTTGAAGTCCAGGGGAAGCATTAGCACAAGCTTGGGCAAGAGCAACCTATAGAAACCACAATGTCAAAACATAAACACACTAAACTTTTCAGTCCCCGCACGATCAATGCTCTGGTAAAAGGATTTACAAGATCCATTAAAAGATTATTTGTTCAGAAAAAGGAAAAAACCATTTAATTCATCTCTATAACCTCTACATATTGACTGTCAAATAAAGTTGAACAAAAGGTTGGGAAAAATTATTTCATAGTCTCCAAAAATACTATTGCATAAAAGCATGATTCCAGTAGAAATTAACATTTATCACAAATTATTTACAATAATCCATTTTAAAAAGTCTAATCATGTACAAGAATATCCACATGTATACGAAGTATCTTAACCTAGGAAATAGTACCCACTTAGTCTATATGTAGAGATTAATAGAGACAAAGATAAGGCTGACAGGGAGAAAACTGAATAGGGATTTCTGACAGTGATAAATGGATTCGTTACAGAGAATGTAAATGTACATGTATTATATAGACTACTACGGACTGACAGCTGAGTCAGTCAGTTACACAGTTCCATCTAACTGAAAACTTAACAGACTATCATTAACAGTAGAATATATCTCTAATATGGATGTTCTGCATATAGGATGTAATGTAGAAGAAAGCAATTTCACTCCACCAATTCCATTCTATCTCCCAGTCTCTCTCACCCTCTCTCCATTCCTCTCCCTCCCCCACTCTAAATTTAACAATGGTTTTAAGGTACACGTTTCTCCCTAATTTTCTGTCTCGGAATTGCATTTTCTTCGGGAATGTTTCTTATCAACCCTTGTATCTTTTTATTTCTATTTAATACTACAATTTTTTCTATTTAAATGTAAAAGCTTAACAAGGTAAAATCTTACCAAAGCCTGAACTCCACCAGATGCAGCAATGGCCTCTCGATTTCTATCGTCAAATGACAAATTCCAAAGTGCACCAGCAGCCTCTTGTCTATATAAATATCAAAGAGTTAAAGCAAAGTTAATGCAATAATATGTTTCAAGGTAGAAAGATCACAGGCCAAAGAGAAAAAGCATCAAAGGTAAATCAATTATTCCACAAGCTTAAACTTTTGTGTAAAGCTGTATAAATGGTTTATGAAACCTATTTCTACAAGCAATGGCCATTTTCTTCAATCATACTGCTGTTCAGGTCATTGTTTGTGAAGACCATACGGAAGTTACAGCTTCTAAGGCTAGTATTAGTTTAGGTGAGTTTATCTGTAGCAAACTTTAGCAAGAGCATTGAGAGATATAATTTATTAATGCAGGTGTTAAGTCAGTGTTTTGTGTCACGATTATTCAGAGTCTCATCTCATACAAACATATTCACTTGGGTTCCCTCCATCTATCTTTCCTCTATTCTCGCCTAATCCCTATTCCTTTTATCAAAAAACATACATAAAAGCAATACACAAGTACAATATCACACACACACAAAGACAAGTTAAAGATTACCTGACGCCCTCGTGGGGAGAACGAGTAAGTTGAACAAGAGCCTCAAGAGCACCTGCTTCTTGTCCAACGGCAGCATTGTTACTGTTACTATCTCCATGAGCAGCTAAGTTAGCTAATGCACGAGCAGCCTGATATTTAACAGTAGTTACGTTAATCACCCCTCACCAATGCACTTGCATCCCTCAATGTAAAAGATTTGAGAAAACATATAACAGATTCTGAAGAATCAATATTTAAGTTAAAAAATAATGCACATGCATCTGTATTTAATGTAAACAGGAAGAATTCATAGGAAATTATATAAAGCATCTCTTAGCTAGATCATCATTAGCATTGTATATATTTACAAGATCACAACACATGCATGTCATCCCCCATGTGGCACTAGCACACAACCATCGACAAAAATAAAACAGTGTAGACTACATCACCTTCAAAATAGAAATGACATATCAAATCAAACTACTCCTCAATATATATATATATATATATATATAAAAACTATATACCTTTGTGAGGAATAACTTATAGCAGATAACTACATATGGAAATAGTTTATCCATGATTCTTGTTCCACTTATAAGTTATAAGTCTATCATCGTTATCCAGAATAGGAAAGATATGATATTGCTATCAATCATTGTCAGTTTTAACTCGTAAAAATGTACAAGTTCACAAATCCACAACCCATTTCATGTTAACTCACTCGTACTTTTTAGAGTGGGTTCGGTGGGATCATAAATACAGGTGAACTCGGCCAAACCCCCAAGTTGGAGAGTTCAAGTGTCGTTTTTTACCATAAACAACACCCCTTTGTCTCATTTTGGCATGCAACATGGAAGAAAGGGGAAGACCCGTGATTAGGGTTCTCCACAGTGCTCATCCATGTGTTGTTTCTCTTTGCTGTTGGTGTTGGAGCTACTCTTCTCATCATGCTGCCCATCTCTCTGCCGGTGACACTGCCCATCCCGACTCACATCTCGCATCCCTTCTCTATTCACTATTTTTTCTTTGCACCGAGGCTCAAGCAAGCGGCAGCTATCTTCTCCCTACAGTCTTGTGGTTTTCAAATTTCTTGAAGCTCCATTTTCTCTATACAATTTGAAGATATTTCTCTTCTTTTAGTCATTTAATGTTATCATATTAAGAACCTGTCTTGTATGAACTTATGTTCTACTTGGTGTTGTCTGAACTTATTTAATAGCAATGAACTACTTGACTTGTTACTTTATCATTGAGGTTAAATATTTTGCATTATGAAATTAAAATGTTCAAAGTATTACATATATTTTAATAAGTTTTTATATGAAGTAAATTGGCAAGAGTTCACGTTCGACTGTTACTAATCAAGTGACCTCTCACTGGTTTGCATAAACACTAGATTTTGACAACCTTGTTATTAATGGAAGATGGCAGAAGGCAAACATTCTGCTACACAAACATACCATTATTATGGCACTGCCATTGTGAGCCTCCCTTCACAAATTGCCTATGGCGGTTGGCAAAATATCTGCCATGACTGCCATGGCACCAAAATTTAACAACACTCAGAAAAGAAAGAGAATATAAGTCCAGAAATTCAATAAGGAATCTAGAATCAGACTGAAATTCTAGATGCCAGTAAACAACCTTGTAATGTGATGGCACCCATCAATGTCAAAAGGATTTAGCCATTGCTAAGCCTTCCAACTTCCAAGTTAAGGACTCGTAGGTAAAAAATCAAATAATCCCACCGACAACACAATTTCATAGCCCCACCCCCGTTCGCAGGAACAAAAAGGAAATAACAATTATTGTTGGAAAGCTTCCTTAATTATGGTCACTCCAAGCGTGCCTTAATTTCAGGCTCAAGGATGGTGTTTAGTCTTGCATTAACTAGAAATATGATATAAATAGAGCTTACAAAGTTTGGACAATTTTCAACTTACAAACCGATTTTATATAGTTAAATTAAGCGCTAATTCTAAGAATTCCCAATCATGTACACAATCATAAAACCATGTTTAAAATAACTATGATGAGATCCAATATTGAATTGGCAGATATTATCTACCAAATAAAACAGCTTCAAAGATTTTAGTAATTGAATTGGATGGTACCCAAAGACTAAAAAGTGGGGCTACCTGCTCTTGTACTCCCTCAAATTTGCACTTACGAGCAAGCATCACTAGAGCCTGTACACCTCCTGCCAGTGCAACCTCTGTACTACACTTGTCATCAGCTGCCAAATTAGCCAATGCACCAGCAGCCCGTTCCTGAAAAATAAAAACTATCTAATCAACCAACTGCCATATACGCATTATAAAACAGCAAATTAAAATACTGGATATAAGCAATATAATAAAAGTAATTTAACAAGCTCATAACATAAAACCAGAGAAACTTACTAAAACTCCATCTCCACTAGAGGACCACTTGAATATAAGATCCACTAAAGCTTGTATTCCACCAGCTTCAGCAATAGCACCCTATGATGGAAGCATCTTATGTTTATAATTTAAACTTTAAGCATTAAATTTCAACAACTGAAAACTAAATAACATACAAAATCCAAATTCCAACCTTGTGCTCTTCTCCAACAGAGAGATTCCATAATCCTCCGGCAGCCTCTTCAGCCACTAGCTTGTTCATAGACCTAGCCAAACCAGCAAGAATCTCAATCCCACCTTCTTCTGCAACAGCTTTGGCTACATTGGCATTGACAGACAAATTTGCAATGGCCTACACAAATTTTGAAAAATTGGAGAAATAAATACACATTGATTATGTTAGATTGTTCTTAGCTCAGATTTATAGTGAAATATGCATCTTAAACACACAAAATATCAAGACCACCTCAACAAAATGTAAACATCAATTTTTCTCACAGAAGTACAGGTAAAAAATGACTAGAAATTATCAGGTGGACCGTATTTAGACAAAGGGTAAGAAAGAGCACCTTAGCCGCCTCAGATTGAAGCCCTTCCCTCCAAGATTTTGCCAGGCCAAGTAGGAGGCGTATGCCTCCATCTCGCATAACTGCTTCAGCCCTTCCACAATCTATGCTAGCATTTTCGTCATCAATTACAACAAAAGTTGCAAGTCCTGTGGCTGCCCTCTCTTGAACATCCTCTTGAGAACTCTGCATTAGACTAAGCAAAAGTGCTCCACCTTGTTCAACCCAGAAATTATCAAGACCCTGCTGAGGACTCTCAGCAGAACGCAAAAGTGTGTGGGATAGCATCCACTCAAGCCAGGGTATAATTTCATTAAGGTCCTTATCATTATTCTTTGAGGTCCTCCAGTCCAAAAACACATTCTTTCCTCTCTTTGTATTACCAAAAAATAAAGAAGCCAGTCCTTTAAAAATATCAGTGCGAAGGGAAACTAATAACTTGTTTTTATATTTACTAGCAGAAAAGCTAGTGTCTTCTTCAAGAACAGGACAATTTAGAGCAATCAAAACCCTCAAATTCTGTGATAAGGATAACATTCTAAAAACAGCTGATGGACCAATATCGGTTCTTGAAACATCTAACCCAATTAGGTTAGGAAGTTTATGCCAAAGATGGGAAACCACACCCCACTTCATACTTGATGTCCCCGCCACAGAAAGGAAACGAACTGATAACACATTTCCCAGTGCAACCTCGTCAACATTCAGACAGTCAATGAACCCAATATCAGTCAACTTAGGACAATGCTTAGCCAAAGTATTAATAGCATCAGCATTGACATCTCTGATACCTGAGAGTCTAAGCTTATTCAAGTTAGGGCAGCAATGAGCTATTGCTTTAATAGCATCACTACTTATTCTCTCACAAAAATCTGGTCCAAGCTGAAGGCTCTCAAGTAACTCATGCCGAGCCACAATCACTGAAAGAGTTGCATCAGTAATCTTCCTGCAATAGTCACCACTCAATTCACGCAAGTTCTTAGCTCGAAGATGAATTATTGCATCAGCAGACTCAGCCCCACGAAACCTGAGCTTCTGTAGGTGCACACACCTGGGAGCAAGTGATGAAGCCATGCCAGCATCAAACCTGTGAGAACGAAGATCCAGAGAAGTCCACAAACACGGGGAGCTACCAAGAGACCTCCATGTCTTACAAGTAGACGACAAGCTAGCTCGATCTCGGTAACTCAAACATGATAACAGCTGAATTACTGTGTCATCAGGCAAGCAGTTCCAATCAACAACACCTTGGGGCTCCAAATGCAAAACCTCCTCCTGAACTTCAGGGGAACTAGATTGCACCACATTCCCTTTGCTTTTCCTGGCCACCTTCCTCCTCACTCTACGATTCATTGCTCAACAAAATCACACCAAAACCTTCAAACTTCAAACCCCAAATCCCCAAACCACTGCAAGAATTCACCAACACAACAGACTCAGACACACAAATCCAAAAACCATTGAAAAAGATAACGCCAACCTCCAAAACACAATCACCCCTCCACCCCCAAAAAACCCTAGTCTTCAACCAAAGTTAACAAATCAAAACAAGAAAACAAACAGCCCTGAAACCCCACAACACAAAACAACCCAGCCCTAGATGTCTAAAAACGGATAAAACCCAAAATTCATACGCAGGTAAGACCACAAAAAAGGCAAAATGAAATGTTATTATTTTATCAAACCTGTGGACTCAGGGTATTTGGTCTTTCTTGGATACACAAATCAGATACATTCAATAGAATTTGCAATGAAACCCATAAAGGAAAAACGAGTAAAGAATGAAGTTTGTTGAATGGGGTGCAGAGAGAAAGACAATTCAAAGGGAAAATCCAAGGGTTGAGAAGGGTTGGGTTACATAAGAGGGTGAAAGGAAGAAAATGAGAAAGAAAAAGAGAAGCGTGATTAGGTTAAATAAAAGGGTAATGTGAGAGAAGACAATACAATTCCAGCATTGGCGAAAAGGGAAGGGAAGAGGAACGAAGGAAGGGATGGGAAGGAAGGAAAGAGGAACAACAATGCTGCAAACTACAACTCATAAAATCACCTTCTTTTATAAATAATTTCATGACCTTGCATCATAAATAAATTAACTATATCTTATTTCTATGATTATTCATCTTCTCAAATGATAATCTCATGATTTAAACTATATCTTAAAATAATTAAAAGAGTTACTATATCTTAATTTCTCTACATGTGTATTCTAATACTTTTGTGTTATTGTATAATATCTTATGTTAATATTATGGTAAAGTATGTAAAATAACATGCCTATTAATTTCACCAAACTATTATTCTCCATGTGAGTTATGGAGGATTAGCTTCTTAATTGTTACATTAATCTCAATGCTATAGTTTAGTGTGCTCTAATTTTTTTCCAACTTCTTTCTTGTTAAACTCCTCCATGAAAATGAGTAGATAGCTAAACATAATTTGTAAAAGTGTAACCTTATCAACATTAATTTCTTAAAGTATAATAAGACTTTTAGAAATTGATTTTCGGGATTCAAATTTAAAGATGAGTTTATAGATATTAAACCAATTTGATATGACATTTAAAGAAAAAATAATGTAATTGATATTAAAACAAATAGACTGATATTAATATAATTGTTGTTTGAGTGATGACTTGTTTTCGTTTAGTATGCATGAAACCTAGTTGTTATGAGAAAATTCGTGCACTTAGAGTTTAATTTTTGACATTTTCCCTACTAAAAGTGTTGTTGAATCTTCTGTGTTTCAATCGTTTGGATAGTTCAAATTTTATCTAATATTACACTACCTTTGGTATTATATATATTAAAAAAAACTATAATAATTTTGTTAGTCTTAATTATAAAAAATATGATACCACTTGTAAATATATTAATTGTTAACTTCTTCATATTTGTTATTTTACCGTGAACAATATTTAGAAGTGTAATTAGTTTGGTTTGAGTTGAGTTTAGATTAAATTTCAACTCAATTAAATTTAATTAGATTTAGTTGAATTGGGTTTATATTTTTTTAGTACCCCTACTCAAACATGATTGCACTAGATTAATGTTTGAGTAATCAAATTGTCTCCTCTTTATCATGTTAAAAAAATGAAAAAAGAAAAAACTTTTTAATTATTAATTCTTTATAAGTGCTCAATACTTATATATAAAACAATAATTTTCAAAATATTAAAAAGTTAACGAAAATACTAAAAATTCGAAACAGTGGTCATAAAATATATAACTCGTACATGTTTTACAATTTAATGAACGGGGTCCGGGAAGAAAGACAAACACGATCTCCAACAAAAACATTTATATTTTCTCATAATAAAACGGGTGATATAATGTCTTTATTAAAATATTTTATAATTAAAACGTAATTTATTGTATGGTATAATAACTAAACCGTTACAAATTTTACCATATATTTATTAATTAATTAGGTTGATTCATCGGTTTAATACTCATAGATTCATTATCTAACCTAATTTTGATTAAAATTATTAAAAAAAACTTAACCGTAAAATGTAATTGAATGTAGTTATTTGTGTGGGCATGTGCACCTACATTGTTGAGTATATTTAAGAGATATACACTCATTATCCTTCAAAGTGGATGGATTTATGAGTTATTAACAGTACATTATATTAATAACATAAGTCATACTCACTTATTAGAAGAGTTATTACTTAGACTTACAAATTATGCCATTAAATATAATCATCACTTAAATCTTTTTATTTTATTATATTTCTGAAATAAAATTTAAATATAGGACCTTGTTAATTAAAATTTATTTATTTTTATTTATATCAAAACATTAATAATATACTTGGAGACCATATTAATTTTGCTAACAACATATTTTATCTCCATATATTACATTAATTCTTATAATTTTCACACATAATACACGAGTTTATAATAAAATTAATATAATGGGTGAATATGATTCTATCCGAATTAATTATAAGAATGTTTAATAGCACAGTTCAATCTTGTTTTTAAAATATTGAGCAGTTTTTATTGTGTTGAATATGATTTCATTTATTCAAACAAACTTTGTGTTGGAACTAATACATGTTATTATTCCACTAACGCTAGTGGATAGATTTTGAATAAGTTAAAATCATAATAAACTCTTATACTATTTAATGATTGATGCAAGCTAAAATATATCATAATTTCAAATTAATTATCAAATAGTTAAACCTAAAACATTCAATATAATATAATTGTTTTCTCAAATTTACCATATTCTATTAAAATTATCAACAATATATTTTTTAAGTATATTTTTAAAAACATTTAAGTGATAAATTGAATGCTTAAACATCAAGATAACAAAGTAATTTTTTATATTTATGAAATTGTTGAGTTATACAACATGCTTTAATGTTTAAGTATTTATGTAAACGAAAAAAATGATGGTCAACGAGAAAACACTCAAACAAAATAAATTATTTTTTCTTTAGACTTTAAGTGACGTGAAACTATTCAAACAAGTTGAGTTTGCATTTTACACTTGATGGTAATATGGTTATTTGACAACGTTCATGGTTGTTTTGATAAAAAAACACATACACATATGATGATAACAATGATGAAATATATTATATATATATATATATATATAAACATGATTGTACATAAATGTATGATATACATGATGTTATATATTATATGTGGATATTTGTATGATATTGTGATTTATTATAAGTGTATGTAGATATCAAGTAGTTCTAGTTCATATAGATTAAAACAATATGGAGTAATAAAAAATTAAAAAAAGTTTGTGTAATAAATTGTTACAAAATAGGCATAGTAAACCACCTTCATGACATAGGAATTTAAAGATAAATATTTAAGACTCAAAGATAAAGATGGATCTTCAACATGATTGTCTTTGTCTCTAATAAGATATATTTAAAATGATTATCTTGAAAGATAGTGATGGAATGTAAAAAGTTATCTTAAAAGTCATTGATATATAGATAAAAATTGTAGTGTTGAATGATGATGGAGTTTGTTATGTGTTTATTAGAGTGAAAATATGTAATGGTTCCTTGAATGAATATTTGTTGATGAAATAATATATCTATATATGAACTCATTACTTGTCCCATTTTCTGTAACAAATTTTCAACGGGGATAAAATTCTATTCCAAAATATTTGCCACGAGCAAATTGTGATGACTGTTTTTGTTACATTACAGACAAATATTTCTCTTGCTTGTAAAAATTAATGACTCATGATCAAAAAATTATTCAAAAATGATTTTAATAGTAATCTATAAGGTAAAATATTATACTATAGAACCTTATTAATTATACATATATTCATTTCCAAAAAATGAATCAGTCCATCATGGTTACATTTAGATGACGAGTTTTAGAATACGTTAGCTCAATCAGTGAGAAACTTATCACTCTAACAAAATGAAATGAAATGAAAAAAGGATATGGTACATACTGCCACATAGGGACTCTACGTGGAAACCAAGCCATGTTTGTTTGCCATAGCATTATGAAGGAGTTTTTCCTTCATATAGAAATTTGAAGTTTCATCTCAGAAATGCTTCCATACCCTTTATAAGTAAAAAATGATTTATGAGAAAGTAAGAGAGAAAAAAAAAATGGGAATGTAGTAGACACAAACACTAAAATCAATCAAGTATCAGTTCTACTACAGGAACAAGAAAACACATGCTACCATTATGGATGAGAATACTGAAAAAGAGGAGTATGAATATACTATCAGATCTGTAATTTGCATAACTGAGTCGTGTCTTAATATTGTAAGCTGTTCTTAGTCTCAATTGATGAATAAATTTGCCACTTATTACTCATCTCAAATCTCTATCAGTAGACTTACTGGAAGCAAGTTCCCTTTTCCCCTACCTGTGAAATTATATTCAAGAAATGTATGCCTGTGGACTTTTTAACTATATTTTAACTATTTGTGGTTTCTTAGCTAGTAAGAAAATAATCAATTCTATCAATCAATGTTTTCATGCTGCCAAAAAGTTACATGCGACACGAGATTCAACTACTCATGCAATCTCACACAAGGTTGAAAAACAATTTTTGGTTTGACATGACATCAATCACCGAAGTTCTGAATGTGTACAAAGTAACCCTCTTCATTGCAGTTCTAAAATGATTTTAATTCTTATGCTGGTAGTAAAGAAAAGTCCTAGTAGTCACTAAAATTGATTTACAACATCGCTAGACTCTAATTGCGGTGTTTTTTATTAGCTAACTAAACAGATATCAGATAGGTAGTGTTTTTCAGTCACAGACTGTACCACTACTACCATAACAAACCGCATTTGTTCTTAACACAAAAAACACTTCACTTTAAAAGTTCTGCAGGAAAATGTGTGGCCTTCAGAAGCTGGAACAAACAAGTGCTAGTTTGTATGGCCACTAATTATAATTCTAATAGACATTATTACCAAGTGATAATGACATGCCACATTAAAACTCAACCACAGTGAGAAATCCAGAAAGAGTCTTTCTTTTAATTACAAAAAGTTTAGTTTTCTTCTAATCAGCAAATGAAAATGTTATATAAGAAAAGGATGTGGTATAAGACATACCTCAAGCAAATACAGCCACATTCCAAACAGAAACAAATCAATTTACTAACTGCTAAATACTACCTAGTATCTCAAACAATTGCAGCAAAGCATCTAAGTAGCAGCTAAACATACATTTACACTAGAAAAAAGACCCCAAATCCATTCCTTTGATTCTCTCCAATTCCATGCCTCCAAGAGCCGTTACAAAAAACAAATGTCTTCTCAATGCTTAACTCTACAAAGGCAACTCTTGAAAAGCCATCAATAGATAATTTCATGCAAAGAGGCACTGTATACAAGGTTTATCAAGGGCCACTGAAAAAAATTATTGCACAGAGGAATAACACACTTTTCCCAAGCCATTCATCTTTTATGATCTTTTGTACATTGTTACATACTAGTAGATGGAACAGATTGCATTCCCCTCCATTTCTTGGAGATAGTACATAATCTTTTATATACATTGTTCAAAGTATATAACATTTCTTCTATTTACTAATAAAAGACACCACACGTAAGAAATAGAAAAAAGGCTTTGTCAAACTAAGAGAGAATAAAAACAAAAGCGATCCCAACTAAAAGGGGTCAAACACGCTACTTTTCTCCTACACCAACTTGTAGTAACAATTATTTTCTGAGAGGAGAACCTCGTAGCCTTTCCCACATGGACACTTAAATCCCAGGCTTACGCACTGTTCAGCCCACTCAACACTAACTGCTTCTTCAGAATCTCCTCCTCCCAAATCATCCTGAAAAAAGACATGGATTGAACATAAAACATCAAAATTAATCTAAGAAGCAGTCAAACTATATATCCAAAAAATAATAACAAGTGATAGCTTTAGAATTACAAATTATTGAGTTTAACTTCTACTCACTTTCAATATAAAGATTTTATGGTGTCAACTACGAAAGAATACTCTCAAGTGTGATTTTTAAAACAGTTACTATTCATGGTAATATGCAATATATTATCATAAACATGTAATTACTTTTTCTTCCCATCTTATTTACAACCTATTTTTTCTTCTTATCGCTTTCTATACTTTTCTATCATATCTCATTTATCACTTTTCTTCCTTACATTACATCTTCCTTCTTTCTTTTTCTTTTTTTTGTTTCTATGTTTTCTTTCCTAAACCCCATTCACCCCACAATGGAGTGAATGTACAATTTTTTTCTTCACTAACAGGATAACTAACAATGTAAGATAATTTAGAACATGTACATTCTAATTAAATTCTATTCTACATATCTCAGAAGAATTACAGAACCAAACACAATAAAGGTAACTAAAGCTAATCAAACCCCAAGATCAAGAAGACCAAGTCAAACATACACATACCTGAGGCAGCACTTTGTCATCTTCAGCAGCTACACATTCTTCTTCTCTTCCATCTTCTTCCTCATCTTTCATAACTTCGTCCCACCATTGCCTCATCTCTTTCAATCGCTCCTTCATCCTTCTCAGTTTCTGCAATCACATGCACAAAACAAACGAACAAAGAAAAAGAAAAAAAAAACCGTTATTCCAAACCCAAAAAGATCAAAACTTTTATTCCCCTTTCAATTTCCCAACCCTCCGTACCACTGAATCAGGAGCGGCGGTTTCCTCGGAGTTCAGACTCGGCGAAGGCGCGGGGATATCAGAGACGCTCCTCCTGAGACCCGGCGGCAGGGGCGGCAGCCCTGAGCCTCTCTCCGCAGGAGTGGGGGGCGGCGGAGCCGGAGGGCGGTAAGGGTCGGAGGCGCAGCGGCGGAGGACGGGGAAGGAGCGGCGCTTGTTGACGAGGGAGGTGAGGTTGAGGGGGACGGGGACGGCGGAGAAGCCGTGAAGGGAGAGGTCCTCCTGGTCGCAGAAGAGTTTCTTGGCAGAAGGCTCCCCGGAGAAAGAGGACGAGGGCGGCGATCGGCGCTTCATGGGGTTGTTGACGGCGGAACATGGCGGCTGATGGTGGCAGCAGGCATTGTTGAGGTGCATCATGGACAAGAGGTCCGTGGGCTCCACCGCTGACGTGTGATCAGCGTGATCGTACATCGGTTGCGACGGTGCAACGGTGAGGCATTTGTGTTTGTGAGGTGTTTGTGTTGGCGTTGGTCGTGGAGAAAGTGCAGCGATGGGTTCGTTCTGAGCATGAACGTTTATTTCACCCATTTTCTTGAACTCTTTCTTTCTTTCTTTCTGATCAGATTTCGTGTTTCGTTTCTTTCTTTGGTTTTGCTTTGAGAAAATGGGAGTCGCCGCGAAGAAGAAAGAAGAAGGAGTTTCGGTTATATATGTGTGAAGAGGATTTTGAATTTTAACGGCTATTGGCGGGTTCTGTTTGAGCTTTTAGGATAAATACTAAACACCCCTTATAAAAGTTGAAATTTTCTAAATAAAGATAAATAGTCTGAATAATTATTAAATTCTGTAATTAAAAAGTTGTAAATACAAAAGAATTTTAAATAATAATTATTATTGTTAATCTTAAAATAGTATTTTTTTATCAGCTTAAAATAGTATCTTTCTCATGAATATTATATAAAAATTAAAAATCATCATTGTTAATAAAAAATAAGTAAATAATATTGTTTATCTTTGAAGAGTTTTATCCTCAGTAGAAGTTCTCTCAAATCTATGTTCACACTTGTGTTGGTAAGAGATTCCATATCTTTCAAAAGTAACTGATCTGAGTAATTATTCCAATTAGTAATCAATTAATGCATTTTTAATAACATTTGTAAGTGTTACATGCTAGATTCAATTTTAGTTTTTTTTTTAATCTATAAAAGAATATTTGAGATAGTAATTTATTTTTATAAATAATTCAAAATATTTTATAGTAAAATATATTATTTAAAATGAAATTATGAAAAAATTAAAATTTAAAATATTAAATTATCTTGATTATTCAATCAAAGTAATCTCAAATTTTAGTTAAAAGATGTAATTATTTAAAATTATTAATAGTTCGTTATTTCTTATTTATATTCTATATTCGACTTGAATCTTGATTGGGTGAGTTAAATTTCATTTTAATTATAATATTATGAACTAAATTCAATTAGACATTATTTATTCGACCAGGATAAAGTGAAATGTGATTATTATTTAATTGTTATCACTAAAGTTGTTCTTCTTAAATATAAATCACTATTATTTTTAATGTGAGGTTACTTATGATTTTCTTTGTTAACATGACGTGAAATACAAATTTCTTTTTACATCAAATGGGATTATTTTTGTTAATGTTACTTGAGTTTGTTTTTCAACTAAAGTCAATTAAAACATTTGTAAAGAATGTTTCTCAACAAAAATTAAATTTCAATTAACATTGATCTAGTTATTTTTCAACGTAATGTTTATATCTATGCAGATAAGACTATTTTTAAGACAATGTTTTGTTTTTGGGTTGATATTGTTGAGATTATTTAATGATCAGAACTATTTCTCAATATAGATTTTTATTAATCAATATTTGTAAAAATTATTTTTAATAATATCAACCACATATTTCATTATTGAAGTTTATACTAGTCAATCTTTATCAAGAAATGAATTTTTCTTGATTAGCATCGTTAGTATTATTTTGTGATAATTTTTGTATTTGATATTTTTTTATAATTGAAATACTCTATTAAAACAAAAAATCGGTAAATTGAAATTACATTATTTAAATAAAATATTTAAAAATTAATCATTTTAAAATAAAAAAAAACAAATATAATATTCTTAAATTTTCTAAAAATTGAAAAAGATCCTCTTTACAAACATAACACTACATTTTTTAAAATACATGGATTATAATTTTCAAATAGCTTCAAAACAATATCAAACGAATTTACTATGTAATCTAGATTACAATTATCGTCTATAAAGTTACCTTAGATATCATTACTTGACATCTCTTGTAGCTTTCAAACTTTAATTTTCTAATTTTAATTAAGTTTTGTATAAATGATTTCTTGAGTTTAAATTTAAATTTTGTTAGTTGTGCACTTGATTTTTGATACTTTTTATGAGCTTTGAAAGAGTTAATTAAAGGATTAAATTTATAAATATGTTAAGAATTCCCATAAACATTAAAACAAAGAAAATGAAACTTTTTAGTAAACTTGAGTTTTATTAAATTGGAGGGCTTACTATTTTTATGATTTTGGAATGAATTATTTATTAAATTCAAAAGCTCATATTGAATTATTTTGATTAATGAGTTTTTTCAAGTTGAATTCTTTCTCTGAAAGTTTGTCTAGAAAATATATTTAAAAATACTATTCTTATATAAATCATTACCATTTAAACAAGTTAACATTATTATTAAATAAGTTGATGCATCTAATTCTTTCATATGTGAGTGTGTAAATATAGTGTTTTATTTTGTTGTATTTTTTTACTTAATAATATATTTTATACTTTAATAAGTATTTGACTTTTTTTTGTATATGTTGACATTTTTAATTGATTTTATATTATAAATTTAGATTATGTAAAGTATTTAAAATTTTTATACTTTTTAATTGAGTTATTTTATATTGTGATTATTTATGTATTTTTACATGAAAAGTAAACGACTAAATTAAATTAAAAAATAATTCAAGTGTTAACGGTGTCTTAATTGAAAAATGACTTTAAGTAAAACAAAATTTCATAATAAAGATTAAAAATATTTAAATTTATTAAGGACTTCAAATATAATTCCATCATTGTTATTTTTTAAGTGAAATATGAGGGCATATATAATTAATAATAATGCAAAATAACATTTATCTTATTTTAATCGATAACAAAATTAAACTTTCACGAATCAATTAAAAAATATATTTTTTTAAATATTTGATAGAATATTTTTTAATAAAATTTTAATAAAAATTGTAAAAATTTAGAGAGACTACAACTTAATTAAGCATATATTTTATTACTAAACTTTTTATGTTTTTACAAAAGATATTATGGAATTTTATAACGCTAAATTCCATTTGATATATATATATATATATATATATATATATTACCTTTTCGTCCATGAACGGTGAAATTACTAACTAATGTGAGGTAATTTTTAATTTGTCATATTATATGTATTATACTTTAACTTATACATTTCATCAGTGAAGTTTAGTGATTTTACATTATTACTAAACTTCTAATTTCGCTAATTTTATCAGTGAATTTGTAATTTTAAAATTTTGAGGTTATATGCTTCAATGTGGACTTGAGGTTAAATAATGACAGTAGTGTTTTTATATATTTTTTCTCATTTCATGTAATTATATAAGTTTTTATGAATATATTAATTATTTTGCCGCTGTCTGAGCTAAAAGAAAATATTAAAAAAATACTCTTAATGAAATACTTTTAATAAAGTACAACTTAGGAAAACAAAGATCATAAAACTGGACCTATTTTCTAAAATAAAATACAAAAAAATTAACAAATATAATTTAGTTTAAAATTATATGATTAACAATTTGACATCCAATTAAAAAAAGTGAAAATGTATATAATTTTGAAATTTATATAGTAGAATTAAAAATAAATAAAAATTGGTGATAAAATTCATAATATTAAAAATTTAGTGACGAACTTAATAAAATTAAAATTTAGTTATAAAATTCAGAAAAACGGTAAAACTCATTAACATAATGTATAATTTAAAATAATATATATACTTTGAATTAAAAACTATCTTAATGATTTAATCAATTAAAATTTATAAATCTGCATAATTTTAAAATTTAGATTATAAAATATTCCAAATTACAACTTAAGTGACAAAATTTGTAAAAGTACAAAAAATTTAATAATAAAATTATGTTATTAAGCCTTCATTTTACACATTTCTGTGTACCCACACCCATGTGCTCACCTTCCATCAGATCCAAACAAAAGGTTTTATAAGAGATTTTTTTTCAAAAAAAAATCTCAAAAATAATCAATGCAAAAAAAAAAAAAGTTGAAATAATTTCAAATTAATAATAGATTAAAACTAAAACTATTTTTATGCAATAAAATTATATTAAAAAATATTAATAACATTACAAAAACCTATCAATATTTGAATAAAAACATTGGAATAGCGAAATTGGATAACACAGTAATCAACTCGTTACAATTTAAACTATTTTTGTTTAAATTTAGTTTTTTTGTGTAATTTTTAAATATTACATCATAATCTTCAAAAACTATTTTCCTTATAATGGAGAGAGTAATTCACAGAAACTATAATTTAAATATAAAATGATGTAATGTAATTGGACTGAAATAAGGCCATATTCAAGTTGACCACGTATTTGTCTTTACCTATATAAAATTTGTAGATCAGATACCAAAAAACCCTAATTTTTAATTTGAAGAAAAATCCACGTGCCTTCTTAATAGTAATAATATATATTATTATTATTATTATTTTGATGGTAATATGTTTTTCCTACTTGAATCAACTTATATTTGCATCCAATTTCTCTCTTTCTCTCACCCAATCCAAAATCTCTGTGAATCTGTAATACTCTTGTTTTTCTAGTTTGACCTTGTTTTCGCCATGAGAGTTGCGTCTCCTCATTCTTCTTCTTCCTCTTCCACCGGTTGTTCGCATTTCTGGTCGTCGGCGCTCCGATCGAAGCGCCTCGCCACGGCGGCGGAGAAGGCCTCCCGCGATAGCTCAGAATTCGGCCTCTCCCGCCGCCTCGGCGTCATTGACCTCGTACTCCTCGGAATCGGCGCATCCATCGGCGCAGGCATATTCGTCGTCACCGGCACCGTCGCCCGCGACGCCGGACCTGGTGCACCTCTGCATTTTTAGTTTCTAAAGCGTTTTTTAAGTTTATTTATTCAATTAAAGTGTCGTTTTATTCTCTGAGGAGATAAATTAATGTCTCAAGTTACTTTAGTTTAATGAATTATTAATTAAAGGAGGTTGTCAAATTAATAGTAGTTATTTTAGTCACTGAAATACTGAAAAAATGTACTTAATAGTATTACTCAGTTGCTCTAACAAGTAATGATTTTGTGAATTTTAGGGCCGAAAACACTTTTTAAAGCATTTTATTGCAAGATCTTCTTTGAACTACTTTTTTTGAATACTGTGAATTTAATTAGAAAGTGCTGGTATAATTTAATACTTTAAAGGATTTTTACACTATTATTCAATCATAACAGCATGCATTGTAAGATTGTTGATTTTTGCAATAATTAGTTTAAAACTCGCCTATGGGGATTTCTATTTGGCTGGTAGTGTGGTAATCCTTACAGATATATGAAAATTGAACTCAAATACTATCTGCTGTGATGCTTGATATGCACGGGTTATTTTCCAGTCACTGTTATTCCAAACTTAGTGGCTTATTAAGGTTTGTTTCTATGATACAGGAGTGACGATAAGTTTTATACTTGCGGGAGCATCGTGCGTTATAAATGCACTCTGTTATGCTGAACTAGCTTCTCGATTTCCCGCTGTTGTTGGAGGAGCTTATCTATATACATACACAGCTTTTAATGAACTTACGGCTTTTCTTGTTTTTGGTCAATTGATGCTTGACTATCACATTGGAGCAGCTAGTATAGCAAGAAGCCTAGCAAGTTATCTGATAAATATTCTAGAACTCTTCCCTGTTTTCAAAGATAACATTCCAAACTGGATTGGGCATGGGGAAAACATTGGAGATGTGTTATCCATCAATGTCTTGGCTCCTATTGTGCTAATGCTTCTCACTTTTATACTATGTCAAGGTGTTCATGAATCGTCAGTTGTGAATTGTATTATGACAGTGACCAAGGTTCCTTTCCATCTCACAAGTTTTCAAAATACAGTATTAAGCACGTGTTAATTATGGTTTATCTGATATAGAATCACAGTTTGTTTTACTATTTGTTGCAGATAATCATTGTTATCATTGTCATTTTTGCTGGAGCATTTGAGGTTGATGTTTCCAACTGGTCTCCCTTTGCTCCAAAAGGTTTAAAAGCTATATTTACTGGAGCTACAGTAGTCTTCTTTGCATACGTTGGTTTTGATGCAGTTGCCAATTCTGCCGAAGAATCTAAGAGGCCTCAGGTGTGTAATTTGATATTGTTCCCATGGGTTATGAATTTTCCAGATGCTGTATATCTTATCTGATGTATCTGTTGACGATGATAGTCTTATTGGAAGTAAAATAGAGACTATTTTGAATTTATGTATTGTTCAATGCCATGGTTTGTTTGATAATGAGTACAGTAAATTCCTTAGGTACGAGGTCGAGGATTCCTCCAAAATGGGAACAAATAACATGATAGTTCTCTTATCTCCTTTATGCATTACTATTCATGGTTTATATATTAGATGAATTACTACATTATTGACAAAATATAATAATAAAATGTCTAAGTGGCCAGATAAACAGAATGCAAAATAGAATTCCTCCTAGCCTGCCTTCCTCTGTTGGTCTCATATGAATACATCACCCCATAATTCATGTTTCCCTTCGCATCACTCACGTGGGAGCTTGCCATTAATTATGAAGGAAGAAAACAGTGACTATTTAAATTTAGTTGTAGTTAGTATCATGTCTTGTATAAACATTTATGGGAGAAGAAAATAAGAAGGTACAATGAATTAGTTAATATTAGTTTATGCACATCACTTTTGAGAAGTTAGTTGAGAAAACTTCTATAAATAGTTGAATTTTTTTTATCAGCAATACTATAAGTAGTTGAAATATGTAAGTTTATTTTAACTTATTGAAAAAGTTTAATTCATTCTGCCTTTTTTCTTATAAGCATTTATGAAGAAGTTTATGTAATCAGAGGTGTAGTTATTAATTAACTTCAGGTTATTTATCTTGTACATCTGTTTAGCTGAGTAATAGCTTATCTCACAATAGTATGTTACTTGGGGTAATTTATATTCACACTTTCACTTATTAGTTTTTCTCCTCTTTCTGTTCTCGGGAATAAGCTTACCATGATTTTTTTGTATTTATCTTTTCTGTTTATGACATTTCAGAGGGATTTGCCAGTTGGCATAATAGGAAGCCTCTTAGTATGTATTGCATTGTACATTGGAGTATGCTTGGTGATTACTGGAATGGTTCCGTACTATCTTCTAGGAGAAGAGGCTCCTTTGGCTGAAGCTTTTACATCTAAGGGATTAAAATTTGTTTCTGTTCTGATTAGCATTGGTGCTGTTGCCGGACTTACAACAACACTCCTTGTTGGTCTCTATGTTCAGGTAAATCCCTTCTGAATTATGACACGATTTTTGTGCCTGACATATGCTAATGTACATAATGGGGTTTTTTGATGAGCAGTCTCGGCTATATCTTGGGCTTGGCAGGGATGGCTTACTACCCTCAATATTTGCAAGGGTTCACTCAACACGCCACACCCCTATTCATTCTCAGATCTGGGTTGGCTTGGTTGCCAGTGTTTTGGCTGGGCTGTTGAATGTGCATGTGCTCTCTCACATTCTTTCCGTTGGTACACTGGTGAGAGTTGACTTCTAATCTGTTGGTAGTGGACTCGCCAACAAAAAATCAAGCTTATTTTGTATTAACATATAGTATGTACGTGTTCTTTGATTGGCATGAAATATGTGTGGACTTAGGAAAGGTGGGATATTTCTTGTTCTGGGGGTGTTGGATACATTAATCTAATCTTACCATGTTTTAGGGGGTGTTGGATACATTAATCTAATCTTACCGTGTTTTTGTATGTGTTCAGATAGGGTGCCTCATATTTTCCATTCAGGAAATAATACGGCATGATGTCCTTTGACAAAATGTATTATTTATGGTTGATTGGTGGTTGAAAATTCTTAATTAATGTCCCTTATATGTTACATTAACTTATTTCAGACTGGATATTCAGTTGTCTCAGCATGTGTTGTTGTACTTCGCTGGAAGGATAAGACAAGTAGTCAAGTGTCATCTTCTGCTAAGCGGGAAGGTGTAATTTGCCTCATTGCCGTTGCTCTTTGTGGATTTGCTACTGGGCTCTTGTACCGAAATGATGCTTCATTTATTTTTCTAATTCTCGCCATAGTTATCGCAGTTGGTGCTTCTGCTGCTCTTGTTTTCCGCCAGGTGAGGATTGTTTTATATTTTATTGAAGCGTTGTTTAGATAAATTTCTCCAAAAATATTTTCACAGAAAAAAATTAGGTTAAATGACTTAAGTTTTGTATAAAGTCAAAATCAACTTTTGAAGAAGAAAAAATGAGAAACCTTTTATAATCAGTTTATGTTAGCCAATTTTAACTTACGGGTTCACTTTATCTTTTTATTTTCTTTTCATATGAGTATTTATTGAGAAATTTATCTAAATAGTGCTTAGATGCATGTTGCCTTGGGCTATGACGAAATACTTTGGTTGCAAAATATCTTTATAATAGTATATAGTTATATTCTACGGATTGAAGGTTGTTTGTATGATTAATGAACACGTAAAATTTTCGATTTGGTTGTTGGACAAGGTATAAATACTAATCAAAGTCACTGAGTTTTTAATCGAGTCTCGTCATTAAAGGAGATGGAGAGAGTAATCTGAAATTGTTTGTTGCCTTCTTTTCCTGGATCATACCACAAAATGAAGAACAAATTGATGGTTGTATGTGTCAAATACACCAAACGGAAAGGCAATCTAAAGGTCAACAACTCTGCTTCCCGGACTTCATCACAGACCATGTTGAAATTTGTGAAATTGACGAGCTTGCTGCATTTTGATGTTAATTTGTTTCACTAATTCCATTCTGCTGTCATTTTGCTTTATAGGTTTACGCAGATGCACCAGGGTTTTCCTGCCCAGGGGTTCCCATTCTGCCAAATATTTGCATCTTTTTCAACATGTTCTTATTTGCCCAAGTATGCCCATTATCTCTCCTTTTTTTAAACATGACCAAACTAATACATTGAAAAGTTTTTCAGCTGATTATTTGTACATTAAAACTGACACATAAACTTCTGTTGGCAGTTACATCAAGAAGCGTGGGTGAGATTTGTGGTTCTTTGTATCGTCATGATTGGTGTTTATGCAGTATATGGCCAGCATCATGCGAATCCCAGTGCAGAAGACCATATTTATATTGAGGCACCTGAGGAAGAAGCTCGATGAATTATCCGTTCAATATTATACAACGTCTTTCTATTTTTGGCCTACCAGGGCCTCTTTGAAATGTATGTTGTAGTAAGTCAACTATTGTACCTTCTGTTAGAAATGTCCATTTTGTATGAGTAGCTACTATCTGCCCATACTTACTACTAGATTGTATATGATATGGTCAGGTAGCATGTATGATGATGTATCTCTTCTCTACTACATAGAAAAAGAAAAATCATCATGTATCTTGTGCTAATTTTAAGTTTCCCTCTGAACCCGTCAAAACTCATTCTGTATTCTTAAACTAATCTTACATATGCATGCTATTTCTTTTCCTCGGCCGTTCTTTCAAGATTACGTATCCAAAATATCGTATTCTTGGAAAATCTTTTTGTAGGGCATTAAAAATAATTATGAAACATCTAATCTAGAACAAGTAGAGTACTATGAAATATTTTGATAAACATAAATGTATTCTAGAACATTAATATTCATTTTGAAGCATTTTACATATATAGACAATGCTCTTTTAACTAAAATGTCATTTTTAGAATGAGGCAGAACAAAGAGTATTTTTAGAGTTATACGAAAAGTTTTAGTAAGAAACGGGATAGTTTGAGTTAGGGGTGGTGGAAGAAAGATTTACTTTTAATATGTTTTCTTTAAAGCATGAAATCATCAAAGTAGGCTGTTTTTTTTATAGATTTTTTTTTCTACAGACAATTAAATATCAAATCCTAATTAACACATTTAAAGAATATAGCTAACTTTTAATTGTTTTTAATCTGGTTACGAGTTACATTTTAATTAATATGTTTCGGAATAAAAATTCTTAAGATAGGCATGCTTTATTAAGATTGTATCTTCTATCTTTTGTTTGCTAGTTAACAAAAGAAAAACCAGCGTATAATATTGTGCCAATGTCAAGTGGTTCTTTCTTCATGTAATTTCATAATTTCCTCATATAGTATAGATGAAGCATAAGATGACTATGTAGAATAATACTACATGAATCCTAATGATATAATATCATATGAATCATTATGTAATAAGAGGATATGAATCCTTATGTTAATGGATATCCTCACTTTCAATCCTAAGATATTTTTATAATCTGTACAATACAAGAATATATATATATATA
>Ga0099824_1000245_pt1 | contig 55261 bp, 24 predicted proteins | sample SiratrowhiteBW_FD_76837 | JGI IMG/M metagenome (GOLD analysis project Ga0099824, IMG submission 76837) | Root nodule microbial communities of legume samples collected from California, USA - Siratro white BW | ecosystem: Host-associated > Plants > Roots > Nodule | place: USA: California... | reverse complement strand
TATATATATATATATATTAAATTTCATTTTCTAACATGGTAGTAAAACTTAATGTTTATCAAAATCATAAAATTTAATATTTTAGTTAAATCATTATGAAAGTTGATTAATTATTTTTTTATGAGACTGTATAATGTATTGGATGAGAACAATATATAAGAATTATTAAGTATGGTTAAGGACTTATACAAATCAGTATAAAAAAGTTATTATATAAGTTTATGCGTGGTCAATCATGCTAACACTAAAAAAAATTATAATTACATTTTATCCAATCCATATGTAATGTAAAGCATTCATATATAATTTGAATTTACGTGTATTTATGTGCCTAATAGCGTTCTGTAACATATGTTTTTTTCTTTTATTTTCTTATTTTTTATTATTTTCTTCTTTATTCATGTTTCCGTTTCTTTGGTTATGGCCATCATATTCATATTTTTTATTATATAAAATCCTATTATAATTACATAGACACCATCTATATTATAACTACATAATGTAATAAATGTCCAAAGTAAGATAAACAACAACCACCATAATGTCCAAAATACTCCATCAATATACAATGAAAAAAATCAATAATATATACTAAAATTTCTACTATTTATTATTATAGATCATAAATTTAGATGCAATAAATATAATAATATTGATGTGATATGGGATGGGTAAGATAAACAAATTTGTTTCCCTATAAAAAGTGTTTTCTTTTCAGATCACCTATAGCAGGTTACAGGGTTCTTATAGTTGAGAACCATTTTATCAAACTTTTACCCTTCCAAGTAGCATATTGGCATTCATGTGTAACAATCTTCCTTATCCAATGAATGACTGCAATATATATATATATAAGAAAATGATAAGAAGAAGGGTTTAAGATGGAAAACTAAATCAATACTTTTAAAATTTGAAAGGAAATTAAACATAAACGGAAAGTTATTATTAAAAATAGATTTTAAGACCAATTCAATTTTATTAAAATTTTATAATTTGTATCTTAAATTATATATAATTTGGTAAACCTAACAAGTTATTTGTTAAAATAAATATTAATATTATATTAGAAATAAACTTTAAATTTAATTCAATTTTATAAAATCAACTCGTAAAATAAAATTTATATTGATTTATAAATTATTGAACTATTTATTTTCTAATAAATATATAGTCTTCAACTATCATAACAATCATTAATCTATTAAAAAAGACTATAAAAATAACTATTCATCTTAGTATACCATTCATGCTGTGTTTGTAACATGATAAATAAAGAAAAATTGATTAATTACTTCTTCCACCATTCTACACATAACACATATAGTTACCTATTATTTCCCAACATAATTTTGGTGCCACTCTATTCAACATAACTTTTCGTGCAAAATAATTTCCTTTTCTAAGATTCCTCCACCTTTCATTAGAGTCCAACGTTTGCTTCCACAAACCTTCCTTATTTTTAAAGTTACCACTTCCATTATTATTTTTCTTCCCCCTATATAAACACATACATTGGAAATATAAAAGATCTTGTCAGATAATATATTCAGTATAAAAAATTCTTGGATCGCAATTTATATTCAAACATTCTGATTTTCCAGGCTACGTGCTACTGTTATATTTATTGCACCACCTTATCTGTTATGCTCTGAACATCATGGTAGCATAAAAGAGAGACACGTAAGAGAAAAAGAAAGCCTCATGTACTACAAGAAACAAAGTCAAAAGTGCCCAATTAAGAGAAAGTTTGTCCTATAGTGAATATTGTGAATGGAAGACACATATTAAGAAAATATATTATTGACACTACTTCTCTTCAACTTTTATTTGCAGATAGCTAAGAATCAAATGTGTAAGAGAAATAATGCAATGCAACGATGACTAGCAGCAGTGTTCATAATTTTTATCTTGCTTTTCTGCCGCGGACTTCAAGAATGATGAATGTGACACATAGCCTTTCAGTGTCATCAGTGTTAGATAACCCTTTTTAATATCTCACATTTACCATTTTCAGACCAGTTATCTATTCTATGTGCTACAAATTTAGCTGCTATATCTAGGATCTACAATTGTTCTTGGTTTCAGCAAGGTGATATTAATGAAGTTTTTCCTTTTTCTTTTTTCACAGTGTAATTTCTCCACCAGATGTGACACTTCACCCTCCCTTCACTGTATAATAAGTTCACACAAAAACAAAAGTTATTAGCATAACATACAAAAATAATTGATATGATAGGTGAAATGCAACAATGCATAACTCACAAAGTTCATGTCATTTCAGCAAAATCCTACTAAGCAAATTATGCTGCATATTGTTTTCTGGAATTTTAGTACTATAAAGTATGATTGTGCACAAGTGTAATTAATATTAAGTTAATTAGAGTGAATTACATTCAAACTCTTTATATAGTGAGAAAACTCTTTAAATTTGAATGTTATGCATAGGAACAATAGTGAGAAAAACAGTTCTACTAAAGATGATAAAATGGATTTTTCATTAAAAAAAAAATAATAAAAAAAAATCAATGAATATTTGAGGTCAATTATAATAAGAAAAATGAAAAAGTGTTTTCCATTATTTTTTATTAAATTTGTTTCCGTTACTTATAAATTAAGAATTTATTTTTTCAGCTTTAAAAAACATGTAATTTTGTCAATAAAAGTCATCCACAGATATTAAGTTTTAATATGATAAGAGATTAGATTTACATAATGTTAAAAATTCTTAAAAATAAATTCATTAATTTAAAAAAGAAGAGAATCAAAAGGCTTAGAGAAACATTTTTTTTTCAGAAAAAAAAAAAGAGTGGACAAAATAAACTCATTATAGAACTGAAGAGGTGCACTCCATGCCATAGGCTTTGCTAAATTTTTTCCACTTGCAAGATCATGTATAGTTTGGTCAATCTTGGATCGCAAGCACGTGTGCTGTTTCATCAAAGTCAAAATGCCATGCTCAAAAATACTCATTAGTTTACCAGACCACACACATATCTCACAGTTCACTTCAGCTTTGTCTTTGGTGTTTCATGAAAGTTAGGAATCTCATAGTTGAATTGCTTCCTCAGATTCTCCACTTTTTTTTTATCAGTTCATGCTCAACCATATCATCACAACGAGTCTGATGTTGGAGTCTGTATCTCTGTCACCATCTGCATGCAAATAATCAGTAGCCAGAAGGGACAGTTGTTGACTTTTAATATAAGGAGGAGAATAAAATATATCATTAATATTTGATCAGATATAATTGGAAGGAAATCTTCATGTTCATGCTCAAATCTTTATGCTAAAAGTGTATACATATAAGATATATAATCACATTTGAATCTGATAGGAACATTAAGGGTTAATACTGATATAAATTTTGGTAAATTACAGTAACTTTGATCAATTGCTTTAAACTAGTAGTGAAAAAGAGTACAAATACTTGAATTGATTTGGTGAAGGAGAAAAAAGAAGGTAGCAATAAAAACCTTCATAAATGCTTCCCACGCCGTTTCTATGCTAACTGGGCAAAGTCAAAAGCACCCTAATGAGCTGCCATTACTATTTCAATTTAAAAAAACACCATATTTCCCCTTATAAACTCTTCCTTCTTCAAACTCAGCATCCCTAAAATAAAGAAACTGTTCTCCTTCCAAACTCTTCCTCATTCAAACTGAACACTACTAAAAAAATGAACATAACTCTCTCTCTCTCCCACCCTTTTACTCAAACTCATAGTCAACTCATCCATAGAAAGAGAAAATAAATGAAGCCGTGAAAGAAAAACCACCATGAACTAACCACAAGAAAACAACATTTTCATTTTAAAATCTTGAGGAAGTGCCACAAAGTCAACACCCCTTCCTCTTCCCTCTGGCAAAAACCCTGTTTTCCTCTGTTTTTCTCTTCTCTGTTCTCTCTGCAATGCAAGATCTTCCATTTTCAGCATTGCCACACCCACATCCAAAGCTTAAAACTTGAACTCCCCATTCAGTTCTACTCTCCAATGGGTAACCGAATCAGCAACCTCTGCTTCTGTTCCTCCGGCGACGCCTCCGGAAGGTTCGAGAACAGAGCTTCCTTCCTCTCCAAGAAACACCAGAATTCCCTCGGAAACTCTATTTGCTATGTGAGACCCGACACGTGTCGGTTCTCCAGCGAGGCGTTTTCCGACGATGATGACACCTTCATGACTTTCCGGTCGGTTTCCGGCGCTACCGTGAGTGCAAACACGTCGGCGACGCCTTCAACTTCGCTCGATGATTCGCTTCAACACAGCACCGTTTTGGATTCCTCTGCCTCGTTTGAGAGCTCTGGCTCCTTCACTTCCACCTTGGTCCCTTTTCAGCATCAACACGTTCATCGTGGATTCTCTCTGGGAGGGTGTTCGGAAAGAGGGTTATATTGGGGTCCTCGTGATCGTGTGGTGAACGATGAAGGGTCCATCGAGAAAGGTTCTTCTGAGGTAGCAATGACTAAAGGGGAGGGAAGTAAAAGACATTTGAAAAACATTCTGAGTAAGATTTCCATCGGGGGAATGTCTATTTTCAAGAAAAATGATAATACTAATGCGAGAGTGAGTTGTAGTACTAGTTTGAGTGCTGAGACGAGTTTGCATGGTGTTGAGGTTGATAATTACTTGGATAGTGATGTGTTGATGGAGTGTGTGAATCTTCATTGGGCTCAAGGGAGAGCTGGTGAAGATCGTTTGCATATTGTGATCTGTGAGGATCATGGATGGGTTTTTGTGGGGATCTACGATGGGTTTAATGGCCCTGATGCCACTGATTTTCTTCTCAACAATTTGTTTTATGCTGTGAATGATGAGCTCAAGGAGATCTTGTGTGGTCACAACAAGTTTGAGCTCAAGGATTCAGACTCTTTGGAGTTGAGGGAGAAGGTGTTGTTTGAGGGAAATGGAGTGGTTGATGGTTGTTGTTCTTCAGGTGAAAATGGAGAGTTAAATTTGGAATGCGTGTCAGAAGGAGTAGAGCGAATTAATGGGATGAACATTGAAAGAGTGGATTTGAGTCACTCAGATGTGTTACAAGCTCTTTCAGAGTCATTGAGGAAGACTGAGGATTCATTCATGAGGACTGCTGAGGAGATGATTGGTCAGAACCCTGTGTTGGCTATGATGGGTTCTTGTGTTTTGGTGATGTTGATGAAGGGTCAAGATGTGTACTTGATGAATGTGGGAGATAGCCGTGCAGTGTTGGCCACTCACAGTGGGGAATCACTTCAGCTCACCATGGAGCATAGCACTCACGTGAAAGAGGTAGCTTGTGCTTTCTGAGCAATGAATGAATGAAGGTTGGTGTTTTAAGTTCATATGACATAGTTTGTGAGACCTTTGTGAATCTCAGGAGGTTTACAGAATCAGGAGGGAGCATCCTGATGACCCTTTAGCAGTAACTAGAGGCCGGGTGAAGGGTCGCTTGAGTGTCACAAGGGCTTTTGGGGCAGGGTTCCTTAAGCAGGTAATACGTTTGTTTCTCAATTACTTACAATACTACATAAAAAGCACAAACATTCATGAGAAGTTGGTGTATAACTAAAGTTAATGATGTTTTGCAATCTATTTAATTGACTCTATCTAGTAGAATAAGGCTTTCTTGTTTTGCCTTTTTCAACTACCATAATTATCTTTGTCTCCCTAGTTGGATCTTGAAGTATCTCTACTAGTTTCAGTTTAATGGATCAGTTATAAATCTAATCATCAGTCTGAGATTTACCACACTTAAAATTCTGTCTTTCTTCAAAAACATGTTCAGGATTTTCTTCTTGTTGTTAGTGCATAAAAAAATGCAGTGCTGGGTTCATACTCATATTCTTTACTGTTACATTGGATTAGATCATTGCTTATATTCTTCAAAAGTAAAAATAAGACAACTCAACTTTGTGAAGACTCAATCATAATTCATAGCACATCATAATTCATAGCACATCTTGCATGTCAACAGTATAAAATTTTTGTAGCACCCCATTTGCTACTGCAATGGACCACTATATTTCGCTTTAATTGCTTGATTATTTCATTGTTGTATATAACCAATGGCATGACTTTGTTGGTCCATTTTGCAGCCTAAGCAAAACAATGCAGTATTAGAGAGTTTCAGAGTGAGGTACATAGGGGAATCTCCATACATCACATGTTTCCCTTCACTCCACCACCACAAGCTCAATCCAAATGACAAGTTCCTCATACTCTCTTCAGATGGACTTTACCAATATTTCACCAATGAAGAAGCAGCTGCAAAAGTTGAGTCATTCATCACCATGTTTCCTGATAGAGATCCTGCACAACTTCTCATTGAAGAAGCACTAGATCGAGCAGCAAAAAGGGCTGGTATAAAGCACTTTTTCCCTCAATATTTTTCAACATGAAAGGAATTCACAAGTCAAAACTATCTTAGTGAGCTTGACTTTCATTGTTGCAGGTTTGGAGTTCCATGAACTGCTTGATATTCCACAAGGGGAACGCCGTCATTACCATGATGACATTTCTATTGTCATAATCTCCTTAGAGGGAAAAATATGGCGTTCATTGGTGTAAATTTGCATATGAGATCATGAGTATAGCAACTAAGCACACAGAGTCTTTGACACTTACTGAACCTTTGGGAAATTCCTTCTAGTTCTTCTTTTGTTACCCGTTTTGACATATTTTTTAGTACCAATGATCCAAAATTAAGGGCAATCTACAATTTAAAATTCCCTTCTAGAAAGGACCACTTTTGTGTTGATGACCAGCCAATCTTTTTTGTTTTCTTTCAGAAGTAGATTTACTGGAAATATTCCCTTTCTCTTAGAATTTAAAAACATTGTCATAACCTGATCAAAAGTCAACGCCCATTCTTTTCTTCAATGATATACCAAAATGGCAGGCAGTTGACAAAAGATACTTATTTATGGCTAAATATCAAGGATTTAAAATTATCAGTTTCAAACAAGAGGCTGTTAGAAGGGTCCAGACAAAGTTCGATCTCAAAGTTCTTACAAATTCAAAAGGCATAGTCAACCTATTAAGGAGAAGTTAAGTAGCAGATTTCAAGAAATTGCCCTTTTAAATTCAAACTCTGCATGGTTGAAATTAGTTGTTACTTATATAAAATCTGGGTCAAATTAGTTTTGAAAGCTAAGTTATACTTTACTGCAAGAAAGAGTATACAACATGACATTTTTTTTCTAGTTGTTTAATCTGCAATTGGTTCAGCAAAACACGTACAAATCATGAGTGACAATGAAACTTAAGTAAGCAATCAATCATAACTTCGGTCTATTTACGGATGTGGTACCATTTTCTTAAGGATTTATCGAAATAGATAAAAAAAAATTATATTTTTATAAAAATAGATAAGTTATATTTGGAATGATCATTTTGAAATAGAATAATAATACCCAATTTTTCTATTTGATATAAAGTTGTGTTTGTGTGTACAATTTTTCTATGTCAAAATAATCGACCCGGACACAATTCATCTATTTTTGTAAAGAAAAAATTTACCTATTTTAGTAGATTTTTCAAAAAAAAAAAAATAAAAAAATTACACCAAATCCATGCAAAAAGAATCATAACTTCAACTACACCACGTATATGTTAGACACAAAGGTTGTAAAAGACAATGCAGTGGGTGGAAGGTAATTAGAAAACGCTTGAATTCCAATGCTTTCTTTTGGTTAGAGGGAGGTATCAAAATCTCCATGCTTGAATTTCATTGATCAATTTAATTTCTTCTATAAAAACAACATATTTTTAAATGAGTTTTTGAATATTTCCTTTCTCATAACAATCGGTGTTCTTTTTCCTTTGATATATATGTTCTTCCTAGCTATACAATTATTGTTAAAAAAAAAAATCAAGAAAACTGATTTGATTGGAAAAATTGTGAATGGAAAATTGTGAATGGATTAGGTATATGGTTTGTTTACCCCAAAAGGAACTACAGGTTGTTTAAGCTTTTAAAAATTTCATTAAACCATTTTTATATTAAATGAGGGCCTAATGTCAAGTTATAAAAGTCCATGTCTAGGTTCACTTATCAATTGTTATTACTCAATCTCTAACAAATTGTTTACAAAAGTATTACTGACTCTTTCATCCTGAACATATAAATAATTTAGTTTATAAACCTAATCTACCAGTGTTTGAATATTTTGTCTCAAATTAATTTTGACTAGAATAAAAGAAGTATAGGACGGCTTGTCATGTTTTGAACAAACCAAATTAATGAAACAAAAAGTATGCAAATTGAAATAGTTTGAACCTTTTCAGAGGTACTTTGAAGCGTTTCCACGCTTTAGATCTGAACTGCAACAACTTGACTTTTGCAAATGTGTTTTAAAGTTCGGTGAAATTTCCAAAGAAACAAAGGTACCAAAAAGTGGCCAGGTGGAGATTCTGAGGATTGAGGACAGCACAATGTGCTAACTGTAATGAAGAAATTGAAAAGACTACATAACTATACACAATTAAAAATAGTGAAGCAAGATGTTCCCTTCAAGCAAGAAGTCATGCACTTCCATGTTCTCAAGCTCTTTTTTCAATTTATTCTCTCGCTTCCTTAGTTTTTCCCCCTATTACAGATACTCTCGAAATACAATGTATTCTTACTGAAGTATATTTGTATAACCTAACCAATCTCACAACTGAATTGGCTACAATATTGTACTCAAAAGTTACAAAGACCAACATTATACGATGTCGGCTAAACCATAGGCATGAGAAATAATATCACCATTTTCCTTTTGATGTTACTTTTCTTTCACCGCATTTACATCATTCCAATGCTAGTGCAACTGCCAGTCCAGAAACCATTTGAATCATTTGTTAAGGCCATGCCCACAATGGCATCAGGAAAATCTAGCTCACAGTCAGTGGCATGCCAACTAAGATGTAACTCTTTGGTACAGGTTGGAAATAAAGGAAGTGCTTCAGCAGTTGAACCCTCCTATGATTTGATTATGTTTCATTGCTTCAATCAAATTGCAACACAGACTCCCTAAACAAAAGTCAGTAATGGAATGAGACTCCCATAGTTATTTCACAACTCAGGCTCAGTTTCCGAACTTGTTTCACTCTCCAAGCACGCCACAAAGGGAGTGGGAAACACGTAATGCAACATTCAAAACATGCATTGATTCCCTTTGCTTTAGAAACTCAATCCCCTTTGGTGGTCAACTTCCAAAGATCAGACACCACATCACATCACATCCCACAGATTTTCTTTTATCACACTGCATTCTCTGTCAATATCCTATCAAGCTTACCTGCATTGCCATCCAAATTAACCACAAGTTTTAAGAAAATACCCCACAAGTCACCATCAACTCCAGTCCTCATGGCCAACAAAACTACCTTCTCAATCTCCTCTTTCTTCCCTCCTGAAACGGAAATCCCATCAACCAATATGGAGTATGTTGATTTGTTAGGCAAGCATCCACTCTCCACCATCTCCTCCAGCACTCTGATACCCTCCTTCACATCCCCAACCTTACAAAACCCTTTAATCAACACATTGTAAGTAAATGCATTTGGAGCTATACCCTTTTCCACCATCTCATCCCACAGCCTAGCTGCCTCACAAAGCTTCCCGCTTTCACACATCCCACCAATCAGCGTGTTATAAGTCAACAAACTCACAACCTCCCCCTTCTCCAGTTCATCCAACACTTCCCTTGCCTCCACCACCTTCCCCTCCTTGCAAAGCCAATGCACAACCGTACTCACCACTGCGCCACCAACCTGAATCCCTTTCCTCACCAACCCCCTACACATCTCCCAAGCCCTCTCCACACTCCCCTCCTCACACAACACATCAACAACCCTACAACACAACACCGAATTTGGCACAAACCCCTTTGCAACCATATCCTCCAGCAAGTTCACAGCCTCCCCAGATTTCCTCCCCTTACAATAAGCCTCAATCACGACACCATAAGTAACCTCACTAGGTTGAACCTTATTCTCCTCCATCAAATCCATAACCCTAATTGCCTCCACCAACTTCCCCATCCTACAAAACCCATTCATCAAAACAGTGTAAGTGGTTGCATCAGGCACCCACCCTCTATCCAAAATCTCCCCAAAAACCCTCATTGCACTCTCCATGTCACCCCTAAACACATACCCACCCAACACAGTTGTGTAACTAACCACATTGGGAACCAAACCCATCAAACCCATCTCATCCAAAACCCTAACCGCAACATCAACTTCATTGCTCTTACACAGCGCCTTAAGCAAAATGTTACAACTAACAACATTAGGCACAACCCTGAATTTTTCTGCAGAGCTTTTAAACACCGAGTGCGCTAAACGGTACCGTTTGTTCTGAACCAGCGCGTTCAGAAGCGCGTTGAGGGATTTCACGGAGGGTTGGACGCGGAGGGGTTGGAGTTTGAGGAAGAGGCGGACGGCGGAGAGGGGTTTTCCGGCGAGGCCGTAGGCGCGGATGAGGATGACAAGGGAGGGCTCCGGCGGCGGATTGGGGAGGCGCGTGAGGAGGGACTCGAGGACGGAGAAGCGGCGGGCGCGTGAGAGTTTGACGAAGAGCGCGTGGATGGGTTGCGGCGCGTGAGAGAGGGAGGGGTGGAGGGATTGGGCGTGGTGGAAGATTTGGAGAGAGAGGTCGGGGTCGTGCTGGCGGGAGATGAGGGAGGCGAGGTTGTGAGGAGTGAGGCGGCGAGGCCAAGGGTGGACTGGGGGCCGGATTGTGAAGGATGAGGGAGGGAGCGCCGGGGCAGGAACGCTGTTGGCGGCGATGGCAGCGGCGACGGCGGTGGAAAATGGGTGGCGCCGCCGCCGGGATATGCGTGACAGTGTGGACTGAAACATTACCAGATGAGACCGTGTTCTTAATCATATCATTTTTAAACTCCTTTCCATTTTTTTTAAATTTCAATTTTTTTACCATTTGTAAATTAATTTAATTATTGGATTAAATATTGATTCAATATAATTAGGGCAGTTATATTTTGACACCGCAAACAATAATCTACTTCTATTTAATATTGAAAAATAATAATATTTTATTAAGATATTATATTTTATTATAAAAAACAGAATAAAATAGTATAAGTTTTGTAAATAGTGTCAAAGTATATTTATTTATATAAAACTTGTGAAAACACATGGATCATTCACATTTTTATTATATAAAAGTATATATAATTTTATTATTTTTATAAATAATTCATTTAAAAATTTATAATTTAGGATATATATATATAATTTTATTAAAATATAAAAATTTATGTAATTGTTATTTAAAAAGCACTATATAATTGTTTTAAACAAATAAAAATTATTCAATTATTTCTTTTATTAAATAAATAAATAAATAAATTATTTCAATTTATTAAGAATAAAATTGTTTATTTTCCTAAGAAACAGATATTCATTTTAAATTGAAAGTTTTTTTTTTTAATAACTAAACCTTAAATGTAAGACTCTTTCATCAAAATTAATTATATAGATCTGTCTAATAAAAAGTAAATTTTAGGAAAAGAAATAAACTGGGTGACAACAAATTTATAAAGTAAAAGTAATAAAATATAAAATAAAAATCAATTGATTATGAAAATAAATAGAAAAAAAATAGAAAAACAAGTAAAAGTATACAAATAATATTGAATTCTCCTAGTTTCTAAGTTATTTCTCTCACTGGTCACTTCCACCAAAACATTTTTTGTTAATTCTTTATTCATCATATTCCATGTCTCTTTCTCATTAATGTTAATTAAGGTGATGTCGTAGTTAGAAAAAAGCCCTTAACAACTTTTTTATTTTAGAATCCTTTAAAACTAAAACAACATATTTAGTTCTAGTTATTAGTTGAAAGCTAATTATTGTTTTGTATCACATAACTAATAATAAAAAGATTATTTGCTATATGACTGAAGAAAAAGTGACGAGATTAATTATAAGATCTTTACAAATCTAAGTTTAAATCTATAATAGTTTCATATTAGTAATTTATAGTTTTGTATATTGATGTAAAGATGTATATTAGAATCTGTTTTGTAGTAGTTTGGGTTTGAGTAAATTATTTTTACATTTTCTATTCATCATGATAGAGAGTCTTTGTCACTATTAATATCAATAGTTACATTTTGATGATCACGTGAATTACAGAGATGACTTGTGTGTCTAAAACATCTTCTTGTTAAGCTAACTACATTTTATGGTATAGACATGTTTCACACTTGTACATTGTTCATGTGTTGAGAAAGAGGTACAAAATGTACTTCCTTATCGTTGGGGTCGTAATCCTAATGATGGAGCTCCATCACCCCATTACAATAGTTTAAGCTATGATTTTATGAAATTAGTTATTATAAATAATTTGAAATAATGTTGTGTTAATATTTCATATGTGTGTATGGAATTTTCAGGCATATTGTAAATATATTTTGCAAAGGTATGATTGATTGTGAGCATGTTACTGAACATATTCTTACCTTTGAGGACACACATGACATTATTGATGAAAAAGTCATTTATATTAGATTGTCCCATTTTATTCGTGACAGAGCTTTAACATGTAGTTCTTAGGCATATGATGTATTGACTAACATTTTATGTTAATATATATTAAACTATGAATGACTAGTTTTTTTAGTATATGTTAACTTCTTTTATCATATTGCATGTTGTGGTTGGTTAAATGTTGGGAATAATTGAAGTTATTTATATTAGATTGTCCCATTTTATTCGTGACAGAGCTTTAGCATGTAGCTCTTAAGCATATGATGTATTAACGAACATTTTATGTTAATATATATTAAACTATGAATGACTAGTTTTTTTAATATATGTTAACTTCTTTTATTATATTGCATGTTGTGGTTGGTTAAATGTTGGGAATAATTGAAGTTATTTATATTAGATTGTCCCATTTTATTCGTGATAGAGCTCTAGCATGTAGTTCTTAGGCATATGATGTATTGACGAACATTTTATGTTAATATATATTAAATTATGAATGATTAGTTTTTTTAATATATGCTAACTTCTTTTATCATATTGCATGTTGTGGTTGGTTAAATGTTAGGAATAATTGATGAGCATTACATGTTGTGGTTGATTAAATTATTGGAATAATTGATAAAAAAACACGTGACATAATAATAAACATACTTCATAAACAATTTACATACACAATGTTTACTATCAAAGTAGACATACATTAATCGTCCGCAAGATTAATATATGTTGGATTAACTCTGAAGTTGTGAAAATGTTTACATTCTATTCATATAATATGATGATCATAATTTATCTCTAGGTAACAATATGTTGACCACACAATGTCAACTGTTGGTAATGGATATCCATCCCACAATTTTATCTACAATTGTTTGAAAAATTATAATACATGAAATAGATAAACTAAATGAAGTTGTTATAATACATAAAAGACGTACCAAGACAATGTGTGAGACCTATACATATTATTTAGTGTACACTAGCATCAATGGGAGGTTTGGTTCCAATGAAAATATCATAATATTTTGCTTTACCAATAAGCACACTAAAACAACATTATATCTATTAGCTATTATGCAGTGTTATAAATATCGGATAACGAAAAAATATCAAAAAATTAAAAAATCTTTATAATTTTATAACAAAAACCAAAACGGGTTATGGCGGAAGCATTGTGGTAAAAAATACAATATATACATGTAAATATTTAAAAAATATAGAAATATAATTGTATTGCAAAAATAATGGAAGTTATTATGTTTAAAATATAAAACAAGAACAAAACATAATGCAAATGTCTTAAATTTTTAACTATTTGACTCTTATTCATTCTCAACATAATTCTCTTCCATATTATCTAATGAGACATATCCCTTCTCCTCTTCTCCTTCAGAGAAATTCTTGTCAGAGTTAATTATTTTTTCAAACTCAGAATCAGAGTTATCATGCAATTCATTCTCAACCCCAATTTGAATATTCTCTTTGCCCTTCTTTGTTGAGGTTGACATTGCACCTAGACCTTTTTTAGAAGCATGGGAAGATCCAATAACAATACCACCACTTGATGGTTGCTTTCTTTTACCAGTTGCTTAACTCCTTATATAAGTTATTGGATCTCCAAGACCTAAAGTTTCATAAACGATTGCCCAATTCAGAGTGAGGTCATGATAAAAAATCAATTCATTTTTCGCCTCTTCATTATCATTATCTACTTGCCCCATTAGTCACTCATCAATCTCATTTAGTACATTTCATCACTAATATTGTATCTATTGAGCAAGTTGGTTGTTATACTCTATGTAAATCAAATCATGCAAGCATTTGTATTCCAACCTATTCTTTTTTTTAATGAATTTGCATTGTGAAAAAGCAAAATGTGAATTAACTTCTTTCTAGATTCTATGAAAAAAAATAATAATCAAACGAGTCATGTTATGAACAATGATTATTACTTACTCAAATACATTTCAATTGCGCTCACATCCATATAAACTACATGTCAAACTTAGAATCTTGATTGCTAACTTTTGTAAGTTGGGGGTTATGTGCCCATAGTTCTTACACCATTGAATTATACAACATGTAAAGAAAGTAACCATTATATGATATAAGTTATATCCTAATGCAATTTAGAAAGTGTTTTAAGTGTCTCACCTTGGGTTGTGGTCTTCCTTGATTCTTTGGCAAAGTTATCACCAACCAGTCCAGTTCCACTTTTATATAGAGGCAACTCAGTTAAAAAATTTTCTTACACATCTTTAGTTGACACCATGCAAGCATAAAATCCATTTGTAACTTCCAAATCATATTCCAATTTCGGGTTGAAATAATAGAACTTTGGGTTCAAAAAGTGACTTGTAGTATGTAAGGGGTGATGAAGTTATGTCCTTCTATTATCAATGATTGTAAATATATCCTTGTATTTACTTTCATTGTTATTGAATGACGTCATTACTGTTTTCCTGACTTTCTCCATTGCTTCATATATATAGCTTATAATTGTTTTTCTTTCCCTATCCACCAAACGAAGTACATAAACAAGAGGAGACATAACTTTGAGAGTAAATACGACATGATTGTGAAATGAAAGCATAAGAACAATTTTTGTAGCTTCCTTCTCCTTAGCTTCTTTAGACAATTTGTTATTGCTACATTCATCTGAAGTGAACATCTTTCTCAAATTTCTCATCTCTTAGTGCAACCTTTATAATGATAAATAAGAGATAGCGAACCTTGTAACTACATGTCTTACCAATTCCCTCTTATTTGTAAATTGTCGCAACAAACTCAAGGAACTAGAATGACTATATATAAAGTCAACAAGATTAAATCCTCTTTGAATTGTCTTCTTTATTAAAGAAAGCTTTCCAATGTCTTCAAGCATAAAATCTATACAATGGGCAGCACAAAGAGTCTAATAAAATTCGGTATTTTCTCTTCCAAACCGGCCAACACATAACTGCTTCCATTATATGTGATAACTTGGACAACATTCTCTTCTCTACAATGCTATCAAGCATCTTAAACAATTTTTTTCATGTCTTCACAAATTTAGAACGATTAATGGACTTGACAAACATTGTCCCTGCAAGAGAATTCACCGAAAAATTAATCAAATATCATTGCTTCTGATGAGTCCATACATCTAACATAATAAAACAACTATACTTGCTCCATTGCTCCATTGCAATTTAGGATCTTTTAACAACTTATGAGTATAATCAACTTCCTTATTAAATAGTAGAACTCTAATTTCATGATAAGAGCTGGTAAATTAAATTCATAAAATATCAATAACACTATTCCAAAATAAATTTTCCTATTTCGCAAAATAAGCTAATCCGAAAAAATATCTCACATTTCAAATTTTACAATATGATAATTTCTTAAATTATAAAATCAAAAATATAAAATCCGACTCACCCCACCTCACTTACCTCCCGCGAACAACTTCCTTGTGAACAACCCAACACCTTCTCACCACCATAAAAACATCACCACCAACCACCACGACCCACTACCCACAGGCAATCACCTCTGGCACTACCAACGCCACAATACACAGTACAACCGCAGCAGCACAACTCCAATCATGCACCCCCATTTTCATCCTCACCCACCTATACATCATTTTCGCTAAGGGTAATAAAGTCTTTCTCGCATGGGTAATTTTGGAATTTAACATGTTATGGATGTCTTCTCTACTTCTGCTCAAGTAATCAGAGCATAAGAATTATTCTTGAACAAAATAGAGTGCAAAAATATGCCACTTCTTTGCGAGCATAGTCGTGTGCTGGCTCGTTGAGGATGTTTTCGGGAATCTCTTATCTCCCAGATTTCTTTTACCACTCTTATTTAAATTTTATAGTTATTTAAATTGTTACTTTTATTAACGGCAAAAAAAATTCAAATAAAATATTTAAATAAGCAATAACACGAGAGTGACTATAGATTTTTATTTTCTTCACTGGTGCATCAAGTACAGAGCCCATAAATTCGTACTGGTTTTTAACCGAATAAAAAAACATGGGTTCTGCAACAATGTACAATGACCTCTACCGAATTCTCAAACTTCACTAATCCATCAGATTGCCAGCAATTTTATCAATCCTTACTGAATATATATGTCCTGCGGAGCTATCCCATTCAAAACAGTAAGTTTTTTTTTTTTAAGAAAGAATTTAGTTTTATTGCCCCAAAAACAGGAAGAGTCATTACATCATTGTTAATGAAAGTGGCAATCTGAGGAGAAAAGACATCTAACTAAAACACTCTCGTTAGAATTAAGGTATTCCAGAAAATGTGATCCAACAAGTACATTACAGATGATAATATAGTAATAATAATAATCGTGCATCATTATTTTAATTCACAAAAATCTAGTGTGCTGCATTAGGAAACCAATAAAAAAATTTACAAACTCAAAAAAATACTGACAAAAAAATGATACAATGGTTATATAACAACGAAGGAGAGGAATTACTTGGTCAAGGGGAAACTTCATGCTGCATGCCATAACACGTATAAGATTAACTCCCAGCACACTCTCAAGCAATCAAATTGAAGCAAAATTCAAGCAATGAGCATAATGGGAGTATCTTTCTTCATGAACTTCAAGCAACGAAGATCCGAGATAAATGTGGAGTTAAAAATGGAGCCCATGTTTTGTTTTGTATTCAAGTGAAATCCATATTGTGGCAAGTGGGATTGCACGGAAAAGAAGAGCAGTCAATACGCTTTACAGCTTCTCGATAAAAGTACCAATCACCAACAGATTCAGCAATTGTCTGCTCCAGGGCGCAACAACAGTGAAGAGTAGCAAAAGGAACAGTATGACAAAGTACAATGTAAAGTAAAACCATACAAGGACGTAGTTTGCTGGAGTTTTTCTTAATGTACAGAAGTGTGATTTCAGAGGGAAAGAGGACACGTCTTTCAATTTTAGATAAAATAACCACATAATGCTTATAAAAATAAACAAAAAAATGTGAAATTAAGTTTTCGTTATTTTACTACTTCACTTTTTATTTTAAAACATTATGTTACTTTGCCTATGGTCCCGTGACTGATCCCAGGCCTAGGCAAAAGAGGAAGAATTTATTAGACTCTGAAGATAATTAACATAAAAGTTGTCAAATCCCTAATACGGATTAATCACAACAGATTATATGTGTTAATGCTAACTGCTAAGCCATTATCTAGAAGTATTGCATTGTTTGTCTCAAGTATAGTGTTAAATGACTATATTCACTGCATCAACACCCGAATCTAGTATTGACTGATGAAAAAGGATCTTCACATTTTAGATGTGGATAAAGAAGCTAGTCCAAAGATCTAGCAGATGACTTCTTGAAACTATATAAGTACAATATTGACATGGTCCTTGATAGGTTAAATTACAGAATATGATAAAAGGATGGAGAAATGTTCATCCCAGGAAAAGTCTCCCCTGTGTGAAAAAAAATGCTAGCAATGTTCATGGAGACCCTCTACTCCCCTTTCACCGACTGAATGATCAAAATTATGTTGTCGAATTTCTTGGACATCATCATCATGGGAAAAATGGTAGAACCAAGCTTGAGTAGAAAAATTACCCACAGTCCTCGCAAGAGTGTTAACCCTAAAAAGTCTTTGGAGTTGATTAAGAAAAAAGGGAGTTTGACTCTGTAACTTATCAAAGAAGGATCCCTCAACGAAGAACCCACTACAGGTTCAACTGAAATTACCTACATATTGTGTCCCATACATTCAGCTGTCATGTGATCCTTACCCTCTAACCCCTACAACCGAAGCACACCTTATCACCTACCTCCACCTGTCCAACTGAACCCACCTGCTGCACTACAACCCCAACCTAATCTATCATGGAACCATGATTCCAACCCAAACCACGCAAGACCCGCCCCTGCCAAAATTTGATAAGATCGCAATGACTTAAGGGAAAACATAAAAAAGAAGCAAAAATCAGATTGTTAAACTGGACGCATTGCCGCATATGAAAGTGCGCAATACAAAATTATTGTATCCAAATAGATATTGATTCTATACCCTATGGAGACGATGACAAAAAAAACAGTTCAAGTGATTTGGACATACATAAAGAAGACCAATGGAGGCATCCATGAGAGAATTAGATCAAATAGTTTTTAAACTTGTGAAAAGCAGTAGTAGGAAACCAATAATACACAAGAGGAAATTATTAAAAGGGATCACGTGGCAAATTATATTCCTAGGAATTTAGTTTTTGGCCAAGGCCAATGACATAGCTACCTTCTCCTAGTGAGATAAGGCTGCTCTTGTATCTTAAAATAGTTATCTACTTGGAGAATAGCATTTACCCTTCTTTCCCTTTTCCTCCAAAACCTCACTCCCTAACATACTCTTAAAAGGTATAAATCACATCAAACACCGATCATATAAACAATCTTGTTATCAAATTTCAAAGAAAGAAAACGTTGTTAAAATCCAAGATAAAACTATTATTTTCAAATTACAATCATTAAGCAATCACTACGAAGGAATCAGGTGAATGCCGTGTCCTGAGTTATATACACAACTTAAGTGAGGTAACAAAACAAGGGCTACCTTATCATTAGTTGGGTGAATTCCATGTCTTGAGTATTTATAAAATTCATTATTTACACAGCATATGAGGTTCCAAAACTATGAGTACCTTATCATTTATTTTAGGAGAGTTGGGTGAATGCCACGTTGCTTCCATCTCAGTCTGGCAATGGATAAAGCAGGAATTTATAAACATTCCAATATCCTTTCGTTGTTGGAATTCATTCAGAGTCTTCAGCAAAGAGCCACGGTAACCTGACAATCATGATTTCCCAAGTTAACCATTCCTCGGTGTGGCTACTAATATGGGTTCCAAGGTTAGATTATCAGTAAACAACATCTGTGCTATTCAAAATCTAATCCAATTGAAGGCTTACAGAAATGAATAAACCAAGGCTTCAACAAAATATCCATAAACTATATAGTAGTGGTAGTGTTTACTTACTATCAAGTCTATCAATCATGTTAGCATTACAATTGCGAATGTTCAGTCTGCAGCTTTGCCAGTGACCAAGGGGATCTGATCCTTGAGGTACCAAAATATTGCGTATCTAAATACACTTTAATTTGTATCAATTGTCTGAGAATTTTTTTTAAAAAATGTTAACAATGAGACATGCACGCTAAGGGAGCTTACCTGCCAGAAATCATAAGCTGGATGAACAAGGAACAGTGGAGTCTTTATGTTTTTAACAATTTCTTGTGGAAAGAGACACTGCATTACAAATATACAGTTGGTTGTTCTTTAGTTGAAATATATGACCAACTAATCAAATTTTACAGTTACAGATTACACCAAAGGCTGAGGCAACAAAGTATAATAAGAAAATAAAAACCTGCCTTATATGGTTCCATTTTAGCAATGCAATCTTTGTGCAAACTTTTTGCAAGACCCTGACAACATGATATGCGATTATTATATAATTAAGAGAAAAAATCACAAAGTACTTTTTTTTATTTATACTAATATACTTAACAGATAAGTATAATCATAGTTCTTAAACGAAATATTGTTATGTAAGCAACCACACCTGAAGCTGGGCAACGTCATGATAGAAAGATCTCATTGTACGGTTTCCACTAATATCCTTCCTGAAATTTATGTAATAAAGATTATACTAATTATTTTACTTAGTAACACATAACATGAGAGATGGTGAGCATGCCATGTACAGGTAATTAGAACTCAATGTATCAGTAGCACGGTTTTTCAAATCCCAATAGCAGTTAATGAAACTCTGGTCCATTACTATTCACAACTTTTTTTTGGTCAAGAAGTGTCATCCAGGGATCGTCCATAGTGTGATAAAATAAAAAGGTTTGGCAACTTTCAGTTTACATTTACTAGAGATTGTCATGGCACAAAAGGGTATATGTTGAGAGAAACCTACTCATCTAGGAAGAAGCCTGCATCAGAAAGGCACTTAACAGTTGCTTCTTCTGGAAGTACTTGTCGGAAATTGTCACAATGTATAAGAGCTGCTAACCCTCCAGCAGAACATCCTGAGAGCAACGCCTACAGAAGTAGTCTTATCTATCATTTAATGCTAACAAGTTTAAATCAAGGCTAATGAATCATAATTCATAAACAGTGCAATATATCAAAAGCATATAATCTGGAGTCTGGAGTGAGATAACACTGCGTATTTAGAATTAAATTCATGTCAAAAGACAAGAACTAACATAGTAATTCCTTTCACACTTGAAACTGCACTGTTCAAATTGAAAAGCAAAGCTTTAATCTACCAAGTTACCATCCATTCTATTTGCTCAAGTTCATTTAAGAGAAAAATGGAAAATATTTTTGCTTATTACTGAAGTTCATTCACAATAAAGGGCAACCACTTTCTTATGTTAACCAGCTCAAACAATAATTAGAATAAAAAGAAGTTCTTCAATATAAACTAACAGAAAGATCATTAAAGAGTTTTTTCATTGTTATGAATTGTGTGTTTAATCACACATGTAAACTTTTTATTTATAATCATTCAAAGTATAATATAGGGAAACCTAAAAATGGCTAATAATGGAGAATATCCCTAATAATCACCTATACATATTTCCCTAATTACTAAGATCAAATAATATCGTTTACACTCCCCCTTAAGCTAGAGCATTTATGTCATATGCGTAGTGCCTGTTACAAATGTAGTCAGTAGTGCCTGTTACAAATGTAGTCAATATGAGAACTCTTTGGGAATTTTGTGAGCATCTCTGCTTGTTGGTCACCAGAGTTGACAAAGTCAATAATGATATCTCCAAAGAGCATCTTCTCTCCCACAAAATGAGAATCATTTTTTAGGTGTTTAGTCAACTCTTGAAAGACTTGGTTTGATGTAATGTTAATGGCAGCTTCATTGTTCAATATTAGTTGAGTATCATGTGTATCTCCAAATTTTAACTGATGGAGAAGTATCATCTGTATCATGAGTATCATGTGTTCAATATAGTTGCTCCATAGCCTAGTACTCAACATAAGCATTGAACTTAGCAACTATTTTATGCTTCTTGCTCCTCTAAGAAATTAAGTCCCCACCAATGAGAAGATAATATCCAGTAGTGGACTTCCTATGTGATAATAATCCTACCCAATCAGCATCAGAAGGAATAACAAAAAAATTTGGAATTACCTTTATCTTCATGTATTAAATTGCAACTTGTGCATTCTAAATGTATTGAAGGATGTGTTTGACAACATCCCAATGACTATCACATAGGGCCTTTAGGAATTGGCTAACCACACTTTAACTGCACATGTGATGTTTGGTCTAGTGACAGTGAGGTAATTAAGTCTGCTTACTAGTTGACGATATCTTTCAAGGTCTTTCAATCATTCCCCTGATTTGGAAGAAGCTTTAAATTAGGATCCATAGCACTAACGTTGGGGTAACAATTAATTATACCTGTCTTGGTAAAAATGTCCGAAGCATACTTCCACTAGGAAATGAAAATGCCAAGAAAATACCTAAGTGGACCAAAGTCCTTGGTTTGAAACTGAAAGTGAAAGTGAGACTTGAGTCAAAGAATGCCATTGCCAGTGATGACAATGTCATCAACATATTCCACAAGATAAATGCACATGGCAGACGGAGAATGGTGTGAATAAAATTAAGCGATCAACTTTAGAACAAGTCATACCGAACTCAAGCAAAACCAAGTTGAAATGGTTGAACCAAGCATGGGGAGATTTCTTCAAGCCACAGAGTGTGCAGCAAAGCCTAAAGACAAGATGTGAGTTGCCAGAGACTATAAAACCAAGTGGCTGGTCCATGTACACTTCTTGCAACTCACCAAACGAGCTTTGCAATGATCAAGTGTACTATTAGATGCAAGCTTCGAACCAACACCTGGGAGGCAAGGGAATGAGCTCTATGTGTTGCTAGCATCCAAAGTAGTCCATCTTTGTAAACATTGCTTGTTGCCAAATGTGGTCAGTCATGGCTTCATTCGTAAAATTAGGAACAGACAGAGTCCAAAGAAGAGATAAAAGAAAAATAGGAAGGAAATAAACAATCACAATGGTGAGCAAAAGGCACATAAATGGTTAGTATTATGAGTGAAACAGATATCTTTACGAATTGCAATCGGAGGTTCAACTATAGGTGACGTTGATGGAAGAGAAATTGGAACAAGAGATGATGAGAGGATCATAAAGTGCCACTTTTGATGGTGTCCATGTCCGTCGGTGATATGTGAGATGTGGAGGTGGAATGGGAACTACTACAAGTGTTGGGACAACAAGTGGAACCTTAAGAGACATCTTCAACGCTGGAAGAAAAGAAAGAAGTAGTTTTAAAGAATGTAACATCAGTAGAGACTAGATACAGTTGTAGTTGAGGAGAGAAATATCACAACCTTAGAGTTGAGAGAAACATCACAACCTTTCTAAAGTTGAGAGCAACTGAGAAAAATAATTTTACGAATTTGGAAGAGAAATACCTAGAGTGAGATCATGAACAAAATATGTGCTCCTAAAGATATAGAGAGAGACAAAATGAAGTTCGTTTTTAGGGTTCAAGATGGAATATTGAATTTGATTGGTGAGAATGGACAAAGGTATGTGCGTAATTAGATGACATGCAATAAAAAGAACATCCCCCAGAAGCATAAAGGAACATTAAAGAGAAGACGAGTGTGAGTTGTTTCCACCAAGTGGCAGTTTTTGCACTCAATGACACCATTTTGTAGTGTGGTGTGTGGGCACATGATGTTTGATGAAGAATTTCTTGTGAGTTTAGAAAAGACTGAAATTGGGAAGACAAATACTCTCTTGCATTATCAGTTCATAGAATTTTAACTTTGTAGCCAAACTAAGTTTCAATTTCAACCAAAAACTTTTGAAAAATACAGAAAACTTCATAATGATGATTCTTCTTTGGAAAACCCAAGAACAAGAAATTGTCTATTAAAGTGGCAAAATAAAAATATCCTCATGAGGAACAGATGCAACCAGAGCCCCAAATATCAAAGTCAACTAGAGCAAATGATGATGCAACATGCTTACTGACACGAGGACCATAACAGGTACAAGTATGTTTACCTAGTTGACGTAAGTCACACTGAAAGGACTTCATGGTAGAAAAACTAGTAACAAGTAGACACAATTTTTTCAGACTCGAGTGTTCAAGGCATTGTTGGTGTACAACAGTTGGAGAGGCAGAAGAGACACATGCCAAGAGAGAGATAAGACGAAATAATCCTCAGGACTCATGTCCTACACCAATCATCCATCCACTACTTCAATCCCATTCAAGAACAACATCATGTATAGGACAATATCATGTGAATATCACATTGTGAAGAAAAAGGAGAGGGAAAAATATAGGGAAAAGGAAAACCTAGATCTATGATACCGTTAGGAGTTTCTCTCTTTTTGTGAATTGTGTGTTTAATCACAGATGTAAATTCTTTATTTATGATCATTCAAAGCATAATATTGGAGGAAACCTAATAATGGCTATTAATGGAGAAAATATTTAATTATCATATGTCCCTAATTACTAAAATCAAATCATATATCTTTTACAATTATGATTGCATACCCCCAATTAAAAGGACGTATACTAGAAAGAATACAAAGGAGTGTGATTGTCACCAATTAAAGAGATTTATAGAAGAAGGAATAGGGTAGGCCAAATGGAAATGCCTAAAAAGCAGTTTTCCTTCTAAGTTGTGACAGAATGTTACAGTTAGATAGCCAACTAGGTAATAATTACGGTGGTTAGTTAACTAACTATGCTAAAGGTTGTCATAAAAGGCAGGGAAGCTCCAAATGCAGATGTCAGAATTATTTGGGAAAATTGCTTGGTGGAGAGTCCAGACCTCTAAAAGGTCTGGGTAGGATCTGATCCAGTTCTATTAGAGTGCAGGGAATTAAGGTAGTTTAGTCAATGCTGCTATTGTGCTGCAGCAATCATAACAGCAATGGCAGTTAGGACGTAGAAATGATTAGTCGTGCTGTCAATTACTGCCAGTTAGTTGAGAAGACATAAGAGATAGGGAGGAGAAAAATCATCTTTCTGGAAGATTATTGAGAGCAGTGAGAAGGGTGTTGAGTTCATTCTGAACGTTGACACTCTTCTATCTCAAACTTGTGATCTCTCTGACCAAGATCTAGAGAACAGAATCAATCAATAAAATCTTCATTATTTTTCTATATTCCTTCATCTATTTCTGATCCTGTTCTATGAAACAATTGCATAACATGAGGATAATAAGTGCAGAACATACAGAATATCGACCACATTGGTCCATTCATTTAATGCTTACAGTGAATGTGATAAAATTGAGTAGAAGACTGACAACCAGGTATTATATCCATTTTGATAAGCCTATTTGTTTGAAACAAGCTCAGAAAATTTTAAAAGATATATTGGATTGTTGTTGTTATAAAAGTATAACCTGCTTTGCTTTGGATAGGCCAACTGATAAGAGTTCATCGATAATAGCTTCCCATATGACCTGGCCTCTGAACAACAACTCACTTCCTCTCTGCTGTATAAAATATGTTTATAAAATACATCAACATAAATAAACCCAAATATATAAAGGTTGGTATCAAATGTAAAATCAATCCTAACCTCGCTCTTCGGTTGACCAGCAAAAGATGCACCATCACAATAGCGTATCTTCACCTTGTTCCAGTTAAAGAAATCTGAATAAGTTTGACACATCACTTATTCAATATGAAGTAACATCACTTACTCAATATATCAGATAGTCTATCTATCTATCTATTTTACCAACATACAAACACACTTTCTACACTTTCAAGCAGTGAAATCTACACAACAGCCACGTATGCATATCCAAGAGTGAGCTGGATAGTACTTGTTCAAATTTGAGGGAGAAAATCACCAATACAATCGATCATGAATATTAGAACAGTAGACACCTATTCCACAATCTGCCTAATGACATAATGAACAGAACCCAGAATACCAAAATGCACAAACTAGAACAGTGATGTCTTACTGAGTCTCTAGAAATTTGTCACTATATCATTCAATCATGAGAATGTAGCATCAATAATTGGATGATAATAGGAAAATGTCATACATCGATGGATTGAAGTTAAGCTCCTCAACAAATTGTAAAATCCTACAGAATTAGGGTAAAGAAAGAGAGAAAGATAGCAAGATATTGCTGACAAGTATCAACGTGTGATAGAAGCAGTTAAGTGTTACTTTGACAGTACATAAGCCAAGGGTTTAAATTGCAAGTTCACAAAGCGTTTATATTGCTGGAAATTCTAGACAGATGCAGCCTGTGGAATTTAAAAGTTAAAAAAAAACTATATAAGCTTGTTAGAGTTACAGATATCAACCTGGGTTTTGAGAGGGGTCAGAGCTCAATATTCCTGAAAAAGGAATAACTTCTTCCATATAATTGGAAGACCCCAAATGAGTGAATTTTCGTTGAGTACATGAGGCTATTGAATTGCACCACCCTCCTCCCTGAGCACACAATTGAAACCAGGTAATAGTACTTTCGAGAGAAGTGCTAGTAACACACCCTTTCTGACACGCTTCATATTATCAGTTAAAAGTCATTAGAAACTATAAAATCACGAACAAGACTTCTTAAACAAGAAATGAAGGAAACCCTTATTATTTCGGGATTTTCAACAGATTAAACAAATACTAAACAGCGCACTTAAAATGAATTATTACATGGTTAAAAATCATCACTTCTATGTGACAGATTTCTAAGTTTTCAGTTACGAATAAAGAGCTAATAAAATTCAATTATACTTCATGTAGAGATTGTCCAGTTATAGTAGTCCCAAACTATATTACATTTTTATGCTGGAGTGTTTTGTGAACATTTCTCTATTTAACAAAGTGTCAATAAAGGTAGATTAAGTATCACACGAACATTGTCTAAGGCTATGATAGTCCGGACAAAATAAGTCTGAAACTGTTCAATTTTCTGTAGAAGAGAAAAAAAAAAAGCCCACAGTAACAAATACTTGTATAGTTTTTTTCTTTCTAAATTCTTATTTTTTTAACTTAAACGCATAAATTAATTTTTAATTTAAAAAAATTGTTTTATTTTACCTTCATATTTTTCAGTTCAAGAACTGTTTCCCATACACACAAATTTCTCTTGCACAGTTTTTCTGTATTCTAGAAAAGAAACAGAATTTGAGAAAAGCAAAAAAGAGAAACCTCAATGTGGAGCAACCAATTGCGAGATCCGGATCCTGACCCGCTTTGGAAGTGGTAACCGGGGGCGCTCCCGTCCAAGCAAACTGCACACACAGATGGAAATTGGGGATTCAGTTAAGGCGAAAAAGGAAGGCGCGTGGGGGCGTTAGGGACGTACGCGCGCCCGTTCGGTTGGCGTTACGGAGGAGCGTTAACGGAACGAGGGAGGAGGGTGGATGGGAGGGGTAACGGGAGCGGGAACGGGAACGAGAATCCAAGTGGGAGAAGAGAGTGAGGGAGAAGAGGAAAAGGAAGACGAAAGCGGCGATTGCGTAATTCTTGGAGGCCCAAATTGTTAGGGCGCGAAGACGGAGATTGGAAACGGTTGGAAGGGAAGAAGAAGAAGAAGAAGAGGAAGAAGAAGAAGGGGGCATCGTTTTGGGGTTGTGAGGGAGAATGGCAATGGAGAGCGACAGTGAGAGAGTCAACGCAGCGTAGATGTTGATGGATTTAATTAACAACGTGCTCAATGTGCTTTGATGTGCACTCCTGAAAACTCCTACATGTTCCTCAAACTCTTCACGATGCTCATTATTTGTTTGCTACTAGTTTGATATGGAATATGGTAAATCTATGACATGTAAAAAGTGCTTTAGATAAAACAAGTTTTTTAAAAAGTGTCTTTTCGGTTATTTTACTTTTACAAAAATTTAGTTTTAGTCCTTTTTATTTTTTTTTTATTTTTCTTTTAATTGATATGGTTGTGCAATTTGGTGGATCATAACATATTAAAATATTTTTAATGTAATTTGCTTAAATCTACGTGTGTGTTATTTTTTTAATTTTATATATTGAATTAATGTGTGTACTATTTATTTTCTATTGAGATATTTTTTATTGAGATGACTTTGGTATATAGGGATTTGAATTTTTGTCTTTTCGAGATTTGTTTATTTTTGGTTAGGTTTTTCTTATTGAAAGATACAATTTTAGACGAGTGTATTGTATCGTTGAATTTCTTTTAATTTTATTGTTTCTTTTTTATTCGAGTTCTTTTTTTAGATTTTCTGAACAAGGTTAAGATTAATTCTTAGGTTGTTATTATTGTTAACTTCATTAAAGTTCTTCTTCATCAAAAGGTTTTTATAAGCTCTACAAGTATCATGGTGTCCGATGAAATCGTGTTTTTTTGGTGAATATTAAAAACTACACTAATATCTCCAATGGATTTTAAGGATTTCTTCGGCCTAAAGCTTCTTGGCTTGGTCGAGCTTCTTTTTGAGCTCATTCAGGATAATTTTATTGACAGTTTCTACTTGACCATTTGTGTGGTGGTGTTCATTAAAGAAATTTAGTGCTTGAAATTGAGTTGTTGTAAGAATTTCTCAAAACCTTTATCAATAAATTGAAGATCATTGTTAGTTACAATATATTGAGGCAAGTTGTGTCTGTATGTGACATTCTTTTAACAAAACTTCTAAACTTGCTAAGTTGTAATGGTTACTAGAGGTTCAACTTTCATCCATTTGGTGAAATAGTCAATGGCGATAATGAGAAACTTCACTTGTCCTTTTGTCAATGGAAATGGTCTGAGTAATATTCATTCCCCATGTCGTGAATGGTCATAAGGTGATGATGCATCTCCTCAGGAGGAAGAGTGTGAAGAGGGCCAAACCTTTGACATTTCAGACATCTTTCAATGAATGAGCGCGCGTCTTGGTGAAGAGTGCACTGGTAGTATACTGCCCTCAAGACTCTCGTTGTCATACACCGTGCTCCTAAGTGCAATCTACATATTCCGCGATTCAATTCGACCCAGACATATTTTGCCTGGTCCTTGAGTAGTAGATTAGAGAAATCACACTAAGAAGAGCTCGCCATTGTACATGGTATAGAATGATGACTGGCAACATATTTTCCCCTACTACCGTGTTGTCATCGAATAGGACATCTTTAGTCAGATAACTAATGATTGGAGTTATCCAACTAGTTTTGCCTATCCCTATTTGTAGGACGTCAACATGATCCCAACTTGGAGTGGCCAAAGTATCCTATATTAGAGTTCAATGTTGATCAACTTTCTTTGTAATGCTGAACTTGTCAAAGTATTCAATTAAATTCTTGATACTCGCCATTTATTTGTCATGTGACTAGTTAAGAGTCACTTTGACACTTCAATTGTTTTACTCATATTTCTATTGCAAGTCAGAGTCCGATAATGAGAACTTCGTGCTTGACTTGATTATTGGAAGTTTCAAAGCCGAAGCAGATTACTTGTTCGAGAGTCAAGTCATCGGGGCCTTCGAGGATCACTTATGTTCCTCTCATTTTTTTTATTAGAAGACCCATCAACATTGAGGGACCACCAATCATGTTTTTCTTGTAGTTGTGGGAGTTCGATTAAGAAGTCGGTTAGGAATTAGGCTTTCATGGTCCTCTACTCTCATACTTGAGGCCGAACTTGGATAGTTCAACTACCCAAGTTGTCATCTTGCCAACAAGTTTGGGCTTTTGCAACACTTGTTTGATTGGGTAGCCAGTACGAACAATGATGTTAATACTGGAAAATTGAAGGGGGAAACACCGGGGAGATTAAACAAGAATGAGACAAGAGTCCGACCCATATAAGAGAATGACACCACCTTCAACTCAAAACCTTAAGAATGTTGCTCAACTTTCTCATTTCTACTCAATGTGGGACTTAAACTTACACTTGAATACCTAACAATCTCCCCTCTCAAGTGAGAGTCCCTATTTCATATTGGTCTCTCCCTTCAGTGAGAGTCCCTATTTCACATTGGTACACTCCCCCTTGAGTAAAAATATTTTCAAATACGAGTACCTCACTCATAAACGACCCTTACTTATACCGTCATCAACACACTTAACGGGACCGCAATAAACCATCAATTCTTATACCACTTGTTGAGAAATCGATGGAGGAAACACCAGAGAAATTAAACAAGAATGAGACAAGAGCTCGACCCACATAAGAGAATGACACCACCTTCAACTCAAAACCTTAAGGCATTGGATTTGTGGGTCTTCTTTCTTATATGTTGCTCAACTTTCTCAATTCTATCCAATGTAGGACTTAGACTCACACTTGAATACCTAACAATTAAAATTTCAGAAGTAACGTCAAAGTCTTCGGCCCGAGAGTACAAGACCGAGCACCAGCTTCTCAATGACTTGGTAGCGTTCTTCAATTGATTGTAAAGTTCGGTTTGTGAAATACACGGGATGTTACTTCTTACCGTCCTTGTGGAAGAGGACTAAGCTTAACGTCTAGTTGGACACCATCAAATAAAAGGAGTGGAGTGAGGTAGAAGACTTACCAATAAGGGTAAGGCGACGATGTCTTTCTTGAGATTCTTGAACATCTTCTCGCATGTATTGCTCCACTCGAACGTCTGTGCTCCTTTCAACATTTTGAATAGTGGTTTTGCTTTTTCGTTGAGCTTAGGGAAAACTCTTGAAAGTGTTGCGAGCTTTCCATTGAACTGTTATATTTTTTTCAAAGAGCTCAGACTTGTCATGCTCAGTATGACTTCATACTTGTCTTGGCTGACCTCAATCCCTCTTTGGCTAATTATGAAACTGAGGAATTGCGACCACCAATGCTAAAACGACACTTCTCTGAATTAATGTGCATGTCATGTGTTCAAACTTTATCAAAAAACTTTTTTTGAAAGTTAAGGAGTGGTCTTCACCTTTCTTGGACTCCAGTACCATGTTATAGACATATACTTTTATGATATTTTCAATGAGGTATTTGAATACCTTATCCCTGAGACGCTGATATATAGTATGAACATTTTTTAAGTCAAAGAGATATGACCTTATAACAATAATTCTCACATTCTATCATAAAGACATTCTTATCCTAATCGAAAGGGTACATTTAAATTTGATTATAACCAAAGTATGCATCAAGAAAATTAAATAGATAATATCCACAACTTCATAAAAAAATTCCATTTAATAACAACAATAGGACATATTTTGCCTGGTCCTTGAGTAGTAGAGTAGAGAAATCACACTAAGAAGAGCTCGCCATTGTACATGGTATAAAATGATGACTGACAACATATTTTCCCCTACTACCATGTTGTCATCGAGTAAGATAACTAATGTTTAGAGTCATCCAACTAGTTTTGTCTATCCCTATTTATAGGACGTCAACATGATCCCAACTTGGAGTGGCCAAAGTATCCTATATTAGAGTTCAATGTTGGTCAACTTTCTTTACAATGCTGAACTTGTCAAAGTATTCAATTAAGTTCTTGGTACTCGCCATTTATTTGTCCTGTGACTAGTTAAGAGTCACTTTGACACTTCAATTGTTTGACTCCTATTTCCATTGCAAGTCAGAGTCCAACAATGAGAACTTCGTGCTTGACTTGATTATTGGAAGTTTCAAAGCCGAAGCAGATTGCTTTTAAAGAGTCAAGTCATCGGGGCCTTCGATGATCACTCCTGTTCCTCCCCTTTTTTATTAGAAGACCCATCAACATTGAGAGACCATCAATCATGTTTTTCTTGTAGTTGTGGAAGTTCGATCAAGAAGTCAGCTAGGAACTAGGCTTTCATGGGTCCTCTCTCTCATACTTAAGGCCGAACTTGGATAGTTCAACTACCTGAGTTGTCATCTTGCCAGCAAGTTTGGGCTTCTGCAACACTTATTTGATTGGGTAGCCAGTACGAACAACGATGTTAATACTGGAAAATCGAGGGGGGAAACAGCGGGGAGATTAAACAAGAATGAGACAAGAGCACGACCCATACAAGAGAATGACACCACCTTCAACTCAAAACCTTAAGGTATGTTGCTTAACTTTCTCATTTCTATTATATGTAGGACTTAGACTCACACTTGAATACCTAACAATCTCCCCTCTCAAGTGAGAGTCCCTATTTCACATTGGTCTCTCCCTTAAGTGAGAGTCCCTATTCCACATTGGTACAATCCCCCTTGAGCGAAAACATTTTCAAACACGAGTACCTCACTCACAAACAACCCTTACTTATACCGTCATCAACACACTTAATGGGACACGCTTGCCTGAAACTTCCGTCAGGAGGACTTTCAATACAAGGATTAAACTGTACTCGTCTAAGTCGGTCACCGCCATAAACCATCAGCTCTGATACCACTTGTTAAGAAATCGATGGAGGAAACACTAGAGAAATTAAACAAGAATGAGACACGAGCTCGACCCACACAAGAAAATGACACCACCTTTAACTCAAAACCTTAAGACATTGGGTTTGTATGTTTTCTTTCTTATATGTTGCTCAATTTTCTCATTTTTACTCAATGTGGAACTTAGACTCACACTTGAATACCTAACAATTAAAACTTTAAAAGTAACGTCGAAGTCTTCAGCCCGAGAGTACAAGGCCGAGCACCAGCTTCTCAATGACTTGGTAGTGTTCTTCAACTGATTGTAAAGTTTAGCTTGTGAAATACACGGAATGTTACTTCTTACCGTCCTTGTGGAAGAGGATTGAGCTCAACGTCGAGTTGGACACCACCAAATAAAAGAAGAGAGTGGAGTGAGGTGAAGGACGTACCAATATGGGTAAGGCGACAATGTCTTTCTTGAGATCCTTGAACATCTCCTCGCACGTATTGCTCCACTCGAACGCTCGTGCTCCTTTAAACATTTTGAATAGTGGTTTGGCTTTTTCGTTGAGCTTAGGGAAAACTCTTGAGAGTGTTGCGAGCTTTCCATTGAATTGTTATATTTTTTTCAAAGAGCTCAAACTTTTCAGGCTCAGTATGACTTTGTACTGGTCTTGGTTGGCCTCAATCTCTCTTTGGCTAATTATGAAACCGAGGAATTGCCACCACCAACGCTAAAACGACACTTCTCTGAATTAATACGCATGTCATGTGTTCGAACTTTATTAAAAACTTTTTTCGAAAGTTAAGGAGTGGTCTTCACCTTTCTTGGACTCCACTACCATATTATTGACATATACTTTTATGGCATTTTTAATGAGATATTTGAATATCTTGTTCGTGAGACGCTAATATGTAGTCTGAATATTTTTTAAGTCAAAGAGATATGACCTTATAATAATAATTCTCACCTTCTATCATGAAGACATTCTTCGTCCTAATTGAAAGGATACATTTGAATCTGATTATACCAAAGTATATATCAAGAAAATTAAATAGACAATATCCACAACTTCATAAAAAAAATTCCATCTAATAATAACAATGGGATAAAAAAGTTCCATTTAATAACAACAATAGAATAACCAAATAAACATTTTCTTCGTATTGCTTCAAACCTTGTTTCTCATATGTGATATACTTTTGAAAAAATGATATCCACATGCTTTACTCTCATATTAATTATTCATAATTTTCACTAAAATTAATTATTCATAATTTTCATTAAACTTCTCATATGATAGGAATATAAAAAGTATATTAATTATTTCAATATATGAAATCTTTTACTCATATAAAAATATGTGAGTTTTCATATGAAATTTTCATTTATATATAATTTTTCCTAATTTAATAACTCTTAAATATTTTTTTATAATTTCATATAATTTCGTAAAATCTTCTAAATTATAAATTGATCTCTAAATTTCTTACAATAATTACAAATAAGTTATTAATTAATTTTATCATTTTAGACTCTAAATACTTTTAATTGTGATTTAGTCTCTAACCAGGTCTTTAAAAATATGTATAATTAGGTATTTGATCGACTAATTAGATTAATTTTATATATGATCTCATATTTAGATGTAAATTATTTTATTAATTCATAATAACTAAGTTTATTGTGTAGTTGATGTTTGTTTTATGGTAAAAATTATTTTATATTTTACATATATATAATCAAATAGTTTTTTTTAAATTATTTTAAATGATTAATAAAAATATTTTATTATGCGTAGACCATTTTTAAAATTATCTTTGTATTAATTAAAATTTAACAGTAAATTTTGTCAGTATTATTTGTTATAAGTTTCATCTAGTTCATCACTAATGTTATTACAGAAATTTTTAATCTAAAATGTTAGAAAATTAAGAACCACGATAAAACACTACTAATTCCATATAAGTAGATGCTAAAATAAAAAATTAAATCATTTAAAAATTTATTGAATTAAAATACATAATTTTGGCTTTTCAATAAAACTTGCATCATGAATCCATTCTAAATCCATTGTTTGAATCCAATTGTAAGCAATGGAAACAAATGGGTTAAACTCACTTGTACCATCACCACCCAAAAATAACAAGAGAAGGATTTTTTAACCATTTTATTGATAATTTATTATAATTGATGTGGATTAATCTAGAATTGGTTGTTATTATCATTATTTTTTTTCTAATTGATTTTAGGTCAAGTAAATTGCTAAGGTAGAACTATTTTTTTTTTTCATTTATATGTCAAGATTTGTGTCTAAATACAAATCTTCACTTTCATTTATTTCTTACAACCAACACAACAAAAGGAAAGGACAACAAAAATCAGTTTTCTTCTTTTCTTACTTCCTATTCCTTGTCAACACCACATTAAGGTAAATTTTATTCTACTATGATCGTTCTCATTATTATTCAAAGTAGCTTTGATTCTTAAAATTTTAATTAAGCTCTTTGTTATTTAGTCTCATTAAGGAGGAAAATTTGTTTTGAACTTTTATAATTCAAGTTTAGTGTATCTAAAGTTTTATACAGGTAAGGGGAGTTTACTCCAAACCTAATTTCCTACTTGGTGAATTTTATCTTGGAAACATAAACTATTATTTTCCTATTCTTGTGCTAATATTATTTTCCAACAATTATGAGTCCATAAATGGATTCATCAAGTATGAAAACTTTTTAAAATCAACCTAAATCAAAGTTTTGTAGATAAAGTGAAAAATAATTTTAATTTTTTTTTATTTCAATATAAAAATGCTAGGTGGATATTTAGTAAACTGTTTTGTTTGAAATTAGTGCAACTATTCTATTTTTATTTTACAACCATCCCTTTTATTTTTATTTAAGTTGCATGAAAGATGAATATATACGCATATTAAAAATTTTATATTACTTAAATTTGAAATTTGTGATATATAAAATGATGCAAATTGCCAATTTCGGGTTGAGGCCAATATGTTAGATTGCGAACATTTAGGATTTGAATTGAATTATTGTGATTGTTTTTTTTTTTTTTTGCTGTTTAAAATTCTTATTTTTATATATTTACTCTCGTGGAATAACTTATAAAAAGGTTGATCCAAACATAACCTTAATTTTTAAATAAAGGTTCACTTCTCAAAATTTTGAAGAGTTTTATCTTTTTCTTTTATTCTTTTGTATTTTTTTTATACGAATAAATTAGATGTCTGGTTTGTTTGTTTTTTTTGTAAGAACCATCTATATGTCTCTTCCATCTATTCTTCTCTTACACATCTTAACAATGAATTTTTCAGTTCAATGAATAATAAATGGAATATTAGGATTTCTAGAAGTTTAACTTTATCTGTGTAAAATGCATTTTTGGACAAACAAACTAATTCTATGAATGAGGAGAAAGATTGAAAGAATTGAAACTATTAATCTTATTTGAAAAAATATACTAAGAATATTTCTATCTGAGGTTAAAAATAGTTTTAGAAATTGCATATAAAATTAAGATAAATTTAATGCTATTGAAATTAATTTACTACTTTTTAATCTTGATGAATTAGTTAGTTACATAGTGTAATAGGAATGCCAAGGAGTAAATTTTAAAGAAAATCAGTGTTTAACTTTTTTAAGTTGAATAAATTCCTCATAAGCAATTTCTCTTTTAACTTCTAGACTTGATAAGTTTTCATCCTTTATTATTCTCTCTATGGTTCTTCTCATAAAGACTCAATTAACAACCTCAATATAACTAGAAAAATTTTAATTTAGTGAACCACATAAAATATTCCTAACTATATATATTTTGTCCAAAATTAGTTTTAGAAAAAATTTCACTTACATTTACTCAAATTTGATTAAATAACACTCTGGCTCTCTAGCTTTAAAACATATACCCACCCTTTTATATTTTTAATAAAATACGTACATCCTTCAATTCTTTTAATTAACTAGCATATTGACTAAAAATTAAATAAATAAAAATTTGAAAATTAAAAATTAAAACTTTAAAATATGAAAGCAGAAGTATTTGATTATTGTATCCCTTCTTCAGACAGGGAAAATACATTCACAAATTATTGATTCACTCTGTTCTACTCTTGGTTCGGGAAATTGAGGAACATAGGAGAAAAGAAGAAGGAGCAATTGAAAGAAGGAAGCAAGAAGAGAAGAACCGAGATTCAGGAAAGGTATGGTTTAATTCCATTTCTATGTATTCATCATTATGCATTCACTCTCTCTTCCTCCGTGCTCCGCCGCAAATCTTCCAAAACCCTAGCCTCGGACCTCACCGCCTATCGCCGACTCAGAAATACTTGGAATGTGATATGCTTATTATGTGTTGAAGTGGATAAATCTTTTTTCTTGTTTAATACATATCAAGTGATGGGTGTAGATAAGTAAGTGCTTGTTGATGGTATGTTTATTTGGTTTAATTTGAATTATTGATTTGGCATAAGCTGGTTAATGTGTTGTCTACACCAAAATTTTCCTCCTTGCTGTGATATGTTTATTTGGTTTAATTTGAATAATCAAGTTTTCATTTTTATTTGTTTGGTTGATGCAATTTGAAGCGTTTTAAAGTTGTTTTTCAGATGCTTCCATTTATCTGATGATCAAATGCTAGCAAAACATGGGTAGTAAATGTGTTTTATTCTAAATCAGATCAAAGCGCATGCTATTATTTTGTAAAGAGAGGGGTGAGCATTTAAAAATGCCAACCAATCCGTAGTTTTTTAATTTTTTATCTATTAACCTGTGTATTCGTCCTTGGGATAGAAAAAGAGTTATTCTAAATCCTTTTTCACTAATCCTCCTACTTAGCAAACAAGAAAGTAATCGATATATTTTTCGTATGTTTTACGGTATTAAATGCATTTAATCTGTACTTTATTTAATAATTATCAGCACTGATTAATAGGATATAACATTACTCGATAGTAAAATTGTTTTTTAATTTAATTTCTTCTTACCACAGATAAACAAACTTTCTCAAGTTCCAGGAATTTTGCTTAAATTGAAAGCCTAATATACTGGATATTTCTTCGTGTTTGTGGATATTATCCTGATTTTGCAGATATAGAAGATGGAGTTTTGCCCCACATGTGGTAACATGCTGCAGTATGAATTGCCCTATTTGGATCGGCCTTCAAGATTTTTTTGTTCTGCTTGCCCATATGTTTGCCACATCCCCAATAGGGTAGGAATTAACTTTCTCTTTTTCATGCTTCGTTAATATGTTTTTAGCTGCTTGTGCATGGTTTTTATGGTTTCACCTCACAGGTTAAGATCAAAAGAAAGCAAAGGCTGGTGAAAAAAGAAATAGAGCCTATAATCTCCCCAGATGACATGAAGAATGCACCAAAAACTGAGGGTACATTTCCTTTTTTTTATTTTGATAGTCATTATCTTTAAGAGAATTATAGTTTAGGATGTTCCATAAATGTATTCAGAATTCACCATATATTAAGCACTGTGAAGAATAACTAATCATCTTCTGAATGTTTCTATCTTTGGCGCACAAATACTCAGTTTTTAATACATAATCAATGTCCTTCACTTATATGATATCAAAAGGCATATGGTACTTAGAGCAAGAAGATAAATGTTTCAGTATGAACCCAGAACATTTTATATAAGTTCTAGTCTTTCGCACATGTTATTGCAGAAGGACACGGATAGAGTTAGGTTGTAGCACATCTTTTTATTGTCATACATAGCTGCTCTGGTGCTTATGTTGGACTCTGATCTCCCATATCCTGGTTCCCATGGTTCTTGTTACTGGGCCTTGAACCTCACTTCTCTTGTCACTCCTGGGTCTTGCTCACACATTTTATGTTCAATAACTCTTGATTCTGTTGCATAAACAACTTCTTCCCCACTCTGTCCTGTACCTTTGGTAATGACTGTGGGGGGATAATAGGATCTAACCAAGCTTTTACTTTTCACATTGTTTGCTGCCTTGTTGAGTAAAAGCAAAGAAAATGGTTAGAAAAATGGGGTAGAAGGCTCTAATACCCTGGTCTAATTCTAGATTTAGTAAATTTGTTTCTTTGGAAGCTGAAGATGATTCTGCCCCACTGTTTGCATTTGTCTCTAATGGTTAAGTTCGATTGCCAATTGTGTGAACTAGTCATTGATCATTGGAGATGAAGTAATCAATTGGTAAATCCAATATGATTTAGCTTTGAATAAAAATTTGGGAATACTGTGAGAAATACTAGCGACACTCTTTCTATTCCTCTCTACTATAAGCTGTAATTTATTGTAAATTTAAGTTTTTGTTAGTTACTCCTCATTTAATAAGTATCACTTCTAATTTAGAAGTGGGAACCCCAAACTTATGATTTCTAATAAATTTTAGCCAATATTAGAGTGTTGCTAGCATTCCTCATACTACTTGTATTAAGGGAGGGCGAGCCATGGTCCAATGTTCAAGGGTGCTGCCTTTCTTCCTGCAAGTCATAGATTGAAATCCTGGAGGCAACTGCAGGGATAAAGCTATGCGTATTTACCCTCTCCACTCCAAATCCCATTTGGTTAGAGACTTGTGCATTAGGTCTCTGGTATTGACCCTTTCTCGTGGTTAATCTGTACAAAGCAAAAAAGGATGACGAATCACAAAGAAGTGTGATTTGGCCTGACACTTTCTCACAATGCAATAATTTATCATAATACTTATAGTTAAAATTGAGTTGTAGGAAGTATGAAAGCTGAAATTTTGTTGTGGTTCAGTTTGGAACTCGCACATGGATTGAACTAAATCTTAATCTCTAGTAATTCACGAGATTGTTGAATGATACTTGCAACACATGGTATGTTTGGTTGTGTCGATATTGCAGTTTGGCTTGTTAACTCCTATACAATATGTTTTTTAAGTTTATCGAACTAAAACTTGTTTTGCTGTTCATGGACTTCTATTTTGTTTTCTCTTCTATTGTTAGGTTTTTTAGTTGTTACAAAGTTTAAGAAGTTTTATAATTTTTTGGTTTTGATAAATAAGTTTTGTTTGACTTTGTTGGAAAAACATATAATTGATTGATTGGGGAAATCATAAATTGGAGCCTAGTTACATAGTAATAGTGATATTGACCAAACTCCCATTCTTCCGAAAAAAAAAAGAAGCAATTATTCTTTCCAATGTCGTATAAAGATATTTTTTTTTCAGGGATAATGACTGATATTAAGAAAGGAATCATGACTAATTATGTGATATTTGTTTCTCTGTTTTTTCCTTATGAGTTCCTTGTTCTTTTTGTCCCATTTTGTCACTCATTCCTTTTTGTTGTAGCGACATGCCCATATTGTGGTCATGGTGAAGCTGCTTTCAGAGAATTTCAGACTAGATCTGCTGATGAGCCAGCAACTCTATTTTATCGTTGCTTGAATGAAAAATGTCAAAAACAATGGCGTGAAGATTGACTTCAACATTGTGCCATATATTTTTCGTTGTCCAAGGACAGAAAAGCTTTAGAAGCTGATTATAGTTGGGCTTATATGACAGACACGAGATTTTGGATAGTCTTAAAATTTTTCGATGACAAATGCAGAAGTGCCACTTATCTTCTTTTTTTGGAGTTATTGCTATATCATCGTCATGAAAGTTTCTTTTAAGGATTGCAAAAGTGAGATGGAAAAAATTCTTCATGCATTTCATATAAAAGATTTGAAATTGCCAAATAAGATAAAAGTTAACATGGTAGGAATTGGTTCGGGAAAAATTTGGCCAAACGAAACAAACAAAATCCAATACGAGTAAATACAATTCCTTACGTAATTGTTTTCTAAGTCCACTAGTTGGACATTCCTTTGGAGTTTAGGTTAATGATAATTTAAATTCATCTTTATCAATCTCGAAAGAAAATCGTAATAGAATTTCAAATTTTAAAGAGAATAATAATCTGCTGTTTAGTAACTGATTTCCAAAAAGAATCCACTGTACAAGTATGTTGATACAAAATCTTTCAAAGTTAACAAATTTTACAAAGGATAAAAAAAGCATGAGTCCACTCTACAAGTACTTGAAAATTTTCAATTTTCTTAATTCGTCATCATCAATGAAAAAGGAAAGAATGACATTAGAAGGCCTATTGGTACCACAGATAAAATCTTTAATTTGTTACTACATTAAATTAAATTATTTAATAAGAGTAATGAGAAACTATTTTAGATATATATTTTTTTTTATTTTAACTCAGAAAAGTTAGATTTTCACCTCCCAATTAGAATGTTCTTGTGAGAAACTTAGCTAAAAACCATTACGAGAAACATGGTTTTCTAGGAACGTTACTTTTTAAAAGATCAACCAAGTTTAGAAAACTTACTTTTCCAACCTTATGTGAGAATAAAAATTTCCCTTCTACTAAACGTCTCCTTAGTATTCATTTATTAACAAAAGAAAATTCCTAATAGCATCTACATTACTCAAACCACGTATCCATTTTGTTTAAATTTTTGTGTGACGTGTTATTACTTGTAGCATAATAGGTAAGGGTCAACCAACAATTATTCTATTGCTCAAATAAGATCTGGGATTCAAACCTTATAAATAAAAAATCGATGGAGTAAAAGACCTCATTAATAGTGATCGATTATATTCCTACAAAGATTAATTATGAAGTTAATATATAATTTAGGCTCATAATATGATTAACAAAAAAAAATATTAGGCATAGGTTTGTATGCTGTATGCATATAACTTATCTAGGGTATCCATAGTTCAGAGCATAAACGATTAATCTGACCACTCAATATGTAAGACAATATCAATTTGAACCTTAAAGATAAAAATAAATGATTTAGTTCTAAATGAATAAAAATCCCCAGAACTCTGTTCTGATGTGAAGTTTCTTGAAACCATTACTAAAATGCAACTTTAAAGATCAATTTGATACTAAATCAGAGGTAATTTTGTTATTAAACTATAATGTTCAGGAGTTAATTTGTAATTTTTCACACATGTTTGGAGTAAATCAATTTTTTACTTTCTTTCAATAACTAAATTAACAGAACATTCAATGGAATCATTTCTAACAATCTAAAATTCTCCTATACACATTATACAAAAGAATATGAAATGAAAACGTGGTAACCATCACAATTAGAAAATTCAACTAGAACAATTAGTACTTTTCTTCAAGTAGTTAAAAGGTTTCTCATATTAACTAAGGAGATTTAAATCCCTGAAAAAGATAACTAAGGAGATTCAAAATTCCACTCTTGTAAAACAGGGGGTAAAAGCCTCACAAAAAGGGTAGTTTCTGTGTTACACAAATCTTGTTTTTCAATAAATTGAATCACCATATAAACCTTTGAATTCCAGGCTCATGGACCCAATGGAAAGGCCGAAACAGAAACATTGCCATTGTAAAGATATTGACAGCAATATACAGTGTGCCTGTGAGAATCCAACTTTGATCATCCCTATTGTCACAATGAAGCACCAGGAAATAGAACGGTATGGTGTAGTATCTGAACTCTATTAGTGGAGCTGGTACAAGAACAGCTGCAGTAGCCAAGAAGTATGCCAAAACCCATATTTTGCTTCTAAATTTTCCTGTTTGATAAAGGATAATAGTTACAAGTAGTTGAATAAAACAATATAGTTATCATCCCACAAGTAGTTGAATAAAACAAGACTTGATAGTATGCCTTTGTACACTAACCCAACATATGGATGATGGACAGCCATGAGCACATATAAACTGGGACCAGAAGGTATTTCATTGACCAGTGAGCCATTATAACTTTCCTCCATAGATAAAAAGGGTAATGCCGATTATCAGCAAGAAGGTATGGATGAGCTACACTGCAAAAATTAAGACACAAGTGAGCCAGAAAGCTGAAATTACAAGTCAGAGAATGCATTAGATTTTAGACAAAGGTTCTGTTTTGATAAATTTCTAATGAGCACTTGAAAAAGAAAATAAAAAGATAAAATAAATTAAACTTTTATGGTGAGTTAAACTTAATTACTACATAATATATAAAAGCTCTTTCATTAAACTACTCCAAAAACTAATTTGAACTTTTTCCCAGGCTAATTTTAACAATGAGAGAAGCTTAATCCATTTTAACTTATTTCTTTTCCAGTAAGTGTTTATTGAAAAATTTACCTACATAGGGTCATAGTAAAGGCCGAGTTAAATTCTTGTAGTAGAGATTTAGAATGAGTTGGGCTTGATGGGAAAGTGTAGACATGCAACCCAAGTGGAAAAAAGTTAGCACAAAGAACTGCTGGACAAACTTTATTAAGAGACAATAAATAAAGGGTCCTGAGAATGAGCACATTAAGGACACTGGTTAAGGAATTAATGAACAGGAGGTTTTCAGTAGAAATCATGGTGGGGGTGCATTGGAAATAATAAATGCTACATTTTCCTATAAAAACTTTCCACTTCTAATTTGCATTCTCTATAAGTAAAAAGTTGGAAAGAGAGCTTAAAATTTTACAGTATTTAAGCAAAACTGCAAAAGCAGTCTATAAATTCACCACCACCAAAACATGCATTAAATTGTTGACAATCAAAAAACAGATTCTGCTTGATAGTTTACTTAGTCATCTGAGTCTGACATAACCTGAAAAAGTGTACTGCGAGCATGCCAACAAGGGCCAGGAACATCTGAAATAAAAGAAGGGCCCTACTCTTTCGAAACATACGAACCAAGTCCACAGCCTGGTTGATAGTGAAATGCATAGGAGCCTGAGCCAGTACAGAAACCAAACTAAAATAAAGCATCTGAGCAAAATGTGGGGTAACTGCGTGTGCTTCTTTTGCACCTGCAGTGTCAGTAGTATATGTGTGAGAAAGAGGGTCTTTGGGGCCCCTAAGGGACCCAAAAGATCATCACTAGGGAAAACAAGAAAATGAATGTTACCCAGAACAATACTTCCATTCCAATAGACAAATAAAATAAAGGTCACGACCACCATGAGAAAGGGACTAAATGAAATTAGAATCTCCCATTTCATGTACCATAATGTTGAAAGGATGGCCCATAATTCATCAACAAAACCTGCAAAATAATATCAATATAAATGTATTCTACATATTGCAAAATAACTTTTGTCTATCTACAGCTATTTAGTTATCTTATTTTCTTAGGCGCATAAAATAGAACTCAAGGTTTTCTTAAACATGACAAAGCAAACCTGAATAAGATGAAGGAGAAGAATCATGTAAGGATGAGTGTTCAATAGTATTCCCAGATTTAACATTTTTTCGCTTTCTCAGATTGAAACCCTCTGTATTAGTACCAGTAGCATATTCTAAACCATGCTTGACATACACATCTGACTTGGCAGATTTTGTATTTTGCTTTCCATTACTCAGAGAAATATCTATGATCCCAGTGCATGCAACAAGAAGCACCCATATAATATTTGTTTGTCGAATAACAACAGCGAATGCTCCAATCTGTATCAATAAACTCAAATTCAATATACCATATATTCCTAGTTAAAAGTACGCAGGATCAAAATGAGAAACAAATCGAGTCTTTCCAGTAAATATGTTCAATAGCAGCAAAAAATAGGCATCTTATCTGTGATATGCACACACACGTTCAACTGTTTTAGATGAGCCACAAGTTAAAAAAATAAAGGAACTTAGATAAAAATAATATAAACACAAACAGAAAAATATATCAATTTAAATGTGGTTACCACATTAAAATCAAAATATACCTTACCAATGCACTAAACCAGTAATTTTTCTTCAAACTTGCTAGATACATAGCCAATACTGTTGTAACAGATGCAACATCTGTGTAATAGAGAAAAGTGAAAAACCAGTGAAGGGGGTACAACGATAGGACCACTGCTTGAAGCATTGCCTTCCTCTTGGTAAGTGTTGGCTTCAAGTGCGTAATTATGTCATATAAAATTACACTGCAGACAATTGCTAAGACACCATTAACTGATCGAAGGATTGCCGCAGAGCACATGTCAGAAAATGATGAAACAGCTTGTACAAAGTAAAAGCCTGGAAACATAGAAGCAACATGGGCAAGTGAAAGATAGTACCTGCAAAAGTTATTCAATTGCAAAGATCAAACTTGACATTTGATACTGCATTATTATTTCAATAATTTATCTATGCAGAGCTGTTTATGTTTGCTCAATCTAGAGATTTAAAAGACACTTCAAATATTATCTTCTGTTCGTACCAGATAGTTAGAAAGTGTATAGTATACATATAAAGTTTTTAATTATTCAAAGTGGCCAAGGTTCAATACTATAAGCTTTTAGGTTTCACCCATTCAATTTATGGCAAAATCATTGCGTAGCTTTATGTTAGCTTCCATGACTATGATTCTCATTTCTCAATCATACTACAATTAAAGGAATGCAAGCAACCAGTTATAAAATGTTATATTTGGAATTTTTCTTCACTTGAATCCGTGCTTAATCATAATCATTAAAACAATACCAGGAACAACCTTTCTCTATATTTTTAAAATTGTCACTGACTGTCACCCCAGCTAAAGCACAGAAGCATATCAAAATGTTTATACCTATGCTTAGAGAATAATAAAAACGTCCCATATTGTCTGGAAAATATTAATTTGATTACATATTACAATAACTGCTTCTGTTTCAAATGCACACGAAATGCATCAGCTGCATCGCAACAATGAAATTAATCTAATACAAATAGTGTACTGAAAGTTTAGCATACCCCACATATTGGTATCTAGTTAATCATTTATGAATGATTTTATACCTTCTGTTATTCATCCTACAATATGCTTTTTCTATACAATTTCATTTCATATAAATAATTTTATTTACTTTTGTTAATAAAAGTTTGGTAGAGGCAAGACTGCCCCATTTGAAGGACAAGGCTTGCCACATGCTTCAACAAGGTTAAGCCAAAGGAGACTGTTGGCAATGAGAGCTGAGCCTAAGCCTTCCAGGCTAAGTGCTTCAACCAATTGTACTTTTCTAGCTGAACTAACCCCATTTGGCATAACGCATAAGTAGTTGGTATAAGCTAGTGGGATACATTTTTTTCCTGAAGATGGGGCCAGAGCCAAAGGTACCAAGGATAAAAGAGAACATACAGGCCAGGAGGAGTGGTAATCATAGGGTCCCAACTTCCAAAATTTCCCTTGCAGTATTGCTTTGCCTGTGGTATATGAAATATCTCATCCTGCAAATCATGGATCTCAATTATATTGAATGAAGGGTAAATTTCTTCAGTATCAATCTAAGTATCAACAACTGTCTGTTCTCCAGGTTAATAAACTTTTTCTTACCATATATGGTTCAGGAACTATGCGATTAACCATTATGGAGGCAGGAATAACACATAAGCTCATTATTGCTGCAAGAGCTATTTTTCCCATTTCCTCCTCTATCTTCAATAATAACAGGACCACAATGGCAACAATAATTCAAGATGTCAAAAGGCGTATATCAATGTCATGTGCAACAGCTACGACTCAGCATGCTCAAGCTGAATTCTCACCCTGAAGTTTCCCTGAACAAACACACTGAAGAAGCTATATAATTGTATAATTGATATAGAAATCTTTCCCGTGAATATGAAATTGCATTACCAAAACAGGGAACACTACAAAGACATTTATATATCCAAGTACCACATGAAAAGTATAACCACTTGAAAGGCATAATAGGGTGCTGTTATCATGACAAAGTTAAAAATATGTGTATTTCAAAGGTGAAAGAAATATCTGAGTTCCCTGCTAACAAATAGGCATTCAAAATCAGCCCAATCCCAAAAGTGTCAATTTCTAGTTAGTATGAAATTATTCCATTCAATGGCAAACCTTCTATGGATATTGTAATGAGTTTCTAACTAAGTCACATTGACAATAAGAAGTTTGATTTGCAACACTTGCTATTGAGTGGAACTGACAGAAATTGCAAGCACAATGTCGTCATTACGAGTCAAAAATACTTTATGATGTGAATCACACTTAAAACCTAGTAAGTGTTAAGGGAGAAAATCATATAGGAGAGTAAAAGCTGCAGGGTCTAAGTGGGTTGTGTTACATGTGGATAATAAATCAGCTGATTAGAGAATTGGGAACCATGAAAAAGGACACAGACCAATAGCTTTGTAGATCACCATAATCAGCAGAAACTTCACAATAACCACTCTCTAAGTCTAGGACTTGTCCATTACATGGCTAATCACAGCAGTGTAGAAAATCAAAAGCATATACATAAAAAAAATGGAAGTCCAATAACCGTATGCAGAAGAAATGTATCATATAAGATAGCCCCGAATTCGTTCCATGCCCTCTAAAGACAAGTTTTATTTTGATTCTCAAGAATTTTCAAACTACAACCTTTATAGCATCTCGTAGTGCCATTGATAAGCATGATTAACTTCTCCTCTAAAATCATGTTATTCAGTCCATAATTTGATGTCATTCCCTCACAGTGTCAATAACAATATTTCATGAAAAGAAAGAACAAAAACAAGCACATAAATATGGTCACTCCTCACTGCATATTTAAGTTACCATCTTCATTTCCCAAATCAATTAAACTAACAAATGGTTTAACCCCTCCAATTAAAGACTCTATCTTTGTGCATTCTCCTAAATAACCAAAAAAAAAAAAAAATACAATTTTTATAATTCATTGGAGTACCCATTTCCCTCTATAACACCGCCGTACCCTAATAAACCCATTTGTAATTACAATACTAGTTTCTACACAAAGATAAAATCCACAAAAGAGTTGCAGCAAAATATAAATGTGAGTGATAAGGGGGTCATAAAAAATGAAAAAAAAAAAAAATACCAAAAGGGTATCAAACCAGAATGTGTACATTTGCAGAGAGAATCGGGTGATGCGGAGGCGCACTCTGAGACCTACGACGAAGGAAAGTGGTGACAGAGAAAGAGAAAAAAACCCCTTTGAGTCCAATTTTGAAGAGGTGAAATGTTTTGATAACTGAAATGAAAATGTTTGTGAAAGAAAATTGCTGCGCCAAATACTCTGCTGTTTGTTCAGTGTTCACAATTCTGGGTTTTGGGTCCCCACTCTTCCATTTGATGGAACAACCTTCTCTTTCTCTTTTACTATGACTTCATTATGTAAAACAATACCACCATTTTTATCTCATTTTCAACCTCAAATTTAATTAAATTTACACTCTTTTTGTAAAATTACAATTAATTTTCAGTAGAAAAAAATAATACTTATTCTCTTTATTTTAATTAAATCTAGACTTGTATTAAAAAGCTGGACAACAATATGTTAATAAATTTAATCACGTATTTTATAATTATTTATTTATTAATTTATTTTATCTTAAAATGTTTTTATAAAAATATAACCCTTTTCATCTTATAATAAAATTTATATTTGGGTTACAGCTTTTTATTTTTAAAGTGTTAACATATAAGAATCAAATACTTCTGCTTTCGTATTTTAAATTATAATTTTTAATTTTCAAATTTTTAGTCAATAGGCTAGGTATTGAAAAAAAAAATGTATGTAATTTTTTTTATTAAAAAGGTGAGTATATATTTTAAAATTAGAGAGCGAAAGTGTTATTTAATAAATTTGAGTAAATGTAAGTGAAATTTTTTCTAAAAATAATTTTGGAACAAAATATATAAATTTAGGAATATTTTATGTGATAAACTAAATTAATCAGTTTTCCTAATTATATTGAAGTAGTTAATTGAGTCTTTAAAAAGAAGAACCATAGAGAGAATAATAAAGAATAAAAACTTATCAAGTGTAAAACTTAAATACTGATTTTCTTTAAAATTTACTCTCTACCATTCTTATTAGACTAGGTAATTAACTAATTCATCAAGATTAAAAAGTAGTAAATTAAATTCAATAGGATTAAATTTGTCTTAAATTTAAACACATTTTCTAAAACTATTTTTTAAGTTAAAATAGAAAATTCTTCTTTTTCTTTTCAAATATGATTACTGGTTTTAATTCTTTTAAACTCTCTCATCATTCATAGAGTTGTTTGTTTAACATTTATTAGGTATAACAAATGCATTTTACACTCGCAAAGTTAAACTTCTAGAAATCCAAATATTTCATTTAATTCATAGTTAAGATGTATGAGAAAATAATATATGTCAGAGACATACATAGTAGTCCTTATAGAAAAAAATATAAGAAGGATTAAAAAGATAAGAAGGAATAAAAAGAAAGAGAAACTCTACGAAATCACTATTCTAATTTTATTTAATATGTATTATGATGTAATTTCATTTAGTATATATTATAATGAATACATATTTTTTTAATTAAATAGATAAATTGTGTCTTTGTGGCACGATTTCAAATAATGAAATAATATGACAAATAGATTATTTGTGATATGATCTTAATTCAAATAAAATAAAATTAAAATAATGTGACACGTATTTTAATATGACACGTATTTTAATAAAAAAAATAAAAATCATGTTAAAGTAACACATTTTACTAGAAAAAATAGTGATACCAAATCAATTAATCATGACATATGGTGTATTAATTTTCACACATACACATGTAAAATAATTGACTAATTTAGTGTATTAATTTTGAAGAATGCATGAAATAATTAAATTTCGTGTATTAATTTGGTGTTCTAACCATGCACTTGTGTTAAATAATTAACTAATTTAGTGTCCTTAGTTTGATGGTATTTTTTCCATGAATATGTTGTGAGAGGGATTCTAATCAGGATCCTTCATGTATACAAATATCACTACAAGAGAAAGCTAAATTATCGACAGAATCTTATCAACAAAATTTTATCATTCGGTAATTACGAATATTAATTTTTATAATAAAATTAATATTCGTCGATTTATCGATGGATTTATCCGTCAATAAATCCGTCTATAATTACCGATAGACTGAAAAAATCATCAATAAATTTACCTATAATCAATTTACCGATAAATTTTATTTCTGTTGAAAATCCGTCGGTAAATATGATAGATTTTGAATGTTTTCGATTTGTCTCGTTAATAAGTTTAGCTTTTGTTGTAGTGTACAAGTAAATACATTAATATTTACATTATAAATATTATTATTATTATTATTAATGATAATAGAAATAATATTAATAATGATAATAATTTTTATAAAATTAATTATTGATATCTATAGGTAATAAATTCGTAAGTAATTATTTACGAATTTACTGACTGTTAAAAAGGTTAAGCACTGATTTTCTTTAAAATTTACTCCTCACGGTTCCTATTAAAATTTACTCCTTACAGTTCCTATTACACTATGTAATTAACTAATTCATTAGAAAGTAGTAAATTAAATTCAATAGGATTAAATTTATCTTAAATTTAAACGTATTTTCTAAAACTATTTTTAAGTTAAAATAGAAAATTTTTATTTTTCTTTTCAAATACGATTACTAGTTTTAATTCTTTTAATCTTTCTCATCATTCATGGAGTTATTTGTTTAACATTTATCAAGTATAAAAAATACATTTTACATTGGCAAATTCTAGAAATCGTAATATTCTATTTATTACTCATTGTACTAAAAAAAATTCATAGTTAAGATGTGTGAGAAAATAATAGATGTATAAGATATCCAGAGTAGTGCTTATAGAAAAAAATAAACCAATCATCTAATTTATTCTTATAAAAATATAAAAAGGAAAAAAGGGAAGAGAAACTCCACGAAATCACTATTCTAATGCAATTTTTTTTAGTATGTATTATGATGTAATTTCACTTAGTATGTATTATATTGAATAAATATTTTTTTTATTAAATAGATAAATTGTGTCTTTGTGGCACGATTTCAAATAGTGAAATAGAATGACAAATAGATTATTTGTGATATGATCTTAATGAAAAAAATAAAATTAAAATCATGTCAATATGACACGTATTTTAATATGACACGTATTTTAATGAAAGAAAAGAAAATAGAAATCTTGTTAAAATAACACATTTTACTAGAAAAAATAGTTGTACCAAATCAATTAATCATGATACATGGTGTATTAATTTTCACACGTAGACATGTAAAATATTTGACTAATTTGGTATACTAATTTTCAAAAATGTAATGAAATAATTAATTTTGTTTATTAATTTGGTGTTCTCACCATACACTTGTGTTAAATAATTAATTAATTTAGTCTCTTTAGTTTGGTAGTATTTTTTTCATGAAACTATAATGAGAGAAATTGGAACTAGGATCCTTCACGTATACAAATATAAGTAAATACTTTAATATTTATGTTAGAAATATTATTATTATTAATGATATTATTAACAATATTAATAATGTTAATAATAATCATAATAATTTTTATAAAATTAATTATTAATATATGTAGGTAACAAATTCATAGGTAATTTACCTACGAATTTATTGACTGTTAAAAAATTTAAACACTGATTTTCTTAAAAATTTATTCCCTACCCTTCCTATTACACTAAGTAATTAACTAATTCATCAAGATTAAAAAGTTGTAAACTAAATTCAATAGGATTAAATTTGTCTTAAATTTAAACGCGTTTTCTAAAACTATTTTTAAGTTCAAATAGAAAATTCTTATTTTTCTTTTCAAATACGATTACTAGTTTTAATTTTTTTAATCTTTCTCATCATTCATGGAGTTGTTTGTTTAACATTTATCAAGTATAAAAAATGCATTTTACATTGGCAAAGTTAAACTTATAGAAATCCTAATATTCCATTTATTATTCGTTGAACTAAAAAAATTCATAGTTAAGATATGTGAGAAAATGATAAATGTATGAGACATATAGTCCTTATAGAAAAAATAAACCAATAATATAATTTATTCTTATAAAAAGATAAAAAGAAATAAAAGGAAAGAGAAATTCCATGAAATCACTATTTTAATGCAATTTTATTTAATATATATTATGATGTAATTTCATTTAGTATGTATTATGATGAATAAATAGTTTTTTTATTAAATAGATAAATTGTGTCTTTGTGGCACGATTTCTTTCAAATAGTAAAATAATATGATAAATAAATTATTTATAATATGATCTTAATTAAAAAAATAAAATTAAAATCATGTCAATATGACACGTATTTTAATATGACACATATTTTAATGAAAGAAAAAAAAATAAAAATCATATTAAAGTAACACATTTTACTAGAAAAAATAGTGGTACCAAATCAATTAATCATGACACATGGTGTATTAATTTTCACACATAGACATGTAAAATAATTGACTAATTTGGTGTATTAATTTTCTAGAATGGGATGAAATAATTAATTTCGTGTATTAATTTGGTGTTCTCACCATGCACTTGTGTTAAATAATTAATTAATTTAGTGTCCTTAGTTTGATGGTATTTTTTCCATGAAACTGTTGTGAGAGGGATTGGAACTAGGATCCTTCATGTATACAAATACAAGTAAATACATTAATATTTACATTGGAAATATTAGTATTATTATTATTAATGATATTAGTAATAATATTAATAGTGTTAATAATAATTTTTATAAAATTAATTTTTAATATCTGTAGGTAACAAATTCGTAGGTAATTACCTACCTATTTTTCCATATAAATTAGATTCAAATATAAGATCCGTAGGTAATGTTAAATATACATACATATAAAAATACGTAGGTAATAATATGTAAGTAAATAAAGAATTTCTTATAGTATTTTTCTCTAAAACTTTAATTTTTAAAAGAAGAAAGATATTTTATTTTTATTTATTTTAAAATTCCAAACAAATATATAGTTCTCCTTCAAGTTGTTAACCTCCATGTGTTAGTATACTCTTATTTTAAAGTTTCAAATTCTTTAGACAAAATCTTTGTCTCTCTTGATTTTTTATAGGCTAGGGGAAAAAAGACACGAGTTAGGATAAATATTGAAGCCCATGATATGCTTTAATAATATAATGAATATCAATAGTCAACCTCATTTTCAAACTAGCGAATGAGAGGTCAAATGATGTGTTCGACCATAATACAAAGATTGAAAAGTTTGTTTTGCTTATTTTTCTTTGCTTTATAGTCATAAAGGTCTACCCATGTTGACATGAGAACTTGACTCCCTTTTTGGATAATTGTCTTTGCCTTTCTTGACTTTTGTTGATATCTTGACAATTTGATATGAAGTGTTTAGACTTCTTGCACTCGTAGTTGATCAATTAGGGTCTTTCTTTCCTTTGAACTCTTTTCTATTGGGGTTGATCTTTTCTACCTCTGAAGTCTCCCTTCTTTTGTATCTGAAATGAAGATTTTATCATCTTTCTCAAAGTCTTCATTGCTAAAGGATTTTTGTAGAGGTTTCTCCACCTTGAGATCCTTGGTGAATATTTATTTTCTTCCTTTGGATTTAAGGACAAGATATTTTTCTCTCTTGATAATTTCATCTTTTTGAAGTTCTAGTTTTTGCATTTTCAATATGTCAACTAGTTCTTTTATATATATTGTCCGAGGTCTTTGAGGTTCTCAGAGTTGTGATATGTGGTCTGTATATTCTAGCTTCTCAAAATTTTGTCAATATGGTAAAACATATCATAATATTTTCCTAGAGATCTAAACTTATCAATATAGTTTGAAATCTATTAAGCATATCCTCATTTTCTTTTGTACTAAAGAGTTCCTATTGACATGTGAGTAAACTGAGTTTATTTCTTTTCACCTTAGTAAAATCCTTATGATCGGAAGATTTTCTCATATTTCTTTTACACCTTTGAGTGTGTATAATTTAGAATACCCCTCTTCTAATAATGCATATAGAAGAGAGTTTCCAGAGTTGGAGTTGAACAAGTATCTTTTGCTTTTCTCATTCGTCCATAACATCCTTGGAAGAAGCTTGTTATCTTCGTTCATTGAAATATACTTGTCCTTCTCCACCATATCCATCACGTTGATGTGACAAGATTCAGAGAAGACAATCATTCGTTGTTTATAGTAGGGATAACATTTATTTTTTATGATATTTTTGGACTTAATTTTATAATAAAATCAAGTACGCCTAAGTTTGAAACCTGTTAAATTATTTATTTTTTATCTCTTTTTATAAATACTTTGTTTCTTGTTATAAATAAATGGTCGTTTGAGTTTTTAATCAAATTTTACTCTAAATCCTATTAATTTTGTCAAATAATTGAATAAGGCATTTAGGTCAAGAAGAGGAAGATTGAAATCCTTAACGATCAAATAAGGACAAAGTTAGAATACTGATGTTGACAATTGAGTCAGGCTCAACAAACTTGAGTCAGACACCAATGGGCTAGGTGCCACTTTCTTGACCTGGGCTCAGGATGTGCAATTGGGCCAATAATGTAACAAAATCCAATTGCACTGGCACCAATATAGTTGGGTTGAGTACGGACGTCATAAATCAGAATTTATTTAGAGGACTCTTTGCATTAGAGTTAGAGACTTCTAGGCACTCCTCTAGTTTAGAGAATTCACTACATCAAGAGGCTGGGAGTCAGAAAAATGTAGCCTTGGGATGATGACTAGTGTTTGGAGAATTTTTCTTTTCTCCTATTTGTATATTCATCTTCCTCCATTGTTTATTTTTCTATCTTGTTGGGATTAGATGTAACCGTTTAAATTCTCATCTAATCAATATTAGTTTTCATAAATATGTATTTATATAGATGATTTTCTTTCAAAATTTTAGTATTTTGATTTTGTGCATTACTGTTTGTTGTGTTGATTCATGGCATAATAATTGATTCTTAGCGTATTAGTAAATATCATTAAAATTAGGATCTGAATTGAAATATCAAATGAAAGCTTGTGTTTAAGAATATAACATTATTCGTTTATGGTCTTATGATCCTTATGGCGATTGCAAGTTCTATTTATATAATTGATCAAGAAAAATTGACATTGACATTTGTTTGAAAAGAAGGTAATTGATTTTATGCATCAGAATAAGGTTTGATAAAAGTTTAATCGTAGCAAATGCATTCCATATCCTCTCCATTCTTTTTCCAAATTCTAAGTGTTCATTAAGAATACAAAAATATATTTTAATTATTTTAATTTTATTTTTTTTGCATAAAAATTTAAACCTTAGAATTATTTGTATTCTAATTTTGTTATAATTGTGTTTATTTTTGTGTATTGCACAAATCTTTTGTGAGAGAACAATATATTTGTTACTTGTTATATTTGCGACTAGTATATTTGCTACCATAGAAAAAAATGTTAACAAATAGTCAAACTTTTCTATCTTAAATAAGAGAGGTTTGTAATAACTTGTCATTCATTCTCCATAGTTTCTAGGATCTTCTCCTCTTTGTCTTTCAAAGAACTAATCATAATAGGTTAGCTCTGATCCTACTAAAAGAAAATGTTAACTTCAGAAAGAGCTTATAAAACACTTTGAATAACTTTTCACAATAAACCTATTAGACATTGTATATGGGTTGGGTAAGAGTTTTCTAAAAATGTTTACAATATTTTCAAAAAAATTACGAGAGGATTAAAAGTATTTTATTAGCATAATAGAAAATGAAAGTAAAACATATTGTTTTATATTGGTTCACCCCAACCTAAGTTATATTCAATTATCCTTTGTAGATAACAAAATGTTCTACTGATTAATATTGATTTCAAGTATTATCACTGTTATTTTTGTCTTACAACAAATACATAAAGTCACTCCTAAAGATTCTTTTATCTTTTCGTGAGATTAAATATGAGTACACAACAACACTCATTGTTAAAAACTCAAAGCCACTATTAGTTGTACAACAAAAGTTTTTTAAGATATTATAAGAAAACTCTCTACAAGAGAAAATAAAAAAATATCTTCTTACTTTAGAGTATAAATTCGTAATAGTAAAAAATTTACAAATAATGTACACTCCAATTGTCTATTAGACACACTAATATCTATAGCACTTAGAAACTTGTAAGAATATCTTGCATGCAACATTTATGTAAGACATAAATGACTTATTCATTCATACTTTCAACATGAAAAACTTCCTTTTATAGACACCATAAATGTGACTGATATAGCTTGCATGTTATAACTTCTTTTGTGTGAGTTCCTTTTAAGTATCATACTTAATTTTATACTGGTACCTTTAGTTTTTATAATGGTACCTTTAGTTATTTTACTCAAAGTTTTGTATAGATGATAATTTTTTCTATTACTCTTATGTTATTCTGACATCATCCATTTTAAGAATACAAATTGTGATGATTAATATATTGTATCATAATCATTATTGGGACGTGTTATTGATGAACTTTGTATCCTTTAAATATTTTTTTTATCATAAAGATAAAGATGCATTTACTATGCTTGTGGGTAGTTATCTCGCATCTTCTACAAAAAATTGTGTTAAAGGTTTTATATATATCTTGCTTAAAGATTTTGTTTGATTTTAATATATATATATATATATATATATATAGTGTTTTTGTCCGATCTTTAAAGATTTCATCTAAACTCTTA
>Ga0099824_1000244_pt1 | contig 55277 bp, 35 predicted proteins | sample SiratrowhiteBW_FD_76837 | JGI IMG/M metagenome (GOLD analysis project Ga0099824, IMG submission 76837) | Root nodule microbial communities of legume samples collected from California, USA - Siratro white BW | ecosystem: Host-associated > Plants > Roots > Nodule | place: USA: California... | reverse complement strand
TCAAAATATACATTGTGTATAATCAATATATTTTTATATTTTTAAAAAAAAAAAATAAATATATATATATAAACACAACAAATAAAAAAAATAAAAAAAAAATAAAAATATATATATATATATATATATATATATATATATATATATATATATATATTGTAATATACAATAATTACTATATATATTTGATACATTTAATTTATTCTTAAAAATATTAATATTATAAATAGTATTTTTGAATCATTAATATTATAAATATATGTACATTCAGTTCGTTTTATTTATCTGTTGACCATATATTTCGTTTTATTTATCTTCCCAAACAAGTTATCCTACAGCTTAATCCATTCTATTAACAAAAATTAATTTAGATTTAGTTCTTAATATAGTTCAAAATAAGTCACAGCAGTGCATTAGTTGCTACTTTTTATAACTTTTTTACATTATTTAGTGTTTTCAAAACTTTTTAATTCTCATCACTTGTCTCATCACAATCTTTTTTTATATTAACTGTTTATGATTTTTTAATTCTCATCTTCAGTATGGCTCCCAGCCAAATTCAATACGTTGTCTACAATATTTAAAAATAACTTTATATCATAAGGTAACTATAAATTATTTGCAAAAATCGAAACATAATTTACGGATTTAAAAATAATTTAAAACCTTAATTTTGATTACATAAAAATCTAATTCAAAACACAAAAAACAAAATAACTCATGAAAGATAAGTTCAAACAAAATGAAGGTTAAAAAAAAAAAAAAACCGCGGTTTAACAAGGATTGACAGTGTCTTTAAATTGGGCCCATCTCTCCAATTTAAATAATCACAGCCAGGTGTCCAGATCTCAGGCATTCTAACCTTTTGGAAAAGAGTGAAGGATATGTAAGTTGACTTAAGCGTCAAACAATCAAACGGCTGAGAGAGTGTTTTGGTTGAGGATGGCTGATCAACGATTGATCAAAGCCCTCACAGCAAGCAAGGCTCCAACCCTTTCTCACCGGGCGCCAAAAACCCCTTTCGTCGCTTTATCAACAAACCTTACTCTCTCCTTTCAAACGTAGTGCCAGAGCAGAACACCAAATTGAAAAGTCACCATAAATCAGAAGAGAGATAGTGAGAGAGAGAGAGATTGAACTTTGGTTCTCTCTTCCTCTATCGCGCCACCGATTTGATTCGATTATTGTTTCCTTTCGATTCGAGCATGGACCTTCAGAACACTGTGAAGGAAGCCCTAAATGCACTGTACCATCACCCTGACGATGCGGTGCGCATGCAAGCCGATCGCTATCTCCAAGATTTCCAAAGAACTTTGGATGCGTGGCAGGTTCTCTCTTTAATCCGTTGTCTGCTTCCTCAATTCTTTTACTTGCCTCTTGGATTTGTATTTCTCTTGCTCTTGTGCGCCGATTTGATTTTCTCTCAATGACTAGGTAATTATCCTCTTTGTTGATGCTTTTATTTTCCGGCAATTGATTTGATGATTGTAGTTGGTTCTCCAACTGTGAACTTATCAGGAGGGTTGTTTAGTTGTGTTTTGTGAATGTTTCTATTTCCGTGTCTCTTTGATATCAAGGAAACTTTTTTCTTTATTTGTTTGGATTGTAAGCTCTGTAATTAAATGCAGAGACAAAATTTTGAACCTTACCGCACAAATGTTTATTACTATGATCTCTGCAGGTGGCTGATAATTTACTTCATGATCCCAGTAGCAATCTAGAAACCTTAATATTTTGTTCTCAGACCTTGAGAAGCAAGGTGACTTCACTGTTCTCCTACTTTCTGTTGTTGCGAAGTTAATAAGAATGTTGGATGTTGGTTTCTGAATGCAAAATACTTGCCCCGAGGTCTTTTTTTTTTCTTCTTCTTGGGTTTTGAGTACTTGTTTTTGGTATGGTTTAGGTACAAAGGGACTTTGAGGAACTCCCTTCCACAGCTTTTCGGCCATTGCGTGACTCATTGAATGTGAGTGAGGGTCTATGTAGTTTTGCTGTTTTTCCTATGGTGTTTATTTAAGTTTTTGGATGTGTAATTTATTCCCAATTAAAAGGATGGCGTATATCCTCCTGTTTCCTGACATGCACAGGTAAAATATATGTTTATGGACTCCAATCGATGACGGCACAGATGTTTAAGTAGAAACAATACTTTATATGATTTAATTTTGATAGTTTTTTTTTAATGCAGACATTGCTGAAAAAGTTTCACAAGGGTCCTCCAAAAGTCAGAACACAGGTGTCATATAGAAGTCCCTTAAACCTTTGTGTCTTCTTTGTTGTTTGTTTTTGTCAGTTAGTTTTATTCTCTTTATATGGAAATTTAATGTTCCCAAATGTATTGTTCAAAATGTGCTGCACCTGTAGATTAGCATTGCAGTGGCTGCCTTGGCAGTGCACGTCCCTGCAGAAGACTGGGGGGATGGTGGTATAGTCAAATGGCTTAGGGATGAGATGGATTCCCATCCAGAATATATACCGGGATTCTTGGAGTTACTTACAGTTCTACCAGAGGTATACTAGCTGAGATTAGTGGTGAAGGAGCATGTGTCATCTTTTCATCTTATTAATTAGACTTATATCTGAACTTTGAATGACTAAATGTTAAGTTGTTGTAATTTACTAAGCTGCTGCTTTGTCAGGCTTGGATATTGTTATTTATTTAGTATTTGTCATAGCATCATACAAGTCATGCATTCTTCTTCTATAAATGGTGTTAGCAAAATATTTTAATTATTGTAAGTTTTGTTAACAATATGTTTGTGTTGCATATTACCACTTTTCATTTTTCTTTTCCTGTATATGCAGGAAGTATTGAATTATAAGATAGCAGCACGCCCAGAGAGGCGACGTCAATTTGAAAAAGAGCTTACATCTCAAATGGAAGTTGCTCTTAATATCTTGACAGCTTGCTTGACTATTTCTGAACTTAAGGAGCAGGTAAGCAATGAATTTCATTATCTACTTGCTCACTGTTCAAGATTTGCTTCTTGTGAGGTATTGTGAGACCAGGTTTATTAAGTAGTCTTATGGTAATATTTTCATGTTAAAATTTCCAGGTTCTTGAGGCATTTGCTTCGTGGCTTCGCTTAAAGCACGGGTATCGAGCTTCTCTGCTTAGGCCTGCATTTATTTATTTTTATCAAATGTTTTATTACTCAGAATTAATGAAAAGACTCGTTTCAACGTAATGAATGAGAGTAGGCTTTTATCGAATTAACATGAAAGCTCTGTTGTCCCCAATTTAAGAGTTACTGGTATTTTTTTTTTTTTTGCTTTGTATGCATGTATTTTAATTTGTTGGCTTTCACATGAAGGAATGCCAGAAGGATTGGATAATTTACCTGAGTTCTACATATGTAGACTTTTTTGTTGAGTGAAAATGATAGAATGCGTGGGTAGCATATCTAAAAGTGCTGGGTAATGGGTTTTAGTTTTGCATTCATAAAGTTAGATAAAGAGAGGTTGGGGATTTTGTAACTGTTTATCACAACCTGGTGGTATTTGATTTGATTGGCTGATGAATTTTTTGTTCTCTAGGATTCCAGGATCAGTTCTTAGTTCTCATCCGCTAGTTCTCACGGCATTATCAAGCTTGAATTCCGAGTTACTTTCAGAGGCATCTGTAAATGGTATAACAAGTTAACTGGGAAACATTCGTCTTACATTATGTTTGTTTGTTGTGATATGTCTCAATCATGCGTATAGTACTTTATACTGCATTTTTACTAACCCTTGGGGAAAAAAAATTAATGAATATCAAATTGATTGTATGCACTATTGATATACACACGTTTCAGATCTGATCCCTTCTTGGTACACATTATGATAGATGTAGATATGCTAAGGATACGATTGTAGGATCAATAAATATAAACTTTTATTATAAATTCTTGATGCTACTGCAATTTCAGTACTGATGGACTGAAAGAATTTCAACACTGACCACCCATTTTATATAATTTCTGTATGTATGAAGCTATACTGTCTAAAAAACAAGCTGGAAAACTTAATGTATATGAACTAGCTAGAATGGGTAGATAGTTTGATGCTATTATACATTAATATTAATTATTGTAAGTATATTAAACCCTTAACTTTTAGGAGTCTTGTTGTGATAAGGAGGCAGGATATGACAGTAGCCTCAATATCAATCTAACTTTAAAAGCTTAGATACTCATATAATATCTTAAATGAAATGGTTAAATACATACTATCTACCAAAAAAATGTTACTTTGCATGTAATATTCTGGAATTTAAAATAAAAAATACTAGTGAGGTAAAAGTTCTTATAAAAGCTAATTTCACTGGAGGAAATTCAGCGGTGGAAAAAACCACAGGCATCCAGTTACATTCCCCTTTGAGCTCCATTTTTTTTTGTTGGAAGCTCTTCTGTGCAGCTTGATCAAATTTTAAAATGAACTGGTTCTTCCTTGACCCTAGTTTGATTCCAGATCTAAAATCTTTTAATGACCAAATTGGTTACATTATGGCCAGCAAAGCGGAAGAGTCAAATGGTAGAGTTTTAAATCTTCATCGTGAGCTTCCTGTCAAGGATTCCACATTTGCCTTCATTTTTGCCCTGGTGAAATATCCTGGCATTAGGTGGTGTCATATTTCCACTTCCTTTGAGTATTCTCCTAAGGTGTATAATAGGAGAAAAAACATTCATCTGCTGCAACTGGTTCATGATCATGATTCTGCAAGGAAATGCTGGTGGTTGGGAAGTGCTGAATGTGATAGCAGGGGATGCTTATAGTGAGAAAGATGGGAATTGGAATGGATTTTGTAATCCTATAAGGTATTGGGAGAATAGTTTTATACGATTATGGTGGGATGAAAAGCTTTGACTGTATTTGACTTTACTATTAGGTTTGTGTACCAAACAACTGCTAAAGCTTTATAATATTTACTTTTATTATTATCATTTCTTCTTTGTACGATGTGTCAAAAAATTTCATTGTGCTATCATTGTATTACTCTAGTACTTGTCCTAGAATAACATTACACATAGTGTGTAGGTTAGTGTTTATGTAATCTTATCATAACATCAATATTTCTCTATTCTTTTTTCATCATAATCCATCAATTATAACAGTTTTTACAAGATAATAGAAATTTGTAGCTATTTATCTGCTCACTTAAGTCAGTATAAGTTATATTACCACCATTTGATTATTTCTGTTGTTGTTCCTTTTATATTGTCACCTGGGATTTAATCATGCTTTTGCTTTCACTGTATTATTAATTTGGCAACATAATATTCTTTATCTTCTTTGAATGCTCTTTTGCAGTGATTTCCGAGTTAATACATTACACGGCAGCAGGCAATATTGATGGTGTTTCTGCAAATATGCCCTTAATTCAAGTCATTGTACCTCAAGTTATGAATCTTAAAGCCCAACTTAGTGATTCTACAAAGGTAAATACCTTATTAATATCCAATGTCCATGACTTGGGGCATGAGAGATTGCCCTATTCCAAGGCATACTGGGACAGTTTTTCTTTTGTGGTATTACGGATTTTGTTCTCTCTGTTGGCATTTACTCGATGGCTATAGTCAAAGGTAATGTGAAATTTAAGCTGCCAGTCTTTTATTTTTCAGAAGAAGATAGCAAATTGCACCTCGGGTGTATTGAAAGAAATTTGTAGTTATAACTTGTTAGCTTACTCCTAAAAAATAAATGAGTGTAGGTTAACAAATATATATATATATATATATATATATAGTATCTTGGCTATAAGAGTTTGAATAACACCATTTCAATATTAAACCTATTGATTCAGAAGAAAATATAGTTAATAAACTACACTAGGATATTAAGTGTGCTCTTAGAAGCTCTTAGAAGATTCTAGAGATCTCCTTGTTTATCTTTACTTTAGGGTTAGAGTTCTCTATATACAAAAGTTGATATAAAGTTTCAAATTAATGAATTGAATAAAAATATTTTGTTCTTCAAATTAATTCTTTTCAAGTTGGTATTAGAGCTCCTGATCTTGGGGGATTTGCTTTCACATTTCTTTTTTACTGTCTTAGCCATGGTTCCTTAATAGGGTTGCTTGAAGTGCACCCATTTCCTTTTATTATTGGGGTTGCTTGAAATGGACCCAACTTGTGTTTCCTAGGAATTGACTCTGTCACTACCATTTCCACCGCTGTCATCACTATTAGAGCCTCCAATTTCCTTCTATTATTGGGGTGCATGTCTCTCCTTTCAAGAGTATCGTTCACGACAACACTGTTTTTTCTTTTTCCTTTCTTTTTTTTTCAATTCTCTGTTTTTAATTAGGAGGGTGTTGAGGAATCCTATCTATTTTTGCATGGCAACTCCACTTAGCAATGTTGATATTCCAGACTTGCCTGACGCTTAATGGTTGAAATTATCTCTAGTGGGCTCTGTGACGCTTAATAGTTGAAATTATCTCTAGTGGGCTCTATTTATCAGACGCATGTTAAAGGGTACAGGTAAGCTCAACCATATTGAAGGAGAGGCCATATCTCCACATAAGACACTTAATGGTTGAAATTATCTCTAGTGGGGTCTATGATGCTTAATACTTGAAATTATCTCTAGTGGGCTCTATTTATCAAACGCATGTTAAAGGGTACAGGTAAGCTCAACCATATTGAAGGAGAGGCCATATCTCCACATAACCATTTCCAAATTTGGAATGATGACTCACAAATTATTACATGGCTATGAGGATCCATGACTACAAAAATAAATAGAAATTATATGTTCTACTCCATTGCCTGTGAAATTTGGGAAAACTTTGGAAATACTTATTCCTTTGACAGGATATCTCTATCTGCTTTGAGTTTGGAAACAAAATCTTTGGTGCCAACCCCTCTTTGTTGCAGAATATTATGGATTGTTGAAGGGTATATGGATTGAGTTGGACCAATGTCAAAATTTGAAGCTTGAAAATAGGAAGGATGCTGTCACTCTTGAAAAAAAAGCCTCAGTCACCTGCTAGGTTTGGTAGACTTGAGTTACGATTTCGATGGGGTATTGACGGAGTCAAGGTGACCATAATCTGATCATCATGCATTTCCCAGAAAATAAACTTATTCTACACTTGGTCTATGTTGATTACATGATTGTTATAAGAGATAGCCCACACAAGATCTGACATAGCCTCTGTTGTGAGTATAGCTAGTTAGTTCATGCATGATCCTAGGGAGAAACATTTACAAGTTGTTAATAGAATCGTTTAATATTTGAAGACAAGTCTAGGAAGGGAATTATTATTCAAGAAGAATGAAAAATTAAAGAATGGAGGTGTATACGGATGCAAATTATGCAGAATCCACCTCAGGATATTGCATGCTCTTGGGTGGGGATTTGATGACTTAGAGAAGTAAGAAACAAAATGTTATTGCAAGGTCTAGTGCGGAGGCTAAGTTCTAAGCTATGGCACATGGGGTGTGAATTGTTATGGCTGAGAATTATTCTGAATGATCTTTAAGTGACATGTGAATAGTCTATGACTCTTGTGATGATAAATCAGCTATTAGAATTGCTCACAATCCAGTTCAACATGATGGGACTAAGCACATGGATATAGATCGACAATTCATCGAAGAAAAACTGGATAGTGGCCTTATCACTACTTCTTACGCTTCATTTGAGCTTTAGTTAGCGGATCTATTTACAAAAGGTCCTCCCACCTAATGATTTCATGATCTTAGTTGCAAGTTGGGATTATAGATATCCGTTATAGTTAATAACCGATAGTAGGATATTAAGTATGTTGTTAGAAGTGGTTAGAAGATTTCGGAGATTTTTTTGTAATTTTTACTTTAGGGTTAGAGTTTTCTATATATTGAGGCTGATGTACTGTTTCAAATTAATGAATTGAATAAAAATCTTCTCTTATTCAAATTAATCTTTTTCAAGTAAACCAATAAAATTTTATTTCAAAGTTCTTTTTAAGGATTTCAGTTTTAGACTGTATGACTATTTCAATGACCATGGGCATAGAAAATGATTAGTTTTTCTTCTGATAATGACAATGTTTCATCCATTGTATACGATAGTGTGCTATTTTAGTGGCAGTTGCATACTATACTAATTGCAAATCTTCTTTTCTAGGATGAGGAAGATGTGAAGGCGATTGCTAGGTTATTTGCAGACATGGGTGATTCATACGTGGAACTAATTGCAACCGGTACTTGTACATAGTCATAAACTTCGTTGGTTTCCCTTTGAGAATAATTGGTGCTTTCTCGTGCACTGTGTGAATAACTTTGATGTCTTAGCAAGTTTCTTATGGCTTTTGGTGGTGTTAACTTACTGGGTCTGCGTTGTCTTAACTGAATTTTCCAGGTTCAGATGAATCAATGCTAATAGTGCATGCATTGTTGGAAGTTGCTTCACATCCTGAATATGATATTGCTTCTATGACTTTTAACTTTTGGCATAGTCTTCAGCTAAACTTGACCAAAAGGTGATTTTTGTCCTTTCTAGAAAATACCATTTGTAGGGTTTGTTTAGGTAAATTTCTCTATAAGCATTTTCGGGAGAAGATGAAATTTGGCTTATAACGTAACTCATTTTTTCTTAATTTTTTTTCCTAGAGATGTTTATGGAGAAGTTTATTCAAATAAACCTTTTTACTTGACACTGCTTTAACCAGAAATATGATTATTATATAATCTGACAGGGAGTCCTATATTTCATATGGTAATGAAGCTTGCATTGAACCGGAGAGAAATAGAAGGCTGCAGGTTTTCCGTCCTGCATATGAGTCACTTGTATCACTGGTGAGAAGTTGGAACTAAAAATTTCATCTGAATCTGTCAAACACCCTCAGCAGTGCATGGTTTCCGCTCTCGTCTGTGTTACCTTAATATCAGTTCTGTAATTATATGTATACACTAAAAAATTATGTGACTTTTTACATATTTACATAATTATTCACAACATTCTTGTTGCATTATGAAATTTATGATTTAATGCCTGTGACTCGTACATAACACTTCTTATTTCAAGAGATGACTGAATACCTGTAGTATTCTTATCTTCCCTTTTTCATGGATTTTTATAGGTCATCTTTCGGGTTCAGTATCCTGAAGATTATCAAGACCTTTCATACGAGGATCTTAAGGAATTTAAGCAAACCAAATATGGTAATGGGTTGGTTCTTGTGATGCATCTGCTTGTTTTCCTCTTTTATGTAATCATATATTACTGTGCATTGTATTGATTCACATTTAAGCTGTTTAGGAGAGAAGCTACTATGTTAGGCTGTTCGGATGACAACTTAATGAAGCTGTTCATGGTTAAAAAAATGCTGTTGGACCTCCCCATTCACTCCTTTACTCGTACCACTGCATTTGTTGCAAAGCAACAACCTCATTTATCACACTTGACATTATTTATCTCTTATACTGGTGGTCTCACTTCTCATGCTGATTCCAAATCTCTTTTCTCTTCTACTTCTCTTGCATATTCTTCTGCATAAAACATTCACCATGAACTATTTTCAAAATGGTTTAAATGTTAAAAACTCATTACTCTTTTTATATAAACAAATAATTCCACATCATATATTATGTATTTAAAGAAGTGAACTTTAAGCTTAACTCAACTTTACAAAACTGGTTTGTGAGATAAGGTTTGCACCCACTTATAAACTATTGCAAGGTCTTATCTTTAGTTGATGTGAGATCTCCAACACACCTTACGCTGAGACTGCTCAACTCGAGCTGTGACTATAGATAGTGACCCAATAGCGGGTGACCCAATAGTGCCAACAATATTGTTAGGATAAGATCTGATACCATCTTAAGAAGTAGATTTTAGGCCTAACTCAACCTTACAAAACTGTTTGTAAGGTGAGATTTGCATCCACTTATAAACTATCGAAAGGCCTTATCCCTAGTTAATCTAGGATCTCCAACAATGTGAAAATATATTTTTTACACAATTAAAACAAAATAAACTATTGATTTCATCAAACATACCCAAAAAAAAAAAATTGATTGTAATTAGTGATTGAATTATTATATTTTCCACAAACACGGTAAAATTACATATTTTTTTTCTGTAACTTTTAAGTTGGATTACAATATTATAGCAAGCTTAATAATCTGCTGAAGTACTTAGTATTGCATTGTGGATGGATGTCGCTTTTGGCCTTTTTCCTGATATCATGGTTGGATTTGAACACAATAATTTGCATGGATAATGATGATGATACTTAGCTGTTGTAGTCTCTTGGCTGATTGTTAATTAATATAGAGGGGTCTCTGTTTTTTGCTATGTATAATAAACACTACAGTCTTGTTGGTCCTCCTTAGGTATAAGAAACATCCCAATTGGCTCCAAGAAGTCGGACATCAATTTGGTCCTGCAGTGTTACATAGGTGTAAATCAGAAGATTTAGAAAAATCAAGTTGGATTAAAATGGACGGGTCACATATAAACAATATTGCATCTATGATCCATTAAAAATGTAAGAAAAAAATCCTTATCCTTGACTCATTAGAAAGATCCTACTCATCCGTTAAAAATGCTCTCTTTATAAGGACTGTTTTCAGAACATGAACGGGGGCTCCTTGGATATAATATCTTGATCCATTGGTTTGAAAATATATGATGGATGACATATTAACCATCTAGCAGTAATTTTTTGGTTTAATGCATTATTGTCACCCATAATCTTAAATAAACAGCCGTTTAGTCCGAAAAGTGTCTTTTGACATCAATTTGGTTCTGAAATTGATACTTATTTCACACTGAGAGGATGGATGGCCAAATTAATGCGATTTCCCGGCTATTGTTTATCGTATTTAATTCCCTAGGGAAGGTATCTTATCTTTTGTTCCTGTTTGTTTCTGTTTTGTTGCCATCTCTTTAAATTCAGGATGAGAAGTTGATTTGTGTTGGAAATGGGAGCATTTAATGTTTATTATCTTTCCAAGCAGTTCAGTTTATGATTAGCATGGTTCCATGTACTTTAGGAAATTGTGATGTTTTAATTGTTCTCTTGAAACTTGTAGTTGTTATTTATTATCTTTGTAATTATTATTTTTGTAAATAATTCAATCTGCTGAATGGTAAAGAAACATACACATTTAGAAAATTTCCTCTCATTTTCTCACAATTTGTCATATTTGGTGACAAAGATTTGTTGAAGTGTTATAATGATTGCCTGTGTTAGGTTTTCTCATATGTGGGAAATCGGGAACAAGTACACTGATAATGAAACAAGTTAAATGACTACTTTATAGTTACTACTGTATAGTTCGAAACATGAAATTTGATTTCAGATAATTTCATGGGTTTGCATTCAGAGAAAATAGGGAATAGGTTTAATGCTGAAGGCTCAGTGAAAATTCTTCCTTTGTATGGAAGTAACGGTTGCCTCACTGCATCTGGCCACATGCTATTATTAAAGCAATTTACTTTTAAGATCTAATGTTTCTGTCTCTTTGAATATTTTAGTGATGATCTTGTTTGTGTGGGGCCATTTGCCCTGAAATACTATGCTGTACAACTTTTATGATTAAAATGCAACTGAATTATGGTTTACTGATTGTTAATTCTCTCTTAACACATAATTCAAACAGAATTAGATAATGTTTCTAACTGGAAGTTTTTGTTTCAGCTGTTGCAGATGTATTGACAGATGCATCATCAGTACTTGGTGGCGATGCCACACTTAAAATTCTATACATGAAGCTGCTTGAGGTCCGAACAATTAATTTAAATATGCTTTCGTTATTGACAACCCGATGTTTTTGTAATGGTGGGAGATAACTTGGTTTAATCTAATTTTACTGCTTAAGTTTCGTTCAAAACTTTTTTGGGTCTCTTGTTAACTTTATTATCAATAAGTAGCTGTAGCTGCCGGCCATGTTTTTTCTGCTTCTTATATGTGATTTTGCTAAGTAATGTATGGATATTATTTCCCAAACCTCTTCATTGTTTCTGAACTGCCTTATCACCCTGTTTAGGCTGTATCTGGCCATGGTAATAATGAACACAAGGAATGGCGACCAGCCGAGGCTGCTTTATTTTGTATTCGGGCTATATCGAATTATGTGTCAGTTGTTGAAGCAGAAGTGATGCCTCAGGTATGCTTCCACCTTTAAATTTGTAATAATAATTATTATATAGTTCTTCTCCTAAATATTACAAGTCATTTCTTTTAATCTATTATAAAATATTTCTTTAACTTTATACCCTTTTGTCTGCACAGACGAATTTCTGTTTGTATTTAAATCTTGTTGTAGATATCTTGGTGTAAATAACCTGAGTCATTCTATTTAAATCCTGTTTGGATTATGACTTTCTTATGTTTGGTTGCACCCACCTTCTTTATCTAGACCGACTCACATTTGATTTCCTGTATTTTCCTAAGATATTCTACTGCTCATAAGGGTTATAAATTGTTTATCTTCGGGTGTTAAATTGTTCATCTCCAAAGACTTAATCTTCTGCGAAATCTATTTTCCCTATGCTGACTATTCCCCTCAAAACCTGTTTTCTCCACCTCCAGTCTCTCATTTTCCTGGCTTACCATATTTCATTGGCTAGTATAATGGTACTGTCTACTTCCATTCCTTAGCAAGTCCATAAGTAAATTTTCTTTGCCTTCTTACAGATCATGGCTTTGCTTCCAAAACTTCCTCATCAACCCCAACTACTCCAGACAGGTAAAGTTGCCCTTTTTCTAAAAAGTATTATTTAGTTCTATTCCTGCTGAACTTTTTAGCTTCTGGTGCTTGTAATTTTCTATTTGATTGTGTTAACTCACTAATAAAATGCTTGTCATGTCTTGTTGCTTTATTTTCAGTGTGTTTAACTATTGGAGCTTATTCAAAATGGCTTGATTCTGCGTCTTGTGGACTGTCTGTACTGCCATCGGTTTTAGATATCTTAATGAATGGCATGGGTACATCTGAAGATTGTGCAGCTGCTGCTGCTTTGGCATTTAGACACATATGTGATGGTATAGCCAACTACTCTTTGAGTATATTTGTGTTTCTTTTTATCTTTTGGTATTGTGAAGAGTTAGCTTGGTGAGTTACAATGATATTCAGTGCAAACATGGCAAAGATTAGCTCTACCTGGACTGATAACAAATAAACTTCTGAACTTTGTAGTTTTGATTATGAAGTGTTACATGGAGCATTGTGTTTTTTTTTTTTTTTTCAATAAAGTTTTGCAGGAACATAATTTCACTTTTATATCTGCTTTTACCTAATAACGGCGGTAGTAATTCTTAGAATTTCTTGGAAGATGAATAAAGAGGAAAATATTAGACGTGGACAACTAGGTATTTTGTTTTAATTATTTCCATTATGTTTTCTGTGGCCTATTGATTGAGACAGTATCTGATGGAATGAATTATTATTCTTGATGATTTTCTTTCAATATAAAGTCGTAAATAAGCCTTAACCCAACAGCTTCAGCTATTGGGGAATAGTTGGTTCTTGATGTAACATAAGAGTCTATGATCATGTTGTCAAGAATTCAATCATCTCTGTTTTCATTTTTTATTTTTCATCTAGAAATGCCTCCAAGCCATAACTTATTGCTTATTAAAAAATCTTTTGCCTGAGGAGGCAAGTTGGTGATTTGCAACGAATTTATTGTTGATGTGAATAATCTCTTATATTTTGTTCTGATTTCAGACTGCCGGAAAAAGCTTTGTGGATGCTTAGAGGGTCTGTTCCACATCTACAATAAGACAGTTAATGGAGAAGATAGTTTTAAAGTTCCTGCTGAAGACTCGTTGCATCTGGTTGAAGCATTAAGGTAGTTTGGTAGCTTTAAATTTTAACATCTACGATTGTTTGCTAATGTTTGATTTTTCTAACTTTTTAATGATAACTATTGATTTGAACACCTTCAATTTCCATGCAGTATGGTCGTTACTGAACTTCCTCCAGATGATGCTAAGAGAGCTCTTGAGGCGTTATGCATACCAGTCATAACTCCTTTACAGGTTCGTGTTCAATTTTCAGAGACTTTTTTCAGTTATAAAATTTTCTTTTGATTATTTTGCTTTCTATTTTATATTCTGCTCCACCAGGAAGCTATTGCTCTAGGTCCAGAAAGCTTGAGTAAAAGACCTTCTCGTCAGTTAACAGTTCACATTGATAGATTTGCTTACATCTTTAGGTATGTTCCCTAATTAATAAATGTTGTCTTAGTGCCCCAAGCACCACCCTTTTTTTAAACTCAATTTGTCGCAATCCTCAACACGTGACTGAATCTGCTTTTAGATATGTAAATCATCCTCAAGTTGTGGCAGATGCTATTCAACGACTATGGCCTATTTTTAAGGCTATCTTTGATCTGTAAGTTGTCCCTGATTGCTTATGCGACTATCATTTTTTTTTTCTTTCCTTCATTTTCTTTCTTTAATATTTTAAAGATTTCTTGTCTAAGACGTCTTTATGATGACATTTTTGCCAGTCGTGCTTGGGACATGAGAACAATGGAATCTCTCTGCCGAGCATGTAAATATGCAGTGAGTAAGCTAAATAATTAACTCTGCTCCATTTTCGCTTTGTCAATGTGAAGAAAGTTATTATAATGAGAAAGGCATCCGTTGGTAGAGTCATTCAAGTTGGATTAGCCATTTATCTTAACTTTCTTTATTACAATTTTTATGTGGTTTCATCCCATGCTTACTATGTCTAAATCTGTCATGTCTCCATCCATAGTTTTCATGAGGTTGATGCACACTATGTTTATGATGTGTTTCTACTGACATGTAATAAGCCATTTTTTCAGTTGGCTGTTTGTCAGCCAAGTCAGTGGTACAGATTTAAGGTTTGTTGTCAGTTCCTAGGTGGTATCTTCCTCCTAAAGAGTCTGTATATGCTCCACTCTGGTTCTATGCATAATCAATGTTGAAAAGTTTAGTTTGTATTATTGAATGTCATGTGGCAATATCTATCGCTTGTTTCTAGGTGAGAACCTCTGGAAGATTCATGGGGCTCACAATTGGTGCCATGCTGGAAGAGATTCAGAGTCTGTATAGGCAGCACCACCAACCATGCTTTCTTTATCTCTCCAGTGAAGTTATAAAGGTATTCATATGTTGCTCTGGCACTGGCCGTTCCTAATAACCAAATGTTACCAAAGTTATATGGTCTTTAGTTCATTTGGTACCTTCATTGTGCGTGTTACTAAGTTTGTTGTGTTATATGAACGAGTCTGCATACAAAAAATGGCATTAGAAATATATTTCGACTTTAAACAAAGATTCCTGGGTGAAGATGAGTGTATGCTTATCAGTCTCTGACCAGGGTGTGGTGTGGCCAAGCATAGAAGGATAGTTGATGCTGGTATTAGAAATACATTTCAACTTTACCGAAAGATCTTTTTTATCCTGGGTGAACATGAGTGCATGGTTATCAGTCCCTGACCAGGGTGTGGTATGGCCAAGCTGGAAAATATCATAGTAGGATATTGAATGTTGGTATGGCCGCGATACTGATGTTTACAAATAGATGATGAATAGTTTATTCTACAGGCATTGATACTCAAAATAAAAACTAATTTAAATAGATGTGTAAAGACAGACCAAAGGACCTGGGGCAAAACCAGACCAATTAAGGAAATATGGACTGAAGTGTGAAGAAAGAACATGGTACATAGACAAGATAACAGAGTCCAAACAGCTCTGCTATGATGCGTGTGAACATATGGGTGATTGGAAATGCTTTTCCGATGACTTTTCCTTGTCCCCAGTTTCTTATTCTACTTATATGTTATCAAGAAAAACGAACTTTGCCTATTTCCATCCGCGCCCTTCTACTTGTATATTCTTTCTTATTTGTGGTCTTTGCTTCCTCGACTAATTTACTCCACTGATTTTTTCCTGATAAAGTGACTTGTTCTGTGAAAAGATTGGTAGATATAACCTAATTATCCCATCAACTATAGGTTGTACAAAATCCTTCCTCTTCATGGTGTGATCAATGAACTAGTTTGGCATAACTTTGGTGGTTCGTATCTTGCATTTCAGATATTTGGTTCTGATCCATCTTGTGCTGACTACCTGAAAAGTTTGATTGAGGCGCTCTTTCAACATACAACACGTCTTCTCACAAGTATTCAGGTGATTTGAGTTACTTTTCTGTAGCACTTTCTTTCAAATCTGTTGATAGTCTTTTAATGTCTGATTTATTTACTTTTTTTGCTGCAGGAATTCACAGCCCGTCCTGATATAGCCGATGACTGTTTCTTGTTGGCTTCAAGGTGTATTCGCTACTGTCCTCAACTGTTTATTCCCTCGTCTGTTTTTCCTTCATTAGTTGATTGCTCTATGATTGGCATCACAGTACAGCATAGGTACAGTCCCTCACTAAAAAACTTGAAAGCATCATCCATTCTTGGGTTGGGAAAGGGTGTTATTTGTATTCATGATCCTTTTATATATTATTTATTGTCGAGAGGCAAGAAATCCTGTTGTAACTAATTTTCACGCTGCTCCATGGCTCACTTTTATTTAGTGTGGTTGTTTACCCTTTTTTCGGTTTTCCTCCTTTGTAGGGAGGCTTCCAATTCCATATTGCATTTCTTGGCTGACATTTTTGATCTTGCGAATTCCTCTGTGGGGGAGCAATTTATACCAGTAAGAGATAGTGTAATTATTCCTCGAGGTGCCAGCATCACCAGAATTTTGGTTGCTTCATTAACGGGAGCACTTCCAAAATCTCGAGTGGACGTGGTAATTTCTCAATTTCTCATGCAACGTCTACTGTCTTTATTTGCATATGTTCACTTTTGAGGGGATGTAACTATCTCATCTGAGCTTTTGTATACCTGCTCCTTCCTCAGGTATCTTATACGCTACTGGCGTTAACTCGATCATATCGGATGCAAGCGCTGGAATGGGCGAAAAAGAGTGTTTTATTAATTCCATCGACAGCTGTTACAGATGTAGAGCGATCAAGATTCTTGAAAGCTCTTTCTGATGCAGCATCCGGAGGTGATACTAATGGGCTTACTGTTCCTGTTGAAGAGCTCTCAGATGTTTGCCGACGTAACAGATCAGTTCAGGAAATAGTTCAAGAAGCTTTGAGACCGCTGGAGTTGAACATGGTGAATGTATCATAGACGATTGGTAAATGCCTGTGATAGGGAGGGCCATTTTGTTTAGGTCCTGTCTGTTGGCCAGGCTAGTTGGTTGTGTATTATCTATATTATATTCTTTTTTTTATCTATTATCATTCTCCAATTTTTCAGGAGAATTTGCCCCTGCATGATCTGTTGTGTTGGCCGGAAGAAATTAATAGGGTGTTGTATCTTTTATTTTACTTGAATGTGGGATTGGTGAGTGATGTTTGTCCCGGTTGTCATTTTTCGGGGGGGGGGAGCGGTGGTTACATGGTATACAATTGTAATTTAATGGAAACAGAAAAGGTGGGGGGGAAAATAGAGAACATTGATAAGTTGTTTCAATTTTTCAAGTTTGGAATGAATATGGAATTTGGAATCTGTGCACTGTGTTAGGTTCGTCTGACTCATCTATTAAAATGAACTAAGAGTGATGTCAGGATTTAGATGTGGCACGTTATCATACAATGATTGACCAATTTGATAGTGATGTCATGAAAGCGTTATTATAAGCTGTTCTGGATGCACGTGGCGGCTCACCAGACTAAAACTTTTATGTGGATACACTCTTCTCTAATAGCATTTGTTAAGTTCTTATTAATGAAATAATGTTTTAATATTGATTTCATAGTTAGAAGGTTCTTAAAATTATAGATAATTGTTTATTTATAAAGATTTTTTTTCAATTTTTGAATAAATTTATTTTCACCAGACTTTATTTTTCAGGAAAAACTTGAATACATTCTTAAAGCTACGCTGGCCTAGTGCTTGGGGTACTTTGCTATGCCATGTTTTGATGCTAGGCTGCAATCTTGTCAATTTGGGCACAACTTTCCTTGTTTAAGCGTTATATTAGCAACCATATTTCGTCATCAAATATAACGGTGTAATCATGTCACGTGTGTTTAAATTGGGTGATTTTTTGCCACCGTATTAAGAGAAGCTAAACGCTGGTTTGGTATTGCTGAAACTGGCATTGTCGTCGAAGAGAAACACTTATCTTCAATCTCGAACGATAACAGTGACTGATACAATGAAGAATGTTAAGACTCATGAAGAATTTCGTGCATATGATGTCAACATAACAGAACCGGAAAAAACGACCTTCAGTGGTGAGTAGTTTGTACATCAGTAGAGCATAAACAGGTCCAAATATTCGCGAAAACCAAAAATGGATATTCTAGTATTTAAAGATTATTTTAGACAAGTTGCAAACCAACTGATGAGCGCAAGTGAAAGAATAGGGAATCAAGGGAAGTACTGAACCTCAATATTTTATTGATGCTTTAATAGTCTTTTGGTTATTTTCTTTGTTAAATTTTCTAGATTTAGTTCCTTTGATTATAACTATTCAAAAGTAATCAATATAACATCTTCCGCTTAATTTATTCTACCAAATATGATGAACCTCCATGGCTATGGTTTGGCATGAAACCTGCAACGTGAATGGATGGAGAATTGGCAGTGGAGGGCAGCTTTAAGTATGAAAGACTAAGGTGTTTTATTAGAGGAAAATGATTTAGAAATGAAGAGGAAGAGAAGAGAGGTTAGGACAATTCTTTAAAAGTTTTATGTTATGCAAGGTGCTAATCTAGAGAGGAACTTAATGAAAATTTTTAAGATTTTACTATATTCATTTAAATTAAATTTTAAGGATTAAATACATAAATTTATAGTCTCCTAAGTCAGTCAACTTAGAGTCAAAAAGTGAGAGAGAAATTTAAATTTAAAATTTATAAAAGTAGAACAACTAATAACTATGTGACACTTATTAAGTAGTCAATGAAAATAGGTGACAATAGTGGATTTATACATGTAAATATTTCATGTTTGCTCTTGATGTCTTAAATTATTTAGGTTTTCAAATAAACTTAAATGAAACTCAATTTGAAATTCAAATAAACTTAAATGAAACTCAATTTGAAACTTTATGTGAGTCTATATATTATTTTTGTTCTTATTGTGAATTCAAAATATAAAATCTAAAATAAAAAAACGGAGACCTAATACATAACCCGAAGAGAAAAATTAAACTAAACTAATATTTACAGACAAATCAGTTACTAAGTTGATAAGTTGAGTTTCACTTTTCTTCAATTTTTCTAGTCATTTCCTTTTATGAAGGAGTCTTTTATCAAATTATGTAAATATTTTAATTCATTCATTGTTTGGTCAGTCTTGTTATGAAAACGGCTGGATGCACCACCATTACTTTGATGACCCTCTCCAGATCCTCTTTTCCCTCATCTTCCTAGGGAGAACCTTCCTCGCTCATTGTCACAATCTCTCCAATCACAAGAAACAATTGGAAGCAAGTTCTGAGACATGATTCAAGCATGCGTTGACTTCAATCTATGGTTTGAATCTAGAGTTTCAATCACTTAAACTAATTCAATTCAATTTCATCAAGCAGAAATTGAAGACGGAAGATTTATTATCTACTGTATTTGATAATTTGGTCTAGTTACTATAACTCTTTAACTGTTCTTTTCGGTGTTTCTTTTCCTTTTATCCAAACTGTGCGAGTGAAGCCAATCCATTGAATTTCGACTGAAATAGTGAATGAATTGCTTGACTTTGCAATTGAATTGTTGTACGATGCTTTAGGGTAATAAAACAAGTGAAACACCTTCTCAAAATCTAAAGAATGTTTTTTTATATTTTTGTACCAACAAAATTAAATACAAATTAAATTGTGAAACTAACAAAATTTAATTTAAATATGAAAGTAAGATCTACCGTCAAAATAAAAAATTAAATAAGATACAATATTAAAAAAGAAAGTAGTATAACACCTTCCATTAAAATTGTTGTAATGAGGTGCCTTAATAAGATCCACAACTTCCAATTACGATCACATTAATTTGGATTTATTTTTTAAAAAATCATTTATCATTGGAGCAATGATGTGAGGAGCATGAACAGCGCGTGGACCCCATCCTTTGAAGTCCTTGTTCCTAGTTCCACTTTTGCTCGTCAAATCGAATCGATCATTCACCAATTCGATTCACTGAACGCAAAGTGTAATGTAATCTCATCTCTTTCTCTCGCTGGAACGAAAAAATGGTGTCAACACATGAGAAGAAGAGCAACCTCGCCAAACTCATCATCCCTTCTTCTTCTTCTTCTTCTTCTTCTTCTTCTTCTTCCCCATCCCCATCCCCATCCATCACAAGTCCACACGTCATCCACAGTAGGTCCCACTCCTTTGTGGGCCCCTCCCCCCGCGTCAATCCCTCTTCCACCCCTCTCTTCTTCGTCAACGAGGACGACGACGAAGACGAGGAAAAGGAACCTCTTGCTTCTGACCCTGTTAAGATTGGACCTTCCGATTTTCACATTCTCCGAGTTGTAGGGCAGGGTGCCTTTGGCAAGGTCTTTCTTGTCAGAAAAAAAGGAACTTGCTTCGACGGTGATGGGGTCTTCGCCATGAAGGTCATGAGAAAGGACACCATCATAAAGAAAAACCATGTCGATTACATGAAAGCGGAGAGGGATATTCTCACCAAAGTTCTTCACCCTTTCATTGTTCAGCTGCGTTACTCTTTTCAGGTCTCTAACTAACTATATATCCTAATTCGCTTCAATTCATTCACACAATCACTTACTGAGTATGTTTTGTGCAGACCAAATCTAAGTTATATTTGGTGTTGGATTTTATCAATGGAGGGCATCTCTTCTTTCATTTGTATCGCCAGGGTATCTTCAGGTATCTTTTTCTTCATCTCATGTGTTGCAAGCTACGTATTGAACGTTTATTTAATTTTAATTATCCGTTTGGTTTGGTGTATGTGTTGAGTAGTGAGGATCAGGCAAGGCTTTACACTGCTGAGATAGTGTCTGCTGTTTCACATCTTCACAGCAAAGGCATCGTGCATCGGGATCTGAAGCCTGAAAACATTCTAATGGATTCTCATGGGCATGTAATAATAATGCCCATATACTATTCACCTCCTATGCCTTGTTTCTTGCATCAACTTTGCTTTTGCTACTTTGACTTTTGATAGTCTATTGTTTTCTGTTTTCTATGTCACCTTGTGGGGTTGTGCTCCAAATTCTGATATATATATATATATATATCAAGTTTGTTATGTTCAATGATGAATATTGAGATGGCTTAGCTGTATAGTTCAACTTTGATATTTGGTCTGCCCGTGTATAGGTGATGCTGACTGATTTTGGAATGTCAAAAGAGATTGATGAATTGGGAAGATCCAACTCTCTTTGCGGGACCGTAGAATATATGGCTCCTGAAATTCTTCTGGCTAAAGGCCATAACAAGGATGCGGATTGGTGGAGTGTTGGTGTCCTGTTGTATGAAATGCTAACAGGGAAGGTAATGCCTATCTGCACCAAAATGCTAACAACACATTTTCTAACACTTATCATTGTCTTCAAACTTAAAATTTATTTGAAATTACAATTTTTTGTGGGTCTCACTTCTTATTTAGGTCACAATAGACTTTGTTTTTTTCAAAATCAATGTATTTTTCAAAATTGATGTCTGAATGTTTCTGTTTAATTGCTGTTGAGGAACCTTTTCTATTTCAGTTATTTTCTGTGTAAGAACACAAGGGGAAGCAGTAACTTGTCATAATTTATGATTTCATTTGGCAGGCACCATTTACTCACACTAACAGAAAGAAACTTCAGGAGAAAATTATTAAAGAGAAAGTTAAACTTCCACCATTCCTTACCAGTGAAGCTCACTCGTTACTCAAAGGAGTAAGTAGACGACAGTATATCTGCATTTCTTCCATTATGTTTCTCTACTGTCTCATCTTCTTTCACGTGCACTTACAAGTATAATATGCCTGTTACCTGAACATAACTTAAAATGTTTATATTGTAGATTTCTGAACCCACTGCCTTAAGATTTCGCTGGTGTCCTTTTCACATGCCTATTTTCTGTTTTTGTATGATCTCTTTTTATGTGTGAAATCGTATACTTTACTCCAAAAGTGATTGTATCTAATTTCTATGTGGATAATTCTATTTTTAAAACATAAATTTGACATTTATACTGTATAGTCTTCACGTGTATAGTGAAACTAAATATATGTTTCCAGAAACTTCAATTTATAATTTTCTCAAAACCAGTCTAAGTTCATTATCAAAGAACTCATCTATTGACCTTTTCAAAATTACAATTCCGATAAGTTGTGAACGATAGTATTTATCAAAATATTTTAAAACTAAAACGCCAATTTGTTTTATTTCATGAGTATGTAAGTGGACCCCTGTTGTCTATGTTAATCTATTTGGATTCCACCTATGTTATTAAAAAAGAAAATCATATTATTTAAATGATATTAATATTCTAATAGAAATTAATGCAAAAAATGTACCACGATTTCTTTCCAGTATTTTTCAAGGTTACTATGTAAATAGCCACATTCATGATCTGACCATCTTGCTCAAAATACAAAGCACTGATTTCTTTAAATACAAAATTGAAGGTAGTAAAAGCATATGCACAATGAGTATCAATTTTCCTTACCTAACGGCAATTTCTAGAGAAAAAAAATAATTGATGACCACGTTTATGTAGATATTATTTTGCTATTAAGTATGAACATTCAAAGGATAGCTTTGAAAAATATATAGAAGAACGCTGGAATACAGTAAAGTTCCTACTCTGGGACGTGATGTTCTCAAAATATTGTCTTGAGATTAAAGAAAAAAATTTGAACGGACAGAGATAGAGAGATCCAATTCTAAAACCTGCACATTCTGTTTACTTGTTACAGTTGCTGCAAAAGGATCCAACGACAAGGTTAGGACATGGGCCAAATGGAGATGACCAGATCAAAAATCATAAATGGTTTAGGTCAATCAATTGGAAGAAATTGGAGGCGAGAGAACTGGAACCAAAGTTTAAACCAGATGTGTCTGGGAAAGACTGTACAGCTAATTTTGACAAATGTTGGACAGCAATGCCCCCTAATGACTCGCCAGCACCCACACCTACAGCAGGTGACCATTTCCAGGGCTATACTTATGTGGCACCCAACCCTTGGCTTTCATCTCGCTCACTAGAATGAAGAACCAAATCTGTACATGGATCAATGTATCAAAACATGACCTCAATAAGACAAGTAACCATATCTTGTGATTGTGAGCTTTCTTAGCTTACAAGTAACCAAAATCTTCTGAGCAAGGAGCCACCCCGTCTGCTTTCAAAGTTAACTCTTAAATGAATATTGTAATGGCCCATTGCAGAGAATAGAGAATGTTCAGGGGCTCTGATATGGCAATTATGTTTTTGCAACTTGGTTTAGTTCTTGTTTTAAACTAAGGGAAAGATTTGAACTGCTTTGCCTTCCATTAAGGCCAGCATTAACATATTTGATCAGCCAGGAGGGTGAGTGTGTATAACATATTTGACTTATCCATCAGAAGACTTTGCAGCAACACAATTTCAAGGTTAATGCATTTCAGCATTACTCATTCTTATGCATATATATAACTATGCTATTCAACACAGCTATCACATGTTCTGCTTATATGATCTAGAAAGATAGATAGTTGATGTCACCAATGTCTTATGCTGTATTTTCTTTCCCTTCAAAAAAGCGCACGTTTTTTATTTTTGGTAGGAAGTAGGAACGCACAAATAATAGTATCTATAAAAACTTTTGTCTAATCTAAAACGGTCAGATCTTGTGTGGTTGTTTGAGATGGGGCCCTCCTTCCACCACTGCACTAGTCGAGAGAGATACACTGGATAAGACGATTCCACAAAAGCGTCATTTGTAAGGTGAAAGCAAAGAGATGATAATCGTTATTTAAAATGTAAAGACAACCATTAAGAAACAGTAACATTCTGAAAAACACAAATAGCAGATTAGCAGCATGAAAGAATCTTATACCTTCACGACTTTGCGGAACCCAAACATAATAAAATATCTAGCCTCCGTAGCACGTGAACTACGTGAATCATATAAGACCAGGGTAAATTCTTCGCCAAAATTTCCCCCAATCTCTGGCCATGTGCACCAGTCACTAAAATCTACTTTTTTTCCTGTTTATAGTTTTATAAAGCCTTGAATCTTAATGGTTTTAACGAATGGTGCAACCAGGGACCAAACTCACCAAACCAATTATTTTATGTTATGTGTGCAGAAGCAACAAGATTCTATCTATATTACGTGGGCTCTACTCTTTGCAGAAGAACCTTCATATAACTGAATGAGCAAGGGATCCACACACTAAAGAAACTGAGATTAGGATATATTTGGATGAGGGTTTACACGAAACCAGAAAGAACCCAAAAAGACCAATTCACCCACCCATCTACATCCTCTGCTTATAAATAGACCTTGCTTGAAAATGTTGCAATAACCATTTCTTGAAACACCAAGGTCTGGTTAAGCCAAAAATCATGGACAGAATCAAATCCAAGAATGAGAAGTCTCTGTGTGAGAAATCGATGAAGGTGGTAGTAAATATCATTAAGCTGTCTTCTTTCTCTATTGCACAGAAGACTCTTGGTGCCACAACAAGTACTAGAAAGGCTGGTCCAGAATCTGATATGGACTCTGATGAGGAAGCACCGGTTCCTGATCAATTATCCACAAGCAGAAGGTCACAACAGCCACAGAGCCGTGCAAACCCCACATATGTGATCAAATCAGGTGGGAGCAACGGATCAACAGAACATTTGATTTATCAAGAAAGAGTCCCAATTGATGTAAGCCCAAAGAAAGAGCAGTGTGTTGATGGATTGGCTTCTGACTATATCTGTAAGATACGGACCAAGCTTGGGCGTGGTGTATGAGGAGATATTGTTACATGGTCTAGGACCATTACACAAAGGAGTAAATAATCCAAGAACTTATATGTTATTTTGATCATGTAATAATTTCTTAGTTGTCTTCACTTGTGTGCCTTCACAGCTTTTATGTGCTCCATGTATCATACTACTTAGAAAACACCCATTTTGGTTCGATTAACCAGCTGTAATAATGTAATAAACTTAGTAGTTGGGGTTTCTAGCTAAAGCAAATGCATAATCAACTTTTTTCTTGATGCTTATTCTTTGCTTGATGGACAAGTATTACATGTAGACTAGTTTATATAGATGATGTTTTCAACACATGATCAGTTTGCATGAATTATATCAATGATTTCATTTGGTTTGAAGATGATATTTTGGATACACATAATGTCTTTAGTAAATCCATCTTTTGGCAAAGATAATAATAATTCCGAGTATTTGAGTGTTGCAGTCATAGTGGTGGTCCAACATACATGTGTGGATAGATGATAAAGTACAAGAAATCGTGAACAAGTGGTGCAAGAATATGATTGCTAAACATTCAGATGATGGAAGGTACTCCAACATTTTAGCTTCTAATTTTTTATTAACTCTAATTTTAGGCTGTGCAAAAGCCACTGCGGTTTTAGGAGGCCTTTAGAATATCTTCTATAGACCTTAGTTGTTCTTATGAAAATACCTTCATAAATTCTTTAGCTTAATTCTGTGAGTTTTTATTTCGAACTTGCTAAAACAAATTCTATTTAACTTATTTCAATAATCTTCATAGTCCAGTTTGTGAAGATGCTTATGCAATTAGATGTTTTAATCCTTTCGAGTTAACATATGCAGCATGTGAGTAAAACTGGCTGAGCATAACCCAAATACCAGCAAAGAGATGTGTACACTTTATGTGCCTTATACTTCACCGGCCAACCAATATGCTTCACTCCGTAGCTTTCAGCATCTCCTTTTGTTCTTTTGCCATTCTGATTATATTTTAAAAATAATTTGACTTACTTGCCTATTAAGAATCCCGTTAGTCATTATTAGAAATTGACTGAAGCATACACATTTCAAGTGTGAAGTTAGATTTTACAAAATAAGTTTGTAAACTTGTAAATTGATTTTACATCGAACGAATGTAAAATATCGAACAATTATTCATGTATCCTCAATCTGTACCAAAAGAATTGTCTCATGTAAAACTATTTTTTAGAGAAATTGGTTGATAAAAGTAACAGCAACTTAGATTTCTAGACCAAGTAGTACAAGATTTGAATTTTAATAATATCTGAAATAAAGCATATTAACACTCACATTGTCTGTACTTAAATTTTGGACAATGAATAATGGGTATCGATACAAAAGAAAAATACACATATAATTTCATATGACAGTATAAACCACCACATATCTATACAAGTTAAGTCTTGAATTCAATTGTGTGTTGATAATAGGGACAAACATTTGTACAGAAGGAACTTATGCCTTTGGAGGGAATGGCTGTAGCTAAATGGGAATCCAAGTAGTGTCTTCCAGAATCTCCCACCACCACTCTCAACAAAACATTACATGATCATGTCATTTCAATTCTTTATTTTCTTCTTTCATAATACGTGTTTGTCATGCCTTCTTTTTGTTCAACAAACAAGCAAAGAAAAGCGAATCTACACCTTTGCTCTTTAGAGAGAATTGGTGGATTAAGTAAACAATTTCTTCAAATGTTCACACCCATTTTTACCAGAATCTATAGGAAATTATTTATATTCCATGCATGGTTCATATCAACAACACGCGGTAATGATCATTTCACACGATCAGGGAATAGTAATTGCATTCTGGGTCATTTGTTTCAAAAAGAGTAAGCTCCCATTTAGACTTCAAATTTTAGAGAGATTAAGTTTTATTTGTAAAAATATGAAGAAAGACTTCACCTACTACCTTCTCTTCTGATCATAAATTATGATAAGTTTGTTAGCTTTTGCATTAATTATTTTTGAGATCATATGAAAAATAATAATCTGTAATTAAATCGCTGTCTAATTCTTTTTCACTGTTAGTGTATCATTATTAAACCCTAAACATATTTACATAGTTAATAAATTAGAAGTAGATGTGAATTCTAAATAGTTACACAAAAATTAATAAATTTATCATTATATGATAATTAAGAATGACAACATAAAATATCTTTACAAGATGTACATATTTCAATTTTAAGTTTATTTAATTTTAGATTTTAATTTTATAAAAATATCACTTTAATTTGTAAACTCATAAAATATATTTTCTTTTACCTTCTGTTTGGATTTGAATAACAATTTTAAAACTTTCAAAATTGAATTTGAATTTATTTTGTTTGGATAAGATAATTTAAAATTTATTAAATTTTTAATTTTTTGTTTAGATAAATTATTTCAATTATAAGAAATTAAAAAAATAGTAAACAATTTTTAACAATTTAAAACATATAATATTTTTTATTCAAAATTTTTTAGAAATTGTTGGTTTAAAACAAAATATAACCCTAACGTAAACAAAAAATAATAATTTATATTAAAAACTTAAGTAATTCTCTTAATGTTGGCCAAAACAAATATTAATTTATGTTAATTGAGAAATAACATCAATTTTTGTTGTATATGGAATCACTTCAATTAATATTTGTTGAAAAAAAATTCCTGACATCAATTAACAATAACCTCATATGATTGAAAAGATGTATTTATTTGACATAAAAGTTTTAATGTTGGCCATTAAAACTTTGATTAATATTATTAGAAAAATTAGCTTAACAATAATAAAATAACTCAAATAAAGACGATTAACTTTAGTACGAAATAAACCTTTCCGATATTTACAAAAATATATATACATTAAATTTAAGCTACATAAATCTCAGCTAATTTAATAATAAAAACAATACTAAAATTAAGATGCATCAAGTTAATAAAGATTCCGCCTTAATAAAGTTATGTACAAACCAATAATAATTTATGAGCAAATATAAAAATAAGATAAATGAATTTAAGAATATGAAAATAACTTTATTGCAATCATTAGTAAAAGTATAAAATATAATATAAAAGAATAGTGGATAACATTTTCCATTGAGATTAAAACTATAATTTTATAAAATTAATGTTTGGAGTATAATTGAATATACTTAAAATGTGTAAGAATAGGTCCGAATTTAATATATTCTACTAATAAAGATGCCACAATCAATAGCATTAATAAGTTTCTCTTGTAAATATCTATCTTCAAAGATATAGATGTTAAGTAAAGCCCAGTGTTTTCTCCTCGAACCATAAGATCCAATATGCAGATTGAGCCACCTCCTATTGTTCTCTTGGGCCTCATTTTTCATATAAACCCAACCAAATTGCACCTAACTATTTTTTTAAGGCTTAAATATAAGAAAAAATAATCTAATCAATTCTTATGCTAATAAAAAAGGTCAATTAATAGCAATTAGTTTTATTAACTATATTTGGTTGAAAATTAATATTGGGAATAAGAAAAAGTTAATAAAAATTGAAGTCTTAATTAATTAATTGAAGAATATCTTTAAAGAAACTAAAGAAAAAGTAGGTACCTAAAAGAACATAAACAGTGATTTAGATGCTATTGTGCTAATATAATATGTTACTTAAGACACAAGTATAATGAATTATGAGGTTATTAAAATATTAATTATTTTAATTTTCATTCAGGAAAAGTTAATAGTGTTTGAAATTAAATTGTTCATTTGAAGAAAATGCATTGACTATTGAATGTGGAGAGAGTGAATGAATGAGCAACTACTACAACACAAGCAAATGTTGTAACAATGAAACAGAACATAATCTTTGAGTGGGTCACCACAAGCAGTAAAAAGATTCGTCCTCCCTTCCGAAATATCTTTTTCTTTTTGTTCTTCTTCGTTTCTTCTGCATATTTTCACCCGATAACATCGGACAGTGTCCTTCCACGTCATCCAATAATGAACTAAATTTGACAGTGAGACACAAAAAGTGTTGATGTCTACCAATTACAATTATTGGAATGGGCTTCAAAGAAAGAAAGGGAAGTGTAAATACCATCGTGCCGCGAAATGAAATATGTGGATTGAGCTAATCAAAATAATAAAGAATTTGTGGATTGAACTAATCAAAATAATAAAGAAAAATACTTGTTTCAATTTAATTTTCTTTTTATCAATTCACTTATGCTCGCAATTTCAATGCACTTCCTTAATTTTAATGTATTCATTTGAGGTGGTGTTCATGAGTTGTAATTTCAAAACAAAGTAAGTGACCTAGAACTAAAATTACGATGCAAATTTGTGTCTTTCCAGTCTTGTTTTTATAATATATTTTTTAGTTGTATTAATGATGATTTATCAAGGAATGATGGTCAATAAATAATGTTCCCAGAAAATAGAATAAAACACCATTACGAATGTCACAAAATAAAACTCTGACAAAAATTACTTTTTTATATATAAAATCGTGTAATTTTTTTTTAAAGAAAGAACAAGTATTTTCTTTTTTATAACAGGAGACCAATTGGTTTAATTAGGTTAAATTGATTTGAGTAACATGAGTATATAGCAAATTCAATTTAAATTGATAAAACCTGATTGATTTGAATTTTATTATCTGCCAGGCTAGTAGAGAGAGACGTGTTTTAGAAAATATAAACGCTACTATGACACTGTTTTAAATAATATTTATAAATTTATTGTGAATTTCAGCATTAAATTAGTCCAATTAGATTAAGTTTTGTCCTTAAAATCAACACAATAGTTGTTCCCCTGCCAAACACGTCAAAAGAACAGTTATAGTAAATTATTTTATTCTTAATAAATAACATTTTGCTAAGAGGAGGAGGCACTACTTAATGGACTAAACTAGAAATTATGATAGGGTGGGCCCGAAATGTCTGGTTAGGAGTGGTTCAGACTCTTCACTCCAATATCTCATCGGAATATTAGGTTAAAATATTGAAAGAAGAAGAAGACTGTGCTAGAGAGAGAAAAAAAAGATCTATACTAATAAATCTACAATAAATCAAATTTTTACCATCACTACTAAAATTCATATACTAACTCAATGAAAACAGTATTGATCACTATTTTTTTATTTAAATTTATGTTATGCATTATTATAAACTTTCACATCTCCATCAGATTTCAAACATAACTTATTCTGAAAATGTTAAATAAACTTCATCTATTAAAAAGATTATTACCAAGAGTTTTATTTTTGTATGATTAAATATCCGTGTAAAATTTACGCTATCAATAGATTAGAAATTACTACAAATGTATATCTTTTATACAGTTATTGCAGAATTAATGGTTTTATCACTTTTTAATTATGTTCATTGAATTATTAACTTTATCAATCAGTTACTTAAAAAAATACTGATTTTATTATTATACTGAAGTGTTGACAAGTTAATAACTATTCTTTATGGGATCTTAATCCAATATAAAAAAAAAAAAAAAAAAAAATATAATTCAATTAAAAAGAAAAGAAAATAAAAAGAAGAATTAAAAAAAAAAAAAAAAAACTTTAGGGGATCATAAAAAAAAAAAAAAAAAAAAAAAAAAAAAGTCTTAACCCAGTATAAAAGAAAGGAATATATTAAGAAATAAATTTGGCCGCTCGTCAGAACCTGTCATCAAGTCTACGTTAAGCTATAATCAATTTAGATCTATTTGTTAAAATAGGGTCAAGCCTTTAAAAAATGTTTAAAAGCCAACATTCAAGTCATTTGAATTTTTTAAACAATAAATGCAAATAATGTTATATTAAATTTTGTACAATCCTCTAATATTATTATTTTAACGCTTAGCAATTATATTCAGATTATATATATATATATATATATATATATATATATGATGCAGAGGGTATGTATTTCATTTAATAAATCTTACTGTATAAAATATGTTTTCAAACATCTTTTTTATTTAAGGAATCAAGCTTCTAAAATATCAAACTAAATTTTATCATCAGATAAACAAATAAATACAAAAAATAGTTAGTGACCCAAGCTAAATATCATTATCTTTATAGTTTCTAAAATAGAAATTTATCTTTATCAAAATGAAAGTTATATTATTTTATATTTTTTTAAAACACAAACTTCTTTCATAATTTTAATAATATGGCACCTATTTTTCTTATGTTAATAAAACAATACTCACTTATTTTATTTATGATAAAATATTAACAACAAAAACCTAGATAAAAAATATGAAAGCTTTTAATTTGTAAGAAAACTTTGGTTTTAATTTTTCATAAATTTTAATAAAATATTATTATTTTCTGGATAGAAAGGATGAGTAAAAACGTGAGTAGGCGTAAATACGGAAATTGAGAGATAAGAAAAACGTGCCGAAACTGCTATAACACCTAACAGGAAGGACACACACTACCAACCTTCAAAGTTCAGAGGCAACTAGATAATATTATCCCCGAAAGAGCCACAAACCACTCGTCTGTGCGGTCCATATCCAACTATTAATGCATTATCAGTAAAGAACAGAGAGGATTTTGTTATTTTCAGTTACATCAACTACAAACATAAATGACCAAATAAACCAGAATCTAAAGTCATACATTAATTAACATAACCAAACAAAGAAGAAACAGGACAGGTCCTTTCCCGGGTCTGTACAAGGAACAGAAGGATCAAATTCAGTCACTTAAAACTTGCCTTCTTAAATCCATCGCCCTTTCCTTCAACATCTCTCTCTTTTTCTCCTACCAAAAGGACAAGAAACTTGAGATGAATATATCAGATTAATCTGTGAATCCAAAATACTCTAGACAAGAACCATGACATAATCACGAGTCATCTTTCTCAAGCAACACTAATGATGCTATCTCCATTGCTGAAACATGGTATGGCATGTAAAGCAGAATGTCTTGATGATGTTTGCCTTTGGTCAGAAGAGAAGGAGAGCCCCAAGGACAGTGTGGGTGGGTCAACTGCAGAACTAGAACTTGGGCTGATCATATCAGACACTGTGGATGCTTTAGGATCTGCAACAACAGGAATTGCACTGACCATATTGATCGGCACATTGTGTTCTATCTTTACTTGTCCCAGAGTGAGTTCTTCTAACGGTTTCCCACCTTGGACTGAAATCACTCCAGAACCAACCCCAAACTGATAAACTGGCATCATCGGAAATCCACTTTTGCTATCAGGAACTGCAGGGCACACAGGTTGTGAATGAGACAGGGTGTCTTGATTCTGGACCTGTTCTTCCTCCATTGGAATTGCAGAGACCTGGCACAAAAATCGATAAAATCATGAATATTTTGTCACTCCAAATTCCAATCCAGGTTTGAAAAAGTTTTAGCTCCAATCAGGTCAACTCTTACACAGGAGACAAAATCCCTAAATCCATTTTTATAAACCACTCACGGAAACATTCATTTCCACAGCCAAAGCAATTTCATAACAAGATACACAAGATAGCGGAAGCTTCTTTCCTTTTTTTCTCAAATCCCTAAATTGGAAGGAGTAAAGTCAAGACATGACTATTGACTAGAACATTAAGAAATATCTGAGAAAATATATGCCATTTTGTAGGACCATAACATAACACTCTATTGATTAGGAGTATAACTAATTGAACACGAATAACACCACAAGCATGTCAATATTTTTTGTATATGGAGACTGATTGAAAAATTAATTTGAAACAAATATTTTGAAATAACGTCAAAAAAGCAACAGAGGATGAGCGTGAGAGGAACACGATGACGAAATTACCGTGTCGGTGGTGATGTCGAATAGGCTGGATCTACGGCGACGGCGATTGAGGTTGCTTCTGCGGAGAAAGTACTTCTGAGCATGGCTCGCAACCTGCGTCGGAGTTCGCGTTTTCACGTAGTTTTTGGAGATTCCTCTCCAATCACCTTTCCCTACCTTCTGCAATCCAACCAAAAACAGTTTGTGCTCTTCCTCCGTCCACGGAACTCCTAATCATCACCGCAATTTCAATTAATACATCAAAAACACCAGTCATGCATCAAAAAATATAAATTATATTAAAATTAAGAAATGACAATCGATCGAATAAACGGATCCAACCTCGCTTCCGCTCGCGCTCGCGGTGGCGGCCGGAGTTATGAGGAACAGCATCATCGGCTGAGGCATAACCGGCGGCGATAACATCCTTTTTGATGTTGTTGTTGTTAGCGTCCTGTGGATGCTCGTACTGTGAGAGGTTGTTCATGCTGACACTCTTCCTCATGGAATCGACGACGACTCGAACCCCGAACAGCATGATCTCGCCGGAGGCGACGGAGTCTGTAGCAGCACAGGCGCGAGACATGATCGGATCGGACGGTGGTTACGGTTCGTGTGAGTCAGATAGAATCGGAGTCCGTACGAGTTCGTGAGTCGGTGAGAAGAAGAGAGAAGATGAAGGATATGTGTGTGAGGGAGAGAGAAGGTAGGATCGAAGTTGAGTGCGTGGTGTTTAATACAACAGAGTTTCAGACGGCAATGAGGTGGCAACCATGTGAAGCATATTTTTTTAAAAATTGAATTAAATATTATTTTTAAAATTTAATTCTAACATATAAATAAATTATTCTTTTACATTGTTATTGCCCTTTAGTCATTCTGAGTTCAATTTTTAGGTATTATTTATCAACTCATGAGAAAAAACTTTAAATAGTTATTGTAAAGCTAAATCATCTTATAATTTTTTTAAGACTTGTGATTAAATAATAGTCATGTTTTATTGATATGTTTGAAGCAAAATTAAAAAACTATTTTATCACACTAAATATCAGCTTGTTAGTTTGACTCATTAAATTCCTGTTTAATAACATATCAAGAGTTCATATGTTATTACCTAAAGAAGTTAAAGTAATGAATTAGTAATACAATAAATTAATTTTTAATGTTACAACAACCATGCAAATATATTCACAGGCATTTTGATTCTCAAAGGGTTAATTCATTATCAGGTATTAAAACTTGCAAAGGAAAATTGTTTCTTACTTTACTTATATAATTAAAAAGTTTTATTAAAGTGTTCATGACATGTTTATTGTCACTTAGTCTTTAAATTTAATTATTTATTATTATTTTAGTCTATAAAATATTTTTTTTATTTTTTAATTAAATCCTATATTATACACTTGAGAAGGAAAGTCTACTTGTATTTTTATGAAAATAATATATATATATATATATGACGTAAAAAATGAAAGTTAAAGGAAAAATTATAATATATTTGTGCTAAAAACTTAGATCACTTTTACATTCTTTATATTTCTATTATACAATATAATCATATTATTATGAATTTGGACTACACAAATGCACAGAATAACTAAGTAGCTTGAAACCACCAACTGAGAAATTTCAAATCATATTATTGTGAATTTGGACTACGCAAATGCACAGAATAAGTAAGTAGCTTGATACCACCAACTGAGAAATTTCAGATTAGTAAAAAAATTGAATGCATAATATATATATATACATATATATATATATACATATATATATGTATATATAGAGAGAGAGAGAAAGAGGGGGAGAAAGAGAGAGATATTTCCATGAGATGTTTACTAAAATCATATTTATATCTTTTTGCATTTAGCTTATTTTCAATAGCAATTATTTGGCCATCATTAAAAGCATATAGGAATAAATCTTATATATTTTAATTTATTCAAGTTGAATTCTGTGTCTCAATATTTTGAGTCATTATTTAAGAATTTATTTAGACAAATCTCTTTATAAACACATATAAAAAGAGAAAAATAAAATAATTAAATGACATTTTTTATAATTTAAAATTTAAAATAATAATACGATACAAATTAAATCATTTTAAATATGTATATTACTGAAGTTATATAAGAATAATAAATTTAAAATTTGAATCTTTTAATATTTTTCATTGAAGTACACTGATAAAATATAAAATTTAATATTCTAAATCTTAAACATGACCTTGAATTACAAGAATAAAAAAAATTACTATAAAAATATCTTTCATTACTAACAACTGAATAATAAATTGTTGAAATATGAAATCTTTATATGAAATAAAAAAAATATAAGAAAGTTTTATGGAGTAATGTAAGGAAATCTTAAAATGATGTCATATGTTAGAACTTACAAAAGAAAACGTGATATGATGAGTTTTACAACCAAAATGACCTAAACTAATTTTAATTCACATGAATTTATTCCATATTTTTTTCTTCTACAAATGTTTGTGAAAAAATTGTCAAACTCAAACTTCAAATATTTTATAGTTTTAATTAATACATAAATAAGTAGGAAAATGTTTACTCATTACCCACAAATTATTAATTTTTTTTTGCAAGTTTATATCTACTATATTGATTGAACTAAGGTCATAGTAATTATCTAATCATGATGACTGTTCTTGACAGTGTTGATGGTTTTACACTAATTAACATATTATAACTCATACTCATTAAGTTACATTTCAAGACATGCAATTCTGCAATTTACATTAAGCCAGAACTATTTAGAGGATTATTTATTTTTGGTATTTCACTACAACAAATTAAAATGAGTTATCAAATAATATGTTGGAAGATGTATATTTTGTATAAATCTTCATTTGTGCAATGAGTGATCAATAATGTTAAATAATGTTTTCTTCTATTAATATTAATTATTAATATGACAGGTTTTATTACCAGAAGACTATAACATACATATGTTTCTCTCTTTTACTTAATAAGTCAAATAATAATAACTAGTTTAGTTAATATAATAATTTATGATTCAAATAATAATAACTAGTTTAGTTAATATAATAATTTCTGATTCAGAAAATATAAAGAGGTAAAAAAAACATAATTTTTTTTAACTGTCAATTTTAAAAAAAAAATACTAAATCATACATACTAACCGTTTTGATCCAGTAGAAACAATATTTTATGTTAAACAATGTACTAAGTTTAAAAGCACTCAATCGGGTATACTTATTGTGAAAACAAAATTCCTTGGAAGGTATTAAAATATAAAGATGTAATAACTATAAAAGGTATAAAAATAATCCAATAAATATTATTAAATTATCTATTCCAAAAACAAACCTAAACACAAAAAAAAATAACAAGATTTTATATCCTGGATAACTTCAGACAAAAAAATCAACCAGGATATTTTTGCACATGATATAACTCACCATCTAAAATCAATGGTTCTAATCTATTTAAAACTAGTTCGTTATATTTTAAAAGTTTTATTAACAGGATAAAGGTTCAACCACGCCCAGCAAAACAGAAAATAATATTTAAATTTTAATATATTTTTTTAGCTCGGTAAGCACAATTATAATATTTTAATATACATGTACGGCATATTAATACAAGTATTCAGTATGTAAAAAAAAACGAGCTCCGAAAGATAACAAATTAAGTGATAACAAAAATTAATAAAAACAAGTATTTAATAACAAAATAATTTTTAATTTCTATGCATTACTAATATAAAAAAAAAGTACATAGCCAACAACTTAAAATAACATTAAATATGATTTTTATGATAATTTATAACTATTAATAATATGAATAACTTTTTTTTGATCCGCGTACATATTCTTAGAAATGACTCGTAATTAATACCAGTTACATAATTAATAATGTGATTTTTTTTATGAGATTGTTTGTGTGTTATTCTTTTTATTATTCTTATTCTTATAAATACATTTAATACTAGTTACATAATTAATAATGTGATTTTTTATTATGAGTTTGTTTGTGTGTTATTTCTTTTAATGTTTTTACTTTTAATACAATTAATTTTTATTATTAATGATTGTAATAAAAAATTTAAAGTATTATATTAGAATCAAAATTTAAGTCTAATTTATTTTTATAACATTGGTTTTGTAAGGAGATGATATTACAACCTTACTCATGTAGTCTAGCTTTATTCTTAGTTAAAATGATATTTTTAACACATACCAAAAATGAACATCTCAAACTCAATGTTAAATATTTATGTGATCTAAAAAGGGAGTTTCATAAGACTGACATAATAGCTTCTAAGAAATTGACTATAATAAATTCTAATATCATAATAGGTGAATTTAAATTTAATTAATCCTATTTGAAATGTGAGACAATTACACTCCACTCATATCCTACAATCTAGTCTTATTCATAGTTAATATAGGATCTTCAAAATCATAATTATAACATTAGTGAGAATTAATAAAAAAATATTTTTTAATTACTTTTTGACTTTCATGTACACGTTTTTTATACTTTCAATATATAATTTAGTTACTATTTTATTAATTTTGATCATTTTTATAATAATTAATTTTTAAATTAAAAATATTTTTTATTATCATAAAAAATAACACATCTAGAACTGTCTTTCCACTAGTTGTTCTAAAGTTAATAAAGTTAACATATATGGCAATGATTGAATGAATACATAAACTATGTTGAAAGAATTATATAATATAAAAATAAAATGTAAGATTTTTGTAATAATTTAATGATGCCTAATTAAGAACATCATGTATACAAGTATATGTTTGATGAAATAGCTGGAAGATGGCAAATAAAGTAACCCTTAGTTGTTGTGTTGGTTTATCTTACATGTTAATAAATTGATTTTAATCACAAGTGTGATGTGAGTATATATAACATATTACAAAAGATTAATTATAAGTATTTGGTCTACGATGTTGATAATGAAATTTAATATTAAGATATCGTACAAATAAAAGATGAGAGTACACTTTACAGCCAATCCTGGCCTGTTACTAGCATCGATTCTATGAAAAGAGACGACAATGTAAATTGTGGGTTCGATTCTCAAGCACAAATGTCCTAAACTCATTGGATATGAAGATAGTAAAAGTCTGTGACATGAAAAAATAAAGCAATTTCATCGACCAGTATGTTCTTTCAAAGATCCACAAGTTATGCTACACATAAAAACCTAGGATCAAGAACTTTGTAGTTTAAGGATTTTGCATTAAAAAGCTACACGTTAGGCCACAAATGGAGTACCTATGAAGTTATCACTAATCACTCATTAACTCCTTCAACCACAAACAATTGTGTCATTAGAGTATTGTAAATGATAAAAACATGTGTGGAAAGTTTAAGTATTATTATTTGAGGGTAAAATCAAGTTGTAAAGTGGATTCTTTTATTTATTTTTTATATTATATTTTAGTGTTATTTTTAGTTAAACGTATATATTTTTTTAATATACTCTTTTAATATTATTGAGTTTGATATTTTATAACATAGCGAGTGACTCTTTTGATAAATACAAGATAAATTTTTATATCAACTTAACAAGTGGTTTAGACATAATTGAATTCTATAAAACTTTTCTATAAGAGGAGAATTATCCTTAGTTTTAGGTGGACTTTTTCATTCGGCGACTGAACCAACCCATTTTATCACTTCTATATTTAGGTATCATTTCATAGTTATCATATAAGAAACTTTTTTTTAAGGAAAAAAAACAGAAAGACTCAATCAAAAATTATCATCAGTTAAGTCTCTACATCAATAATATAATAAAAAAAATATTTAAATGTAGTGTAGTATTTTTATTGTATTTATATCTATAGTGTTTTTTATGATGATTTTATTTGTGAGATGTTTGATAAATACTGAAATGATGATACTAGATTAAGTTCATGAATTTAAGTAATAAAGTTGATTAACCTATTTGAAATCTTATTTGAGTTTTAATAAAATGAGATGATAAGTTGTGTGGATTAAAAATAGGTTAATATGAAATGATAAAGCATATATGAGTTGAGAGGCTGTGGAGGGCTAGAAGGAGAAGTGGGAAAGCAAAGGAAAACCAGAAATGGGAATAGAATCTAAAAAGAGTGAAGAAGTAGACATATTATCCAAAATGGAGGTCTGCAACTAGCTGACAAATTCACAGTAGTAACGATTTTCTAATCTCCACTCATGGAACTGGGACACATGGGCTCCTACTCCCTTTATCTTGTCCAAAATTTAATAAAACCACAAAGGATGAGGGCCACATGCATGTATGCAACAACTAAATCTCAAATCTTCATCTATCAGATCAATGGTCAAACTTACACTATTCTCCGCAACTTGTCTATAAACTATATTTATATTATTTTAATCCACACTATTAAGTGGATATTAAACTAAACCCACCTGATGACCACCATAATTTTTTAGATCAGTGTACTACTGGCTGTGAACTTACAAAAATGCAATAATTAAGAGTTGGGTTAGTTTTATAATTGGCAGTGTTGGGTTTTAATAATGGAATTTGGGTTGTGATAGCAATGATAATGAAAGGAATTGCGTTATATCCATTATTAATGCGAAAAGGGACGGAAGATGCCGTGTGCACCGTTTGCTTTTGAAACATATGTGTGAATATTATTGTTGTTGGTGTAAAATAAAGGGGACGAAGGAAGATTTTTTGTTATCTGTGGACGCAGGTATATATAATAAAAGATATTATTATGATATGGTGATAGTTAGGTTTGGTGGTGGGGTGCAAGGGGGAATGGAGGATAAGTGAAGGATAAGGGTTTGTGGGGCTCCCTTATCTCTCTATCTCTCTATCCATCCATCACTCACATTTTGTCCTTCTCATGCGATGATACCACCCACAATTCTTGACTCTCTCTGTATTTACAGTAACATCACAACTTTACTCAAGATGTATTCTTCTAATTACAGTAACATCATGTATAGTGTTATACATTCAGTAGTAATAGTAGTCTGATATAGTTTAAAAATACAGGTCTAAATACATCTTTCTTTCGATTAGGATAAAGTAATAATAAATTTCGAATTCTAAAATAGATAATATTTCATACGTGATAACTCTGATGATCATTTTAATAGATTTTAGATTGAAATAGATTTATAGATTTATAAACTTAATCTCTTAAAGTTTTGATAGATCGAAATAGACTTATAGACCTACAAATTTAATATGTTAAAGTTTTGAGTTGAAGATGGTGTCGCTCATGTATGTAAGGTTGAGTTATGTTTTAAGTTCATTTCTAATATTAAACCACCTCATTTGTATTTTATACACTTAAACACGACTTTAATATAACTTAAATTTGTATTTAAATACCTAACAATATTAAAAGTGAACTCTAAATATAACTCAATCTTACAAAATCAACTTCTCTTGTATATTCTGACATATTTAATAATCTCGTATCAATTAAAAGTGAAAAACAATATCTATTAAAATATGATTTCCCTTCATAAGAGAACAAAACTTCAGTGTTAAAAAAGTAAACAATTAATTGATCCAAACAATAAAAGTCCATTAATAGACGCTAATTTTTAAACTACGGCATGACCTACGTGAATAATTTGTGAGCTGACATACGTAATTGTTAAGCATAACAATATCGCCATTGCATATTAGCCATAATAAAACAATTTTAGTAGAATAAGCTGACATAACATAAAACAAGAATTCCATAATCTTAATAGCATAATATGCGCTATAAATATAGATATGATATGATGAATCTACAGGGTTTGTGAGACAGAAAGAAAATGAGTTACGTTCACATTTTGACCGCAGTAGTATGGAGGTAAAATGCGCTTTAAAAGCTACCCATTCCAAACCAGCGAAACTGGTCCATGGGAGCACATAGAATGAACATTGCAATTTGCAACTTTCCCTTTTTTTCTCATTCACAGTGGGTTTCGTATATAATGGGATGGGGAAATGATATCATAGAAGAGAAAGGAATCAAAGATGGTGGTTTGATTGAAAAAGAAAGAAGAGAAAAAAAATTACATACTCATTTTTTTCCACTGTAACGCATATATATATATATATACGCCAGTAAAAAATAAAAACAATTAAATAAAATAGTAACAATAACAAATAAAAATTGAGTACAGTTAAATAATAACAATAGTAATGGACGGTTAATTTTAGTATATAAACAATTTATGTTTATGTTTTTTATAATTTTAAACTATAATTAAAAATAAAATAAGAATATGAGATACGTACCCTAAAAATAATTTTTTATTACATATTGTGTAAATACTAGTTTGAGACCCGTGAGTACTCACAGATTGTCGGTTTGTTGTCATCTTTCCTATTATCTTTTTATGATTTTTATTTTTCACATGCTAATAATAGTAATTATAAATAAATAAAAAATTAAAAGAATATTATTACTTTAACTAAACAATAATATTGATACAAATAACGAAATTTAATATTAATAAATAATAATATTTTTAAAAATTAGCTTTTATTTTATTTATGTTTTACTTTTCTTTAATTAAATAATTTTCATTTTCATTTTATTTATTGTCATTCCTTTTTACTTATTTCCTTTCCATAATATTTTTTCCGAATAATTTTTACTTCTTTCTCTTTATTCCTTTGTTTTTCTCTAAAATGATGGGAGCATTATGGCGAGTTATGATATTTTACTACATGACTTTGATTTCTTTTATTCTTTTCAAGGAGAATATGATCTAAGAAGAGAAACATATAAATATTTTTAAATATCAATTGAAAGTTTCTTGCATTATATATAACATCAAAGTTAAAATTGATAGAATGTCTAATGGAAGACTGCTTTAATCAAGACTCTCTACACAAGAAACACCAAAAAGAAAAAGAGAAGAGAAAACATAGAGTTTATTAGCCCCTTCAAGCTGGAACTATATATTTTTTATTTTCAACTTGAAATATATTGTTTTAAAACAACTTGAAATATATAGGTGGTGGCTAGCATACTAGCTTCTTCAAGAAGATCCACAGTAGATGAATTCCGGTGTTGTTTCTAACAACTTCTAAGATCCAAAAATAAATTAAATCTCCCAAGTCCCTGATTCGAAAATGTTGATGAAGAAGATTAGTTATGGTGTGTAAGATCATTTCCAATAAATATAATATCATCGACATAAAGGAAAACAATAGTAAATTTATCTAGATGTTAAACAATAGTCAACGAAAGAAAAGTTATAATTATGTGAAAGTGGAAAACAGTCTATGTATATTTATCTTTAGATGAAATAATTTTACTGGAACATGTTATATTATGAACAGTTTCATAATTTGAATTTAAAAGCAATGTTATATAATGCAGTGTATAATTTTTCTCATTTCTCCTTTTAATCTTATTAAGTGTATCTCACAAACAAAATCCAAAATTAAAAGGAACAAATTTTTTATACTACTCATTTAATTATATATTATGAATGTCGATAAAAACTTTATACTATACCATGATTTGTCATTTTTTTCAAACTTAATTCAGTTTTTTAGCATATAACTTGACCAATAAAATAAAACTATACTTTAAGATTTGACATTTTTTGTACGAAAAAGTTGCAATTCTACTAGGTAGTGGTGAACTCTTTAGATAATTCATTCTTTTTGTTTCAAGTTTGAAAGGAAAAAGGTAAAGAGAAAATGTACTCTGGTGGGTTTCACGTAGCCTTAATCACTGTGTTGCCCTGTTGAGTTTGAACTAAAGTTGTTGAAAAAAAGGTATAAAGGAGGTCAATGACAGCTACAATCTCAGATCCTAACTGTTTAAACTATTACTTACAAACCCTCTTCCACAATCATCACCGTACATTTACTCTGCACGACTAATTTATTGCCTAAGCAACTAATGCTACTTTTGGTTGGGGAAAAATATAGAAGATACTTTTTATTATATTGAAAAATATATATTTCAGTCGTTTTTCTAATGAATATAGAAATAAAGTGATTTTAAAATATATAAAATTGAATTTTGTTTTAGGTATTTTATAAAAGATACAAATTGTATTCTTTTTCTGCGACTAATATACAAAAAAAAAAATTATTTTAAGAAGTAGCTGTGATTTAGACTTTGGCCGAAAGCTATTTAAAACAAAGTCTTAAAAAAATAACATGCTTTGAATTCTGATTCTAAATCAAACAAAAACACCAAAAATCTTCGGAAGGTATTTTTCACACAAAAAAAAAAGTAAAAAAGAGGTTAAAAACAAATGAATAATTTAGTTAAGGACTTAAGGAATCTTAAGAATTATAAAAGAAAAAAAAAAAAAAACCTCTATTTCTTCCCTGCTTGTTTTTCTCTATGCAAATAATATATTTTTTCTCTAATGATCTTATCTTTTTTTAACTCTTGATTAAACGAAGTGTAAAGGTCTCCATCGGCTCAACGAATCCAAATTTAAAATGAATGAAGTAAATTTCACATCATGTGAGACATTACAGCAACATCTACCTAAATAAATATCCAAAGGCTATATATTGTGAAACATTTTGTTTTTAAAAGGAAATGTACTTAGAAATTAAGCAACGGACGAAGTTAAAAGTCTACGGTGGGCCATCCAATCAAATCCTACTTTAACACAACATATTGAAATGTGCAAATGAAGATTGAAAAAAGTAATGCTTTTGTCCCAATATTTACCCACAACTCTACGTGTCACAGTATAAATTTACTTCTCCTGAGGGTTTTCTCATTCATTACAACATCTTCTCTTGTACAATCATGAATCTCATACCAGATCTTACTTCAGTTTAAAATCACCTACCCCGACAAAATTTTTATTAAGTATTCATTTTCATCCTCATGTTAGATCTCTCTGCTGTGCTATACATGAAACATACGTTAAAAAATCTGGAAATGTAAACTTTCATAGTTTTATTTGCAGGATTATGCTTAGGTTTAAAATTTTATTTAAAACTGATTTTTGATCAAAAAAAAATATATAGTATTTTAATTATATGAGTAATTTTTTTATTTTGTTTATTAAAATAAATACTTTGCAATTTTATAATTTTACTTGTTATGTAAACAATTACATAATCAACTCATTGAACAAACCTTTGTTTGTTCAAATACATCTTAATTTCCAAATATATCCCAAACAAAGTTAGAAGTTTTAGGCTTTATCTGTTTATTAAATTTGAGAATTTAAATTTAACTCAATTTTGCAAAATCATCCAAAAAGATAAAATTTCCATTCATTTATATATTATAAGTTTGAAGTCAATCTCTTCCTAAAGCAAATAATTATATATAGGATGTGCCAAACAAAGTTGTAAAAGTATCACCTTGGTTGATCATGCTGGCCGAAACTAGCTTCAAAAAATTTCAGGCTCGAGTTATTGATTGCTGCTGACCGATGAGTTTTTTTGGAGGTCTGGTTTGAAAAGAACGTCGTCACAGGTGCTACTTCCCCCCTTTCTAATATTGAAATCGTGAAGTCTAATATAATCAGAATTTGTTACGGAGAAATTTCTAAACTATTCTATGCTTTCTGAATATCAAAATGTATTTTGCCATTAGTTACTATAATTAATACCTAGAACTTAAATTATAAGTATTAATAATTTAAGCTAAAATATTATTACATGTTTATATATTCAAATAACGTCATACAAAAAAAATTGACCTCCAGGTTTAGAGGACTGACCAATACGTACTGAGAATGTAAACCCAACCTGCGGATGGCCTGCCAGGCCCGCGAAATAATCTTTCAACGTATATATTGGTGCCGAGAGACAACTACTGAGATCAATACCTTAGAGAATATTATATATACCAAAATTTTGGCGACCTGAATGCAGACCACTTAGGGAATATTTAGTGCAAGTGAAACAAATACGCGCCCCAATCTATTTTAATTTCAAATCGGCCAAAACAGGGCATGAGAAAGAGATGAATAAAATTCTGTATCCTCTAATCTAAACTGCACTGGTTAGAAGCTCAGTTCGCGTACTATCGGTTCTAGAATCAACATCGTTAGCTTTACCATCAGATTTGGATGCTATAGCACCTGCAGTAGTCAATGGGGTATTACTTAAAGATATTAATTTACCCATTTTTATCCTACTAGAAGATGATTCAGTGCCACTCAGAATTTGTCTTAGTTGTGACTGTTGACAAACAATGCGACCTTTGTTCCATTCAGGGAAAGTAAAGGATGATGATGGGACATTATCCTGCAAGAATGACATGGCAGCCTTTGCGATAGGGAAATCTTGGGCATCTATGGTTTTCTCCATCTCACCCCTACTGATTAAAAGGAAAACAACATATCTACGTTAGAAGAAAAAACACAACCGGTAACCTACACTCAAGGTACCGGATATAGCACCTTTTTTTCTGATAAAAAGAGATTATTCAACTCGTATGCGGCGCAGATAATAAGTTATTAGACAGAAGCAACTTACACCACAACAACTGTTGCAAGCACAGGAAGATCCTCGCTAGTCATGAACATTTCCTGCATATTGTTCAGCCAAACAGATAGTGCTGTTAATGCAGCACCTTCAGACATCCTGCAAGGAAATGAAGTCTTAGATTTGACATAATCCGTTGAATATAAAAATGCATAAAACCTCAATTTGGGAGGCTGAAAAAAAAAAAAAGAAAAGAGTTCGCAAATTTCAATTTCAATTACTCTGTCCCTGGAAAATTGAGAAAGGCTTCAATGGTCATATTTACCTGTCCTGTTATCGTTTCAACTTCATTATCATTCTCACGCTTAAATTTCATAAACTACCAATTTGTCAGTTGGTGATTTAGAAAAAATCATAATTAAGTATTGAAATCTCCAAAAGTTAACCAGTCTATATGAACATAAGTAGCTATGGAGACCTCAGAAACTAAAATGGCTGATTGCAAATTGCCTGAATTGAAAGCTGAGGGTTCTACCAACCACTGCCTCAATACTTGGGGGTTTTTATGTTCTCATTTACTAAATAACAAACGTTTAAAAATAATTTATTTCCACTATACCTGTGTACATCCGCAGACCATACTAGTTTACTTTTACGAAAAAGTTCAGGGAACAGCCCCCGCTTTGTTGCTTCATTGAGCACTCTAGCAGCCCTTTCTCGCTGGAACATCCACCAAAGAGCTTCTAACAGTGCATTGTAGAACCTCATCCCCAACCCACACCCTTCGGAACTGAGCTTGTCAAAGACGTATTCCACAATCTGCCAATTAGACTCATCGTCAAAATCTCCCCTGATCATCTGTCCAATTACTTGATGAATATCCGACACCCTTATTTTGATCATTTCATCAATTAAATTATAGGCATCATTTGATCTGAATCCAAAAAATTAAGGAGGTAAGCTAAAATATATCAGAAGTAAAATGCAATTAACAAGTGATCAAAGTAAAATCAAAGCTTTAGAGTTTGGACTTTACTTGATACACGAATGAAATAGAAAATTGCAAAAACAAATAAATAAAAAAGAATTTCCCCCATTTAACATAAAGTGAGAAAGAGTAGTATCTAATTAACACACAAATATCCTGGAAGTTGTTGAATGTTCCATCACATATCATTTATGTTTAGTTGGACTTCAAAATATGATTGACGTCCATATTTAATTTTGCTTCCTAATTTATTTGTTTTGGTTACCAGGGTAGCCTATGACCTATTATAGCCTAACGTCAAGGTAAAATGGCTTGGCTAGAATGCATCCCATGATCAAGTAGTCCTCAGAAGGAAATTGGTCCAACTGAGGAAGGCTCTTAGGCAATTTTATATTTTAAATTGTCCAAAACAAATTCTTGCAAACTCACTCACATTACTAGGACAACATTACTCGCTAAGGGCATGCTTGAAAGTATGTCTACCGAGCTTATCTTACTCATCATAATCACTTCGTAGACCTTTGGTTAAGCTTATAAAAAGTACTTAAAACTCCTATAAGCTTTTTTAGTTCATTTCAATAAGCTTTACCATGAAGATGTGAAGCCCAGTAAATAAGCACTTAACTGAATTTTTTACCAAACATACCTAAGACGAGTTCAGTGATGCAAACACAGTAATATAACATGTATCGATTGAAAGCTTGAATTCAAAACCATATTTTTTCAGTGAAGTTCTCCAATACCATCATTTTCAGGGGACCAGCTGCCACAATTTAATTTCAAAATTGCCTATTGGGAAGTCACATCGTCTATGAAGCAAAGCAAAATTCGGTATACAATTAACACCATATTGATAGAACAACGTGTGAAAATTTCCTACCAAAAAGGCCAAACATATATAGATGACAAACAATATTTTATTGATTTACAACTATCTGACAGGGACAGTTAGAACTGTCTAGCAGTGACACTTATAACTGCCTGACGGTTATAACTTGACTGAAAAATACAACTGTACGAGTAATAAACCAGTAGATACAGTTATTAAAAGAGTTATTCACTCACATGCAAGGACAATGAGAGAAATGTAGCCTATATAAATAAGAACAGGGGTTGAGAGGGATATTTCATCTTGTGATTTGAGAAGATTCATTTTAGATCTTTTCTATTAATTGAAACTTTTCTTTCTATGATTCTGTTCCAGTTTATATCAACTGGTATCATAACTATCTTGATCCAGAGCGAGCAGTACGGTATTGTCAAAATTGGAAGCAAGATTGGCATTGTTGGAAGCAAGAATGGAGATCTCTCTGTTCTTAGGTGAGAACACCTATGGGTGGGCCCACCAGAACGTAAAGATATTTGATATTTTCAGTTGAAGGAGTAGACCAGGAAGAAAGAGTGCAACAGGAGGAAGAAGCTACAGAGGGGCACACTTTGAATTGGTTTTAACAGTCAAAAATCCTACACCTGCAAGGCAAAATGGGCAGCATTCTAGATTGTTTAAATTAGGAGGTTTCAACCATCCATGATCCAGAACCCTGATGAAATCTTGTTGATTTGAAGCAAGATATGTTTGACCAAGTAAGAGATCAGGAAAGGGTTGAAGCTGCTCTCTAATGGGTCCCTAACAACAGTGATGGACTTAGTGCAACTGATACATGAAGGATCTTTGTTGAAAGAGGATAAAACGAAGGCAAATGGGAGAGGCCAATGGGCAAAATCAGTGGAGATTAATGGAAGGCAAAACAATCCAAGTGGGTGGCTGCATAAACAACCAAAGGTGGGAAGAACAAGTGACAGCAGTAAAGGGTTAGGGGTTTAATGATCAATCCATCATCATTGATAGAATAGCCACAACATCTGGGTTCTACCTGGAGCCTGGAGAGAGGCGGATTATCAATAATGGCTAAGAACATCTTGGTTAAGCTTCCCCCACAGAACCATCATACCTTAGTGCTCAGATGGTGGCTAACTTTATGTTGGAGTTAGAGGTAAGAATGAAAATCAATATTGTTCCTGATGAGATGAAAGGTCTGAATCTTCAAATTAGAAACATTGCAGGTGAGATGAAAGGGCTATTCAATTTTTTGACCTAATGGATCAGTCCATGACTGATAAAGCAAACTCTCTCCCACCACTAATGGAACAGACCCAACGAAAAGAGACAGGAAATGGGTCTTAGAGATGGAGGCAAAGAGAAATAGGTAAAGGCTAATTTTTCTTTTCTTATCAAACAATTCTAACCCAACAAAAGAAAGACGATGACATCACAGTTTCAGAGGCATTATGTTTCAAGGCCAAAAGGACAGCAGTAGACAGAGCACCAGAAGAGAACAAGCACACCAACAAATTGGAGTTTGACCCTAGAGAAATAGAGCTATTTTCAGTATTTTGGGACTACAATTATTGAATGAACAAACTTACATATTTGAGTTCGATCTAGACAAAATCAGAGCTATGTTGGGACTACAACAATGGGGTTGGCATGGTCATCAGGCTTCCACCAGCTAGAGCCCAATAGCACATGCTTTCAGCTGCCAAATTCAATTCACCTTCGGGAAAAGGTGAAACTTGGGTAGGTGGGGGGAAATATTCACAAGTAATCTCCGTAGTTAATAAGTAAAATAATTGGTTAGTTAGTTGGGGGACAGATTAATTAGAGAAACAAGGGAAGTTGTTTTGAAATAATTAAGTTGTTTTATCATATGATTTGATAAAGAAAATTCATATTACTATGGGAGAGTCCAGGCCTCTCGAATGTCCTGGAATCATCTGTACTCTTCTGTTAATGGAAATTTTTCTTCCTATAATGCTGATCAAGTTTTGAAGTTTCTATCAGAAGATATTCAAATTGTATCTAAATAAAAATCTAAAAAGAGTGTGGCAAAATAAGTTAACAATATTAGAAAATTGTATGGAATAGAACCTCAAGACTGAAAGTCATAATTTAGCAAAGGTATCAAATTGTGTGGTCTCATGGGCTTATTCAATATTCCTATATTAAAAGAAAAAAAGAGAAAAAGGAGCCATGCTTCCATGCTCTGATGATGAGCCAAAAATCCTTGCACTGTAGTTTGTTTGTTTCTAGTCCAATTTCACAAACAAATAAGATAACGTAGAGGAATTGGAAGCATCATAAATCAACTGCTATTTTTGTCCAAAATATTGAATTCAATTATTTACACAATACTATTAGTGTAATATGCTTGAGATCAACGATTGGCATTTGTAACCACCAAACTATTATAACTTCAAACTTAGATCAGAAAGTAGCAAAGCTAAATTAAAAGAAAAAACACTGCAATATTATTAAAGAATGCTGACCTGTCATTCTTTGCATAAAGAGCTAGCATCATGCAGTAACACATGACACTGGGCAGTAGTCCAGAAGCTTTGATTTCTTGGAACTGCTCCTCACTCTCGTCAACAAGCCCAGCAGTGCAGTATACACTTAACACTGCTTCAAGTGTCAGCTCATTAGGTTCACAATTTGCTTTTTCCATTTCAACATGAGCTTTTACAGCCTCTTCATACTGACCTGCTTGCCTAAAAGCTTCAATCACACCGTTGAACGAATGCACATCCCGTTTTAAACCCGACTCATTCATCCAGGATAAAACTGCTTCCGCTTCTTTGTACAATCCCCCCCTTGCGTATGCATGAACAAAAGAATTGTAGGTCTCAAGGGTTGCGTTGCTTCCAACTTCTTTCATAGTGTTTAATGCAACAAGAGCCTCTTCATACAGTGCAGCCTGCCCAAACGCTTCAATCACCCCAGTGTAAGCCTTGGAAGTCGGCACTATTCCTTTCTCTTTCATATGCAGTAAAATTTTCTTGGCGTCTTCATAAAGCCCTCCCTTCCCACAAGCAAATATCAAGCCCTCGTAAGTCTCCATGTTGGGCTCAATATTTTCCTCCACCATGTCATGAAACAAAGTGACCACCTCCTTGAAGTACCCTCCCTCCCCAAAAACCTGTATGAGAATGTTATAGGTACCCACATCAGGATCCGTGTTACTTACTTTCATCTCAAGAAAAAGTTCACGAACATCATCATACCTCCCGTGCTTCCCATACAAATTCAACAAAATACTATACGTGTCCGCATTCGGCACACAACCTGCAGCCTGCATCTGCCTAAACACGCCCATCGCCTCTTTGATAGATCCTAATTCAGCATAAGCCTCTAATAACACATTATAAGAAGTAATATCCGGCAAATTACCCCCAGATTCCATCTCCCTAAGAAGATCCGAAACCTTCTCTAACCTATTCAACTTCCCAAACGTCTGAACAAGATAACTATAAGTATTGATATCAGGAACTATCCCACTTTCATTCATGGTCCTAAACACCATTTCAGCCTCATCACCTAACCCTCTATTAGCACAAGCACAAAGCAAAGTATTATAAGTGATAACATCAGGCTGAATCCCCTCATGTCTCATTTCAGCAAACAATCCTAACAACCCCTCCCAATCCAACCCACCCCTGGCACAAGCATTAATCACAGTGTTGTAAGTCAAAATATTCGGCGAAACCCTCTCCTGCTTCATTGCATCGAGGAGTTCAAGCGAGGCCTTGAACTGGCCGTTACGGCCATAAGCGTTGATGATGGCGGTGTAGGCGTAGACGGTGCGCGCCACACCGTTGCTTGGCATTTCGTCGAACACCTCGCGACACTTGTCGAGCAAGCTTTCGCGACCCAAGAGCGTGATCATGATGGTGTATATGTGCTCGTTGGGCTTGCACCACAGCTGGCGCTGCATGTACTTGAAGAGACGCAGCGAGCGCTGCCAATCGCCGCGCTGCGCGAATTCCTTGAACACGAGGGCGAAGTCGTTGAGGGAGAGCTTGTTCTTGAAGGGGTCGAGGCACCGCGCGATGCTTCCACGAGGAGGCAGCGCGGTGAGGCGGTTGATTAGGGTTTCCACATCGTAGCTGTACTTTCCCTTCTCCACCGTCACGGAGGGGTTTATGGGGATGAGCTCCTTGAACTTGGTGGCGCGTGATTGGAACTGGAAAACGCGCCTGGGGGAGGTTGCGAAGAAGAGTTGGCGGAGGGTGGTGGTTGGGTTGAGGAGCGCGGGGGGGAAAGGTGAAGGGTTGGGTACAGAGATAGGAGATGAAAGAGAAAGGGTCATTTTCTGCAACGCGGTCGTTTTGCGAACTTAGTTGGGAAAACAGTTACGTAGTGGCGTGTTCATGTCAACAAGAGCGGTGGTAGAGTGAGTGGAAAATGGAGGTGGAAGAAGTTGGAGTGAGGAGAGCGAGGTTGGCGATGGTAACAGAATTGAGGAAACGCCACGTGGTGTTCTTTGTGGATAACGGTCAGAGAATAGTAAAAATGGGGAAGTAATCGGGTTATTTTACCCGATAAGCCCAATTCTATTCGGTGCATTCGGATCCTTTTATCCCGGGGCAATTGGCGGTAACGGATTTTCAAACGACATTCAAGCGGGAGAAATGTACTTAAGCTTTCTGCGTTTTGCATACGCTATGCCTTGCTGTGTGCATTAATTAAATTAAATTTAATTAATGTTTATATGGTACACAAGATAAAACGTAATTGGGTACTGGAGAAGAAGACCTGACATAGGGTGGATTGAATGTCTAGTATAAACATGGCAAGGGAATTTATCAAAATAGTTTAATTCCTTCCTTATTTTAATGGAAAACATGTTTATTATTTTGAAATCATGTTTTTAATGTATAACTTTAATCTTCACGAAATTTTCAAAATTAAAATTATACTTTTAATTTTAATTTTTAGAGGAATTTAGTTTCAATGTATGATTTTCATTATTTTATAGATTGTTTTAAATTGTGTCTTAAGCACAACATTGATATTTTTATATTTGTATTTTTTTTTTTTTATGAAATCGTATAGCACACTTAAAGTTAACTGTGTTTTTTAATTTTTTTCTAAAAAATGTGCTATGAAACATGTTTCTTGCTTTTTTTAAATAATGTATTTTGAAAAAAAAATAAATTAATTAATTTTTTTGTTTATTTAATAATTTTTTTGTGTTTTTGTTTAATTATAACTTTTTTATTATTGTTTGAAAAATATAAATGAATATACTAATTTAATTTTAAATTAATATTTGTATTTGATGTAATTTGTGAGATTAAAAATAATAAAATTATATTACAAAATAAATAAAAATGTTGAACACTTGTAACGGAGAAAAATAAATTTAATAAAGTGATAATTAATTTCAAACAATAATATTTAAAGAAAGATAAACAAATGTTTATTTGTTATAGTTGATGTTCTAAGTCTTTTAATTTCTTTTATATGTTGTGACTAAACTTGTATATCAATTTTAACTTGAATATTGTGATGGTCCTTGTTAATGTCGGACTTTATTCTATTATAGGAAGACATTGTGGGTCTACAATAATTTATGGATGACATTAAATTATATACGGAATGTTATTGTAGAATAAACATAAAATGTGACTGGAAAATAAATTAGTTAAGATAGCAAAATATTATATTTATTATGTTTATAAGGTTGTGATTGAGATTGTTATGTCTTTTCCCGCATGGCATATTGTTACAAAAATAAATATTAGTCTAATGTGAATAGAAAAACATAATTAAATGTATTTGAGATTGAACTTACATTATCTTCAATTATGTTGGTTATTGATTTTATATGTAATAATGAATAGTATATAACCGATAATGCAATATACCATTATATGTATGTGTAGTGTGTGGGTGCAAATGATAATTTTTTATTTTCATATATTAGATGGTTATGTTAATTATTTCACAATGTTATATATTTTTGATGATATTATGACTAACATCTATTTGTTTACATTACATGTCTTATTAGTGGAGTTGATGTCACTTTAATGGATCATTAGGAATGGATTGGAGAATGTCAAACTAATATAATTTATACCAATTAATATAATTTTGGTTCTTTGAAGTTCTCTTAGATAGAAAACTCAATTTTCTTAAAATATTATCTTACCAATTGCAAGTACGTCTTTAAATTTTACAATAATTCTCACTAAGTAACATTTAATGTCCACCAGTATTGCTTTTAATTCCCACTATGTACATCATCATTTTCATTTTCTACAGGGAAAACATGAATGATTTATCTTCTTGTAATTTTTTTCATTTTTCATGTGATCATTCAACCACTTAACTAAAACCATAATAAAGATTACAAACAAAAAGAAAATTATATTGATCCCCTAAATATCACGATGCAAACTATTGCATAATTCTATTAACTAAAAACATAATAAAGATTACAAACAAAAAGAAAATTATATTGATCCCCTAAATATCACGATGCAAACTATTGCATAATTCTATTAGTTTCATAAAAGTTTATAGTGGTAAAACACATCAATGTCATCAAATCAAATCCAAATGGCAAACACCAACACAATTAATTTTGAATTCGTATTTTCATGGATTGGGGTCTTTATATACCCAAGGTAACGTTATCAAATTAAAATTAATTCCATCACCCATTCCATAATTTATTGGAAGAGTTGAGTTTTGGAAGTTGAATTTCTATTTTAATTTTGTGTTACTCTTATTGAAAAACTATGCCTCACATTAACTTATTAAGGTTTTGATTTTGATATACTTGTATATAATTATTATTTTTTTGCTTAATCTCAATTTCAAATGGAAAACTCTTACATGGAATTACAATAATGTTATTTTTTTACAACATATGCCCAAGTAACAATCATGTATAGTTATTCTCTCAGTAATTATGGATAATATATTAGAATCATATAGATGAAGATATTCATATAACTTCGCTACAATGTAAAAAAAAAAAACTATTGGATCAAATCAAATGGACTAACCATGTCATACAAAAATAATCAATATGATTCATGTGTAGAGAGTTGTGTGACAGGTGCAAACTTTTAAATCTATTCAATTCACAAAACTTTTGGAAAATACACTCATTTAAGTGTTGTTGTATGTTGGTTAGTAGATGTTAATATGAATTATACTAAGTATGAGTTAGTAATATAAGTTTGAATGTTTATATAACTGAAATGTAGGAGACTTGATGAAATTATCTATATTCAATTGTTAGTTTCAATTATGTTGCAAAGTGTTTTAAATTGCTAGCTTACCCTTTTTTTATGGTTTGTGTGTTTCTACTTTTAATATGTACTGCATGACACCCGGAATACTATTTAATTATTTTTTATTTAATTCTTTAATTAAAATCTATGAGTATTTTTGTTTTTGTAAAATAAAATTTTCATAAATAAAATATAGACTGATGATATCATTTCACAAATATAAATATACGTTGACTATTAGTTTATAATAATAACTATATCAAAATATAAAATTGTTTATTTTATATATTCTAAGACATTAGAATTAGGTTTTTCATAAGTAAATCATGCAAAAACTTCTTTCTTGACAACTCTTACTAAGCAGGTCATGCTCCTACTTGTACAATGGGAGGCCACATATAAAAGAGATAAAAAGAGGAGTAAGGTTTTATAAGCCTTAAATATTAATATTAATAAACTTAACAAATAATGAAGGCTTATAACTTGACCTAAAAAACACAATAATTACTTTCACTTTATCAAACATGTAAATCCATATACCACTTTTGATTATCTAACTCTGAAAATCAAAAAGTTATTTTCAAAGTGATTAGTTGAGTATATGTCATCAAAATCATGGTACAATCATAATTATTTTATGGAGAATTCTAGTCATCTACCAATATATATATATATACTCACTACCTAATCTTGGCAATGATTAGCATGTATCAGATGATACCAAGTTTGGCCTATGAAAGTTCCTAGTCCAATGTGCTATTTTGAACTATCCAGATATTCACTTACTTAAAATACTTTCTTAAACCCCACCTGGTCTCTATCTTTCATCATTTCATCTCTCATTGTACCAAACTGTGACTTCCCAACAATAAGACTTATATATTAACCTGGTTTCAACTGAAACCTATGACTCATTCACAACAAACATACATACTTATTTTCATCAATCACATAACATAATGACCATCAGGTTAAAATATATTTATCAAAATTCATAGTTGTATACAACATTCGAATAAATACAACCAGTAAAACATAATATATAGGTAACTTTCTTTTATCCAAATTCATCCAAAATACATACTTTTACTTTATATATATATATATATATATATATATATATATATATATATATATATATATATATATATATATATATATAATTTTTTTTTTTTTTAT
>Ga0099824_1000242_pt1 | contig 55365 bp, 39 predicted proteins | sample SiratrowhiteBW_FD_76837 | JGI IMG/M metagenome (GOLD analysis project Ga0099824, IMG submission 76837) | Root nodule microbial communities of legume samples collected from California, USA - Siratro white BW | ecosystem: Host-associated > Plants > Roots > Nodule | place: USA: California... | reverse complement strand
TTTATTATTTTTATTTATTTATATATTTATATTTATATTATTTTTATTTATATATATTTTATTTTTTTTTTTTTTTTTTTTTTTTTTTTATTTATATATATATATATATATATATATATATATATATATATATATATTTATAATATAAATTATAAATATGTAATGGAAGAAAAAATAATTAACGCATATGTAGTGTGGAGTAGTTGAAGTGCCTAATTATTTTTAGTAGGTGTTTGTTTCTTTTGTAATTTTAAAATATAATTAAAAACAAAATAAATATTTAAAACGTGTAAAAAATATGATAAGAAAACTTCTTAATTATTTTTTCAATACCCTAATGAATTTCGTAGTTCACATTAAATGGTTTTAATCTTTCACTTCATTAAGCATCCAATAGAAGTACATTAACTATTTTTATTACCTGGTCCACTGGTTTAAGGGATTTCTTAAGAATTAAATTCCAATACGTGGTAATAGGAACCATTTTCATTGAAAATTATGGACAAATATTTGTTCCCGACCATATACAAGAAACATTTATCTTTTCTATTTGTGAGTACCCATTTGAAAAAAAACAATCGAGAACCCTCATCATAATTTTTATCAATTAATTATCATATTTCGAGATTTAACTTCAAAATTTTTTTATATACTTTGCCATTAAATTTTTAAATTTCTAATAGAAAGATGACGTGTAATGAAAAAAAAATTATGAAAGGAAATAAAACAAACTAAAATGAACACTGTTTTGAAAAAAAATGTTAATAAAATTTTGTCTCGTTTAAAATTTACAAATTTTAATAATAAAATTTTCAAAAAATAATAAATTTCATGAAATAATATTAATTAGGTGATAAAATGAAAAATTAAGTCTATTTTAAACTATATTCAACACTGAAAAAATTATGATGCACCATCAGCTAACCTTAAGGATAGTTTTTATTCTTTTGGGTACATAAAACAGAAAACTACTTTACAGGGTTATTGATGAGAATTAAAATACATAGGTCCTGACTTCTAATGACAATTCTAATAGCCAAATTGCTTCTAAAATGTATACAGTGTTCAACCTTGAACAACAAAACAAAAATGTCAATGTTAAATGTTAATGTCATGCTGCTACTTACGATTCCATGTACTGTGAGGGTGGAGGCCTTGTGTTAGTCTTATCAGGACCTGCAAAATGGTTTAGCAAGAACACATTTTACAAATGCCATAAAGTGTCATGGTAAAATAGAAATTTATAACACCAAGTTGGACCCAATTCTATAGGTTTTGAGAGTAAAGGAAAGACAAATTCAATTCCTTAAATGTTGAAAAAGCTGCATGAAGTCATACCACAAGCCCCACGGATCTCAACTTCTCTCCATTCTTGCACAAGGGCACAGCAGCAACACAGTAAATGAGAAAGAAAATCATCAACATAACCCCCCTGGCATAAAATGTCATTGGCTAATAAACATAAAATATACCACAATATATAAAACTAAATTCCAAAGAATACTCAATGAGCAAGAATACAGAATACTTAGATAGATATATCAGATAATAGCAGTCAGCTAACTGCTATCACTAGTTTATATAAATAGTTGTTATCCCTCGGAACATGAATTTATCTTTCAGCACACAACAAAGAAAAAAAACTGTCTAATTCTTTTATCTGAGTACTTATGAAGGCAAGACACAAAAAAAGTAAGCACCTTATGTCATATTATCCAAATGGAAGGAAGCATTACCCTAATGTTCAACATCTTCCGAAGCTTACTCCTTATGCAGCAAGTATAGCAGCAGCAAGATAAAATTAATGAATATGCCATCAATTCGTTACATGCTTCTGCAGAAGCTGAAAACTCACCAAATTGAAATTATAGAAGCAAGACATCAATTTTGTAGTGTGAAAAATGAGCCAAATGGTAATAATAAGAATAATATAAAACAAAATAATATTTGAACTTAAAGAAACCTTATTATCAATTTATCCCACCCAAAAAAAAGGAGCACAAACTATAATTTTTGACTAATTTACATAAAATAAAACTCATATGACAAAAATCAATTAGGCAAGCGGTGCAGATATCATCTGAATAGTTAGGTGAGACTTCATTACTGTTAAAATCCAAGATATATCACTTCAATACAGTCTTAACTATGTAAACAAGGCTTGCTTCAGTTAATGTGATGAAAATATATTTTTTTATCAGTAAGGGTGTGGGGAAAGATCATGGCAACCAAAAAGGACATTTTTCGGAGCTCAAAAGTCTATGTTGAATGCCCATAATGTCATGACCTTATTAGCAGTTTGATCTAATTAAATTATAGCTTTGTTAGCAAAAAACACAAAGGGAAACAGAACTCTGATATGGGTTCATCATTATGATGTCGACAATGCATTAGAGCTCACTTACATATTGGCCTGTTAGTTGCAACACTAGCAATTTTGGACAGTGTTCCACAAGGACAGAAGCATGTCTTTATACCTGCAAATCAAATTATGAACTTATTACTTAAGATGAGAAGTACAACAGTATTGGATAGCTTTGTCGAGATTTCCTCCCATATTTGTTTTAAGTGAGTTAACTCACATTGTGTAAACATAAAAGTTAAACAATATGTAAGTTAAAAACACCCACCAATCTATCATTTTAAAGTTTTTGGTTGAATATGATGTCTAATGAATAAACAATATAGTCTTATAGTAACCCCGGGATGAAGGAAGAAACTATTCTAACTAACTAGACTAAAGAGAGTATCAAATTAACAGAATGAGAGCACATACAAAGACATGGTTCAGAACAGCAAGCAAGCAAATCAGTATGCCAATCTTCCCCATTATATGAACCTCCTGTTGATAGCAGATCCTTTTCTGAAACTGATGATCTGAGTGAACCCACACAAATCAAGCGTCAGAATAATTCAAATATAAGTTAGTAATAATAAAATCTGGACACAAGTAGTTGTTTAACTACTATAATGTTTGGGTCAAGTAGTTGCTAAGAGTTTACGCATGACACAAGAAATCTGGACAAGTGTGATAACATTACCTTGATGAGGAAAGAGTATCATTCTTGTTGTGGATGTTTTCATCAGAAGAATGAACTTTGCCACCATTGGCATCAGAATAACTGCTGCCACTGTACTCTACTGTCTTGTTATTTTTTTGGGAGTGATAATGAGCTGCAACTTCTGTGACATCTAATAAATGTTGGATGAATTCATACTGATATATATCCATATTTGCTTGTGAATGTTGTAGCTCTACTTGAAGCTTTTCATTTTCCCTTTTAAGAGCTTCGTTGAAAGAAAAGTTGGGATAAGAACAGGAAAGAGTTTTCTTCAGCACCATAGCATCACCTTTGTCAGGATCAGGTTTCAAAATGACAGTCTGTACCTTCTGCTCCTCATCATCTAATGTATACTCACATTGATCCTTTTCAATAACTTCAAGTCTCTCCTGAATATTCCAAATAAGCAAGAGGTGGTTAACAGTTATCAGACCAAATTTATGAACTTACATGCTTCATGAAATGTCATATCAGTCTTTTGGAAGATTCAGAAATTTGCAAATTCTAATGCAAAAGCAAAATGCTTCAACTTTTATGCAACACCATCATACATACTCACAAATATGAGGATAAGGAGATGTGATTTCACTAATTCTTAGCATGATTGAAAATATGAACAATGCAACAAGGCAAATAGCAGTACCCTGACTCGATTATTGTCGACTAGCGAAATGAGAGGAACAAGGTGCAAGTATCTGTCAATTTCAGTTTGAGCCTTCCTGAATTGGTAGACAATGTTCCAGCCCATGGCCAGCAAATAAAGATAGCTACGATCTTGACAACTATTGACCAAAATGTAAGACCTTCTAAGGGCATCTTCTAGCTGCTCCAGAGGCTCCCGGGTTTCAGGGTACTTCTTTAGCTCAGAGATCTTCAGCTGATCCAGCAAGTTCCCAATCAACTTCAGATGCTGAGCAAATTGCCTGCAGTTCTTCTTGTGCATCCGTGCTGTGCTTGCAGCTTTCACAATCATGCCAATCAACTTTACAGCATCTATGCCCGTTAGCTGAGCCACATTTGCAATCTCCCCAAAATATTCCCATGAAGATGCCATCCTCTCTCCAAACACAACCTAAAGTGTCGATCTAGATCAGCTCACATCACAGTTCCCAACATAAAACAAGAAAAAACCATCCAAGACACTAGGAAAAATCATAGTTAGAGTTTAGCTAAACCTAGAATAAGTAGTACCAAGGTTATCCAAGAAAACCATTATAAACTTCAGATGCCAGAGGTCGTTTCTTTACCTTTGATCATGCAAATTACATTGACATCTCAAGTCTTTGCAACATTGTCCTTCAAGATCTCGGCACTGCAACGAGTGGCAAATGCAATTCAAGCAGCTGAAAAAAAGAAAGCTATGTAACCAAACAAATTTGGAGAGTGTCAATGAGACAATGACTTTCTAATATCTGCTTCAACGCTAAACCCAGTTCAAAGTAGATATTTCCTCCCATTTCACCAAAATTAATCTCACTTTTTTTGCTTAAAAAAAATGAAAGAGTATCTGGGTTCGTTAAAAAACCGGTTAGAATATTCAAGCCTTCATGTTCACAATGCGTAACGTTAAATAACGGACACTTTTGCTTCAAACAAACAGAGCAAAACACTAATTAAAAGAAAGAAGAAAACAAATACTCACGCTAAGTAAAAGAAGGAACATGGAGTTCAAGTAATGGCTTTGCGTGAAGAAGCTTTTGTTGGCTTCTGCGCTAAGGAAAAAAGCAGAAACGTCTCCTGAGAAACTTCTCTATCTCTCTGTTTTGTTTGCATTATCTCTTATGGTTAGGTGTGCTGCCATGAAAGCTGTTACGTCATTTGCGAATTCTGAACAGCGACAATTGAAGTGTTTAATATTGTTGACGGCATAAAACTTAGAAAGCAATCCAAACACGGTGTTGGAAATGGCGTTGGAGGTGGTTGTTGAAACCGACGTAGAACCAAAGTACGTGAGTGAGAGTAGCTAGCATGGCACCTTTCTCTGTTATGAGAGAAAGCTCAGAATTTTTATTTTTTTTTTCCGAACCCACCAACCTTTTTTATTATTTATATTACTATTAGAAATAGTATGATTTGTTTTTTATTTTTATATTTTCAAATTAATAAACTTCATCTTTCAAATTTTTAAAATATGTAATTTTAATTTTTTTTATACTTAAATTTAATAATTATGAATAACTGTTCAATTTTTTTCTTCGGCCTCTGCTCAAATGCCTTGCACGTCTAGGCCCATGGGCATTAAGCGAAAGGTACATTCTGAACACAGAAAATGAGATTCTCTAATAATATTATAAAAATTAAATTTACATAACATGAAATATTAGTTCTTCTTTATATTTAAATTTAATGTGATGATTTTTTTTTCCAAAATTAATACAAATTTAAATTTATTAAGAAATAATTAAAATTGAATTTGAGGAAAACTACAATACTACTTTACAATTTTTTAGCTATAATTAATTATGACGACTCTTGGAACTAAAAATCACTAAAATACATAATGGATTACGTTGAAAGAAAAATATTATATTGTTGCATAACCCTTTATGTCTTACCTTAGTGTGTAGGTTTTCCCTTTTTTTTTTTTTTTTTTTTTTTAATTTTTTTTTTCTTTTTTTTTTTTTTTTTTTTTTTATACTAAATCACCCTTGTCTTCCTCATTCCTTTCTTTCTCTTTACAGGTTCCCTCGTCTCATAACACTAACAAAATATGATTTACAATTTACTCCTATAAATAAATGCAACTATTTTTATAAAACTAGAAAACAAAAACACACACCTTACAAATTTTTTTTTTATTTTTTTTAATACTTTTATTATTATCAATGTAATACTTTTTTATGTTTTATTATAGTGATTTTTTTTAATAATGTTTTTATTAAATAATAAATGAAAAAGGATACATTAGTTTAATATTGTCATATGTATCCAATACAAATTTAATTACCTACCTCTCTAAATTTTTTTTTTGTGCTAAACTAAAGCATCAACAAATTACTAGAAATAAAAAAGTAGCTTGTTGATATATTTTTCCTTTTCTATGCTCTCTAAATTTGCTTTTGAGACAACCTTTAAATTTTTTTGTTTAGGTACATAAGTTGAATATAATAACTATAATTGGTATAAAATATATTTGAAAGTCAAAGTTTCTAAATACATTAAATTCAATAAAATAAAACATTGTATAGTTTTATTGTTACTTATGTATATAATAATTTATATTTTCATACTACTTATATCACATGAGTTTACAAACATAGGGATAAAAGTGAATTAAATTATACTTTTTACAACATGATGTATATAATACACATACATCATACATCTATAAATATCAATCTTGTTTAGTTCTTAAAACAATCTACATCACAACTGGAATAGTCAGAAAAATGTATAAATCTATAACCAAATTCTAATTAAAAGTATACATTGGAATTTTGCATCTTTCAAAAGACTCTTAAACAAATTCTATTAAAGAATAATATTATTAAAAGTATATTGAAAAATTTATTTTCATCTTCTTATGTTAAGTTAATTTATGCATCTATTTTATAATAATATAATGCACGGTGACTCACAGTCTAATATTTTAATTTATATAAAGCATGAGATATTTCTTTTTTTTTATAAATACTTTAATATCTCGATCAAGAAGGAATCAAGTATCATTTAGGTTTTACAATATATATAATACGGTATATAATACACTATATATATATATATATATATATATATATATATATATATTTCATCTCATATATATATAAATATTAGCATCTCACATTAATCATATATTTTAATATATATATATATATATATATATATATATATATATAATAACATATAACATAATTATATTTGAGCGATTTTCTTATGTTTGACTGTTATTACTTTTAAAATTGAGAAAATTTTATACTTTAAACAATATTATATCAGTTAAGCAAGTCAATTTGATTAGTATATTTAAATATAAATTTTTTTTTATTTAATTTATATTGATCTATGAGTCCCATATTCAATACCATCAATTCATGAAGATCACATGATTATTCGAGATACACAATGATTTTTTTTTTTAAAACAAAATTTTGAAGTTACCGGAATTTTGAAAAATTTTATTATTTTTGTTCAAACACAATTTGACCTAATAATAAAAATGGTAAGAAGTGATAATGAGACTAAATTTTAACGAGTAATTTATTGGTCAACAAAAGAATAATACATCAAACATCTTATATCAATCTTCTACAACAAAAATAGTACAATTGAAAGAAAATATGGTCATTTATTAAATATAGTAAAAACTCTCCTGATATAATCTCATTAACCCAAGATTGATTGGTCATATTATATAATATATGTTGTACACTAATATCAATTTTGTTATTTTGTCTTTATCACAAATTAAATTGTTATCAATTATGTATTATTATCAATTATGTTATTTTGTCTTTTATGACAAAATCAAATTATAATATATATTTTTTATTCTTAGTTGTTTCTATATATATATATATATATATATATATATATATATATATATATATATATATATTTTATTTTATTTTTTTTTTTTTTTTTTTTCTATTTTTTTTTTTATATATATATATATATATATATATATATATATATATATATATATATGTTAATTATTTAAGAGTAATTTTTGAAAAATATTGTAATCACTTATAAATTGAATATTACGAATTAAATTAACCAATTTTCTTAGGAAATATGAATTAGTTATTATTGATAAAATAGGAAAGGAGAGAATATATTATCGTAAAAAGAATTTATGTATATCTAATATTTGTTTGATAATATATTTTATCGTCCATCTATCAATATTTACGAATTTTATCCTCAAACTTTCTGTTTTCCATTTCATATGTTCGCTAAATTTTTAATAAAGTGGTCAATTTTAATAAGGATTTTTTTTTAGAAATTTAAATGACATTACTTTATGACCCATTTATTCAAAAAAACGACATTGCTATAACTATTTTTACGATTTGTTTCATACATAATTATATTTTGCTAAAATTTTAACGGAACAATATAATTTATGAAAATTTAAAATTTTGATTGTAAAATCATAGGAAAGAAAGATCTTGAAAGTAAAGTTTATAAAACAATTATTGGAGCACTAAAATGGAAAATTAAGTTAGGCATGACCAAATAAGACGTAACCGCAGAAATCCAAAATAAAAATAAATTTATGCATAAAGGTGAGGTCCAATAGGATAATATCGAATAAACAAAATTAGGTAAAGATAATAACGATTGAGTTCCAATAATAAATTAAAATTTTGTGGATATTCGACCCGGTCCAAAAACAATGTTTTAATATTTATAAATTTGTAAGTATTTAAATTTTATTTTTGATATAATATTTTAGTTAAAATTTAATACTAAACTATGTAAATAAGTAATTATTAAAATTAGACATATAATTATTTTTAAAGATTTATAAAAACTTAAAAGAAAATTGATCCATTAATTTATAAAAATTGAAAAAAATGACCCAATATAAATTCACCGTCCAAATAATCCATATCCGAAAATTTCACCCGAAATAACTTGGAACCTTATTCAACTAAATAACTTAGATGTTTGGATATAAATTTTAAAATATTAAATTCAAAGTGCGGTAATTAAGTGTTTTAAAAATAGAAATTAAAGTCCTTATAGTTAAAAGGAGTAATTAATAACGTGAAGAAAGCTAAGATTGGTGAGGGCCACACAAATACTCTCGTTGGATTGGTTACGGTTCCTGTGGACTTTGATTTGTTAAATACTCTCATGTTGGATTGGTTATGGTTTCTGTGGACTTTGATTTGTTTTGAAATTGTAAAATAATAATGTTTTAAATAATATTACAAAATTCAATTAATAGACATTTACGTCCACTAAAACTGTCGGATTCATCAAATAGAATATTTGAATATCAATACCTGTAAAAGTAATCGTTTTAATAATTGTTTAATTTATTATTACTTTACACCATAAGAAATTATATAATTATTATTAGTGACAGATATCGCACATGTAAATATTGTTGTGAAAACAAATACAGTTACAAATATTATTACACTAAATAGTGATTACTAAAATATATAAAAAGAAGTTCAATTATAATAAAAATTCAAAAAGTTATAAAAATATTTTATTTTTATTAATTATTATAGTTACCGACTGAAAATATGTTTTACTTTAAGTAGTTCTCTATACATCCTGAAAACTAAAAAGTTAGTTAATAAAGCCGAGATAAAAAGTCAAATAAATATAAAGATCTAGTTAAAAAAAAAAATTCTTATTAATGGTTACATAAAACTAAAATATACGATATATAATAATTTATGTCTATTTTGAATTATTTGTTTATTAAAAACAATTTAGACTGCTAGTATTGGAACGTGTATGTGCTGTGAATGAGTGAGAAATGCGCGTGTAAAAGATGAGGACGAAAGTCATAGCTAGCTGTAGATTTAGAACCATATGCAAAGTGTGTGTGATGTGGATCTATCAAAGGCTTCATTTCATGAATAATAATAATAATAATAAAAAAAAAGTGTATGAAATTGTTTATGTAAAGAAAAAGAGTATTTATACCTTACTTGCAACTCTCTGACATCACACAATCGCTAACAGTGACAGTAACCAGAAAAATACCACTGTGGAAGCCATAGAAGAGAAGAAGAAACACTCTCATCCATCCATATAAACTCTTCCTTTCACTTTCTCTTCTCACAGACACTCTCATTACCTTCATTTTCAGCAATGGCTTCTGCGCGATTGAATCTGGACGGGAACCCCATAAAGCCAATCACCATCTGCATGATAGGTGCAGGTGGCTTCATCGGGTCCCACCTCTGCGAGAAGCTCATGGCCGAAACCCCTCACACCGTTTTTGCTTTGGATGTTTACAACGACAAGATCAAACACCTTCTGGAACCCGACACGCTCCCCTGGGCTGGTCGCATCCAATTCCACCGCCTCAACATCAAGCACGATTCTCGACTTGAGGGCCTCATCAAGATCGCAGATCTGGTTTCACTTCATAAAAATGCAATCTTTTTTCTTGCAGTGTTCTTTTCCGGAACTTTTATGTCTGAGACGCAATTGGGTTTCTTTGTTTCAGACTATTAATCTTGCTGCTATTTGCACTCCCGCCGATTACAACACGCGCCCTCTCGACACCATTTACAGCAACTTCATCGACGCGCTTCCTGTGGTGCGTGTTACTTTTACTTTCTCTAACTCTCTCTTAGTTTCTGTGTGTGGAAGTTGGAATTGAGGAGTGGAGTTTGGTTCAGGTGAAATACTGTTCGGAAAACAACAAGCGTCTCATTCACTTCTCTACCTGTGAAGTGTATGGGAAAACGATTGGAAGCTTCCTCCCCAAAGATAGTCCACTTCGGCAGGTAACCTTTCACTTTCCTTGGACTTACTACTTCAGATCTGTGCATGATCGATGATGGTTTCAATTTTGCAATGCATCAACAGTTTGTTGTTTTGCACCGGTGGATCTTTTCAATGATTACTTTTTATCTATGTTTGTTGTTTACACACTGTTTAGATAAACTTGTGGAAGAAGAAAGTAAGAGGATAAAATCTATTGAGTTTATTTTTTCATAAACTAAAATCAATTTTTGAATTTTTATCATTTGGGTAAATTAGATGAGATGGCTTCTATATAAGTTGATTTTAGTTTATGGAAGAAGCTAACTTCATTTTATCTTCTTGCTTTCTGCTCTTATAAATCTTACTTATGAAAAAAATTATCTAACAGCATCTTAGCAGTAGAATGGTTTGCTTGTTTTTTCTTTGGTAATCTGTGGAGTTATAATCTATGTTGTTTCCATGTTGTGTTAGGATCCTGCATACTACGTTCTTAAGGAGGATGAGTCTCCTTGTATTTTTGGTTCGATTGAAAAGCAGAGATGGTCATATGCCTGTGCTAAGCAGTTGATTGAGAGGCTGATCTATGGTAAGTTGTTTTTTTTTTTTACTTTTTGTGTATAGACTTTCAATTTTCATGTGTTGATTTTGGATGGTGTTGTTGACAGCTGAGGGCGCTGAAAATGGATTGGAATTCACAATTGTGAGGCCTTTTAATTGGATTGGACCACGAATGGATTTCATACCCGGCATTGATGGTCCAAGTGAGGGTGTTCCTCGTGTTCTGGCATGCTTTAGCAATGTGAGATTACTTTGAGATTTAGACTTTGTTTAAGATTGAATATACTTAAACAATATTTTCTGTCCATATTTTTGAATTACTATTCTAACTATTTTCTCCATTCCTTCTCTGCAGAATCTCCTCCGTCGTGAGCCCCTCAAGCTTGTGGATGGTGGCCAATCCCAGAGAACCTTTGTGTATATTAAGGATGCTATTGAAGCTGTCTTGTTGATGATTGTAGGCTCCCATATCCAATCTTGAATGAAACTTTATGATTTTTGAGTACAGATTATCTGATTGTAGAAGTTCACCTTTAAACTATTCCTCTAAATGTGAACAAAAACTTGTTAACAGGAAAATCCTGGCAGGGCCAATGGACATATTTTTAATGTGGGTAACCCAAACAATGAGGTTACAGTGAGGCAGCTTGCTGAAATGATGACTCAGGTTGAAGCATCAAGTTTGACTGTTTGACCCTTATTAGATTTTTAACATGGTGTTTGGGGCCATCAAATATTTATTTTCATTCAATTCTGCAGGTTTATTCAAAGGTAAGTGGAGAAGCATCTCTGGAAAAGCCAACTATTGATGTGAGCTCCAAAGAATTTTATGGTGAGGGATATGATGATAGCGACAAGAGAATACCTGACATGACCATAATTAATAGGCAACTTGGTATGTTTCCTTGTCTACTTTACCTTAAAGATTATTAAGATAAGATGTTTTACCTGTTAATGATGTATCACTCCTGTTTCAGGCTGGAATCCTAAGACCTCACTTTGGGACCTGCTTGAATCAACTCTCACCTATCAGCACAGAACTTATGCTGAAGCCATCAAGAAAGTCATTGCCAAGCCTGCGGCAAGTTAAACTTGTATGGTGATGAACTGCTTTGAGAGTGTTCAGCCCATAGGGGCATTTACCTACCATAGTTTACTGGATTATTTTTTACATACATAGTAATTTTCCCCTTGGTTTTGGTTTTGGTAGCCAATACCCATATTATTCATTACATATTTATGAAGAAGTAAGAATTTATCGAGCACAGTATGTGCTGTTGGAATGTGATTTTTCACACGGCTTGGGGAGAAACATACGAGGAAAGGAAATTCAGCTGTAACATTTATCATATACTTCCTAAATTTAAATTAATGGAATACTTTTGTGCAATATGTTTACATCTCATATATTTTGATAGATTCCAGATCCACCCGCATAAATTTACTGATCTATTTGGTTTGAAATAACTTATCTCAGTAGTTATCCAGTTGGTTTCTGTTTTTCCCAGGTTTTGACTGTTATGTATATATAACTATTGGTCTCTCTCTTGTATCAATATACATAATTCTTTAATCAATGATGATTTCTTTCCGTTTATCTTTTCTTTCTCTTCTTTTCCCTTGCTTACCAAATTGTCTCAGGCCTCTTGTTTTCCATTATGAATGCAATATGGTTTTGCATCATTCAGAATGCACATGGTTCTGCATGCTCCAATCTGTAAATATATCATTTTCTGGAGTTTGATATGCAATTAGAGCTCTTCTTTGTGCGTTCGCTCTGGTTTCATTTTTTTTGTTTCTTTCTTGCTGCTTTCTTTTCTGTTCTCATGGCAGAGGAATTTCAACAAACACATGCTGCATAGAGTTGTTTGTATTTACATCTTAGTGAGAATCTGGCTATTAGTCTTGTTTCTTCAGTTTTTTATGGAAATAATTACCACTCTGGAATAAATCAATGGTTACGACCCTGAATATGGTTTTTCTTTTCTTTCTCTTCTTTTCCCTTGCTTACCAAATTGTCTCAAGCCTCTTGTTTTCCATTCTGAATGCAATACAGTTCTACATCATTCAGAATGGACATGGTTCTGCATGCTCCAATACGTAAATATATCGTGTTCTGAAGTTTGGTAACATATACATTGCATTAAATATAGTAAAAATATGGGTGCAGCATTGTACTAGACCCAAGAACTCCCTAAAATAAGTGGATTGTATTCTACCAAAGAACTGTGCAATTGTTTAGCAAATCATATATACCCAGTAGGATCTTCAATATAGGGGACATATATTTAAGATTAAGAAATTATATACTCCATTGTAGAGGTTATATGCTAGGCCATAACATTAAAATCTATATTTTATAACTTAGCAGACAAAATAAGATCCTAAATAATAAGAATAAAAAAAATATTTTTCTGTCTTGAAAATGAATATATTTTTCGGAAAAACTATAAAACATTAATGAAAGGTAAGTTTTGCCGAACAATTATAAACATAACGAGTTTTAAACAAAAGAATTATAATATGATTTTTATTATAATCATTTCTAAAATCATGAATACATATTAAAAGTGTAGAAATCATTATTTATTTAATAATAATCGTGCTCTTAAACATTCAGAAGAGTAACAATATGAATGATTACGTTTTTTCTTAAGTTTGTTGAGGTTGGTTCCTATTCTGGACTTATAAATATTCCTACCATTTAATATACACTCACGGGAAAAAATAGGACCAAGTAGAGAAATAATGTATGATAATCAATTAAAGCTTTAGGATATGTTTACACGAAATTTTTTCTTAAGATTTAAAAGTAATTAAATTTTTAAATTAACTTCTTTATAAATTAAAATTAGTCTATATAAAAATTCTTTTGTATAATTATTTCATTTTATTTTTACTTAATGTATAAATTAATTTCAGTTTATAAAGATTTTTTTCTCTTAAAATAGTTTATGGAAAAACTGATCAAACATTTTTTTAGAATAAAATCAATTTGTGGTCATCTACACGATCAACTGGACTTGTTGGCCTTCATCTCATACCAGGGCTTTGCTATTGCCATTTCCAATTTTGCTCACTCCTGAACCAGTTTTTGAAAGACAAAGCTACCAAAAACATTTTTATTATATAATAATTGGTAGTAGGAGTTATGGCTTCACAATGTTTAAGGAAAAGCTTATTGAATATTATAAATTTAAATTATTTATTATTCAAACATTACATTATAAAAAAAATTATTGTGTATTGTTTTGAATAAAAACGAGGAGTATGTTCTTTTTAATAAAAGCTAAGAATGTTCTTGTAGGAAAAAACATAAAAAAAATATGAACTTAATATAAAGGAATGTGAGAATAATAAGGAGTATGAGTTTTAAAGTACTGCAGTTGGAATGAGTGGCCTTGAGGATTACTTGAACTAATGATATTGTTTTAACTGGCATACAGAAGAAAATACTTATGATGATACCTCATTATATCTAATAATGATCATCACTAAACTCTGCACTCCTTTATGTTTAAATTAGTTATACATAAAAAAACATAATTTTATATTGAGTAAAAATGCTAATTAAGGTCATTATTATTATTTTTTTATTTTGTAAAAATACTATATTTTTAAATTATTAATTATATTTATGAAAATTTATTACTAAAAAATATACAATTTATTTGACAAGTAAAGTGATTGTTCAAAAAAATTATTGACTTAAAAAACAAAATTACCTTTTATGGAATCCCATTTTCACTTTCATTTTCCTCTTCTATAACTAACGTTATTGCTACAAAAACTCATTAGCTTCACGAGTTATTATTATTATTTTTTTTCAATATTTTCCTCCTTGCCAATTCTGTTACACCAACCAAACCATAAACCGAGACACCCACGTTACCATTCCAAAAAAACGATGTCACCCATGTTTAAGTGTGCCATAGTGGGTTCCACTCACCAAACCAGAGCAAAACAATTGGACATGATTCAGCAGAGGCAAAGTGGTTCAGCACAACCCCAAAAGAATAACCAAACAAAACTTTATATATATATATATATATATATATATTAAAAAAAAGAAAGAAAAAAGAGAGAGAAAGAGAATGAAGAAGGAAGAAACCAAGTGAAGGGACAAAAACCGATTTCCACCTCACATCACACTTCCTGTCATTTTATTGACTGTAATGTTCTCCTTGGCCCCTACGACGCTCCATTTATTCATTTGCATTCACTCACTTCATGTCATTTTTATGACTTCTTTTAAATTTTAGTTAATATATTCATCAGACATTTAAGTTTCAAATAATTTGTTTAAATGAAAGTTATATATTTTTATTATGGTAGAAAACTCGTTACATTAGTTGCAATCATGACATCACCAGTAATATTAATGTTTAATATATCGTGTTTAATATATTACATACACGTGGCAGGTTGCAAAAGTCCTAAGGTTAAAATTTAGTTTTTACAAAAGTTTCCATCAAAATAAGTTAACTTATCATAAAATTAAAAATCTGAACTTTATTCAAAATTTTGATTATAAAAATAAAAAATATATTTTTATTTTAAAAGTATAATTTTTAAAAGTAAGTTTTATAAGTTTTTTAATTAAATAAAATTTAAAAAAAAAATCTTAAAAATAAAGTAACAGAGTACAACTTAAAAAAGTAAACTAAAATCTTATACAATATAACTCATATGACAGATATTTAGAATAAGAAAGTTTCTCCAATATTTATTCTTTATTTTCTAAATTTTAAATTTCTATTTCTATGTGAATAATATTGTTCTTAATTCTTTTATTTTAAACATGTTATTAGTTGTGTTTACGTGCTTAATAATTACAAGTCATTAATATCATGATCTATCTTGATTTTATGTTTTTATTATTCGACTAAATATTTTTTAATTTTTATTTTCGCAATGTTTAATTACAATACTTTTAAGTAAAAGAATTAAAATAAACTTTTGTTAAGTTAAAGAACTAAAATAATGACTTTGAAAGTTTAACGCCAAATACAAAAGTTAAGAAATTAAAAGTATATTTAAGTAATTGTTTTGACTGAAAGTTAAAGCTTATTATTATGACTAGAAAATATTATGGTGATATTAATATATATTGTTTGTACCAAGGCTTTTAACTTACGAAACTGGCGCTGCAATTTTTTTATTAAAACTTGCTTTACTTTACCTCGACCGTTTCTGGCGTCGTGATCCTGCGTCATTCTCTGCTCTTTAGTTCCATTTTTCCAATTCTTTAATTGTTCTATTTCTAGGGGCTATGCTCTCTCTACCATACTTTGGCTAGTTTATTTTTCTTCCATATACAAGATATATTATTCATCTGTGCCTTTATCTTTTTTCCCTTTTTTCTTTTTAGAATAATAAGAAGAAGAAACAACAACTTAGGAAAAAACAATGATGTTGTGTTGGTAGCGTAAGTGGGGAAAAAGAGGGTCTTTCCTTCCCTCAACCATGGCTCCTACTGGGAAGCTTTCCGGGTTTCGTCGAGAAGGCACTGATTGGTACTCCCTTTCTCGAAATTTCTTGTTTTGGAGTAAAAATTCGTTCTTTTTTTCAATTGACTGATGAGAAAATGACACCTTTTGTTCACCTGATTACTGGGTGGAGTCCAAGTCAGACATGCATATCGAAAAAAAAAAGATTTTGATGTGATTTATGTTGTTAATTTTTTTGGTTCGTGGTCTTGATAGGTTCTGCAATGGGGGACTGCCAAGTGATCTCACTGTTTCCATCGAGGGTGTCACTTTCCATCTTCACAAGGTACCTGCTTTCCTTTCAGAAATTTGCTCTTTTCTCTCTGGTTTGTTGATAGATGAAATAGTTGTTGGGTTTTTTGTGGTTCTGGTTTGTCTTGCTGCTCTTTGTGTTTTTATTCTTTGGAATTTGATCCAACCGCGTTAATGTGATTCATGGCTTTTGCTTCTGCTTCTGGTTTCTTTCATCTCTGTTGTTTGAGTGTTGTAACTAAACATCCCTCTTCAAATAAGGGAATTCGATTAGACTTGCTGGAGATACCGTACCATATGTTACAGTGCCTACAAAGCTTTCACGGTTTCGCCATAAATTTCATCTATTTGTTGGAATTTAATGCAATTCCACCATTTTATGGGCAACCCTGTATTCCTACGCTGGAATTCGCTTGTATGGTTTTCAAAGGTTGTGATGTTCTTGCTGGTTTTCTGTTTTGAGTTTGACTGTAATTTTCCTTCAGCTTAAGGTCGGATAGAGCAGGCACAAGACTGTCTTTAATTATAAATGGATTGTATTTAGCTCATTTGTTATTGTTTAAGATGATGGTTATAAAATTTTGCTTCTAAGTTATGTATGTTATTCATGATGTATGTCCATTGGTGCAGATATCTCATTACTAATGCTTGACTTTCCCAGTTAGCAATGAAGCTAAAATTTTATCTAGTTCTCAAAATCGTTTAACTCACATGATTTGCTGTTATGGAAGTAATGTGACTAGGTGAGGTCTTTTGCATGTCATGAACACTTGTTCCTGTTTTGTCTAAATTAGCTTTCTTGGCTAAGAGGAAAAAGTTAGAGCTTTGAGATGTTTTTGGAAAATTCCTTTGGGAACTGGTTTTTCTGTTTTTTTCAATTTGGACTCGATGTATAATTACTTGATGAACTAGTGAGCATTTCTGTATCACAATCTTTAATTTTATGGTGGTTATACTGTTATGCTATTGGTAAGTTATTTGTGGACTGAGTGCATTGGAGTTTGAATAAAGTTATATCATGGAACTGCAGTTTCCTCTTGTGTCAAAAAGTGGAAAATTTGCTAAAGCACATGACAAGTACAAGTATACCGACAAGAAGGCTCTGAGAATGGTGCTGGAAGAATTTCCTGGTGGTCCTGACACTTTCTTAGTTGCAGCCAAATTCTGTTACGGGTATCGTGTGGAACTGACAGCCAGAAATGTAGTATTGGTTCACTGTGCTGCAGAATACCTTGAAATGACAGATGAATTTGGAGAAGGTAACTTGCTGTCAAAATCAGAGAGCTTTTTCCATAAAAACACATTGCGCAACTGGAAAGATTGCATTTTGGCTCTCCAAAGTTCCGAGCCTGTTCTACCCAGAGCTGAAAAGCTTCAGTTAGTGGGCAAGTGTTTGAATGCTCTATCTATGATGGTTTGTACGGACCCAAGTTTGTTTGGATGGCCCATGATGATGTATGGGAGTTTCCAGAGCCCTGGTGGAAGCATTCTTTGGAATGGCATAAATACCGGTGCCAGAATTCGGAGCTCCGAATCCGATTGGTGGTTTGAAGACATCTCATATCTCAGTGTGAGTTTGTTTGAGAGGCTAATCAAGACAATGCAAGCAAGAGGTATAAGACCTGAAAGCCTAGCAGGTGCCATAATGTACTATTCTAGAAAGCACTTGCCAGGTCTAGGTCGATGGCAGGGTGGTCAAGGTGGCAAGACCAGAACCGTTGCAAGTTTCAGCTTGACGCCGGCCACAGTTGATCAGAGGGTTCTGTTGGAAACCATTGAGAAGCTTCTTCCTGACAAGAAGGGGAAATCTTATTGCCGTTTCCTGCTGGAACTTCTTTGTGTGGCTTTGATATTGAATGTCAGCCAAACTTGCAAGGATTCTTTGGAGAGGAGAATAGGGATGCAATTAGAACTTGCAACTTTGGATAGTCTCCTAATTCCTACCTATTCAGATTCAGATGCATTATATAACACTGAATGTATTGAACACATAGTCCATTATTTTGTATCTACAGAATCAAATTTAACCGCCTTTTCTCCTTCATCGCGCGACCAGCAAATGCCAGCGTCACCATCATCTGAGTCCTTGAGGAAGGTCTCGAAGTTGATAGATAGCTACATTGCAGAAATTGCTTCAGATGTTAATTTAAAACCGGGAAAGATACGCAGACTTGCAGATGCTCTTCCTGAGTCGTCAAGATTATTGCATGATGGGCTTTACAGGGCACTGGATATATATTTCAAGGTTTGATTTTTCTGTGCAAAACTTTTACCTAAAGACTTGTTTGTGGTCATGGATTGTTAGTTTAATGATGACTGCTTATGCTATTGTGCAGGCTCATCCTTGGCTCTCTGATAGAGAGAAGGAGGAACTATGCAACATCATTGACTACCAGAAACTTTCAATCCATGCTTGTGCTCATGCATCCCAGAATGACAGGTTACCCCTCAGAGTTGTTCTTCAAGTGCTGTTCTTTGAACAACTGCATTTGAGAACAGCATTGGCCGGATGTCTCACTGCATTGGACGGTGAGATTGCGCCAGCGGCTCCTGTTCCTGTAACCGGCTTAGGTGAAACGGCTGGTGAAATTGTACAAAGAGATGGGTGGGTGACTGTTGTGCGTGAAAACCAGGTTTTGAAGGTGGACATGGATAGGATGAGTTCTAGAGTTGGAGAACTTGAAGAAGAGTTCAGTAAAATAAAGCAAGAAATGAAAAGTGTGACCAAATCTCACAGCTCCAGAAACTCCCCTCGGTTGGTTGCCAGAAAAATTGGGTGTAAGCTTGTTCCTCGGCCTTCAGATGCTCAACCGGAATCCCTCAATCGCACCGGATCCACACCGAGAGCATCCATTGAACGGGCAAGGCGTTCCCTTAAGTCCAAACAATCAGAAACTTTTACTTGAGCATCAAGAAACCATAATCCCTCTTGATTTTATTCATATATACATATAGCAGTGTTGTGTGGTTATAAATTTTTTTTGTACGAGGGAAAGGGAAGGAAAATGTTTCTCAATCCATTATGCCCTTTTGTTTAACTTGTTTGCATATTCGAACATTTTCCATTTCTTTCCCTTGTGTAAAGATGGCTGTAAACTTATGTAGGCAATTTCACAAATTGTCCTGTTTGTTAGGCGAATAGCTTCTGTATTTATTCTTCATTTGAAGATATTGACAGTGGAAGATGTTGTTTTGGACCTATATGTGAAGAACATTATTGTCATCGAAGAAAGAATCATCCTTTGTTCCCCCTAGTGCAGATGCAAAGCTGATGCACAAAGGTTGGAGAACTCAAACAAATGTAACTGACTATGTTGTGCTTATAGCAGAGCTTCTTTTGTAGATGACAAATATTGTATAGTTGTGAAGAGTGTAATTTTCTTACAAATGACAGACAAATATTTTAAGCTCTGTCATTTATGCTGTTTTTTTCTGCGTAGTTAGGGTCGGCAATTTGGAGTTTATGATGTCTGGTAATTCTTGCTTTATTAAAACTTTGATTAAATTGAAAATACTTACTATATCAATATACATTATACACAAATTTTAGTTTTAACTATATGATTTCACATCAGGTACTATAAATATACGAAACTAGTGTTTTAATACCTACAAGAGCATTTTAATCCTTGCAAATGCGTATCATAACAGTAATTTATACAAAAAATGATTTAAAATTTAAAAATAGTTAAACATATAGTGTAGTTGTGCAAAATATTACTGATTTGGTATCTGTTAGTGTTACTTCTTTGTAAATATCTAGTTTTGTTTGCATACACGTTTTATGTTTTCAATTTTTTATATGATTAACACATTTTTAATTTGGTCACGCTACACAAATATTATATAAGAACTAAATTAAAAATGCTTAAAGTAATAATCAAAAACACTAAATTGATAAGTTTTACCTATGTAGGAAACAATTGAGAATTGGCTACAAAATTTGAATTAAGTTTTATGTTTACCCTTAAAAAATATAAGTAACTGTTATAACTGAAAATAAAATATAAAGATAATAACATGCTAATAAGAGTATTTTAAAATGTAAAATTTTAGGAAAGCATTTTTGAACTATTCTTGGTAAGAAATTAATAAAAGAAATCAGAAGACAAATATAACAGTGTCGCTTTGGCCGAGTGGTTAAGGCGTGTGCCTGCTAAGTACATGGGGTTTCCCCGCGAGAGTTCGAATCTCTCAGGCGACGCTTGTGTTTTTTTATTTTTTTATTTTATTTTTGTCCGAAATTTATAACTATTATATTGAATTTGCAGTCACATTCGATTCCTGAATCCTATAGTAGAGCCCGATCTGTTGCAGTTGCAACCTATTCTTCCGCGTCTTTCTCACAGTCACTTTTATTTCCTACACGGCATAAAAACAACACTCCTACACAAGTCTTTTGTTACCTCACGCGCCGCCGCACCAGCATGACAACCTTCACCATTTCCAACAACGGCGCCGCCAAATGGCCACTCCCCCAATTCGACTCTTCCCACTTTTCCCCCTCCTCACCCGTCGTTCTCCGCCACTCGCTCCTCCACGTGAGCGCCTTCAGGATCCACTGCATCCCCCCCGAACCCCTCCTCCCGGTGCCACAAATCACACACGATCAACACTCTTTTGGCGGCGGAGGCGGCAGAGGTGATGGTGACGCCGGCGGCGGTGGCGGCGGTGGTGGCGGAGACAGAGACGGAGGAGGTGATGAAGAATTTGGACCCCTTTTGAATTTTGAAGCGGTTATGAGAGAATCGGAAGCTCGTGGCGTGCAGCTGCCTCCGGATATGGTGGAGGCCGCCAGGGTCACAGGCATCCGGGAAATGTTTCTTCTTCGTTACATGGAGTTGCAGGTGGGTTTTCTCTAAAGTTTGAATTTTTGGGTTCAAAAAAATGTTTTTTCTTCCCTGATTGTTTTCAATTTGCCTTCTTTTTTATTATCATTATTATTATTGCAGGGTTCGTCTTGGCCTCTGTCTTTTCTGATGCAGCATTGTTCCATGCTGAGAAATCGAATGCTCGCGGACCCTTCTTTTCTTTTCAAAGTTGGAACCGAGGTTTGTTTCTCAAAAATGTTAAATGTATAACTATTTTTTTGTGAAGGGGTAGAAGGAAGAATGATAAAAAAACTTAGAAGTTAGAGAGAAAATAATTGGTGATAAAAAGAGAGATTGAAATAAAAGATAGAGCGAAGTCTGTTGTCAGAGAAGATGCGTGTGGAAATATAATAAGGTTGTGTTTGAGTATAAGTTAGAAAAATACTTTTGTCAATTTCAATGCATAAGAAGGAAGAAAATGCTTCTTTCAAAGAACTTTTAAAGTCTCTTAACTGAAGTCCAAACATGTACTAATTCTTTGTTCTGGGTATAATGATACTGTAATGGTTATGATGTGAAATTGATGATTGAGTGTTTTTATTTTAATTTTTTTGGATTAGATGTGATGACCTGATTATCCTTGTTTATGTGCAGATTGTCATAGACTCTTGTTGTGCAACGTTTGCAGAGGTTCAGAAAAGGGGCAAGGATTTCTGGGCTGAATTTGAGTTATATGCTGCTGATCTTTTGGTTGGAATAGTTGTTGACATTGCTTTGGTGGGTATGCTAGCACCCTATGCTCGAATTGGCAAGCCTTCACTCTCAAAAGGTTTACTTGGGAAAATTCAACAGGCTACTGCTGCTCTTCCTAGCAGGTTGGTGTTTGGAAAGTGATGGAAATTTTGTGAATTCATCATTGCTCTTCCAATGTGAGATGTTCATGATTTGTTAATTTGCAGCATCTAGACTGAATTCTACTTCTGTTCAATGTCTCCATTTCTTGTTCATATTCGGTGCAGCAAGCCTAATATTGTTATAAGCTTCTCCAATATTTTCACAGATCTAGTGGAATGTGAAATTATGATGTGATACTAAATTACAATTTCAATGCAGTGTTTTTGAAGCTGAAAGGCCGGGATGTAGATTCTCTATGATGCAGCGCGCTGCTACATACTTCTACAAGGTGCCCTTAAATAACTATTTAATTTATGGCAGAATGTATCTTATGTACAAAACCCAGTAAATAGTAGAATCAAACTCTCACTGCATGGAATTGTATGCTTCCGCTTGCTTTAGTATTAGATATAGTGCTAAACTGTTATATTTGTTTTTTTCTTAATTGGTTTCTGGCATTAGTTTATTCTTGTGAATACCTGACATTCTGTTTTCAGGGTGTTTTGTATGGATCGGTTGGCTTTGTATGTGGCATTATTGGTCAAGGAATTGCAAACACGATCATGAATGCCAAAAGGTATGCCTACCCAAGACGGGTTCTGTTGTACTATTTTATTACAAAAATTCTTATTCATTAATCCCTTGTTGGCTACATTATTCTAGTACATGCTTAGCAAATGCACATGCACAAATGCATTTTGTATCACGAGGGGGTGTCAGTGTCATTTTTGCTTTTAATAATTATGCAATTTTTTTTTTTTTTATTTAAAACAGGAGCTTTAAGAAATCTGACGATGACATACCCGTGCCTCCTCTTCTGCAAAGTGCTGCTCTTTGGGGTATGTCTTGTGCTCTCTATTCAAATATCTCAAGTCTGGTATTAATTATTTTGTTCAGTTTCTTGGGCTGGCTCTGCTGTATTATGCTATAAGCCATGAATTTTGCTTTCAGAAAAATGAGTTTCATATTCATGTGTCCATTATTCTCAAAAGGGTATTTCATTTTTTGTTTCCCTGCTGCCAAGATGGACACAAACATTTGAGCTTACTTGTTGCTTTATTTTCAACAAGGTTGCATGTGAAGAGGTGTAACAGTGGTTGAAAAGATGATGATTATGCTATAGCATTATTATTACCATGTAACTTGCTTTACTTGTTTTTTCCTTCTCTTGATCAGGATTCTTCCTTGCTGTGTCATCCAACACCCGGTACCAGATCATCAATGGCCTAGAAAGCCTTGTTGAAGCATCTGTGGTGGCAAAGAGGGTCCCACTTGTTGCAATGGCTTTCACAGTGGGTGTGCGATTTGGCAACAACATCTATGGGGGCATGCAGTTCGTAGACTGGGCAAAAAAGAGTGGAGTACAATGAGGGTCCACACTCTGCAATTTCACCTTTTTCAAAGTTTTGTCTGAAGTTAGCTAGGCTAGTCTTGTCCCAAGGAAAAAGGCTCTTTATCAAACCAAGAAGTGAAACTCCCACCACTTTTTCATCTGTTGGGCATCTTCTTCTGATTAAACTAGGACCATACCCGCTCTTCTTCACTCTTCATTCCTCATTTTTTTCTTCTCTACAATTTTTCACTTTCATTATCCAATGTTTATGTAACTTAGATGTGGCAGATATGTGTTAAGCTCCTTATAACTAGGTATGCTATTCTAGTTAAACTAGCAAACTCTTTACTTTGGGGAAATATAAATAATGTGGGATTACTTTACAAGGGAATCTCATAATTTAAAAAAAAAATATATGAATTCGAATTATTTTCCAGATAGATTGTTTTATTTTGTAAATGTTTTGTTTGTGTAGGAAAATTTAAAATTATTAAATTTTGATTTTATGGTTTAGTTAGACTATTTTAATTACAACACAATATAAAATTTATTTTAAATTTAAATAATATTTAATAATTTAAAATATCAGTAGATGATGATTTTTAATCGATGACAACCGAGACCGTCTTTTAGGTAAAGTTTGCTAAAAAAATTCATTTGAAGTCAAAAGGTTACTTTCTTTTTAGTTAATATTAATACAATTATTTTGGTTAGCAGTGATTAAGTTTTTTTTTTTTTCTTAACTTTTGAAGATAGCTAAAATATTCTCTTTACTTGAAAAAAGTTATTGTAAAAATTGATAGAAAGTTTTCTAATAAATATTAGAAACGTAGTGATTATATTTTTTCTGAAAAAAGAAATTGATAATGTGATTCGAGAAATAATCAATTAGTTTTATCTTTAAGAACGTTTTATCTTTAAGAATTATTTGTCAACGTCATCTAAAAGAGGCTAAACTGAAAAGAAAATACATGAATAATAAATCAACATGGACATCTGAGATTGAAGAGAACATGAACAATTTAAAAAAAAAAAAATTAAACTGTATAGTTTTAAGCACTTGAATTCCTCTTAAAAATTTCAATAATTTTAAATTTTTTAAAACTATTCTATCTATAAAACATATTTTATTTTAAATTTTCTATTAAAATGAATTATTTTCTAAAAACAAAAATTCCTCCAAACTAAAATATTAGAGTTTAGGTTAGCCATTTTCATTTTCTCTCATGTGAAGTTTTGGGACGCCTAGTACTTTTTCTACTCATTTTAGCTATAAAATAAAATCATCAGAGTTGGTACATAAATGAAAGTAATTTTTGTCCGCTAGCAAATAATAACATAGACAAAAGATGGAGAACTATTGTTTGAGCTTGAAATAAAGAAAGTTGAACATATAACATGATTCATATATCAAATTTTTAATTGTAAAAGTGTATTAAATTGATGTTTAAATGAAAGATTTATTATTTGAAAGTATAGAAGTTAGGTATAATAACCTTTGGTCTCATTTATACATACAATAGACTATTATTTTTTTCTTTAACTATATTTTTTCTGTCACTTTCTTAATTTGATATTATTGTGTGTGTAATTTTATCTATTTTGTACATAGAGTTAAAATATCCTACATACTAAAAATAAAATTAGGGTGTTCCATTGAGAGTTGTGGAGATAATTGTCCCACTAAAGTTTAAAGTTTTCTTATAAATGAGTTCTCTTCTATCCAAATACTTTTCACAAGACACTTTTACTTTTACTTGTAAAAACCATTGTTCTCTGAAACTTTCTCATCAAGATTTTACTTCTACTTTCTTTAATAGGTTGATTATAAATTATGAGCCCTAACAGAAGTCAACTAAATAACTAATTATTTGAAATGGAAAGAAACCCAATAATAATGTTTGAAGTTTCTGTTTTTATCTTTCCAGAGACAAATGAACCACTACATATAAATAATATATATTATTTTAAAAGTATTAATTTCAGTATTCAAAATTGGCATATTGGTGAATGGTGACCTGTGTCCCTAAAATAAAAATTTATCAATAATGCATAATTTGATCAGTATTAGTCCTTTTAATGCTACTTGTATAAAATTTATTTGGTGATAATGTAAATTCAGAAGCAAAAACACAAACTCAAGCATCTGTCTCTCTGCCTTTGTATGTTAGCAGAAGAAGAAAAACCAATTAACAATAAAAGGCACACTCTGAGGGGCCAGTCCAGCTGTAAACACAATGTTATGAAGTTTGACAGCTGGGAACTTAATCCAATTTGAATAGTGCAATTTGACAGAGGAAAATATACTAACTTGGGAAATGCCTATTAGGTAGTTAAGGAAAAATATTATTTTTTAAAAATAATTTTTAAGTTATTTTTCAAAGTTTTAAAAATTGTTAAAATGTTATAATGAATTATATTTTTTGGTGTACAAATATAGTAATATTTTGTGTTTGATGTCTTTGAGTTGACTTTTGTCCATAACTATTAAGAAATAATAATTTTTTAAAATTATTTTCTAGTATACATGTTTGATTATTAGTTTTACTTTTATAAATATAACTCTTTTAGTTAGTTTTTAAAAGTTGATAAAAATATTTTTTATATTTTTTTAACTTTCATAAAAAAATTATCATAATGACAATTTTTTTAATATTAGTATTTTTAAATCTTATAAACATAACTCATTTTATTAATTTTTATTATAATAAATGTTATATACGAAAATTTTCAATCGCTCTACACTAATATATTTTTTTAGTTTCCTTCTTTTTTTTTATATAGATCTAGTTAAATTATTTCTTCATATTTCTTAAAAAAACAACTGAGAAATAATACTGTAGTATTTTTTTTTAATTAAACATTTATTTAAGTATTTAAATATTAATTATTTAAAATAATTGATTCATAATTATAATAATTTTAATATATTATTATCATTGACAGAACTGTTTGATCTATCCGAGAATAAAAAACTGAGAATAAAAAGCTATATATTAAGCCTATATTATCTGCAAACTTATTTTGTATAGAAACGCATTTTTTATTAACAACATCCCTTCAAACTAAGGTGATAAATAAAAAATTACTTATTATCAATAATAATCATTCTTTAATAATTTTTAAGTATAATAATAATAATAATTAATAAAATTTATATATTTTTATAATTATTTTTTAATTTAGTTTTGTGTTTTTTAAAAATTTGGTTATTTTTAATTACTTTTAGTCTATTTAGTACTCAAAATTTTTATATCTTTCAATTAAGTTCTCCGCTTTTTTTATTTGGATGACGATATTATTATTTTTTTGTTTTTCTGTATTACAAATATAAGATTTTATACTTAATATAAAATGATATTACTGATAACAATGACAAGTGACTTTTACTTTTTTTTTTTAATTAAAAACATGTTAAATAATGAAATTATTTATTAAGAATCATTACTTTCATCACCATAAATATAAATATAATAACAATTTATTATCATCTAAAACATTTTTAATAAAAAATAAAAGATACTTATTGTTATCATTTTATATTAATCATATAATTTTATATTTCTTGAAACACATAGACAAATAGGTAAAATGAAACATTACTCACGTCAAAATAAACTGCTGAAAAAATTAAACTGACAATATCTTAATTGAATGATATAAAAAGTTAAATAATCAATATATCAAAAAATTTATAGAAACTCAATTAAAAATAATCATATTTATAAAAAACTTAAAATTTAATTAAGTCTTAATTTTTATTATACTTTTGTATATATTTATTATTATTATTGTTATTGTAATAAATGGATATATAGACATATAGACGCATGATATTTTTGCTTGTTAATATAGTCAAAATCAAATGTACCATTTTATTAACTTGTTTTATTGTAGTTTTATAACATGCAAAATGTAAAGTATAACTCATTCATGATTTTAACATACTTATTGAGTATTTTCTTATAAAAAAAACTATGATTGGAGTACAAATAAAAGAACTTAGTTTTATTTTAATGATACACCATTTATAAAAATATTTAAAATAGCAAGACACTGAATAAGGTAATGCTGGATTAAAAGACATAAGTAAAAAAAATACCTGGGAGATGTGGTACAGAAATGATAATGTGACCCTCTAATATAATTCCAATTTCAAGAGTAGGAGGACAAATATGACTTTGGATGTTGACCCTTCCCACATTTGTTTGACCTACACACCAAAGGCGAAATCATAATCACAAGGGGGTAAAAAGACAATAAAAACAGTGAAAACCTAGGTTTTTTTTGTCAGCAAGAAGAAATAAACAAAAGACGTAACTAATTAATTTGTATCTAAAACATAAAAAATCACCATGAAAAAGGAGAATTAAGCTCACTGGAAAATCACTGTGAATAATGGTATTATTCATAAGTATTTAACAAAATTATATATATATATATATATATATAATGGTATTATTCATAAGTATTTAACAAAATTATATATGTATATATATATAATAAAAACTCAAATTTCAATTACACTTAAAAAAATAAAAATAATCTCAAACTCTAAGGAATTTAATAATTTTAAAAGCTACATGCTCCAAGACTCTTATTCAGCACTTGTTTCATAAATTTAATTTTTTCTTTGCTTTTGACAGCACAAGTTAAAATTTATTAAAAATTGTGCATTTGGGATTGGAATAACCAACAGTCATTGGACAAGTTGCATGACTTACAAATTTAGTAAATTTAAATAAATTTTAATTAGTGAAAGAGATATGTTAAAAAAAATATGTTAAAGAGCATATTTTAAATATCTTTTATAATTTGAGTATATGTAAAGTCCGTGAAAAAGAAAAGTCCTAGGTGGAGAAAAAAAAAAAAAAACAGAAAATGATGGAATGAGGGAATTGGTAAAATGGTATGAAAATGGAAAATAAAAGGTGGTTCCAGCAGTGTTCGAAGGCCTTTTCAATTTCCTTCAGTTCACCCTCTCTCTCTCTCTCTCTTTCTCTCTCCTCGCGAACTGTTTTTCTCCAGATCAACCATAACACACAACTGAATTGTTTCTCCTACTCGGTTCTCCGTTCGACGTTTCGGCAATTCGGAGCTGAAGATCAACGACCGTTCAAAATTGGCGTTGGATCGGATCGAATCCGTAACCGAATTGAGTTTGGGGATCTGAAGAGAAGAGAGGGATCTGTGAGCGCCATAGGTGATGGCCATGTCGGGGATGCGAGGACTCTCCGTCTTCATAAGCGATATTCGCAATTGCCAGAACAAGGAGCAGGAGAGGCTTCGCGTGGACAAGGAACTCGGCAACATACGCACGCGCTTCAAAAATGAGAAGGTTCGCTTAGGGTTTATCTCCTCCTTTCAGCTTTTCCACTTAGTTCCTCTTGTTTTTGCACCGTTTCTCGCTGCCTCTGTTGCTCCAGATTTTGTTTCCCCAACACTTTGAGACAGTGGAAACCTAGAAAGTTGTAATCGATGACCTCTTCGTAGTGCCGGGATTGGTGTTTAAAATTGAGAGAGGAAAATTAGGTGGACGTGCTTTGAATGTTGAAATGAGTTGGACTTTAGCGGGTTTTTGATGTATGGACCTGAGATTTATACTTGTTTACAGCTGCGTGAAAAACGAAGGTTTTCATGATAGCTTAGTTGTTGACGACTAGTATATGGAATAATTAGCAATAAGCTGAAATTCTAGGGGTTATAGAGTGTTCTGTACAGTTAGGTACCCGTTATTGGTTGAGGTGTTAAGTTATTCTGATCTGTTCACTTATAGTAGTGTCCCTTTGGCTGCAACATTGAAGATGACATGGAATGGCAGCTGGTATCGATAGATTTAATAGCTCATGTATAGATATTTACGTGCTAGAAGGTCAGTTCTTCTCAGTTTGAACAGATTTAGTAGATCTAATACATTGCAAGTAGCATAGTTTATTTCTAAAACAACTTCTGGTGCCCATTTTGTTATTGTGGCAAAGAATGATTGGAAGCCATATAATGATAGGTAAGAAATTGCTCTCTGGATCTCTTAAGGTAGGAATTGACTTCAAATATACTATAATTTGTTCGACTATTATATATTATTATATTTGTTGTCAGAGTTTGTTATGTGTTTTATAACCTCTACAGATGGACCTATCTTTCTAAGCTAATTTCAGTAGGTTCCAATCTAGAAGATGGTCCTGGCCTTGCATTCTGATGGTTAAAATTTGCTACTGCATAAAATCAAGTAGTAAAGTGGATGAGTCTAGTGTTGTTCCCACAAGGATTCTTACAATTTCGGTTTCGGGCGTAATACCACATGAATACAACTTAGGAACTAAATACTGAAAAGCTAGAATGAAAATGCAATATTCTCTATGTTAGTTAGTTAGAGAGTATATATTCAATGTTGGAAACACCGGCAATCGAATTTCATTTGGTTTTCCCTACTACCTTTTAGCGTTTACCTTAACTAAGATCTAGTCTATCGGTTGATGGAGAAATTCCCTAGATTAAATAAGACTTAATTCTTCCCACATCAATTCTCTTTAGTTTCTAAAACCTAATTAATTTTGTTCTTGGATTCTAAGAAGAACAAAGACATTGATGATTTATGGTGTCTATCTTACTCACAAAAAATCCCACTCAACACTATTTGTGGAAAATTAATGATTATGGTATTTTTCGCATGTTCTTAGACAGGTCATATATAAATTTTCCATTATCCTAACAACCTACAAGATTGTAAATGGCAATTCAGTATCATTAACTTTAACACTCAATTGAATAAAGAAACTTAAATTAAATTGAACGAATCGAAATAAGTTATCATTCAAACCAAGCTGTCTTTGTTCTAACAGAAAATATTTGATCATAAATAATGGAAGAAAAAAATAAAATTGTAAAAGTTATACCATTATTGACTGTGACTTTTCCTTTGGAACTTTCTAGTCCTCTTCCAACCTAAAGCACGAATGCTCTTCATGCAAGCTCCCCCATGTGACAACTCTCTCTATATAGAATCTCATTTATATTAGGTGGGAGTAATTTTTCCTGATTTGTTTTGGACTTTTGGTGCTTAATCCTTCTAGGCCTATAGCTCCTTAATTTTCGGATAAGGAGATGGTTTTTTTGATTCTCTCCAATATGAAATTGCAGATTTGAGTAAGATTTCGAGCTTATGTACTATTTGTTTCTCTTTCTTCACAATATCTCTTATAAAAATATTCTGGAATATACCTGAAAACCCAAATTAAGCGTGAAAATGTATGGAAGAGTAACTAACTCAAAATCCAAAAAGATAAACTAAAATAAGCTTAGTTGAAAATTCTGATAAATAGGAACCAAAAGTGTGTGCAATTTTGCAGCACATCATTTTCTTAGCACGAGAATCAACATATGTGTACGATGTAATCAATTTGTGTGTTTGGGTTAAGTTGACTCAGTCATATGCATATCTGTATATTTCCAAATGTGTGGCTTTGAATACAATTTTGTGACAGAAATTGATGATCTATGATTATGGGGATTGCAATGTCATTGCCAACTCGTAAACTAAAACATTTAATATTGATTATTTATTATAAACACTACCCTGTGATGAAATTTCATTTTACCATATCATTCAATTAGTTATGACCTAGTTTCATTCTAATATGAGGAACCTTTCACATTAAAGAGCTCTTCTAGCATTGAACTTTGGTATTGGATGCAGAAGACTGTTGTTTGACTTTTGTCTTTAACTCTTTGTTGGGATCTGATTTTATCCTTGCCAATATAGTTCTTACTTAGCACTCTATGGTGCCTATGGTTTTTATCATAAACTGTCATTTTTTGGGCTCAAATGGTATCATACATATAATTCACGCCAGAGGGTTTCAGAACTAACAATTGACTAATTGATTTTCTTTTTTTCTCTTTCACAATTGTAACTCCTGTGGCCAAAGTTGGTTTGATTGTGCCCTTAGATCTGTTTTATTTGTTCTTTCTTCTATATTTGTTATTTTGAATAATTTTCTCCTATATATCTGTTAAACTACCCTTTTAATTATAGAAAAGTGAGTTTCTCAAATTTATTTTTTCTGATTCTTGAAATTCTTTATTTTTATTTATTTTGTTGACTTTCCGCTTTTAGAGGGGCAGGGTTTTCTAATTTTTGTTTTCCCTTTCCAAAACGGTCTTGATCTAAATGCTTTGGTTTGTTTAGCATTTCTTGGTAATTTAGCCTCTTTATATTCCAGTTTTGCCGGAAAGTAAAATATATCTACTCATCTATTACTCAAGTTCCATTTGATCTTCCTGTTATTCAAAACAACATCGATGTCTTACATTTATGAACGGCTGTATTTAATTTTTTTACCTTTGGTTCTGCTTTAGGCTCTGACTCCATACGAGAAAAAGAAATATGTTTGGAAAATGCTTTATATATACATGCTTGGCTATGATGTGGATTTTGGTCACATGGAAGCTGTTTCCCTTATATCTGCCCCAAAGTATCCCGAAAAACAGGTATTGTGTTCTCTTCGTGATGCCTTTTTGTGATGTTTTATTACTCTCTCCCAATATACACATTACTCCATTGTTTTAGAGCATTGTTTCAGTTTCATTTCATTTACATATTTACTTAGCACAGAAAATATCTATAGACTGAAGAAGGAATCCTAATATCCTCATAAATGACTGCAGGTTGGGTACATTGTAACTTCAAGTTTGCTTAATGAAAATCATGACTTTCTCAGGTTGGCTATAAATACAGTGCGCAATGATATCATTGGTCGTAATGAAACCTTCCAGTGTCTAGCATTGACTATGGTATGGTAATACCTTTCCTAGATTTACTCGTCATATTAATCATTTAATGATAGCATACATTACTATTAGTATATTAAAAGGTACTAACAAGAAGTCTTTGAACAAGTTTTGCCATTTGTGGTGGACTTTCTCTTCTAATCATTTTACCATCATCTGCTGATCATGTTCCATTAAAAACTTTTACTTGTTAATATGAACCTTCAATGAATATATAATTTATAAACTAATAAAATATCCACATTAAATGACACTTTATGCTTTTTTCTTTACCATTATGGTTTCAATGTATGTGAGCAAAAGGGTTATCTTATAGGTTGGAAATATTGGTGGGAGAGAATTTGCCGAGTCCTTAGCACCTGATGTGCAGAAGTTGCTGGTAAGAAATTATTGTTTTGTCATTAAATAGGTGGCTTTATTGGAAAATATTGATCTTAAATGCATTTTGTGATCTAGATATCGAGCAGTTGCAGACCACTTGTCAGAAAAAAAGCTGCATTGTGTTTGCTGCGTCTGTACAGGAAAAATCCTGATGTTGTCAATGTAGATGGATGGTAAATCTCAATGTAATTATGCTAGTATACACTTTTTTCTTTATGGTTTTTCTTCAAAGAGCTTATTTCTCAACCTTCTACCTTAAGGGCGGATCGTATGGCACAACTTTTGGATGAACGAGACCTTGGTGTTTTGACATCTTCTATGAGTCTTCTTGTTGCATTAGTATCAAACAACCACGAGGCATATTGGAGTTGTCTTCCCAAGTGTATAAAAATTTTAGAGCGGCTTGCTAGGAACCAGGATATCCCTCAAGAATACACTTACTATGGTATCCCATCTCCCTGGCTTCAGGTTTGTGAATTTTTCTTTTTGTCAAATATATAATTCTCAATTGGCTTTGGTTTAAGCAAGGTTTTCAAATTGTTTAAGCTTGCTTGCTTACCAAAAGTGTTGCAATAACTTTTTGTTTTATCTAACATGCAAACCTCCTTTTATTCTTTTACCAATTTTTACTTAATGTAGGTCAAAACAATGAGGGCTCTTCAATATTTTCCTACAATTGAAGATCCTAATGCTAGAAGGTCACTGTTTGAGGTTTGTCAGATCACATTGAAATGTCCGAAACTTTTGTTTGGTTAACAATTTACCGAGCCTTGATTTATCATTTCAGGTCTTACAAAGGATACTGATGGGAACTGATGTTGTAAAAAATGTGAACAAAAATAACGCATCCCATGCTGTTCTTTTTGAAGCCCTTGCTCTGGTATGTTTGTTGTGCTATACAATATTGTAAACAACCAACCGTGTTTTTCTTCTTCACACTGATCACTCTATATGGCATTAACCTGCATGTGTAAATGATAATCCAATGATTATGAATTTTACTGGTCAAACTAATTGAAACCGTTGCAAAGTATGCCCCAATTTTGTACGTTGTTCTTTCATTTGTGAATTCACTGCTGAAGTAGTTATATTGCCATGTGCTTAAATAGTATAAGTGGGACTGTCTTGTTATTACTCTACTATTTTACCCTCTCAAAAGCACACCATATATCGCATAGCAAACTTTTAAGAGAGACATGAGATGCCATTTCATTGTATGTCTTTTTTTCTTTTCTTTTTCCATATTTGATCGGTAGTCTTCATTTCTATCCATAGATCTGCATTCACATATTTGTAAGAATGCTTATAGTGTGCATTTGGGGGTTCCGTAGGTGTCCTTAATTCTTCATATAGAGATGCATGTAGTGAATTTGGTGGCTGTTACCCCCCTTCCAATTTACTCAAGGAAATTTTTCTCACAATGAGATGTGGTAATTATTGTCTCTATTCTGATTGCTCTCTCCAGGTGATGCATCTTGATGCTGAAAAAGAGATGATGTCTCAATGTGTGGCCCTTCTTGGAAAATTTATTGCTGTCCGTGAACCAAACATTCGGTATCTTGGCTTGGTAAGTTGGGGGGCACATTTGCTTAATGCATATTTTTCTTTTCTTTCTGTTTGAAAGGAGGAGCAAAAATTGCATGCCCAATATTCTGTGGTGGATCTCATTGTATCACAGTTTAGAAGGCTTTGGTGGTATTGGTTGGTTGTCATAATTCGTAACATATATGCTATTACGGTGCAGGAGAATATGACTAGAATGTTGATGGTTACTGATGTACAAGATATCATAAAAAGACATCAAGCTCAGATTATTACCTCATTGAAAGATCCTGACATCAGGTTACATGTGTTATCCTATATGTTAACATCATTGATCCTGTATATATCATCACTGAATCATTTGCATTCAGAACGCAGTGTTTACTTATTGGTAAAACATATGTTTTCATGTATATATATGTATAAAGTGGTCCAATTAAATATAGGATGCCCATTCATTGATTCGCTCTCATTACATTCCTGCTGACCTTGCTAACATTTTAGATGGAATTGAGATCAAAGGACACTTTCTTTTCAAGATTTTGGTTTTAATTTTTATGCTCTCCTGTATTGTTAATGAGTGGATTATAAATTATTTTATTTATTTTTTGCAAATGGCAACTTGTATGTGAGGGTTTATACTGCTAGTATCTCTTAAATTTACAAGTTCATTAAAATGCAAAGTTGATACAAAGCAAATTCTTTCATCCTCAATGCCAATTTTTGTTAAATATAGTTTTTTTAAGTGCATTTATTTACATGCAGTATTCGGAGGCGTGCTCTAGATTTGCTTTATGGCATGTGTGATGTTTCAAATGCAAAGGATATAGTTGAAGAACTACTGCAGGTATGGAGCTAGGTCCAAACAAATTTATGCAATCTGAAAATGTCTTGCAATGTAAACCCTATCAACTTCCCAACACCCACCTCATGTACAATAAACAAAAGAAAGAAATGAAGTAGCTATTAACGGGATATATAAAATGATTATTTTGCGATTTCGACTGTTTTGTAGTATCTCAGCACAGCAGAGTTTGCAATGCGTGAGGAATTGTCACTTAAAGCAGCCATTCTAGCTGAGAAATTTGCACCAGACCTTTCATGGTAATGTAATTGAACCTACTAAAGAAATAAAATAATAGTATTGTTACTGTAGCAGACAATCTCATAATTGATCGTCTTGATATGCAACTCCCTTGAACTGCTCATAAAGGTTACTTATAATGTATAGCCTCTAATGAATTCTTAAAAAATGCAATATATAATTCCTTACTCATCGCTAATAAATCTAGGACAATGATTCAGCTATTTTAGATGGGCAAAATAAACGGATAGTTTGCCCTGACCTTGAAGAAAATCCCCCAACAGGCTCGAGTGCAAAGTACCCAAGTATTGATATGTCACCCAATAATTAGTTTTAAAAGTGGTTTCATTATCATACATGTGGTGGATTTTTTGTTGTCAAAAATTAAAAATTCAGTATAATTGATGTGTCCTCTCATCTTTTGCTGTAGCTTGTTTTCTATTACTTTTATTTTTTAGGATGACCTGTATTCAACTTTTCACCTGACTTTTTTGTCATGAAATATCTTCTTGAGAAAAGGACAATATAAATAAAATTCAAAATAACAGCCAACCTGTTTAATGTCAATCAGAATTTTTCTAGTGGCACATGTATGTAATTAATTTAGAAATTACTGGGGACGGCCTAAAGGAACTGCTTGATTGTGTTCTTTATGAACATATGAGATGAACATCAATAATTACTAAATATTTTTCTGCAATTGTGAAGGGATTGCAAGATTTTGTTTATATAATTTTGTTCAGCATTTGTAAAATAGAAACAGTAAACCTGTCAACCTCTTACCTCAGAATAAAAAATCCCTAGTTATCTTAGATCAGAACTTTTTATTGATGTAATATGTACATTGATATCATGCCATCCTTTTTTATACAGGTACGTTGACGTGATTCTTCAATTAATTGACAAGGCTGGAGATTTTGTTAGTGATGACATATGGTTTCGGGTGGTGCAGTTTGTTACAAACAACGAAGATTTACAGGTGTGTTTGAAACTTGTAGTGACTATGATACTGCTCCCTAATGTACAAAACATTCACTAGGTATTTGATGTCCTTTTCAGCCTTATGCTGCGGCAAAAGCTCGAGAGTATCTTGACAAACCTGCTATACACGAGACTATGGTTAAGGTTTGTATTTTTCCTTCCATTCTTTAATTATCTAAATGCTACTAGTTTGTATATATTTCTGCAAAGTGCCACTTATTGAAGAGGGTTTCTAAACTGTAAAATGGGTAAGAAATATTTAATTATATTAGAGAAAAACAGTGACATCTTTGTGAAGTGGTTCCTTTAACTTGAACTTCCATAATCTCTTACAAAATATGAGGAATGTCAATAAGTATTTCTTTCTGTTATTATGGATTTTATGTAATATTTTACTTTATATTGATTTGTTCGCAAATCGATATTTCCAAATAATTTATGTACTGATTTATTCACTATGAAAAAGCAACTTGTTTAATTTCTATGTCGTGTGAATACACTTCAACAGGTCAGTGCATACATCCTTGGAGAGTTTGGACACCTTCTAGCCAGACGACCTGGATGCAGTCCAAAGGAAATATTTGGCATTATACATGAGAAGCTTCCTACTGTATCGTAAGGGGAATCGCACTCTACATTTAATTTTTAGTTGAAATCCATTTTTTTCCAGGATACCTTACAAGATGTGCTTTGTATTCAGGACTTCCACTATTTCTATTCTCTTGTCTACATATGCTAAAATTCTGATGCACAGTCAACCACCAGACCCTGAATTACAAAATCAGATATGGACAATATTTAAGAAGTGAGATTGACCTCTTCAGTGTTGAGTTTCATATTACTATGGTTTTTTCTGTAGTTTTTCATGAGGCCATAGGTTCTTCTAACCCGTTTGCTCATGTTTAGATATGAAAGCTCAATTGAAGTTGAAATACAGCAAAGAGCTGTCGAATATTTTGCGTTGAGTAGAAAAGGTGCAGCTCTAATGGATATATTGGCCGAAATGCCTAAATTCCCTGAACGACAGGTTTTCTTGCAATATTGATTCAGAGACAACTTGTTTGAAATTTGCATTATCACTTATGATATACACTCATTGATTTTATACTCTTTCAAATTCAGTCTGCTTTGATTAAAAAGGCCGAAGACACTGAAGTTGATACTGCCGAACAAAGTGCCATAAGGTTACGAGCTCAGCAGCAATCTCAAACATCAAATGCTTTGGTTGTAACAGAACAAAGTCATGCTAATGGAACTCCTTCTGGTGGCCAACTTAGCCTTGTAAAGATACCGAGCATGAGCAGTGCTGTGGTTCGTTGTTCACTCTGCTTTGTGTATCTTCACAAATGATTTTGGTCAACATGATTTAATCTTTAACTGTATAATGGTTCTTCCTATTGCTTGGTTTGACGTTTTTTTCTGAACAGGATGATACTTCAGCTGGTGAAAGATTATCCCAGGAAAATGGGACATTGAGTAAAGTAGATTCTCAACCTCCTTCAGCAGATCTCCTTGGTGATCTCTTGGGTCCATTGGCTATTGAAGGCCCTCCCAGTATTAATGTCCACACTCGTTCAGGCTCTAATTCAGGATTGGAAGGTACTGTGGTTGAAGCCACAGCCATAGTACCTGCTGGAGAACCGACCAACTCTGTGCAGGTACCTTTTGCATTAACTAGTAATTTAGTCTTTTGCTTAACCGGCTGTGCTAACTGATGCAAAATTCCATTGGATATGGTTTTTCCTTATATTTTTTATGCTTGATTATCAATGATGAACCACATTCTTACATCAATACTTTCTAGGACAAATACAAATTTAAACCATGTAACAATTACTCTTACACTAGACTCTGTTCTCTATTGTTCAACATTATATGGATATTACTACAAAAGTTATTGGTGGGCATTGGAATATAACTTGCACCTTCTGTATGTGCAGCCAATTGGAAATATTGCTGAAAGATTTCATGCTTTGTGCGTGAAGGATAGTGGTGTTCTATACGAGGATCCTTACATTCAGGTATTTTCTTCATTTATTTTTGTAATGTTCTCTATTTTCTTGTTTTAATTTTGATCATGTTTATTTGCAGCTTAAACTTGTGTTCTTAGATTAAAATTTATATTTTCCCAGATTGGTATTAAGGCAGAATGGAGAGCTCACCTTGGTCATCTTGTTCTTTTCTTGGGAAACAAGAACACTTCTCCTCTTGTCTCTGTTCAAGCTTTAATATTGCCTCCCACACATTTGAAGATGGAGCTCTCCCTAGTACCAGAAACCATACCTCCCCGGGCACAAGTGAGAATCCTTTTGTTACTGTTGGTTTCTTTCAAATATTGTTATTTTTGTTGATTTACATTTTCCCTCTTTTGATCGTATAGGTGCAATGCCCACTTGAGGTCATTAATCTCCATCCAAGCAGGGATGTCGCTGTTCTTGATTTCTCCTACATGTTTGGTAACGATAGGGTACTTAAATTTAAACTTCCGAAAAAAAATGCCAGTTGACTACTTTATGTTAGAACACACACTCACATAAACACAGAAGAAAATTAAAGAGAACTAAATTTGAAATTTTATTTCTCACACATATATGTGCCACAATACATCGTTATTATTTATAGTACTATTACAACAGTTAGTGAACAGTCCACTAACTACCTACAAAACCCTTTTAATTCAGATTAGCAATAGACTGCACTACTATCGTCTCTCTAATCAACTTGAATCTGTCAGCCTTAAGAGGCTTTTGTTAAAATGTCAGCCACCTGTTCAGTAGTACTGCAGTGTTTTAACTCCAGCTTTCCTTTACTCACTTGATCCCTTAGGAAGTGAGATCTTGTCACAATACATCATTATGCTTTCTCCTCCTTCCATGAGCAGTAGGATGTCTACCCAAGCTTATGGCTGACTTCTATTCCATGAGCAGTAGGATAGTCCTCTAAACATTTTTTTACCAACTTACTTCAAAATTGATGAAAAGGGATTTTATCTCTCTTCTCTCCATCTTTGAACAGAACAAGAAAATTTTACAAAAATTCATCCCCTCCATTTCTCTCCAACCAAATACTATTTTAATTGATGCATATTTATGTGTTGCTTCATAGGTCAATGTCAAGCTTCGCCTACCTGCTGTCCTAAATAAATTTCTCCAACCTATATCTGTATCTGCTGAAGAGTTTTTCCCTCAATGGAGATCACTTCCTGGACCACCTTTGAAGCTTCAAGAAGTGGTATGTATTTGCATTGTGTAAACTTTGGATATCATCTACCAATTTGATTATTATTATTTTTTGTGGCAGATCTGCAATTGCATTACTGGCTTGTTCTTTATGGTCATCCAAACTTACTATCTTTCCTGTTGGTTTTGCAGGTTAGAGGTGTTAGACCACTTCCACTGCTTGAAATGGCAAACTTATTCAACAGTTACCACTTGACAGTTTCCCCTGGCCTTGTAAGATATTGAAATTCCTCTTTTTACTTCTTTTTATTTATCTTTATTGATATTCTTAACTACTAATATACATTATTTCTGCCATCTATCAGGATCCCAATCCAAACAATCTTGTTGCGAGTACAACATTTTATTCAGAAAGTACTAGGGCAATGCTTTGTTTGGTAAGTACATATGTTGAACTACATATCTTGCATTGTAGTCCGCAATCCCTGCAAATAGTATAGTCGTGATTATAATTTATCCCAGACATTCATGATTAAATTAGTGATAACAGTAGTTGAAGCTTGAGGTAGTTTTAAAGCTTTTTTGTGAATGATGTGCACAGGTAAGAATTGAGACAGACCCAGCAGACAGAACCCAGCTGCGAATGACAGTTGCTTCAGGGGACCCAACACTAACGTTTGAGTACGTGATCTACTTTTTTACAAGATGTTTTCAATAGATTGATTCTGAGTACATCCTCTGCTGATGATTCTTGTATTGGCTTGCAGGCTGAAGGAGTTCATCAAGGACCAGTTAGTCAGCATCCCCACTCCCATCGCAATTCGTCCAACACAGCCAGCTCCAACATCTCCAGTGGCTCAACCCAGCGGTGCTCCTGCATCCTTGACGGATCCTGGGGCAATACTGGCTGCCCTTTTATGACAACATAAAGGTGTTCGTTCATTAATCATTACACATTTGTAAACCTCATCTACACAGCCTAACCCATGTTTCCCTCAAGCTAGTGAGGTGGATATACGAAATCATGATGCAAGGGCTGGCGGAATTACGAGTGAGCTTGGTTTGAGCAGGGATTTCTGGGTTGGTGGGCATTTTTGAGATTCTTTCTGCACAAAGTGATTGTCCTTTAAGCCAGATTTTATATCAGTTGGGCAAGGGTTCTCAGTTTTCTAATATTTTTCCCCTTCCCAGTTTCGCTGGATTGTTTGCGGGGCACCTGATAGCATGTAAGATATTGCCTTTGATAGAAACAATTGTAAGTTTGAAATTGTTATTTTGACATTACATATACAATAATAGTTTGTGGAGTAAGGACATGCGCATTTTTGCTACGATACATTAGGGTTCTATTTTATGTTTATATTAAAATATTCCTGAGGCGTGTGTTATGCCGAAGCAAATACATTATTGAAGTTTCAGTTACCAATTGGTCGTTGCTTTATATTTACAAATTCGAAAGCTGAAAGGAATTCGAATAAATATTTTAATCATATTCTTTAATCCCTAATAATTTAAATATTAAAAACTTGAGTAGTAAACAAGAAATTTCATAAATATTGAACTCAAACTCAATTTGTATCATGATATCTGAATGAAACTTGATATTAAAATAAAGATAACTGAGATTTTTTAGTTTATATGAAATCTAAATTACAAGATTCAAAATAATTTTTCGTGTTTAAAGAGCTAATCAGACTAGGTAATATTCAATGTGAAATTTAAAATGTTCACTTTTCCGAACAAATCGATGACAGAAATCGCAAACTCCTTGTATTAGGAAGAGGAATGCAATTATAATACCAATAAACTCATTAAAAAAAAAAACTTAAAAAAGCCTATATTTCATCCATTAGTATAGTAGTAGAATCTCTGAAAAGGAAGCGCCTAGGGAAGCAGAAAGAAAGCGGTTTTACAGTGCAGTGTAAAGAATGACTACTGATGGGGCCGGGGAAAAGGTTAAGGCATCTCAGTTTGAGCTAAAGATCCAAAGGTGAAGGCTTTAATTTTTGACCGACCACCAAAACAATGTGAATCCAATCTATACAAATAATCCTGTCAGATAAGCAACCCAAAAACATGCTTATCTCCCATGATCAGAGCAACTTCTATGAATCCAGCAATAGAAGTGAGTAGGAGGAAATGCAATTATTGAGTAATATAAACCGATATGGTTCCAGAACATTCAACCAAATGGTTCACGGGTTGGAAACATGTATCGGATATCAAAATTACTCAAAGACTATCTCAATCGCAGGTAACAAAATTCATAGCAACCTGCAGATGAATTAAACTCTGAAGGCGCACAAGAAGTTCCGCGGCAATTCGTCCAACACGTATAATACCCGCACAGATCAATGCACACAAACATACTGAGCCAGCTTGTATGATTAATGCTAAAATTGCCAGTCAAAGTTTGTATGCTATCGCCATTCCTGGCAATTACTGCACCCGATAGATCTCACAGGATGACAAACAAAATCTGCTATCGCCATTCCCGGCAATCACCACATCTCCAACTTGCAAGCCGAGAGGGTGATTCAACCCAAGGTGAACAATGGCTGTGAATCCAAATCCTACAAATCTGACAATGGAGATCAGGGAGCGGTTCCTTTTTTGAACATTCCCGACAACTATTAACATTTTCTTTCAACAAATTTGTAGGCTCACAGTTGGATGCTAAATTAACAGTCCCGCATTCTTCAGGAATATCTAACGTACAAGAATTTGTCAAACACCCCGAGAATACTCGAGACGCATTAGCTTCCTCAGATTGAATATTCTCATCTGAGTGGAGCAGTTCAGTCAGAGAGAAGTAGGTATGAGGTTCAAAATCCACCAACTCGTCATAATTTACAATTTCGGGGTCCTTCAGAAGACTGCAGTCAGTAGAGCCATGTTCTAAAGGAGATAAATCTTTTACTGATTTGGAAACCATTTCATTGCTGGTTGAGAAGTCAGCATGAAGATTACCTCTAAAAGAACCATTATTCTCCATCTCACGCTTAGATAACTTCCGAAGTCCTGGCCCAGAGACAGTATTGCCCACACCAATTGCATCTAACTCGGGTTCTGTAATCAGCTCAACACTTGAAAGGGAGAACAGCAGAGGATCATTGTCTTGTCTAGAGACATCCACTGCAGGATAGATAGGAGTTGCAGGCTCACATGTTCTCCTGTCAATAGGTGTACCAGAATCAGAATCTCCACCGAAATACTCTTTCTTTGCAACCCTTGAAGACTTCTTGCTCTCTTGAATCTTGTAACTCAAATCAGAGAAAGGACATACAGGCGACTTTATCCTGCGACACTTGCAACATTTGAAGCCCAGCACATCAAAAAGTTTGGACTCTTCGAGTTCAACAGCTTCAGCATGGTACCAATCTGTAAAACTCAGAAATTAGATGAATAAAGGGTAAGTAGGTAAAAATGTCGGCATTTATTACCTTGGTAAAAAACTTACGTTTACATGTTTCGCAACAGATATACATTAGATCACACTTGTATGGTTTTTGGCACAAGCGACAAACAGGCTCCAAATGAGGCAGGCCTGAACCTCCTTTTAGAAGAATGTTCTTGAGCCTGAAATCAAAGCCCGTATCTTCATTGTTCTTCTTTTTCCATATAATACCCCAAGAACAATTTTTGCTTCGGCCTTTTGTTTCCAAAGGGAAATCAGAAGCGGCTCGTTTCATGTCAGATCGATTATTCTTTGTCCTAGAAGACATCAATCCTTGACCATCACATTTAGGCCCTGGTTCCTTCAGAACTGCAGAAGTGCTTTGTTCTTGTCCTTCTAAGAGTAAGGGACTGGTTGGAGACTCATTACAAGACTCTTTTTGAGTAAGTAATTTGGCATGATGACATTGTTTGCATGTGGCCAGGAACTCAACTTCTTCACATGTAGAGACAGTTGAACTCACTGAACAACCCGTGTGACAGTAACCTATGCCCGTATGAAATAGAAGATTAAACTAAATAAGTACAGAGCAAAACAAAATAAAAAGGGCAAGATACAAAAAGAAAAAGAAAAGATTATAAGAATTCATTTGTGAGTAGATTCTTTTTATATATGGAGTCGTGTCTTTATTCAATGGAAAACATCAATTCGTTTCATAAGAAATTGAAAAGATCTTAAAATGAGTGAAACGATGATGGATCACACAAGGAGCCTACCTTGACAGGCACTGCACTTGAGAGCTTTCCTGAAATGAAACCAAGAGAAAAATTGTGGCGTTAGAGAAACTAGTGTGAAAGAAAAGAAGGAATAGCATATACAAACACCTGAATAAAACAGTAACAACGAAAGGTAAATTACCCAATTAAAACACCCAGCTGACAAACAGAGCATGATAACATGTCTAATTTGTCCCTCTTGCAGGTAAGGTAAAAGAAAATGTCCTTGTAGGTTTCTTTTAATCGCCTTCTGCGCAACTGAGATGAAATGTAAAGGTACTCTTTATCAGATAGCATTTTTCCATGGCGCATTTCATACTCTTTTACCAAATATAAAGGAATGCGCTTTTCAGAAAACCAATATTTTTCCTTTCCTTCAGGACCTTGCTCTATTTCAACATGTTTCATTACCCGAGAAGGAAGATGTTTTTGGTTTCCAAAGGCTACTCTATACAAAATTTTTTCCTCCACAATTCTTTTTTCATGAATATTTGCATTCCTAAAAGCAGATGCTTCAGTATCTTGACCTTTCACATCTAAGAGGTTATGCTCAGGACGAATCAGATCACTCCATCTCACATGAAAATCTAGATAACGGACCTGATGCAAATAATCAAATATCATGTAAATTATTGACAAATCTAGCATGCTGAACTAAACAAACAAAGGAATTGCTAGAGCAAAAAAAAAGAATATATATATATATATCAGAAGAGACCTGAAGGGCCAACTGGGATGCATTCCAACTCATTTGAACTGCAGCTCTCCAAACAACCTGTCTGCTTCTTTTAGGAATCTCAGAGCCATCAGCATATAATATACCCGAAATTTTCCTCAAACCACCTGATGCCCAAAACAGTCAGCATTTGTGTTTTTATTTCCATACAAATTTAATTTACTTCAAAAGCAAATGGAAAATAGTTGTCAACAGCTAGGAACAGACAGGATGGTAATAGAATAAAACTACATAGCAGGATTTGTAGATGAAACTCAATTATATCAAATTCAAGTTTGACAACCACAATATTTCTAGAACTCCTGATTTTTGAGTTGAAATCTCAAGGTAAATATTAATTATGTAATATATATTTATTGTTTAAATATATAAATACATTTAGAAATTTATAAATTAAGAATACCTTATAATTTAATGTTTTAATATAATAATATAATTTTAACAAGAAAATGACCAATTACTGTCACTTGAGGAGAAGATTTCCGTTTCAGTTCATGGTTAATCAATAACTGACTAAAAATGCAACAATCCAATTTAGCTAATAATCTACTTCGAGTTAAGAATGGCATAATATATACTAGAATACCTTGTCGGGCCGCTTTTCTGGCCATGGCTTTTGGCAAAACAGCTTTCTGAAATACAGATTTGGAAAATTTCCCGCCATGCCACCATACAAAATTTTCAGGACAAGCACCAGCTGTAACTTTATTGATAGATAACTGTTTCTTACGCCTCCCACATGTTGCTCGTTTCTGTGTAGTTCCAATAGTAACTGCGGCACTTTGAATTGTAGAAAATTCAGCCAACCAATCATCCATCAACTTCACCCAGTCCCCACAAAAAGCAATTGATCGAATGTTCTCCTCGAGCTGAAAAGGACAATTTCATCAATCAATGAAAAACAAATTATTTATAAATCTGCATATTTAACAAGCGCAAGAAGTGCAGGCAATCCATCAAGAGTCTGGACATTAAAATTTAATGAATCTCCTTCATTTAAAAATAATAACAATCACTCACTTTGAGCAAAAGGGGTTTTATATCGCTAAATGATGTGGCTCGTTCCACTTGTTTACGCCAATGCCTTCTATAACATTCACTTAAAAAGGGCCCAACTATTAAACCGCGTAAACTTTCCTCCATATATATAACATAAGTTGCAATGCTAGGGATGATTCCTTCTCCAATTCTTACAGGAGCAAGACCAGAAAGGATTTTCATTGCATTTTTGGTGGCATTTAGAGCAGCATGATTTAACATACATCCTTTCTTGCTTGAAATAAGGGCTTTACAAGAAAGGCACCAGCCACACCTCTCTCTTGGAACCTCTACAAGCTTCTTTTCAGAACTTGGCCAAAAGAACCGTGAAGCTGTTTGGGAGAATGCTTTTGCAAGCAAATAAGTGTTTCCAGATGTTGCTTTCCCCAAGTTATCAGACACGTGACCCACTGATCTAGAATCCTCTGAAGAAAGAACGGCCAGGTTAGCAGCGGCAGATGCCGCAAAATCACCGTGCATATAACAATTAATGTATGACTGTGGTTTATAGGAGAAACCAGTGTACACAAAATCATTAGTTAAACTGCCTTTGCACTTTCCAAAACCAGATTGGCCACCTTTAGTTTGCAAAGAAAAATTCATAGGCAACCTTATGTCATTTCTGTGCCCATAATTATTAAATTGGCCGCTTACAAAGGAGCAGTTAGCAGGGCCAACTCCAGCTGTCATGTTAACAGGATTTTCATACTTTGGATTGGACAGATGGTTAACAACTGAAACTGTTGAATTCATTGCAGTTTCCTCACAAAGCTTCAAATTAACAGTAGTTCTTGTATTGCCACTGCTTCCAGGAGCAGGACCACTAGTTGTAACCAAAGAAGCATCAAGAGATGGTTCCAAATTATCACTACAAATCCCATTTGCAAATGTTAAACTGTATTCTGCCTTCAACGAACTTAAAGCTTGATTCTCTTCTTTAATCATGAGAGGAAGTTTCACATCTGTGTTCGAATTTGTGAAGTTTACTTGTGGTACACTTGTGACACAAATGGACAAGAAGTTTTCTGGAATTTTCCAATATTCTAAAATTGCCATGCAAATACCACTGTATATAGGTCTAAGTTGCTCGGATGCATAGAGGACTTGAAGAACTTCAGGAATGTCATTCTGATTGTAGTACTTAAGACAAAATTCATCACAGCTGACATTGAGCCTGCAAAAATATAATATCAAAATCTAACCTCAAATTTGCAAGTACATCTATAGTAATTACTGGGAATGATAGCAAAAAGTAAAACAGATAAATGAAAAAATAGAACACAAATTCAAAGTACACAAGGATTCCAGCATAATAAATGGAATGAAAGAAACGTAAAAAAGATGTTAAACATACACCAGTAAGTGGTCGCAAGTACCCATGAAAACTTGCCCATACAAATCTCTTCCAAATACTTCAGCCCCTTTAAGTGATGTTCCTCGAGCAATTGTAGGGCCCATCATATCTATTTTGCACTCAGGACAATACCATTCCCCATCCGGTATATGCATCTTCATCACACCAATACACCTTGAATGATAAACAGCAGGACAACCATCACAACAAAGTAAAGTTCCATCCATGCCACACAAGCGGCATTCATCTCCATTTCCATCAACATCCTCAGCATTCAATTCTGAAACATACTTCTTAGTTTCACTATCCTTGCAGGCAGTAGTTTTGGAATATCTTGGATGAACTCTTCTAGGCCCAATTTCACTAGGAAGGCTATCTTCATTATCATAATCAATCCCAACCTCTGATTCTTCACGCATGTTCATTTCAGCTTTAAACTCCTCAGATGCCAAAACATCATCACAGAGAATTTGCAAAATCATCAGTTTCCTACTTGCAGGCAATAAATAGTACTCGCCATAAAATATTTCGTCATAAAATCCTTTCCACTCAGGTCCCTTTGTGTAACCATAAATTGCTAGATACTGAAACGTAAAAACAGGCCAAGTCAAAGCATCAAGTAAACTCCAATCAATGCACCTGGAAAAAAATACATATTCCAATTAATAATATTTTAATATAAAAAATCTCATTAATAGGACACTAGAGCATATACAATAGTTTCCGTATTGAGAAATTAAAAGAATAACAGATTTGTTGTCCTCCATAAAATTAATCGATCGGTCAAACAAAGACATTTTCTTTGCTTCAAAATTCTAATACAACACTCCTACCTGACACTAAAAAGGGCATATAACATGCCTTCAAGTGGTTTTGGGATCTAAACAAGAAGAAAACAAGTTAAGAAGTAGAATAAAGGTAGCCATGTGCTCCGCCAAACCCTCAAAGACCAAAAATGGGAACATAAACAGAACAGTTGTTTTCCATCAATCAAACCAAATGGAACATAACACCAATTTCACTACATAAAATCATCCCACTAACACTACGGTCTCCAGGCGTCCTTGGATGAAAATGATAACATAAACAGAGCACTTCGTGTTTTACCACCTATCAGATAAACTGGCACGTAACATAATAGTCATAAAATTACCACACAGCGTTCTAGAACACTGTAAGCGTGATTGAAAACAAATGAGATGAAGCAGCTACAGTAAAACAAAACGTTTTTATATAGCATCAGTGACCTCTAACTCTAATCAGAAAACAGAACCAAAAGTAACTGCATCCATGTTTGGTCCTAAAACTAAATCCAATGTTAAAATCGAACTAAATAAAAAAAAAAAGACGGTCGGAGAATTAAGCACCTAAGGCATTTTGTTGCACGCCGCGAGCCATCTGGTGAAATGTTTTCAAGGTGACGTCTCAAAACACGCATCAGCGAAATGTGAATAGCATCAAGCAATGTGTTCGAAACTTTACAGTTCAAAGCACCGACAAACTCGTCCAGAGTAAAAGGACTGAGAAACAGACGAATGCTAAACGACCGCAAAAATCCATACACTGAAAGAAGATTCAAAACGCACGGTTCCGGAACGCCAATTGTTCCGGAAGACGGCGGAAGCGTTGGTGGAGACGGAATCGGCGTTTCGGCATCGGAACTCAAATCCCTAGCCTCGCCGCAAGACTCATCGTCCGTTTCATTTCGTTCCTCTTCGTTTCCAACCAATAAATCGTCTCCAACTTCGCTGGAATCTCTCTCCCGTTCCTCCACGATTTTCGGCAACACAGATTCCTCCAATTCGCCTTTCCTCCGAATCAAATCATCGTCGAAATAGCTATCAGGGAGAAGTATCCTACGAATCACTCTGCTATCTAAATCCTCAAATCCGCCACTCTCGTACACGACTCTGTACAATCCGCGGTCGTAGCGGACGACTTTGCCGAGAAGAACCGTGTTCCTGCGGAACTCTTTCAGCACGTATCGACCAACCAGTACAACCGGAGGCGCCTTCTTCGCCTCAGGCAACGTTTTCGGATCGCCGGCGACGGTTCCGTCCTCTTCTCTTCTCCGTTTGCGCGGGCGACCCCTAGATCTCACTACGGGAGGCTCCATCGTGGAATCAGACGGAGAATGAAGCTTCTGTGCGGTTTTTTGCAGAGTTTTGTGTGTTTGGCGAAAGGTTTAGGGTTTGTTGGGAAGGTGCGAAACAACGCGACGTGGTAGAGAGAGTGAGGGGTGAGAATTGCGGGGAAGAGGTTAGGGTTGTGAGAAGAAAAAGAGGAAAGAAGAGAGGGAAATTTTGCTAGTGATGGTGTTACACCCTCCAGCGAGGAGGTTTGTTGTGGTTATCCCACGTCGGCTCCGTGTTGCCGATTTCACTCGGACGAGTCAAATGCACGTTCTGTGATTTATTTATTTATTTATTTTTAACCATTTTAACTTTTAGTTTAAGCATTCGGTCAAATCTCGTTCTCTTTGCGATTTTGCTGGTAACATACTGGTGTGTTTGGTGAATTTCGTTTAAATATATACCGTAACAAATAATTGGTATTTTGAATTTATGTTTGCTGTTTCAACTTATATAAAAATAATTTATAATTAAATATTTTAAATATATAAATTATATATAATTAAATAATAAATAAATATTTAATATATGTAAATTATTTTAAATTTTTTATGAATCAGTTCTAATATGATGCAAGATTAATTTTATTTATTAATGACTAATACTTAAAATACTAAACTTATTTTACAAACAAAGATGATAAATTCTCTTAATTACATGGATTACTATATAAAATTAACATTTTCTTGTCTATTAAAATGAAGTGTATTATCTTTTATTCTCTTATATGGGGATGTTATCTTACCATCTCTTTTGTTTGAATAGTGGTTGACCTCACTTTGTATAATGATTTGATTATTAATCTAAGTATTTATTGGTAAATAGTCAAGAGTTTTGGGTCTTATTGAAAAAATAGTGAGATCTTTTTATTAGTCTAATGTGTGTTTGACTGAGCACTATACATTGATCATATGATCATGGAGCTTTGGAGCAATATAAAATTTTGAAGAGAAATTCACTTTTTTTCTCAACAATATATCAAATCATACAAAAGATAATGAATACGTAATTCAGTATATACGAAATAATAAATTAATAATACATACTTTGAATATTTATATTATTTTATTATTGTTTAATTTGAAGATTAAGTGGTTGATATCGTCTTGACATATAAATAATACATTTCACAAGGTTTAATTACATATTGTAATTTTGAAGTGTAAGAAAGACTTTTTTTTGAGGTTGATTATGTATTGTTATCATTAATCAAATTTAGAAATAATGTTATGTATCATTTCTTAATTTCCTTTTTCTTTCAAGATACTAATTATTTTTTATGTATAGTGAGAATTTGTGACACATAATTGTAGTCATAATTATAATTGGTAATTAATATGTAACTCTTTTTATTTAAAAAAACACAATCTATAATATATGGTATGGGACAATTGATATTACTTAACCGTTTCTTCTCAACAATTGTCCTACTATAAATTAAACTTATAACACCATCTATAATACTAATAGTTTGATCAAACATTTACTATTATCAAAAGTCGTAGTTGGTCAAAAAGTATCACTTGTTGCGCCATCAAAATATGTACCTTATCATTAATGCAAATATTTCTTACAAGATAACAATAACAATACACGTAGACTAGAAAAATGATCATAAAATGGTATTCTCATGATACAAAGAATTTGAAAATTTTTCAATATAATACGTTGATTGATATTTATTAGTTAACCAATATTTTCATTATGAAAAACTATTCTAGTTTAACCACAGTGACAATCTAAATCACTTGAAATCGAAATCAATTAATATAATGAAAAATATTTTTTTGAAAATTGATAATGTGACATTGAGTATATGTGTGTCATTTTACAAATGATTTATTTACTAAGAAATTATTTATTTACTAAAAATTGAGACTTTTTTTATAATTGTATTGATTCGAAAATATTGATTTCAAATTTCATTTTCTTCTTTAGAAGGAAAATTTTGTCAATTTAGTATGATTTAATAATGTTTCATCTCGAGTGTATAAAGAAAAAGTAAAAGAATAACTCTTTTAGGTCAAAAAGTAAAATATCATTGTAGTAATAAAAATTGAAAATAAAATATCAGAAAAAAAAAGTGTACAAGGGATGTTTTTTTTTAAGTTTTTAAATTGGATTTGACACCGAATAATTACTATTGTCAAATGTTGAACAGGATGGTATCCACTAATTAATAAATTTGGATTGATTTAATACCGTTTGTAAGTTTAAATAGGTCATATATTTTCGTTTGACCGAGACTAATAAATTGTTTTGATCCGTTTTTAGAAAAAGTAAGAAATGATATTTTTAAACAAAAAAAAAACATCAAAGTTAAAATATATATAAAATTTAAACTGTATTAATAAACTTGATTTTAGTTTTACATATGATAATTTGATATATAATTTTTAATGTAATATATTTTCAATATTTTTATCATAATATTTTTTTAAAATATAATTATTATTTTATAAAATGAAGCTATTTTTAAATTTAGGCCATAAATTTTGTAACAGCAGACTTCACATTGTACGGAACAACCGAAGTATATGAAGAAAAAAAATCATTCTTCACTAAACTCAAACCGAAAATTAAATAGTAATAATATAACAGAAGTCATATTTTTCAGATAAACATCTTATTTCACGCCGTGTTTGAATTCAGAAATAAGAACATCAGCCCCCTTTTGTATTGTTTAAAAAATTATTAACATTCAAATCTTAATAACTCAAAGTATACAGCTATTTGATAGTAAAAAATAGGAATTTAGACATTAATTTAAAATATTTATTTAATTGAGTTCTTAATAATTATATAAAATTTGGAATAATATATATATAAGGCGTTAATTTTATTATCGTATTTTGTTTGTAATAATTAATTCATATATGATATACGTTTTTCTTGAGTTTAATAAATAACTCAAATCATTAATTTGATTCAATTTAAATTTAAAAAAAATATTAAGTTAATTCAATAATAAAATTACTGGTATTTTGTTATGTTTTCCTTGTTATTAAAAGCTTGAACTTCAAAACCTGATCACTGCTATTTCAAAAAATCAACTAAACTTATCATATATTATTAAAAAGTTTTAATGTTTGACAGATTAATCTTACATGTGAACCACTTGACAATCTTATGTGTCATCATAAATGTGCTAAGTTAATAATGAAAACAATTTTTTAAGTGAATGTGCTAACTGTATTAAAGAAACAGTTTTTTTTATTAAGGTTTGGGGTGTTTGACATAGATTGAAGATGAATTTAAGTTATCTTCTGTGTGTGGTAGTGGTTGATCCCTGGTTTTTGGAGACGAGGTTAAGAGGTTGTGCTTCGGAGTGATGATTGGTCACTGGGTCGCAGTTCTCTACTACTGAAGTAGTGTGTTTCCATTTGAGATGATTTGGGGGTAGTTGGTGAGTGATTTCCTTTTTGGCAGGATAGTGCTCTTGTTTTTCCTTTATTATTCTTTGTTTGCATTAAATGATTAATTGTTTGAGTGTGAACATATGTTTGCAGCCTGCTCACCTCTTTATGTCTAACTGGCCACCTGTTATCTTTTCTTGCTAATGTCTTCTTCCCTCAAACTGCCTTGAAGATTAAAAAAAAAAACCTAAATTTTTATTTCCTTTAACGTTTTCCACTTCTTAACTTCCTTGAAGATAAAAATTCATCTATTTCTATTTCTTCTAACTTTTTTCGCTCACTCAAATACTAACATTTTCCTAAACCCGGGCCAAACTCACTCAATTTTTTCTTCAAACTTGATTTCGTTATGCACAAAATAGGAAAACATAAGTTTTTCCTCTGTCACATAATGAATGATTGCCACGTCACAATTGTTTTTTCCTACTGTTCTCAAACCAATTTTTTTCATTATTAAAACATTAAACTTTAAAATTCAATATAATCAACAAACTTATGATTTTTTTACTACTTTTCTAAGACGAATATGGTGGAAAATGACTTTGATAATCTATTGAGAATAAATTATTATAAAGATTTATAACACTTTAAAAGTAACATCTATCATCTGTAAACTCTAATGAGGTAGGTATTTTAAAGTTTAACTTAACACGTGTAAAATATACCTACATGTAAATATTTATAAAAGATGAGAAAAGTTAAATAAACTTTTTATTATTCTCATAATAAAGACAATCATAATATGTTATCACATAAATAAAACATAAAAAGGTAAGAGGGTAAGATATTGAATAAAACTCTCGACCTAAAAAAAATATATAAAAATAAATAACTTTATTAACAATTTATAAACAAATCAATTTCAATCCAACACAACCATACAAAAATCACACACAAATTTATATATAAAATGATATTCATATTTTGTTTTAAACCAATATTCTGATTTACAAGCAACTCTAAGAATAATGGATTGGGGTAAGTTAATTTAAACCCAATTTTGCGTATTTACTCTACACATGTTACGATATCTGATAATTGTATAACTAGTTTCTCATCATATGATATCTTATTTTATGTGTAATGATTCACTTAAACTTTTTAATTTCCTTCAATAACACTTTTTATTTTTTATTTTCCTCAATAGTAGTATTTATTCTTTAATTCCTGAAACAACACTCTTTTAGTTTTTATTTTTTTATTCTTTAATTAATTTACAGTACATTAATTATGATTATGATTATTTTTTATTTTTTAATTAATTTTTATGTTTTGGTAATTGTATTTTATTATAATAATTTACTGGTTCTATTTGTATTAAAAACTAATATTAGAAGAAAAATTTATGATAAATTATAAAATTATTATTTGAATTAAAATTTATATTTTTCATTTATTCAAAATATATCTAAATAATTAATAGAAAAAATAAAATAAAATTGTTGAAGTATTTTTGTAAATAAATATTAATTAAATGGTTTAATTTTTTTAATAAAATTTAATTTATTTATTAATTACTTTTAAATATTATGTTTATTATTTAAAAAATGTTAATTACTAAAATGATGCAATACACTTTAAATATAAAGAGAAAAGTAAATTACAATCATATATTCACTAAATAGTTTAGTTAATGACACACAAAATACTTTGTGTGAAATGAAACATAAATTTTATATTTATCAAAACTCAAATTTTATTTTTATTAAAAAATCAGTTACATTTTTATCAAATATCAAATTTTATCTTTATAAAAAATCAAATGATATCTTTAATAAAATATCAAATTTTATCTTTATCAAAAACCAAATTCTATCTTTATAAAAAATCAAAATTTATCTTTATCAAAAATCAAATTTTATATTAATCAAAATTTTATTTGATTTTTGTCATTAATTATTTAGATATTTTTTTAACAGACTAAAAATACAAATTTTAATTCAAATAACAATTTTATAATTTAGTATAATTTTTTCTTCCACTATCAATTTTAATATAAAATACAATCATTAAATTATTATAATTTATTTTAATATAATTTATTATGCCAAATTTAAATTTATTATAAAATATAAAATAAAATAATCTATCATTTTTTCCCATTATAATTAATTAGTTCATTTTATTTTCTTTGTATTGTTTTTTTAATTTGAATTTAATTTTTTTACATTCTTTTTTATCTTAATTTTAATAAATTAATAATAACAAATTTTAATAACTATTAAAAAAAGAGTGCTATTACATAAAACGAAAGAGTGTTATTTCACAAATTAAAAAATAAAAAGAGTGGTATTAAGGGAAATAAAAAATAAAAAGTGCTATTGTGGAAAATAAAAAATAAAAAGGTACTGATAGGGTAAAAAAGTGGATTCACTTCATCATTCTTATAATCTCAACTTTTTCAACACCCGATTTTGTCCGGATAATATTTTAATTAAAGCATATTGATAAAAAAAAATAAATAAATAATAACATAAAAAAAATATTTATTAGTTTAAGTTTTCTTGAAAAATAATGATAACAATAAAAAAACAAAATAAAAATTATAAATTTGAATTTTTCCATTAATAAAAATAAAAAATAATTTTTTTCCAAAAAAAATAATAAAATAAATAATTAATAATAAAAAAACAAAAATAACAAGAAAATAACAAAAATATCTTAATTTAAAACAACAACATCTGAAAATTAATAAATAAATAATAAATAAAAAATAATAAAAACAAATATAACAATAAAAATAACTGCTTCTATAC